>OKTL01001135.1_pt1 | contig 12117 bp, 10 predicted proteins | sample 1606211 | NCBI WGS metagenome assembly OKTL01 (sample SAMEA3879538, study PRJEB24766) | human gut metagenome | biome: human-associated habitat; feature: feces | place: USA | collected 1985/1987 | reverse complement strand
CGGCGTAGTCTTCGGTATCGGCTACCAGCTCCTCCTCCGCTTCCATCGCCTATGGCATCGCCTATCCGTTCGGAGTGATCGGTGTGATACTTTTTATAAAATTATTGCCGAAATTGTTGCGCAAAGACATTATCGCCGAAGCCAAGGCACTCGAAGTACAGCGAAAAGGGAAATATCCCCCGTTGCATACGGCGACTTTCCGTATCACCCACGCCAATATATTCGGAAAAACACTGGCCCAGTTACAACTTCGTTCCATGACGGGAGCCGTCATTTCCCGTATAAAACATAAAGACCGGACAAGCATACCGGTAGCGCAAACCATCTTGCATGAAGGAGATATGATCAAGGCTGTCGGTAACGACAAGTCTTTGGAACAACTAGCACTTCTTGTCGGTGAACGTGTAGAGAACGACCTTCCTTTTGGCAGCACTCAGGAATTGCAATCTCTATTGGTGACGAACAAGAACGTCATTAATAAAAGTTTAGGATACCTGAATCTGCAACGCACGTTCAATTGTACCGTTACTCGTGTACGCCGAAGCGGTATCGACCTCTCACCCGAACCGGAATTAATGTTGAAATTCGGCGACAAGTTAATGGTTGCTGGAGAAAAAGAAGACATAAAGGAATTGGGACAGGTGTTCGGTAATGACGAGAAAAAACTTTCCGACACGGACTTTTTCCCGATTGCAGCCGGTATTGTCCTCGGAGTATTGTTCGGAAAACTGAACATTTCGTTTTCGGACTCCTTCTCTTTCTCACCCGGGCTGACAGGTGGCATCCTGATTGTCGCACTTATCCTGAGTGCAATTGGCAAAACGGGACCGATCATCTGGTCCATGTCAGGTTCCGCCAACCAGTTACTCCGTCAGATCGGCCTACTTCTGTTCCTCGCCGAGGTCGGAACATCCGCCGGTGTCAACCTGGTATCGACATTCCAAGAAAGCGGCTGGACATTATTCGGAATCGGTATGGCAATCACAATAGTACCGATGATCGTGGCTGTCTTGTTCGGCTATTTCGTATTCAAAATCCACATCTTAGACTTGATCGGGACGATCGCAGGAGGAATGACCAGTACGCCAGGACTTGCCGCCGCCGATTCGATGAGCGACAGTTCTGTTCCCAGCATCGCCTATGCGACGGTCTATCCAATTGCGATGGTGTTCCTGATTCTTTTTATCCAGTTCATCGCCGCATTGATTGTATAAGGATTATGAGGGTCGCAACCTCATAATCCGTATCAAAAACATTGCCAATTATAATATTTTCTATATATTTGTGACTATTAACAATATCACAAATCGCCATGCAAACAAACCAACAGTTTGACCTCGCCTTCAACTTGCTGCAGAACACCGGAACCAACCTCTTTCTGACAGGAAAAGCCGGAACGGGCAAAACTACCTTTTTAAAAAGGCTTAAAGAGGTTTCACCTAAACGAATGATCGTTGTTGCACCGACAGGAGTAGCTGCTATCAATGCTGGAGGCGTCACTATCCACTCCTTTTTCCAATTGCCGTTCGGGCCTTACATTCCGTCTTCACCGGAATACCGGGGAGGCAAAACAGATTTCAAGAACCAATTCCGCAAGGACAAAATCAATATTATTCGCAGTATGGACTTGCTGGTGATCGATGAGGTCAGCATGGTGCGCGCAGACTTGCTGGACGCTATCAGCGACGTCCTGCGTCGTTATAAAGATCACAGTAAACCTTTCGGAGGTGTCCAGTTATTGCTCATAGGAGACTTACAACAATTAGCTCCTGTCGCCAAAGATGATGAATGGAATCTGCTGAAAGAGCACTATCCGTCCACCTTCTTTTTCGACAGCAAGGCACTGTTGGAAAGCAATTATTTCTGTATTGAGCTGACACATGTCTACCGCCAAAGCGACACAAATTTCATCAACCTGTTGAATAATATCCGTGAGAACCGCTTCGACGACAAGACCTTGCAACGTCTGAACCAGCGGTACATCCCCAACTTCAGACCGGACGAACAATCGGGTTATATCACACTCACGACACATAACTACCAGGCACAGCAGATCAACAACCGAAAACTGGCGGAACTTCCCGGACAGCCTTACACTTTTTCAGCTGAGATCAATAACGACTTTCCCGAATATTCTTATCCGACCGACGACAAGTTAATCTTGAAATGCGGCGCGCAAGTCATGTTCGTCAAAAACGATTCGTCTTCCGAAAAACGATATTATAACGGGAAGATCGGAAAGATCGTATTTATCAACCCCAACAAGATAACCGTAGTCGACCGAGAAGGAAACGAGATCGTCGTCGAAAAGGAAATCTGGAACAATGTGAAATACACGATTGATCCCGAAACAAAGGAAATCACCGAAACCATTACCGGCACCTTCAGTCAATATCCGTTAAAAACAGCTTGGGCGATCACCATACACAAGAGCCAGGGATTGACTTTCGAGCATGCCATCATTGATGCTTCTGCCGCTTTTTCGCACGGACAGGTATATGTCGCACTCAGCCGTTGCAAAACGTTGGAAGGTCTTGTGTTGAGCAGTCAGATCACCCGCAACGCCATGATCAATGATTACCGGATACAGGAATTCACTTCATCGGTCGACAGTCGCCAGCCGCGTGAAGAGCAAATGCAGGCCGCACAGCAACTTTATTTCACGGAACTGATATGTGAACTGTTTGACTTCAACAATCTTCAGCAGCGCATACAATATGCCGCCTTTGTCGTGTACGGGAATCTGCAAAAATTATATCCGGAACTGAGCGTGCAGTATTCCAACACACGCGACGCATTCCGTTCCACGGTCACAGATGTCGGAGAACGATTCATCCAGCAATTGAAACGGCTGATAACAGGCAATACCGATTATCTGAAAGACGAAACGATCCAAGAGCGTGTCCGGAAAGGCGTGGCTTACTTTCTGGAGCAAATAGATCGCCTTTGCACCCCATTGCAGGAAGCATCGAATGTGGAAATAGACAATAAAGAAACACGCAAAACAATCAAGAATGCGTTAGACAAGTGGAACGAAGACCTTCGTATCAAACTGTCAACCTTGCAAGGTTGTCAAGATGGATTCACAATTTCCGGCTATCTGTCGGCTAAGGCCAAAGCAAGCATCGAACAACCGTCTGTTCCGACCACACGCAAACGTTCCGAAAAATCATCAGAGCCGGCTAAACTGGAAATATCGACAGACATCAAACATCCAGAACTATATGCCAACCTGAAACGCTGGCGCTATGAGGTAGCAACCGAAAAAGGACTTCCAACTTATACCATCCTGCAACAAAAGGCCCTGATCGGGGTAGCCAACACCTTACCCGCCAGCGGACGTGATCTCCTCAAAATCCCCGGTATCGGGAAAAAGATCGTCGAAAACTATGCCGCAAAGCTACTGGAAATCGTAGACGACTACAGGCAAGGGCTATAACGTGCCAATGCACCAATATACTAATGATATGAGCATTTTCCCATTGGCATATTGGCACATTATTTATTTTTTCAACTCGAACCCCATCATCATCCCATCATACTGGCTCGCCAACTTATTGAGTGCTTGTAAGGTCGTATTTTTAGAGACAGCAGACAGTTTTGTCAGGAAATCCAGTAATTTATCGGCATTGAAGAGCAAAGAAAGTTGGTCATTGGTGACAACGACATAAGCCGTCATCGTCGTCAACTTCGATTTCCCGATCTTGCCATAGTGCAGTTCCATCGTCTTATCGTCCGCATTAAAAGAATAAGTACCCTTCAAAGTACAGCCTTTCAGGACACTGGTGAATGTGCTGTCGGTATTAAACGTATAATTGAATGCCCCTTCGATGATTCCGATTTTCGCACAATAATCCTTCAGCTTCTTTTCCATCTCCGAAGAGGCCACACTTGCCGCCACATTCTTCAAAGCATTATCGCCTTCCAACTGGATGGCAGGATTCACATACGTCCACGTACCGGCTAATTTTTCCACTGTCAGCTTTTTTCCTCCGGTCACAGTAGTCACGGCGTCTTTTACGGCAGCAGAATTCAAAATGTCTTTAATTGATTGTCCGCCGAATCCGATACAGACAATATACCACAAACGGCCATCCCCAAAATCCAATTTTTTTTCATTTTTATCTATTCTTACTCATGTTTATACGTTACAAAAACACAAATAAAAAGGGGTACCGACAAGCACCCCTTCATATATCGTTCTGTAAAAAAAGATTAGAGTTTATCGTTAGAACCGAGTACGTTGATAATTTTGTGCTTATATAGCTTTTCCATATTATCACGAGCCGGGCCCAGATATTTACGTGGGTCGAATTCGGCCGGTTTTTCTGCGAATACCTTACGTACAGCAGCAGTCATAGCCAGACGAGAATCCGAATCGATGTTGATCTTGCAAACAGCCGACTTGGCTGCTTTACGCAATTCTTCTTCCGGAATACCAATAGCAGCTTTCAATGCACCACCGTATTTGTTGATAGTTTCAACTTCTTCTTCAGGAACAGATGAAGATCCGTGAAGAACGATAGGGAATCCTGGGAGTTTTTCCATTACAGCATCCAATACATTGAAAGCCAATGGAGGAGGCACCATCTTGCCAGTCTTAGGATCAATATGGCACTGTTCCGGAGTAAACTTGTATGCACCATGAGAAGTACCGATAGAGATAGCCAAAGAATCACAACCTGTACGGTGAGCGAAATCGATAACTTCTTCAGGATCGGTATAAGTGTGGTGGTCAGAAGAAACTTCATCTTCAACACCTGCCAATACCCCTAATTCACCTTCTACAGTTACATCAAACTGATGAGCATAATCAACAACTTTCTTAGTCAGGGCAACGTTTTCTTCATAAGGAAGATGAGAACCATCGATCATAACAGAAGAGAATCCTGAATCGATACAGCTTTTGCAAGTTTCGAACGTATCACCGTGATCCAAGTGCAGAACGATCTGAGGATTCGGACAGCCTAATTCCTTAGCATATTCAACAGCTCCCTGAGCCATGTAGCGCAACAGAGTTGCATTTGCATATTGGCGAGCACCCTTAGAAACCTGCAGGATTACCGGAGACTTTGTTTCAACAGCAGCCTTGATAATGGCCTGCATCTGTTCCATGTTGTTAAAGTTGAAAGCCGGAATTGCGTATCCGCCTTTGATGGCTTTTGCGAACATTTCTCTTGTGTTCACCAAACCTAAATCTTTGTAATTTACCATTGTTGTATATGTTATTACGTTAATGATTAAAAATCTTCCACAAAGATAATAACTATCCGAGAACATTATGCTTTTAAGCATATAAAATAACACAAAAGTAGGTCTGATTGAAAAAATAATCCAAAATTCTTTGTTTGTTCAACTCTAATCCATACCTTTGCAACCCAAAATACCGGTTACCAAACTCAAGTATAAGAGAATATAAATTAAAAAAATAAGATAACAAAGCAATGAAAAAAGGAATTCATCCTGACAACTATCGTCCTGTAGTATTCAAGGACATGTCAAACGAGGACGTATTTATCACTCGTTCAACTATCAATGCAAAAGAAACAATTGAGATTGACGGTGTTACTTATCCGTTGGTAAAGATCGAAATCTCAAGCTCTTCTCACCCGTTCTATACAGGTAAGGCCAAATTGGTCGATACTGCCGGACGTGTTGATAAGTTCATGAGCCGCTATGGTAACCGTAACAAGAAATAAAACCAATTGATAATTGGTTTAGATAACAAATAGAGAAAGGCTGTTCTGATAAGGACGGTCTTTCTTTTTTATCAGGAGACTCCCATTAAAGAAAGCAACTTCCTTTTTTATTTACAAAAGATATTCTTATTTTTGTGCGTAACTGATAATTGGAGTGAATCTATACCCTTATTTCATTGTCAATTGTCAATTATCAATTATATCAATTAAATAATGCCATGGCAAAAACGAAAGAACAATTACTAAACATCCTGGATCAGTTCCAGCTCACAGAAAAGGTAGTTTCCGCCGAACCATTCGGAAACGGACACATTAACGATACGCTGAAAGTAACAAACGAAAAAGGCGAAATCAAATACGTGCTGCAACGCATCAACCACCTGATCTTCACAAATGTGGATATGTTGCAGAACAATATCCAGATTGTTACTTCGCATATCCGTAAGAAACTGGAAGAAAAAGGTGAAAATGATATTGACCGCAAAGTCTTGACTTTCCTTCCGACAAAAGATAACAAACTGTATTATTTCGACGGAGACAACTATTGGCGTGTTTGCCTGTTCATCCCAAACAGCAAAAGCTACGAAGAGGTCACCCCGGAACTGTCTTACGAAGCAGGCAAGGCTTTCGGCGACTTCCAATCCATGCTGGCCGACATTCCGGAAGGCACACTGGGTGAAACCATCCCGAACTTCCATAATATGGAATTTCGTCTGGAGCAGTTCCACGATGCAGTAAAGAATAATGCAGCCGGCCGTCTGGACGAAGTGAAAGACTTGATCGAGGAAATTGAAAAACGCGCCGAAGCTATGTGTATCCAAGAACGTCTTTATCGCGAAGGCAAACTAAAAAAACGCACGAACCATTGCGACACAAAGGTCAACAATATGATGTTCGATACCGAAACCGACAAGGTCTTGTGCGTGATCGACCTCGACACGGTCATGCCGGGCTTCGTCCTTTCTGATATCGGCGACTTCATTCGCACAGGAGCCAATACTGGTGCCGAAGATGACGCAAACCTGGACAATGTCAATGTCAACATAGATATCTTTAAAGCTTACACACGCGGCTATATGGAGAAAGCCAAATCATTCCTGACTCCGATGGAAATCAAACTGCTCCCGTACGGCGGCCGCTTACTGACTTACATGCAGACAGTCCGTTTCCTAACCGATTACATCAACGGTGACACATACTACAAGATACACAGTCCGAAGCACAACCTGATCCGCACGAAGGCTCAGTTCAAATTGCTCCAAAGCCTCGAAGCACATGCAGACGAGATGGATGCATTCATGAGCGAATGGCTGTAAGAACAGTGTAATAACTCTATTGGCGGTTGGCAACCAGGTAGTAAAATAATTACTGCGCGGTTGCCAACTGTCTTTTACCAGTTTTGCGTATCTTTGTGATTGACAGACAATGCCAAAGTAACATCATGACAAATATATTAAATAAAATAAACTCTTTGTTTCCTATCTCCGACGATACCGTTCAAGTATTGAAAGAGAACGTAACTTGCTGCCGCTTCCCTAAAAAGTATCAGCTGATAAAAGCAGACACATATTGCAAATCCGCCTTTTTCATCGAGAAGGGAATAACACGTTCCTTCTGGCTAGTAGACGGAGAGGAGGTTACGACATCGTTTGCCGGAGAAGGAAGCATTGTGTTCAGTATGGATGAACTGTATTACGGAAAGATAAGCGAAGAATACGTTGAAACGCTGGAAGAGGTGGAAGCCTACCGGATATCGCGGGCTACTCTGACACATCTTTTTGAAACTAACATCGAACTGTGCAACTGGGGAAGAATCATTCATCAAAACGAATACAGGCGTTTGCATCGCAGCCACAAAGACCATTTGACCTTGTCGGCAAGGGAACGATACGAAGCGTTCAAGGAACAATTTCCGGACGCATATCGGCGAGTGAACTTAGGATATATAGCTTCCTACCTGGGTATCAGACTTTCTACACTCAGCAGGCTCCGGGCAAACGGATAATCGAATTTGACATAGGACAAATTTTTTATCCCCAAAAACGAATACTTTTGCCACATATTACAAATATCTAATTCAATATCAATGTCAGATACAACAATCTCTTCAGCCGCATTTGCGGATACCAAACCCCATTACGAACTTCTTGACGGACTGCGAGGGGTAGCAGCCTTACTAGTTGTCTTTTATCACATTTTCGAAGGTCTTTCGTTTGCTGCCGGAGGAACACCTATCACAACGATCAATCACGGCTACCTGGCCGTCGATTTTTTCTTCATCCTTTCAGGTTTTGTGATCGGTTACGCCTATGACGACCGTTTGGGAAAGACCATGACTACCGGTAACTTTTTCAAACGTCGCCTAATCCGTCTCCATCCGATGATTATCATGGGAGTGATATTGGGAGCGATCGCTTTCCTCATACAAGGCAGTGTCCAATGGGACGGTAAACATGTGGCAATCTCAGCAGTGATGCTATCCACGCTCTGTGCGATGTTTTTCATTCCCGCCCTACCCGGTGCGAGATATGAAGTACGCGGCAATGGCGAAATGTTCCCGCTCAACGGTCCAAGCTGGTCGCTCTTTTTCGAATATATCGGCAACATCCTTTACGCGGTTTTCATTCACCGCCTTTCCACTAAAGCCTTGACCGTACTCGTCGTTCTTTTGGGGACAGGGCTTGCCGGATTCACTCTATTCGATGTTTCGGGATATGACATGATCGGTGTAGGCTGGACGCTTGACGGCGTGAATTTCCTCGGAGGTTCTCTACGTATGCTCTTTCCTTTCTCGTTAGGAATGTTATTATCCCGCAAGTTTAAACCGTTCCAAATGAAAGGTGCTTTCTGGATTTGCTCGATCGTTCTACTGATCCTCTTCTGTGTGCCTTACATAAAAGTAGACACTGCTCCTATCAGCCTCAACGGACTATTCGAGGCAGCTTGTATCATCCTCATTTTCCCCATCCTTGTCTGGCTTGGAGCTTCCGGCAAAACTACGGACAAACGTTCGACGCAAATATGTAAATTCTTAGGTGATATATCCTATCCACTCTACGCCGTCCACTACCCGATCATGTACCTATTCTATGCTTGGCTAATCGACAACGAACTCTATACCTTCGCAGAAATCTGGCCTATGACAATAATGGTCTACGCCGGCAGTATCGCCTTGGCTTACCTCTGCCTAAAACTTTACGACGAACCGGTAAGAAAGTGGTTAGGCAAAAAGTTCTTGAGAAAAAAATAAATTCCCTGAGGGTGTCAAATATCGGTATTCTGCGTCATCCGCGTCCGGTAATGTCAATTTGACACATCTTCCAAAACGTCAAACCGATGTCTCCGGTTATAATTACAGGACAAATGCAAGCCGATAAACTCCATCCATTAAGTAACATGCATGGAGTTTTATATGCACTGGCATGCATTTGCGAATAGACTGGCATGAAATTAAAAATGGATTGGCATGAAAAAGAAGTCGGATAACTGCCAGACAGATGGTTCATGCGAAAGAATGCTTCATTGAATACCGACACCTTCACACACTGAGGCGATAGAAGGCCATATAATGTTCTTTCACCACTGCCGAAAACAGCATTTTAGCACTCGCTAAATATTCTTTTCCTTATTAACATATATAATGCATTCTGCTTAGGTAATGACTTGCGGGCATAGGTTGAATCATAACCCATACCTCTTGTTCTTTTCCGTATTATACAAATCCCATCCCTCCGTATTTTCTCCATTATTTTTAGGAAACGGTTTCTAAAATACCACAATTACAATCAAAAGACAAAACGTTTTATTCCTGCCTCTTGTTACTTCTCAAACTATAAGAATAGTGGACAATCGCCAGAACATATCTAATGTGACTGACGAACTTTGTCACATATAAACCGAAATTTGTTATATGATATACCTATTGATTCTATTGGCCTTCACGATCTCTGCTCTGATGTCGATGATCATTATTCCGAGGATTTTGGTCGTCGCGCTGAAAAAGCGGCTTTTCGACATTCCGGACAGTCGGAAGGTACATAAAGAAGCTATCCCAAGGCTGGGAGGATTGTCTTTCGCCCCATCAATCCTGTTCTCCCTCTCATTTGTTTCCGCACTCTATTGCGCGGAATACATGCACGGACAGCAAATACCGCTATGGTTACTCACACATACTCTTTCAGAATTCTACCTGTTGGTCTGCGGGGTAATCTTGCTCTACCTCGCCGGGCTGAAAGACGATCTAGTGGGAATGCGTTATACAAAGAAGTTCATGGTACAGCTTGTGGCAGCCTTGCTCCTGCCATTGTCGGGACTATGGATCGGTATTCCGCTTACTATCCTCGTAATTGTATTTATCACCAATGCCATCAACCTGATCGACGGAATCGACGGATTGGCTTCAGGGCTGACTGGCTCGGCATTACTCGTGCTTGGCAGTCTATTCTTGATTAACGGAATGTGGATATACGCCCTGCTGTCGTTCGCGACTCTTGGAGTGCTGGTGCCTTTCTTCTATTACAACGTCTTCGGACAAGCTGATCACGGGAGGAAAATATTCATGGGTGACACGGGGAGCTTGACATTGGGCTATATTTTGGTATTCCTCGCCATCCGCTATGCATCTTACAATCCGGATGTTGCACACTATTCCGCCGGTGCCATCGTGATCGCCTTCTCGACACTGATCGTACCGATGTTCGATGTTGTGCGCGTAATGATCGTACGGGCACGCAGCCATCGGTCACTATTCAAACCGGACCGTAATCACATCCACCATAAGTTCCTCGATATGGGGATGAGCGCACACAAGGCGATGATCAGTATCGTCGTAATCGCCAGTCTATTCAGTAGCCTCAATATCTTACTCGTGTCGTTCGTGAATATCAATATCGTATTTGCCGGCGACATCGTGATCTGGGTGATATTAAGCATTTGGTTTGAAAAGGCCGGAAACAAAAAAGAATTTTTAAACGGAAAAGAGTGGGTTAAACGAATTTAGAAAAAATACAAATAATGAAAGCATGTTTTATGGGATTGGGCTATATCGGCCTGCCTACAGCTATTATCGCAGCCGGAAGCGGCATTCAAGTTATCGGGGTCGACGTAAATCCGAAAGTAGTGGAAATGACAAACCGAGGTATTATCCATATTGTGGAACCTGGATTACAGGAGTTGTGTTCGAAAGTCATGGAATTCGGTAAGCTGAAAGCATCGGATGTTCCGGAAGAAAGCGATGTATACCTGATCGTCGTACCAACTCCGTTCAAAGGAAATCATGAACCGGACATTTCATATGTCGAAGCCGCTACACGTATGGTCGCACCTTTTCTTAAGAAAGGGGACCTTTTCGTCATTGAATCGACTTCACCTGTCGGGACCACCGAAAAGATGGCAAATCTGCTCTACGCTTTGCGTCCGGAACTGGAAGGAAAAATATATATCGCTTATTGTCCGGAGCGCGTTTTACCAGGCAATGTCATCTACGAACTGATGCAGAACGACCGGGTCATCGGAGGAATCAACTCCGAATCAACTGAAAAGGCGATACAATTCTATCGCCACTTCGTCAGAGGGACACTCCACCGGACAAACGCTCGGACAGCGGAGATGTGCAAACTGACGGAAAATTCGTCACGTGACGTCCAAATAGCTTTTGCCAACGAACTGTCGCTGATCTGCGACAAGGCAGGTATCAACGTTTGGGAACTGATCGAACTCGCCAACAAACATCCGCGTGTCAACATTCTGCAACCAGGTTCGGGCGTGGGAGGACATTGCATCGCCGTAGATCCTTATTTCCTGACATCCGAATTTCCCTACGAGTCGCAACTTATCTCGAAAGCACGCGAAATCAATAATTACAAAGCATTCTGGTGCGCCGAAAAAATCGAAAACGCCATCCTCCGCTTCTTCCTTGAGCATCATCGTAAACCAGTAGTAGCTCTGATGGGCCTTTCTTTTAAGCCTGATATCGACGACTTGCGCGAATCACCAGCCAAATACATCACCTCGAAAGTTCTCCAACGTTCAGCCGATACCGACATCCTAATCGTCGAACCCAACGTTCACGAACATCCAGTCTTCAAACTGACCGACTACAAATCCGCCTACACCCGCGCCGACATCGTCGCCTTCCTCGTCTCCCACAAAGAATTCAAAACATTACCTCACAACGAAGAAAAAGTGATATTGGATTTTTGCGGGGTGTTTAAGAAATTATAGAATAAAAAGTATGTCTCACAATACGAACAAACGGATAGCTCAAAATACATTATTCTTATATTTCAGGACACTAGTCATCCTATTAGTATCACTTTACACATCCAGAGTCGTTTTAAATGTTTTGGGAATTGATGATTATGGCATATACAACGTAGTAGGTGGCATTGTATTAATGTTCCAGTTTCTAAATGTGGGA
>OKTL01001129.1_pt1 | contig 12163 bp, 10 predicted proteins | sample 1606211 | NCBI WGS metagenome assembly OKTL01 (sample SAMEA3879538, study PRJEB24766) | human gut metagenome | biome: human-associated habitat; feature: feces | place: USA | collected 1985/1987 | reverse complement strand
TTTGAAGCAATAACTCTCTCAATGTATTTTCAGCATCTTTTGGGAGATTTACAAACTTATAGCTGTATAAGAATTGATGGAAATGTTCTTCATCCTCTTCTTCAATTCTTTCTCTAACAAAACAAGTTTCTACAACAATTTTACAATCAGGATTTTTAATCCACATACTTTTTGGAAGTTCCATTGTTAAAACTGCCGGTAATTTTTTGTAGATGCTTGAAATTGCATCTCTTGAGTAAAATGCAATACCGCCCAATGCTATATCAAAAGTGGCTGTTTCTATTTCAAATCCGTCATTGTATTTTATTTTTACAGGGAGTGAAACTCTGTTTCTTGAGCTGCTTCTCTGCTGAACATATTCCCATAATTTAGGAACGCTTACTTCAAACAGAACTTCTGTTAAATTAACCTGAGTATCATTAATAAATATATCAGTTTTGTAAACACCATCAACTGTAAAAACTTTTATTTCAGCAGGTGTTTTTCTCTTAGGTTTTACAAAATTAATTGGAGGCGGTGCTGAAAAATAAGCTTGTCTGGTATCAATAAAACGAAGTTTAACTCTGACAACCTGCTTCTTACCAGCTTCCATATAGGATAAGAAAATGTGTGTTACTAAAGAATCTCTTAAAATATTTTCTTGCATATTTTCATCCTCCTGTAAAAACATAGCACATAATAGAGAATATAACAATATGTTTTTTTTACTTGACGGGGGGTAAAATAAGCTGTAAAATCTTACGTATGTGTAGAATCGGCGCAATTAAATCCAAGAAAAAATTACATCCGTCAATTGCTTTAAAGCTGATGAGGAGCCAGCAGGAAGGACATGATGATTCTGGTTTTGCATTTGTAATGCAGGATATGGGCGGACATTTTGAAAATTATAAAGATTTGCCTCTGCTATCAATGGCTGCAACTGTTGAAGGAACTCGTCTTGCAGAAGATATTCTTAGAGAAATAGGCTTCACACGTGTAATGCAATGGTCACCGGATATTAACAATAAAAAAGGCTTAAAGATTGAAGCAATGCCGAACTATATCTTTGAAGTGCTGCAGTATCCGAAGAGTTATAAACACGCTGCAAAAGATGAAAAAGAAGAGCTTCTGATTGATACAGCAATAAAACTCAGAAAAACACTGGAAGAAACTAATTCAGGATACATATATTCCTTCTGGCCTGATACTTTGACTTTAAAAGAAATTGGAAGTCCAAGGGATATTGGTACGTACTTTAATCTCTGGGAAGAAAATAATGATTTAACATCAAGTATTATTACAGCACAGTGCAGGCAAAATACTAATTATGATATCGTAAGATACGCTGCACACCCTTTCTTTTTAGAAGGATACACAGGGCTGGTAAACGGCGAAAATACTTTTTATGAAAAGAATAAATCTTACCAGCAAAGTCTATATAAAGGATATTTAGGCTTTGAATCCGATTCGCAGTGTCTTTTATACACATTACATTATATTCATAAGCGGCTTAAATGGCCTTTGAAATATTTTAAACATACAATAACCCCTCTGGAGTATGATGAAATTCTTAAACGTCCAGATAGCGAAATTTTACTCAGGATAAAGGCTTCTCTGGCGCATCTTGAAATAAACGGCCCGAATACTCTGCTGGCAGTAACTCCTGAAAAAGAGCTTCTTTGTGTATGTGATTCTAAAAAGCTTCGCCCGGTTGTAATCGGTAGAAACCAGGATACAGTTATAATGACTTCTGAAGTTGTTGGGATTAACGATTTAATGCCTGATAGAAATATTGAGGATGATATTTATCCTAATGAACATGAAACAATAGTGGTAAGAGATGATTTGACGGTGGAAAGATGGCAGCAGTAAAGATAAATGAGCTTCATAAAAGTGATTTGCCATGGATAGTTGAGTATGACGAGTCCAAATGCATCCAGTGCGGGAAATGTACGGCTGTTTGCTCTTTTAATGCGATTTCGCCGGCAGTTGAGTTTAGAAAACTCTCAAACTCTATTACGCAGAAGGGCAAGAAAGAAAAAGTTCTTGTAATTAAACAAAACGTTTCTCTGGAAAATTACTGTCGTGGCTGCGGTATGTGCACAAATGTCTGTCCCAATGGGGCAATAAAACTTATTCGTAACAAGGATGATAAGTATTCTGTTGCATATCGTGCCAATAAAGCGGACTCATTTAAAAAAGGCGGACGTTCTAATCTTAATACGGAAGGAAGAACGCTGGATAAGATTAAAGTCGGAAGGATTTCCCAGATGACTGACCCGTCTCTTGATGCGCAGAGACATACTTTCGAACTTAAAACTCCTTTCGGCAGAGTGTTGAAAGCTGATAAGCTCAATTTTGATGTAAAAGACGGAAATATTATTGAAACTAAACAGCTTCCTCCTAACCGCTGGATTTATCCGATAATTTTCGGCGATATGTCAATCGGAGCTGTATCCTGGAGAATGTGGGAAGCTATGGCAATTGCTACAGCTTATCTTAATGAGGTTATGGGAATTCCTATAAGAATGTGTACTGGAGAAGGTGGTATTCCTACAAAACTTTTAAAATCCAGATATGTAAAATATATGATTTTACAGATTGCATCAGGGCATTTTGGCTGGAATAGAATTATAAAATCTATGCCTGAGATGACAGAGGATCCGGCTGGTATTTTAATCAAAATAGGTCAGGGTGCAAAACCTGGTGATGGCGGGCTTTTACTTGCAAGCAAAGTTGCTAGATATGTTCAAGAAATTAGAGGTGTTCCAAAAGCGGATTTACTTTCACCTCCGACACATCAAGGGCTATATTCAATAGAGGAAAGCGTCCAAAAGATGTTTCTTTCTATGAATGCTGCGTTTAATTTTCAGGTTCCTGTTGCAATAAAAGTTGCGGCATCTGTAACGAGCGTTTCTGTTTATAATAATCTCTTGCGTGATCCTTATAATATTGTAGGGGGATTTTTCCTCGACGGGCTTGCAGCAGGTACAGGAGCTGCTCATGAAATTTCACTTAACCATACAGGACATCCGATAACTTCTAAGCTTAGAGATTGTTATCTGGCAGCTGTGCATCAAGGCAGACAGGGAGAAATACCTTTATTTGCCGGCGGAGGCTTGGGGCAGACGGGAAGTTTTGCAGCGGATGCATTTAAGCTGATTTGTCTTGGTGCAAATGGAGTGTTTACAGGAAGAATGCTTATGGAAATTGCAGGCTGTGTCGGAAGTGATACAGGACGTTGCAATGCTTGTAATACAGGGCTTTGTCCTGCAGGCATTGCTGCGCAAAATGAATGTCTGGTAAAACGACTTGACGTTGATAAAGTCGCTCAAAATCTGGTAAATTATATTCTTGCAACTGATATAGAACTGAAAAAATTAATGGCGCCAGTCGGATGTTCTACACTCCCTGTTGGCCGCTCAGATGCACTAATTACCGTTGATAAACATATTTCAAACAGACTTGATATTCAGTACAGCTGCTAGGGTTGGAGTAAATTTATGGCTTGCAAAATAGAAACACTAAAAGATAATAATCGAATGTCTACTCAAGAGCTTCTTCAAACGATAAATGAAAAAATTCAGGAGGGAGTTACTGAATTTGAAATTGAAGCCTGCGGACAGCATGATATTGGAGGTTCAAGTTGGTCAAAAGACGGTAAACCTTTAACTTTTTATATAAAAAATCCCGGCCAGCGTGTGGGTGCTATGGGGACAGATGCTGCTACAATTGTGGTAGAAGGTTCTGCGCCGGCGGATATTGGCTGGTTGAATGCAGGTGCAAAGATTATTGTTAAAGGTGACGGCGGGGATACTGCCGCTCACTGTGCAGCAGGAGGTAAAATATATGTAGGTGGCCGTGTCGGTACGCGTTCTGGAGCGCTTATGAAACACGATCCAAAGTTTGAACCGCCTGAATTTTGGGTGCTTAAAAATACCGGATCGTTCAGCTTTGAGTTTATGGGCGGAGGCATTGCTGTAATCTGCGGTTATGATTGTGAAAATTTGGAATCTGTACTAGGAAATCGCTCCTGTGTTGGAATGGTTGGTGGTACTGTTTATGTGCGTGGTAAAGTCGAGGGACTCGCTAAGTGCGTTGAACAGAAAAAACTGGATAAGTTTGATAAAGATTTTCTAAAATCCGGTATGTCAGAATTTTTAGACTCTATTGGGAAACCGGAATTAGCTGATGAACTTCTTGATTTTTCCAGCTGGACAAAAATTATTCCTCTTCCAAAAGAACAAAAAGAGAAAAAAATCACAGTTAAGGAATTCAAAGAACAAGAATGGTTTAAAGACGGACTGTTTGGAGATTTGGTAGAAGATAACGGAGAAGTTTTTGAGCTGGCTCAAACGGGTGAGGCAAGATTACGAAAACCTCTTTGGGATAAGGATTTATGCGTTGGGTGTAATTTATGTCTAAATAACTGTCCGCAAAATGCAATTAGTGAAACAATTAAAATCTATTCCTGCGATGACTCTATGTGTATTGGATGCAGTATCTGTGCTGCAGTTTGTCCGAGAAAAGCATGGAAAATGTCCTAATAATATTTATTCACCCAGTTAAATAGGTTTCTGATTTCACCATATTTAAACTCTTTGAGTACATTCGGGGTGTCAAGATTTTCCGCTATCGGATTTATTGTAATCTCGCCTGAATTATATACTGTTGAGTAATTCTTTCCTTCATTTACACAGTAAGGAACTTTAACAGTGTTTTGCCTGCATAAATATGCAAGTCCGTGTACTCTGCAAATTATAGGACGGTAGGCGTATATGGAACATTTTTTATCAATCAAAAACGGGCACTTGCCTCCTCTTTGAATTGTTTTAATATTTTTCTGAACCTCTAGTTTTAAAGTGTTATCAAGTGAAGCAAAACCCTGCATTAAATATTCTAATTCAAGCTGAGATACAGGGTAATCCCCTGTTTCACAGCAGGCAGAACAGCCGGCTTTGCAATGTATAAATCCGGAATCTCTTTTAAAATATTCTTTCAGTCTGCAATCAAAATCTTCAAGAAATTTTTGGTAGTTTATCAATGTTTGCCCCAGAAACGCGACCAGAAATTCTTAGATTCGTGGCTTTCAAGCTGTTCAATTCTTTTTGATAATTCTTTGTTATGTTCAAGGAGCTCGTGAACCTGTTTAGCAAGAATTTCGTTATCTCTCTTGTAACCGCCGGCTTCAATCAGTCTTGTTGCCATATCTGAATTTGTAATATCATCGCTGATTTTTTTTGCAACAGCTTCGGCCAGCATCTGAAGAGTCTGGCTTGAAACATCCAGCGTAAAACTTTTTCCCTGTGGAATTATTTCTGTCTGTGTTTCTTCTTTGACTGCAACATCTGTTGATGCAGCTGTATTTTCTTCTAATAAATCACTTACAATAAGCGGTTGAACAGGTTTAGCAGGTTCTTCATTTTTTTCAATCTTTGCTTCCATTCTTGAAAGTTTAGCGATTATCTGTTCATCACTATAGCCTTGAGCTTTTAATGATATTCCCTTTTTGATTTTTTCAAGGGCTAAGTCATCGTAAAATTCCAAACCGTCTTCATCTTCATATATTGATTCAATCTTCCAGTCTTCAAGGAACAAATCCAGCGAATGATTATCAATGTAATAATTTTCTGTATTTAAATTTTTTAAAATCGTTTCTCTGTTAAACATCCGCTAATCCTCATCTTTTTATATGACGTGCTATGTCACGTTGCTGATCCTTTTTGGCAATTGCTTCCCGTTTGTCATAAAGCTTTTTACCTTTTGCAAGCCCCAGCTCTATTTTAGCAAAACCATGAGTTAAAAACAATTCTAAAGGAATAATTGTTACACCGTCTTTTTTTACTTTGTCAGAAATTTTTAGTATCTCACGTTTTTGCAAAAGTAACTTTCTCACTCTGTCAGGCTTATGGTTAAATCTGTTTCCTTGTTCGTAAGGTGAGATATGCATTCCGTATAAGAAAGCTTCGCCGTCTTCAATTTTTGCAAAGGAATCTTTTAGGTTTAACATCCCTTTTCTGATAGATTTAATCTCTGTTCCTGTTAAAACAATCCCTGCAATAAATTTATCAAAAATTAAAAAATCGTGAAAAGCTTTTCTGTTTGTTGAGATTACTTTCTTATCCATAGCTGTATTATAATTCAAATTTTGCGCCCTGTCCAGAATTTCTGCGCTCAAACTCTCTATCAATCTTATTAAGACAGTCGAGTTTCTTCCCAATCCAGCGCGGTGCAACAAGTTCTGTTCTTAATCCGTTTCCTGCAAGCCTGTGTATAGTCGTTTGAGGCGGCAGGTACTCTAAGAAATCGCAAACAGTATTTACATATTCATCTTCTGACATAAAATTAAGTTCGCCATTTTTATACATTTCTGTTATTTTTGTGCCTTCAAGAGCACACAGCATATGAATTTTTACTCCTTCCGGCTCAAGTTTTGCAATTGTTTTAGCAGTTTGCATCATTTCATCATATGTTTCAAAAAGGTTTAGAATGATATGCAGGCAAATATTGATTCCTGCTTCTTTAGTCTTTTCATAGGCTTTAAGAAAACATTTGTAATCGTGTCCTCTGTTAATCTTTAAAAGAGTTTTGTCGTGAGCACTTTGAAGCCCGTATTCAATCCAAGTATAGTAATCCTGAGTGAAAGATGAAATTAATTTTAATTTATCGTTATCTATGCAGTCCGGACGCGTGCCAATAGAAAGTCCCACTATATCCGGATGTGTAAGCGAGGCTTTATAGATTTTTTCAAGTTCTCCTACCGGTTTATATGTGTTTGAGAAGGCTTGAAAATAAGACATAAATTTTTCTGCTTTAAATCTGTTTTTAAGAGTTTCCGCACCGATTTTGACCTGTTCTTCTATACTTAATCTGTTAGAATGTGCTTGAGAGAAACTACCGCCGTCATCACAGAATATACATCCGCAGTTTGAAATTGTTCCATCCCTGTTCGGACAGGAAAATCCTGCATCAATGGTTATTTTATACACCTTTGCGCCAAACTTTTCTTTTAGATAATGACTAAATTGGTTGTATCTTTTGGGATTTCTCATTTTAGCCGCCTGTGCTAACTCCGATTAAATACCAGGTTACAAGAGTTAAATAGATAGCAAGACCTATAACGTCTATAGTTGTAGCAATTACAGGGCCTGAAGCTACAGCAGGGTCAATATGTAATTTTTTCAGGATTAAAGGTGTACAAGTACCAATCATTGTTGCGATAGTCATGTTTAGTGACATCGCAATACCAACAATCAGCCCCAGTTCAAGATTATGCTGCCAGCCCCAGGTTACGAGCGTAACCAGCACTCCGAAAATAGCTCCTATGCTTAAGCCTGTAATAGTTTCTCTCATAATCTGATGCCAGCCAGAGCTTAATGAAATCTGTCCTGTAGACATACCGCGAACCATAAGCGTGATACTTTGGGTTCCGATGTTTCCGCCTAATCCAGCCAGCAGCGGCATAAATGCTGCAATAATCGGGAGGGCTGTAAATGATTTATCAAAACGGTTTGTTACTGTAACAGCTATAAATTCACCGATTAAGGTTATAAAAAGCCATGGTATTCTTGCTTTAATTGAATGAGCAAGGCTTCCGGTTAAGATATCGTCGTCATCATCACCTAAGTCTGTTACGATACCTGATGATGTAAAGATTTCGTCCGTCGTTTCTTCTTCAACAATATCCTGAACATCGTCCCACGTTACAATTCCTTTCAGGTGGTCGTACAAATCAACAACCGGTAAGGCATTAAACTGGTATTTCATAAAAATATCAGCGATATGGCCTTGATAATCATCAACGTGAACTTTTACAAGATCTTTTGACATAATGTCTGAAATATTAAGATCTACAGGCGCTGTAATCAGGTTTCTTAAAGAAACTACGCCTACAAGGTGGTTATGCTTATCAACAACATACGCATAATATAGCTCCATATTTTCTTTTTCAGCTTTTATGCGGATTGTTTCAAGCGCTTCTTTTACCGTCATATTGTCATATACAGTAAGAACCAGCGGAGTCATAATACCGCCTGCGGTATCTTCATTGTAGGTTAAAAGTTCCCGAACTTCTGATGAGAATTTTTTTGGAAGCTGTTCTAAATAGGCTTGTGACTCGTCTTCTTCCATGTCGCCAAGAACGTCAGCAGCTTCATCGTGAGGAAGTTTAGAAATTAATCTGGAGGCTAAATCTGTATCAATATCTCCGAGAATTTCTACCTGAAGCTGCGGAGGCAGGTATTCAATAACATCTGCCGCCTTCTCTTCATCAATAATTGGAAAACACTTGAGTCTTTCTTCCGGTTTTAATTGTTGTATAATGTCAGCTAAATCTGCTGAGTGATAGCTGTTTAATTCTTCACTCAGCTGGGTTTCTGTCCCGGTGTCAATTAATTCCTGTATTCTGTCTATTGTGTTTTCGTTATTTGGCATTCTTGTTTCAACCTATGAGGATGACCCGAAGTTTTATTTTCAATTTGTAGGCTTACTGTTGTCATCCGACAGTTTATCTACGTACGTAGTACTTACCGATAGTTGGTAAATTGTAGCGGTGCATCATATTTTTCTTCATTTTTGCGTAAAAGCTGAATTACTTCCTGCAAATCATCTTTGTTTTTGCCGGAAACACGCACCTGTTCGCCCTGAATAGAGGCTTGTACTTTAAGCTTTGAATCCTTAATATCGCTTACAATTTTCTTTGCGAGTTCCTGTGTAAGTCCTTTTCTAAGGTTAAATACCTGTCTTACGTTTCCGCCGAGTGCATTTTCAACAGGTTGGGCATCAAGAATTTTTATGCTAATGCCGCGTTTTACGAGCTTTGATTGCAGAATATCATATATATTTCTAAGCTTCATATCATCATTTGTGGTGATAGTAATTGCTTTATCAGCTTCCAAATCAATGGATGAATTAGAATTTTTTAAATCAAATCGGGATGTTAAATCTCTCTTAACCTGATCTACTGCGTTAACGAGCTCCTGTTTATCAAACTCGGAAACAACATCAAAACTGCAATCTTTAGCCATATTTATACACTCCTATTTTAGTACATGATAATAATACCATGAAAATAGGCTTGTTTAACCGCCAAGAACATTATTTAAAAAACGTCTGAAAAAAGATGGTTTTAAAGCTCCTTTAGGTTCGGGGCTGACAGGTTTCGGGTATTCCTGCCAGTAAGGTTCTTTTCGAAAACAGTCTTCACAGCCATATTTTGCCTGAAAATATTGAGGAACATTTCCGCCTGTATTCATTCCCATTCCCATTCCCATTCCCATTCCTCCCATCATCATAGGGTATCCGCCGCCGATATTCATTGTCATAATTACACCTTCATTTTACTACACTATATATATAAAGAATAAACAGCTTTAGAAATTGCTTAGTTTGTAAATTAATGTAACAAAATGCTCTGAAATACTAAAGTTTATATAAAATATGCCGATATTAATAAAGTACAGGTAGTGATATGGCAAAATTAAGTATTGAACAACTGAATTTTATTAAGGAGTTTAAGCATAATTATCCGGAAGCAAAGCTTTCTGATGCGGAAATTTTGTCTATATATAACGAGCAGCTTAACGGGATAAGTCTTACAGAAGACCAGAAGGATTCGATTCTGGCAGGGAATATTATTACAGATAATGACGGCTTGCGGCTTGAAAAACAGCCTGTTGTTCTTTCTGAGAAGAGTAAAGAGGGCTTAATTGAAGCATTAAAATCCAGAATTAATAAAGTCAAGGATGATACTAAAAAAGCAGAGGATAACAACGGGCTGCTGGGCAAAGCGTGGAGTTTTATGAAAAATACGCCTCTTCTGGACTGGTGCACTGACAGCACAAATGATATAGAAGAAGCACGCAGGGAAGAACTGGATGTTTTGGAAAAAGGTGATATCAAGACAGCTTTTGAAAAAATTACCGGCATGGAATATTCTCAAGATAATATAGTAAAGTTTATGAATGGTGAGATTACAACAAAATCAGAGCAGGCGTTGAACGGCTATAAAGAAGGTCAGGATATGGCGGTTGATGTAATCGGGGATATGGTTTCGGGTATTGCGGCAGTTGGTATATATTCTTTAGCAGTTGCAGCAGCCCCGTTTTCTGGCGGAGCAAGTATTGCAGCAGGGGCTGTACTTGCAACAGCAAGCGGAGGATTAATAAAATCCGGAATTAAGGCTTTAGATACAGTAGGTAAGGATAGAAAATATACATTAGATAATTTTAAACATGATTTAGTCACAGGAGGTTTCTCAGGAGCTTTAGCACCTGTAACAGCAGGTATGGGCGGAGCAGTTGGAAAAACCGTTGCAACAAAACTCGGAGTTCAGGCGGTTAAATCGACAGGAAGCAGTGCCGCAGCTTCAGGAATTAAGGGTGCATTAATAAACCCTGCCGGATATGAATATATTGGCGGAAATATTGTAAAACGCGGTCTGGCAATGGGGACTGAAATGGCAACTGATGGAGCTCTCGGCGGAGCTGTAGATAATGCTTTTAGAACTGCTTATGACGGAGGAGGGGTAAATGAAGTATTGGAGGCAGGTGCCGAAGGGTTTATTGGCGGTGCAATTATGTCTCCTATGATCGGCGGCGGTATGAAAGCTGTAGGTAAAGCGGGGCATAAGATTGGCGAAAAAATGCATGGTGGAGCAAAGGCTGCTGATGAAGCTGCGCCTGCACCAAAAATTACTGAAAATGAACCCGAAGAGGTTGCACCATTTGCTCAAAGACTGGAAAAATCTTCTGATATTGAAGATTTAACTAACCCGGAGATTAGGGAAGTTAAATTAGAAAATGGAGAATTTAACGAAAACGGTGATTTTATACCGGATGGAACTTATACTGTTACGGAGTCAGGGAATCCGCTTGCAAAGAGCAAGACTTATAAACAGTATTCTGATGGTAAAAAGCAACTTGCTGCTAATTTTGATGAGTTATGTGCACAAGTTGCGAAGTATAAAGGTCTAAAGAAGCTGGGTAAATATGAGCAAGGACTTCTTAAAGATATTATTGATAGAAATCCTGATGTTTCAATTCAAGATATTTCCGAGATCATCACTGACTTTACGCATGTGACAAATGGCGATTGGTCAGGTAAAACAAAATCTTTTCTTGAATCTTATCAGGGATTAGCTCGAATAGTAGATTTAAAGACATTTAAAGCTAATATTAACGAATATGACAAATTTCTTTCAGAAATCAAGAATTCTGATTTTGTTTTATATTCAAAACTGCAAGATTTAAGACTTGAGTACTTTACAGAGGATATGGCAGGAATAAAACCTGAAGATTTCAAGAAAAATTTGGAGTTTTTCAAGACTCTTGATAATAATTTGCAGAAAGCGTTAACCAGATATGATTATAATTTGTTATTTAAATCTCATGATAATAAATATTTTGAGCGTGTAAAAGCTGCTGATAATTTTAATCGCTGGGCATTAGAAAAAGATGCAAAGGTTCTCTTAGATGAAAGTGTTAGGTACTGGGGAGAACTTTCTGATGAAACTTATAGTCAGGTTACAAAAAATATTGAACTTGTAAAAGAAATGATAAATGCGGATGTTTTGGATACAAGAATGCTGGACAATATTTTAGGAAGCAGAGATGCTCTTTATACCGATTTTTGTGCAAAATTAAAATCCGAACTTGGAGATAATTTTAATTATTCATATCTTTCAAAACTGTGGTATAACCGCAACGACATAACTCCTGCAGCGGCACTAATTGATACTTTAGGTAAAGATGCAGATAAGCTAAGTGGCTGGGATTTTGAATCTATTTGTTCTCAATATTATAAAGCAGATGATGCCGGAAAATGTAATTTTCTTGCAAAAATTGATATTTTAGGCAAAATGCCTCAATTTAGAAACTATAACAATAAATTTAACAAAGAATTGTTAAAAAGCTTCATGGAAAGAGATATTGCTAATGCTGAAAAGATTGCACAATTCGTCAATCTTGCTGAACCTAATTTTCTATCAAAGATAGATTTTCAAGGTTACTCTAATTATCTTATAATTGCCTTTGAAAAACTTTTTGAGCCTCAAAACCTCGATAATATGATAGCCTGTGCAAAACTTCATAAGGATTTGCCGGAGGATTTCGCTGAATTTTTGCATTCTGAGCAGTCTATAATTGGTTCAAGCAGATGGAGCGGCAGCAATGTTGAAAATTATCAG
>OKTL01001118.1_pt1 | contig 12232 bp, 12 predicted proteins | sample 1606211 | NCBI WGS metagenome assembly OKTL01 (sample SAMEA3879538, study PRJEB24766) | human gut metagenome | biome: human-associated habitat; feature: feces | place: USA | collected 1985/1987 | reverse complement strand
AAAGACACCGCACTCCTCGTGCAGGCCCTGGCTGAATTGGGAAATTTCGCTCATTCTATGCTCCGTTCCGTTTGCGGAAATTTAGCCCAGCAGGCGCTTCATAACTTCCTGGTAGGCATCGGCCTCACCGCCAAGGCTGCGGCGGAACAGGTCTTTATCCAGGTGGGCACCGGTGGTGGCATCCCAGAAGCGGCAGGTATCCGGGCTGATCTCGTCAGCCAGGACGATGGTGCCGTCGGAAAGACGGCCGAACTCCAGCTTGAAGTCCACCAGGGTCACGCCGCAGCTGAGCCAGAAGGCTTTCAGCAGCTCGTTGATTTTCAGCGCGTAGGTGCGGATGGTCTCAATCTCCTGGGCGGTAGCCAGCTTCAGAGCCAGGGCATGGCTGGTATTCAGCAGAGGATCGCCCAAAGCGTCATTCTTGTAAGAGAATTCAAAGGTGGGCTGGTCAAATACAATGCCCTCTTCCACGCCGTAGTGCTTGGCAAAGGAGCCGGCGGAAATGTTGCGGACAATGACCTCCAGGGGCACGATCTGCACCTTCTTGACCAGGGTCTCCCGGTCGCTGAGTTCCTTGACAAAGTGGGTGGGAATGCCGTTCTTCTCCAGCATCGCCATGAGCCGGTTGCTCATTTTGTTGTTGATGACACCCTTGCCGACGATGGTGCCCTTTTTCAGTCCGTTGAACGCGGTGGCATCATCCTTGTATGCCACGATCAAAAGTTCGGGGTCGTCGGTGGTGAACACCTTTTTGGCTTTTCCTTCGTACAGCTGCTCTTTCGGTTCCATGTTTGTTTCCTCCTGTTTATTTTCCGCTGTCACCGTAGTTGGACAGAACCCGGGCGGAGGGATCTGTGACATTGCAGCCCTCCCAGTCCTTATTCGGCATCCAGAAATCCACGATCATATTGCCTTGACCGGGGTAATACTTCTCGAAGATCTCACGGTAAAGCAGAGATTCCTTGGTGAACGGTTGCGCATGGGTATACTTCTGACGCTTCTGCTCAAATTCCGCCTGGGTATAATAATCTTCCGCATAGGCCTTCAGGTAGTCCACCATGGAGTGGCCCACCGCGTCGGAGAAGGCTGCCTTTTCCCGCCACAGAATGTCCTGAGGGAGATAGGAGCCGTCGTCGAAGGCGTGACGCAGCAGAAATTTACCCTTGTGATATTTATTGAGCTTCAGCTCCGGGTTCACCGCCATCACATACCTTACGAAGTCCAGGTCACCGAAGGGCACCCGGGCTTCCAGGGAGTTCACGCTGATGCACCGGTCTGCCCGGAGTACATCGTACATGTGGAGTTCCCGAATCCGCTTCTGGGCTTCCTTCTGGAAGGCAGCGGCGGAAGGGGCGAAATCCGTGTACTTGTAACCGAAGAGCTCGTCGGAAATCTCGCCGGTCAGAAGCACCCGAATATCCGTGTTCTCGTGGATGTACTTGCACACCAGATACATGCCGATGCTGGCGCGGATGGTGGTGATATCAAAAGTCCCCAGTAATTCTATCACATTTTCCAGCGCTTGCAAGACATTTTCTTTAGAAATTATAACTTCCGTATGATCTGAGTGAATAAAATCCGCCACCTGCTTGGCATACTTCAGATCAATGGCATCTCCGGACATGCCGATTGCGAAGGTTTTGATGGGTTTTTCGCTTTCTCGGGCGGCAATTGCGCACACCAAAGAGGAGTCCAGACCGCCGCTGAGAAGGAAGCCGACCTTGGCATCCGCCACCAGACGCTTGCGAACGCCTGCCACCAGCTTGTCGTGAATATTCCGGCAAACGGTTTCTAAGTCGTCGTCAAGGTACTTGTCCACGGCGGCAATATCCCGGTAGCAGACAAATTTTCCGTCCGCATAGTAATGTCCGGGAGGGAAGGGGAGAATCTGCCCCACCAGCCCCAGCAGGTTTTTCGGCTCACTGGCGAACACAATGGTACCCGCGGCGTCGTAGCCGTAGTACAGAGGCCGGATACCGATGGGATCCCGGGCGGCGATGAATTGCTTTTTTTCTCCGTCATACAGGACGCAGGCATATTCCGCATCCAGCTTGTCGAACATTTTCACACCATATTTCCGATAAAGGGGCAGCAGCACTTCGCAGTCGCTGTCGCTCCGGAAGGTGTAGGTATCCTTCAGCTCCTGACGGAATTTCTCGAAGCCGTAGATTTCGCCGTTGCACACCACGGCACTGGAACCCAGGGTAAAGGGCTGCATTCCTTCCGGATGCAGACCCATAATGGCCAGACGGTGGAAGCCCAGAACACCTTCACCAATCTCTAAAATCCGGGAATCATCCGGGCCACGGGAGATGGTGCGGTCAAAGCCACGCCGGAACGCTGCCATGTCCAGAGGCTTTCCGCAATAACCGATAATCGAACACATATCTCTATTTCCTCCTGAAAACAGACCCATGGGAGAGCTGAAAGAATTCAGCTCTCCCGCAGGCTTCTTTTTATACGTTTTGCAATCTCGTTTTTTCTCTGTACATAATGGGTAGATAGTAACTATAAGCCGCTTTCCGGGAGGGGATGGTCAGTCCCCTCCCACGGGCCGTCCAAGACGACATTTGGCAGCTATAGAAGGGAGCGTATTAACGAACACCGAACAGCAGTTCGCCGTAGGTGGGGAAGGGCCAGTACTTTTCCGAAGTCTGGGTCTCGGCCTCGTCGGCCACCGCACGAAGGGTGGCCATCTTGCCCAGAACGGTATCCCGGATGGCGAAGGACTCTTCCTTCACATCGGAAATACTCTTCAGCTCCAGCAGCGCATCCTCCAGTTCGTCGGTCTTCACGGCAATCTGATCGGTCAGCGTGGACAGCTTTTCCACCAGGCCTGTCTCATAGGCACAGGGGATGCCGGGTGCCACAGCCTTTTTGGCGGCAGCGGTCTTGGCAAGCTCGGATACATAGCCTTCCACCGCAGGCAGAATCTCTTTGCGAGCCATGTCGATCATGGTGTTGGCCTCGATGGTTACGGCCTTGCAGTAGTTCTCCAGCATGATCTCGCACCGGGATTCCAGCTCGGCCACGGAGAAGACCTTATGAGCGGTGAGCATATCCACATTTTTCTTATCCAGCAGGTGAGGCATACAGTCGGGAGTGGTGGGGTAGTTGCACAGACCCCGCTTTTCGGTAGCCTCCTTGATCCAGGCCTCGTCATAGCCGTTGCCGTTGAAGAGGATCCGCTTGTGATCCTTGATGGTCTTGCGGATCATCTCATGCAGGGCAGTCTCGAAGTCCTCTGCGCCCTCCAGCCGGTCGGCGTAGATTTTCAGGGACTCGGCCACGGCGGAGTTGAGCATCATGTTGGCACAGGCAATGGAGTTGGAGGAACCCAGCATCCGGAACTCGAACTTGTTGCCGGTAAAGGCGAAGGGGGAAGTACGGTTCCGATCGGTGGTGTCCCGGGCGAACCGGGGCAGAACATCCACGCCCAGCTTCATGGTGGTCTTCTGAGTCCCGGCGTAGGGAGCGTCGGCCTCAATGGCATCCAGAATGCCCATCAGCTCATCGCCCAGGAAAATGGAGACCACGGCGGGAGGAGCTTCGTTGGCGCCCAGACGGTGATCGTTTCCGGCGGTGGCTACAGAGATACGGAGCAGATCCTGATAGTCGTCCACGGCCTTGATGACCGCGCACAGGAACAGCAGGAACTGGGCATTCTCATAGGGAGTTTCGCCGGGGGACAGCAGGTTCACGCCGGTGTTCGTGGCAATGGACCAGTTGTTGTGTTTGCCGGAACCGTTGACGCCGGCAAAGGGCTTCTCATGGAGCAGGCACACCAGGCCGTGCTTGGCAGCTACCTTCTGCATGATCTCCATGGTCAGCTGGTTGTGATCGGTGGCAACGTTGGTGGTGGTGTAAATGGGAGCCAGCTCATGCTGAGCGGGAGCCACCTCGTTGTGCTCGGTTTTCGCCAGGATGCCCAGCTTCCACAGCTCCTCGTTCAGGTCGGCCATGTAGGCAGCCACCCGGGGCTTGATGACGCCAAAGTAATGATCGTCCATTTCCTGACCCTTGGGAGGCTTGGCACCGAAGAGGGTCCGGCCGGTGTAAATCAGGTCTTTGCGTTTGTTGTACATCTCCCGATCCACCAGGAAATATTCCTGCTCCGGGCCTACGGAAGTGCGGACGCAGGACACATCCTCGTTGCCGAAAAGCTTCAGAATCCGCATGGCCTGTCGGTTCAGAGCCTCCATGGAGCGAAGCAGGGGAGTCTTCTTGTCCAGAGCCTCGCCGCCGTAAGAGCAGAAGGCCGTGGGGATGCACAGGGTTTTTCCCTTGATGAAGGCATAGGAGGTAGGATCCCAGGCGGTGTAGCCTCTGGCCTCGAAGGTCGCCCGCAGGCCGCCGGAGGGGAAGCTGGACGCGTCAGGCTCGCCCTTAATCAGCTCCTTGCCGGAGAAATCCATAATCACGCCGCCGTCGGGAGCCGGGGAGATGAAGCTGTCGTGCTTCTCCGCGGTAATGCCGGTCAGTGGCTGGAACCAATGGGTGTAGTGGGTTGCGCCATTGGCCACCGCCCAATCCTTCATGGCGGAGGCCACGGCATTGGCAACGCTGGCATCCAGCTTCGCGCCGTGATCGATGGTCTTGCGCAGGGACTGGTAAACATCAGAGCTCAGATTGGCCTTCATCACCCGATCGTCAAACACCAGACAGCCGAAATAATCAGAAACAGTACCCATAAATTAACACCCTTTCTACTTTATCGGAGATAAAAAAGAAGACAAGGACGCCGAAGCCATTCCGCTTCAAGACATCCTTGCCTTATGGGCGCATTGTACACTACCCACGGCCATTTGTCAACACCCTGCACAAAAAATATTTTTTTGCTTTGGGCAGATTGACAAGCCGCATTTCGTCGAATATAATTTTTCCAGAATATTCTGTCGGCGGATTCCGCCGAAAACCCGGATTCCGGAAAGGAAGGGTATTATGAAATACACGCCACAGGAAGTCATGCAGTATATCCAGGAGGAGGATGTGAAATTCATCCGTCTTGCCTTCTGCGATGTATACGGATGCAATAAGAACATTTCCATCATGCCCCAGGAGCTGGAGCGGGCTTTTGAGTACGGCATTGCCATCGATGCCTCCGCCATCGCGGGCTTCGGCGACGAGGTGCATTCCGACCTTTTCCTCCACCCGGATCCCACGACCATTGCGGTGCTGCCCTGGCGGCCGGAGCACGGCCGGGTGGTGCGGATGTTCTGCTCCATTACCGATCAGCAGGGCAATCCCTTCACACATGACTGCCGGAACATCCTCAAGCAAGCGGTGGCTGATGCGGCAAAAGCGGGCTTTGCCTTTTCCTTCGGCTCCGAACTGGAATTCTACCTGTTCCGGCTGGACGAAAACGGAGAGCCTACCCACATTCCCTATGACCAGGCCACCTATATGGACGTGTCCCCGGACGACAAATGCGAAAATGTCCGTCGAGAGATCTGCCTGACCCTGGAGCGGATGGGTATTCGCCCGGAATCGTCCCACCATGAGCAGGGCCCGGGGCAGAACGAGATTGATTTCCGCTATTCCGATGCCCTCACCGCCGCGGACAATGCGGTGACATTCCGGACGGTGGTCAAGACCATCGCCGCAGGCAACGGGCTTTGTGCGGACTTTTCGCCCAAGCCCCTGCCCGATCAGCCCGGCAGCGGCTTCCACATCAATATGTCTGTGAAAGGCCCCGGGGAGAACCGGATGCACCATATGATGGGAGGCATCCTCCGGCATGTGTCGGATATGACCCGGTTCCTGAATCCAAGCCCCCAGTCCTATAGCCGACTGGGTGTCTGCAAGGCTCCCAAGTATATTTCCTGGTCGAACAATAACCGCTCCATGCTCATCCGGATTCCCGCGGCGGCAGGGGAGTATCGCCGGGTGGAGCTGCGCTCCCCGGACTGCACGGCCAATCCCTATCTTGCCTTTGCTCTGCTGATCTGGGCAGGCCTGGACGGCATCCAGAACGAGATCGACCTGCCGGAGAAGGCAAACGTGAATCTCTACACCGCCGAGCCCCGGGACATCGGGGATATGGAAACCCTGCCACTGTCTCTGGGAGCGGCTATCAAGCGGGCGGAGGAAAGCGAATTCATCCGGGCTCATCTTCCGCAGTCGCTGATTGCCTGCTATAAAAATTAAGAAGAAACAGAAAGAGAGGGGAGACACATGCTGTTCAGCGGGGATACCTACAGTGTGCTGGTAGTTTCCGGCCAGCAAAAGCTGAACGAGGCCCTGCGGCCCATGCTGCCTTCCTCGGAATTCTACCCCGTGTCCTTCTGCACAAACGCCGCAGCGGCCCGACGGGAGCTGGTGGGCCGCAATTATGACCTGGTGATTATCAACGCGCCCCTGCCGGACGAAAGCGGAACCCGCTTTGCCATCGATACCGGAAGTCGGTCGGATACGGTGGTACTGCTTCTTCTGCGGGCGGAAAGCTTTGAGGAGGTCAATGAACAGGTGACCCCCCATGGGGTGTTCACCTTGCAGGTACCTTTTTCCGCCGGCACCCTGCGCCTGGGGCTCAAGTGGATGATCACTGTCCGGGAGCGTCTGCGGAAGATGGAGACCAAGAATCTGTCCATTGAGGACAAGATGGAGGAGATCCGTCTGGTAAACCGGGCCAAGTGGATTCTCATCGAGCAGCTGAAAATGACCGAAGCCGAGGCCCACCGGCACATTGAAAAGCAGGCCATGGATCGGTGCTCCTCCAAAAAGGACATTGCCCTGGCCATTATCCATACCTATTCTTAGGGAAACTCTGTCCGGCGCAAAAAACAGTTGTATTATTCTGGATTTGTGGTACAATAAACAAAAGTATGTCGTGCCCCGCGGCACGGCGAGCATATAGGAGGTAAATCCAATGGCAGACGTAAAGCAGTACATTACCCACGCCCAGGAGGGCGGGAGTGTTATGATTTCCGAGGACGTGGTGTCCACCATCGTTGAAAATACCCTGACGGAGATCGACGGTGTGGTCAAGGGCGGCAGCGAGGTTATCGGAAAGAAGAGCTGGGGCAAGGGCATCCGCATCCGGATTGAGGACAACGACACCCTGACCATCGGCTGCAATATTATCGTTCGCTACGGCGTCACCGGTGCGGTGGAGTCCGTCACCGGCGTGAAGGTCAACGACGTGGATGTGAACGTCTGCGGCATTGCCCGCAAGTAAGGGATTTGGGTATGACAAGAGGAAATGCCAGAGAGCTGGCACTGCATTTGATCTACGGACGGGCCTTCACCGGCGAGGAGCCGGAAAGCGTCATTGCCACCCGGCTGGATAAGGAGTACTACCCCAAGCTCAGCCAGGAGACCGATGTCTACGCCGAGCGGCCCAGCCGTGCTCAGCTGCGCTACATCGACACGGTGGTCACCGGCGTTGCCAACCGGGAGGAGGAGCTGGACGAGCAGATCCGCAAATTCTCCATCGGCTGGGACATCAGCCGAATTTCCAGACTGGCTCGGTGCATTCTCCGGCTGGCCATGTTTGAGATTCTCTATGTGGAGGACGTGCCCGCAGGGGTCGCCGTGTCCGAGGCGGTGCGCATTGCCAAGAAATATCACGACGACGATACCGGTGCTTTCGTCAACGGAATTCTGGGCAGCTTTGTCAGAAGTCTGCCCGCGCCCGAAGCCGAGGAAGCGAAATAATGGGCGTGATCGGTATCGATACCAGCAATTACACTACCTCCGTTGCCTTTTTTGACGGCACGGGAGGGGAGAATTGCTCGAAGCTCCTGCCTGTGAAACCCGGTGAACTGGGTCTTCGGCAGTCCGATGCGGTATTTGCCCATATCAAAAGCCTGCCGGAGCTTTCCGGCAGGCTGTTTTCCCATGTCCGGGATGAGATCAGGGCGGTTGGGGTCAGTACCCGCCCCAGAGCAGTGGAGGGCAGTTATATGCCCTGCTTTCTGGTGGGTCTTTCCCACGCAACGCTTCTGTCAAATGCCCTTCATGTGCCGCTTGTGGAGGTTTCCCATCAGCAAGGTCATGTGGCCGCATCCCTGTGGAGTGCGGGGCACCTGGAGCTGATGGATGCGCCCCACCTGGCCTGGCACCTGTCCGGGGGCACCACGGAGTTGCTGCTGGTGGAGCCGGAGGGGAAGCTGGTCAAGTGCACGAAGATCGGCGGAACCACGGATATTTCTGCCGGGCAGCTTATTGACCGTACCGGCCAGCTTCTGGGGCTGCCCTTCCCATCGGGAAAGCACCTGGATGTGCTGAGCCGAGAGGCGGCGGGGAAGGACTTTTTCCGGGTCAAGTGCAAGGACATGACCTTCTCCTTTTCGGGAATGCAGAACAAGGTGCAGCAGTATTTTGAAGCAAACGGAGACCCGGCGGAGACTGCGGCCTACGCTTTGCGGTGTGTTGCTTACGGGGTTTTCCATGCCACGCAACAGGCGTTAAAGGCCTATCCGGGGCTGCCGGTGGTGTTTTCCGGGGGCGTGGCTTCCAATACGCTTCTTCGGCAGGTTTTGGAGCCGCTGAACCCCATTTTTGCTCAGCCCCAGTATTCTACGGATAACGCCATGGGCGTTGCGGTGCTGGCAAGCCGCTGTACGGAGGTGTGACCATGGAGCAGCAGGTGCTTTCCATTACCCAGCTGAACGAATACATCCGAGGCCGGATGGATGCCGACCCGTTACTCAATACTGTGGCCGTCCGGGGCGAGATCAGCAACTACAAGCAGTACCCTTCGGGCCACCATTATTTTACCCTGAAGGACGAGGCCAGTGCCCTGCGCTGCGTCATGTTCAAGGGCAATGCCATGCGGCTCCGGTTCCGGCCGGAAAACGGCATGAAGGTGATTGCCGTGGGCAAAGTCTCCGTGTACCCCAGAGACGGAGCCTATCAGCTGTACTGCGTGTCATTGACTGTGGACGGCGTGGGCGATCTGTATGTTGCCTTTGAGCAGCTGAAAAAGAAGCTGGCGGCCCAGGGGCTTTTCGACCCAGCCCATAAGAAGCCTCTGCCCAGGTATCCCGGCAGGATCGGCATTATCACCAGCTCCGCCGGTGCGGCGGTTCATGATATGCTGCGGATTCTGAACAAGCGTTATCCCTTGAGTAAGGTATACCTGCTTCCTGTCCGGGTTCAGGGTGCCCAGGCTCCGGGAGAGATCGTCTCCGCTATCCGCTACGCCAACTATTATCAATTAGCAGACCTGTTGATTGTAGGCCGGGGCGGCGGCTCCATCGAGGATTTGTGGGCTTTTAATGACGAACAGGTAGCACTTGCCATTTACCAGTCCCGGATTCCGGTGATTTCCGCCGTAGGCCACGAACCGGATGTAACCATTTCCGACTATGTTGCCGACCTCCGGGCGGCAACCCCTTCCAATGCGGCAGAGCTGGCGGTTCCTGACCAGGATGCTTTGCGCCAAAGCCTGGATGCCCAGGTCAGTGCCATGGCTGCGACTCTGACCCGGCAGATCAAGGCCTCCCGGCAGCATCTGAATGCACTGGCGGCCTCTCCCGCTCTGCAAAGCCCCACAGGCTACCTGGAACAGAAGGGTCAGCAGCTTTTACTTCTGAAAAACCGGCTGATTTCCGCCCAGAATCAGAGCCTTGCGGCCAGAAAGCAGAAATATATTGCCGCCGCCGCCAAACTGGATGCCATGAGCCCCTTGAAAGTGCTTACCCGGGGCTATTCCATGACCCGGAAGGAAGATGGTACGGTGGTTCGTTCCGTCTCCCAGACGGAGATCGGGGAGCGGGTTCAAATTTCTCTGGAGGACGGCACGTTGTGTGCCACCGTCATGAACAAGGAGGCAAGAAAATGAATTCCGAAAATCAGACTTTTGAGGCATCCATGGCTCGTTTAGAGCAGATTGTCCGGGCAATGGAGCGGGGAGACGTGGCTCTGGAGGAGTCTCTGAAGCTCTTCCAGGAGGGCACGGAGCTGGTGCGCAGCTGCCAGAAGCTTCTGGACGAAGCCCAGCTGCAAGTGAAGAAAATCATGGCAGGGCCCGACGGAAGCCCTCAGGAGGAGGCCTTCGGTGATGCAATTTGAGGAGCAGACCCGGGTCTACCGGGAAATGATTGAAAATTATCTTGCCTCCATCTACGCCCCCTTTGAAAGCGAGCCTCAGAAGCCCATTTTTGAGGCGGCCAACTACAGCTTGCTTGCCGGAGGCAAGCGTCTGCGGCCCATTCTGGCTCTGGAATTCTGCCGGGTGTGCGGCGGGGAGCCGGAGAAGGCGCTGCCCTTTGGCGCCGCCGTGGAGATGATTCATACCTACAGCCTGATTCATGACGACCTGCCCTGCATGGACAACGACGATTATCGCCGGGGCCGCCTGACAAACCACAAGGTCTACGGCGAAGGTATGGCCGTGTTGGCAGGGGACGCACTTCTCACCGACGCCTTTGCCGTGGCCACCCGGACGGAACTTCCGACGCCCGGAAAAATCGGGCAGGCCATTGGGATTTTAAGCGAATGCGCCGGGTCTCTGGGCATGATCGGCGGCCAGGTGCTGGATATTATGAGTGAGCAGCGGCAGTGCACGAAGCAGGAGGTGCTGGATATCCAGAGCCGGAAAACCGGCAAGCTGATTATCGCTCCCTGTGTTCTGGGCGTGATTGCCGGCGGGGGCACGGAAGCCCAGAAGGAGGCCGCCGCCCGGTTTGCGGCGCTGCTGGGTCTGGCCTTCCAGATTCGGGACGACATGCTGGACGTCATCGGCTCCCAGGCAGAGCTGGGCAAGGCTACCGGCATGGACGCGGAGAAAAATACCTTCGTCCGGCTCTACGGCCTGGACAAGTGCGGCCAGCTTGTGGAGCAGTATACCCAGGAGGCCATCGCCGCTCTGGATGCCTTTGCAGAAAAGGATTATTTGGTGGCGCTTGCCAAGAGCCTGACCGACCGGAGAGCCTGAATGGTTTCCGGGGAGCTGTACGGGGTGCTTCTGCGCCATCAGGATCCGGTCTATCGGGACATGCAGCGAAGGCTCCTGCCCACTGTTGACCCGGAGACCATCTTAGGCGTGCGTACTCCGGTTCTGCGGCAGTTGGCCAGGGAATTGGAGGATGGGGAAGCCTTCCAAGAGAACCTTCCTCATCGGTATTTTGAGGAGAACCAGATTCACGCATTCCTTTTGGAGCGGGAAAAGGATTTTGACAAAACCGCCCGGGCAGTGGAAGCGTTCCTGCCCTATGTGAACAACTGGGCTACCTGCGACCAGCTGCGGCCTAAGGCCTTCCGGAATCAGGAAAAGCTGCTGCCCCTGATTTCCAAATGGCTGGCATCGCCTGCGCCTTACACCGTCCGTTTCGGCTTGGGAATGCTGCTGTGCCACTTCCTGGACGAAGACTTCCGTCCGGAATTTCTGGAAATGGCCGCTTCCGTGAAAAGTGACGAGTACTATGTGAACATGATGGTGGCATGGTACTTTGCCACGGCTCTTGCCAAGCAGTATGATGCTACACTGCCTTACATCACCGGATGTCGCCTGGAGGTCTGGATTCACAACAAGACCATTCAGAAGGCGGTGGAGAGCTTCCGGGTACCGCCGGAACATAAGGAATTTCTGAAAACCTGTCGGATAAAAGCATAATTCATTGGCAATTGCCGGGAAAGCGTATGTTTTCCCGGCAATTTTTTCTTGACTTTTTCCAACACTTGACATATACTGAATTACAAGATAAAAGGGAGTAGGGGGCGGCGGTGCCGCCGCATGGTCTCGTCATCACGGCGAAAGCCCGGGGTCATGCTTGACGCTTGAGACTTTTATCACAGTTTTGTGCTGTGATAGAGGTCTCTTTTTGTATCCTCTTTCACGGCAAAGAAGGAGGAAACATATGGAAATTCTGTCATTATTCGAAAACTTTGCAAACATAACCCCTCAGATGGTACTCATGTGGGCCATCGGCGGACTGCTCATTTATCTGGCCATTGCCAGGAAGATGGAACCCAGTCTGCTGCTCCCCATGGGCTTCGGTGCCATTCTTGTAAATCTGCCCCTGTCCGGTGCCATCACCCAGGGGGAGGTGGAGGGCGCCCTCAGCGTCCTGTTCCAGGCGGGCATGGCCAATGAGCTTTTCCCGCTGCTGCTTTTCATCGGCATCGGTGCCATGATCGATTTTGGCCCGCTGCTGGAAAAGCCCTGGCTGCTGCTGTTCGGTGCCGCGGCTCAGTTCGGCATTTTCCTGACCCTGGTGCTGGCAGGGTTCTTCTTTGATTTGAAGGATGCGGCCTCTATTGCGGTCATCGGTGCCGCCGACGGCCC
>OKTL01001111.1_pt1 | contig 12262 bp, 9 predicted proteins | sample 1606211 | NCBI WGS metagenome assembly OKTL01 (sample SAMEA3879538, study PRJEB24766) | human gut metagenome | biome: human-associated habitat; feature: feces | place: USA | collected 1985/1987 | reverse complement strand
CTGAACCGTTCTCAACAATTCTTCCATCTCTTCTTTTGTCTTGCTGTATTTTTTATGATAGTCCAGCCAGTCCTTGCCTGTCTCTACATGACCACATTCGATTTCATCCTCGCAAATTTCTCCAAGAGTATTTCTTACATCCTCTAATGCTTTTTTCAACACATCAATTCTATCTCTGATTTCATAATCTAAATCACCATAGACATATAAACATTTTCTTGTATCACTCATATATCATTATCCTTTCCATCAATCCACAAATCCAAAACCATGTTGCTTTTCTTTTTCCAAGAAATCCTCAGATTGATTTTGTAAATCTCTATGTCTCTTTTGCACTGCACAATATGATTCATAACATGATTCATCCCTTGTCACAATCTTACCATCTGCATTTCTTTTATATTGCCGATTTCCAAGTGCATCTTTTTCAAAAACTGGTACTTTTCGATTGAATGATTTTGCAAATTCTATAAAATTCGCAGGCACTTGCTGTTCAGGCAACTGAACCGAAAATTGTTGAATGCGTTCAATTCCATCCTTGTAGTTTTGAATCTTTGTATCAAGGTCTTGTTCTTTCAAATTCATATCCAATTTTTGTTCAGCAACTGATTTTTTATCAGCATCTATATTTTTTCTTTCCCGTTTCAATGATTCAGCTTCTGTTTTATTTGCTGACATTTGAGATGCAACAAGATTTTCTTTTTTTCTCAATTCAGCTTGCTGTCTTTCCTGTTCTTTTTTCATTTCTTCGGCTGCACTGTTTTCTATTATATCATACACTGCGCCCTCATGTAAATTATCAAAAAGCTCTGCTGGCGCATTTACCGCTTTGCCGCCGATTTCGCAAACGGCAATATCGTTTTCAATTCTGTTTATAATAATTCTCATACCACGCTAATTCCCCTTTTCACAAACATAGGAAATACTGTTGCCGTTGCTTGTGAATGTTATATTGCCGTTTAAATCGGTTCTCAGCACAATTGCGCCTGCACTTTGCCATCTTTCAAGAACAACCTCATCGGGATGGCCGTAAGAATTGTCCTTTCCAACCTCTATAACGGCATATTTAGGAGAGACGGCGCTTACAAATGCTTGAGTGGACGATGTTTTTGAGCCGTGATGCCCAACCTTAACCACATCTGCGGAAATATCTGCCGTTATTTGCTTTTCCGACTGAGATTGAGCATCACCCGTGAAAAGAAACGAATTATCATTATAAACAAGTTTCAAGACAGCAGAATAATTATTAAGATTTTTATATTCGGATTCACACGGTGCAACAAAAAAAGCAGAAAGATTTTCCGTTTTAATAACGGAAACTCCGTTTTTTGCCTCATAGACATCACAGCCCTCCACATCCAGTTTATCAAGAAAATCGGCATATATATCCGATGATGCGGAAGCATTGGGCAAATATGCATTTTTTACATTAAACGAATCAAGCACGGCAGGCATTCCGCCGATATGATCGGAATGAGGATGCGTTGCAACAAGATAAGTTATTTCTGTGTAGCCGAGTGAAGAAATATCATTAACAACAGTTTCGCCCATATCCGTTTCGCCGGCATCTATAAGCATTGTTTCGCCGTTTGGAAGCTCTATAAACTCACTGTCTCCTTGCCCAACATCCAAAAAATGCACGATTAAATTTCGGCTTTGCTCGGTTGTTGAGGAGGTGCTTTCGGGCATTTGAACAGGCAAACTCTCCGACAAACCGCAAGCGCTGAGGCACACGGCACACAGCGCTGCAATAACGGGAACAAAAATCCGTTTTAATTTAATCATTTAAACCTAACCTTTATACTGTTTGCATGAGCGGTAAGCCCTTCTGTGTCTGCAAGGGTTATAATTTTATCCTTAGCTTTTTCAAGCTCTTTTTCGGTGTAATATATAAACGAAGATTTTTTAACAAAGCTGTCTACCGAAAGAGGGCTGAAAAATCTTGCAGTGCCGCTTGTGGGAAGCACATGATTGGGGCCTGCAAAATAATCTCCGAGCGGCTCGGGAGACCAATTTCCCAGGAAAACAGAGCCTGCATTATCAATTCTGCCGATATATTTTAAAGGCTCCTCAACACAAAGCTCAAGATGCTCAGGTGCAAGCTGATTTGCAAAAGCAATTGCCTGATCAAGATTTTCGCAAACGATAATTTCACCGTAATCATTAAGAGATGCCTCAATAATCTCTTGGCGCTCAAGAAACTTAATTTGCTTTTCAATTTCTTTTGCCGTTGCCTTTGCGGTTATTTCAGAGGTGGTAAGCAAAATTGCAGACGCACGCTTGTCGTGCTCTGCCTGGCTCATAAGATCTGCCGCAAGAAAAGCGGGTCTTGCGGAGCTGTCTGCCACAATAAGAATTTCAGACGGGCCTGCAATCATATCAATATCAACAACGCCGTAAAGCAATTTTTTTGCCGTTGCAACAAAAATATTGCCGGGGCCGACGATTTTATCAACCTTTGGAATTTTTTCCGTGCCGAAAGCAAGTGCAGCAACCGCCTGAGCACCGCCGCAAAGGAACACCTTATCAACGCCTGCTATTGAAGCGGCTGCCATTATATAAGGGTTTGGATCACCGTCTGCTCCCGGAGGAGTAACCATAATAATTTCCTGCACGCCTGCTATTTTTGCGGGAACCGCATTCATGAGCACTGAGCTGGGATAAGCCGCCGTGCCACCGGGCACATATATGCCGACTCTTTTAAGGCCTCTGATTCGCTGACCCATTATAACGCCGTTTTCCTCTGTTGTGAGCCAACTTTGCTGAGCCTGACGCTTATGGAAATTATATATATTGCTTTGTGCGGCAACAACGGCATTTTTAAAATCTTCATCAACCATATCTACATATGCCGCAAGTTCTTCTTTGGTTATAACGGTTTTCTTGGGAACGCTGCCGTCAAACCTTGCAGTGTATTCACGAACTGCATCATCGCCGCCCTCTTTAACACCTGCTATTATGCTGCTTACTATGTCAACAATTTTTTGATCGGTTTCTTCATTTCGCTTTTTAAGATTTTCAATAAGCGTATATTCGGATTTTCCGTTTGCTTTAGTTATTTTCATCTGTTTTACCTTTCCGCAAAAAATGCCGCAACTGCGCCGAACGGCATCAATTTTTACTTGCCTGCTCAAGCTCCGAAAGAAAGCGATCTATTTCCTTTTTGCGAAGCTTCATGGAAGCCATATTAACTATTACTCTTGCCGAAATCGGGAATATTTCCCTAACAACCTCTAAACCGTTTTCCTTTAATGTTGAACCGGTTTCAACGATATCCACAATTCCGTCTGCAAGGCCGAGAAGCGGTGCAAGCTCAACACTGCCCTCAATCTTGATTATATCAACATCCATACCCATTGAGCGGAGATATTCGCCTGCCACTTTTGGATATTTTGTGGCAACGGTTTTCCTTTTATGACCCGAAAAGAAATTCGAGCCCCTAGGGCATGCAAGCGCAAATTTACATTTACCTATATCTAAATCAAGCACTTCATAAAAAGCGCTGCCGTGCTCAACAATAGTGTCTTTACCGACAATACCGATATCGCAAACGCCGTGCTCAACATATGTTATTACATCAGGTGCTTTGGAAAGCACCGCTTCATAATCACCGACGGGCAAAATAAGACGTCTGCCCTTATTTTCAATTTCTGATGTGTTTAAACCAATCTTTTTAAACAGAGCAACAGAGGATTTTTCAAGCCTGCCCTTTGTGAGTGCGATTCTTATCGGTCTTTCAACATTGATTACCTCATTCATAACATCGCACAAAGCATTAACATCAACGGCAAAACCGATAGCGGGTGCCGGCAATCCGAATTCTCCCAAAAGATTATCATATCTTCCGCCTGAAAGAACGGTTACACCGGAGCCTTCGGCATATCCTCTGAAAACAACCCCCGTATAATAATTTGAGCGATTAACAAGCCCTAAATCAATTATAAGATTATCTCCCAAGCCAAGCGCACACAGCTTATCATAAACTGTTTTAACATATTCAAGCGCTTTGTCCGATTCCGGTGTGCTGTATAGTTTCTTTGCCTCATCAAGCACCTCTGCGGTGCCGAAAAGACGAGGAAGCTTGCGAAGCACACGGGTTTCAGCCGTATCGTCAATTGTATTGAGCAAATCACCGAGAGCGGCGTAATTTTTACCCTCCGTTAAGCGGCAAATTTCCGAGCGCTGTGCAGGAGTTACGTTCATTTTTGAAAGCACGGCTTTAAAAAAGCCGGCATGGCCGATTTCAAACGAAAAAGAATTGAGCTGCAATCTTTTCAGTGCTTCCGCAGCCATTGTAAGCACTTCTATATCCGCATCAAAAGAGCCGTCTCCTATTAGCTCTATGCCGCTTTGCGGAATTTCATCGGTTCTGCCGGCAAGGGCTTTGTTACGCACAAACACATTTTGATTATAATAAAGGCGAACCGGAAAATCACTTGCCGAAAGGCGAGTTGCAACAAGGCGAGCGATCGGCATAGTATTATCCGGGCGAAGCACGGTTGTGTGCCCGGCAGAATCGGAAAGCTTATACATAATATCCGAATCCATACCCGAATCACCGTCATCAAAAACATCCATATATTCCACAGTGGGAGTAATGACCTTGCGATATGACTTTTCCTTATACAAAGCAGAAAGTACGGATTCGGCTTTTTTTCTATCGTCGCACTCTTCAAAAAGGAAATCCCTGCTGCCCTGCGGCGTTAATTTAGAATATTTTTTCATTTATCTTGTCTCTCCGTATATCTTGCACTTTAGTGCAGTAATGTGCTACTATGCTAACACAATAAAGTGCTGTTGTCAACCCACATATTATAAAACGAGTTTAAAAGCCAAAAAGAGAAATCTGATTGCTTGCCGGCAAATCGCCGAGAGCACCGCATTCACGCAACAAATCAACGATACTTTGCCCAATATGAGCCCTTGCCATTAAATCATCGCACGAAATGAAATCACCGTTACCGTCATTAACGGCAGCTGAAATTTGCTTTGCGGCATTTTCACCTATACCGTCAACGGCAGAGAAAGGAAGCCTGATTTTGCCGTCTTCAATTTTATAAATTCGCCAATCCGATTTATAAAGATCAACCGGCAAAAATTCAATTCCTCTGCAAAGCATTTCAATAACAATTTGAAGCACTATGTAAGTTTCGCCCTCTTTGGCAGTCATAGTGCCCTGTTCCTTATGGCTTTGAATTTCTTTCATTCTGGCTTTAACGGCGGCTTTGCCGGCAACGGCCGCAACAGCATCAATGGCACCGCCTCGAACAGTGAAATAAGCCGAATAAAAATGAATGGGTTTATGTATTTTATACCATGCAAGGCGAAGTGCGGCAATAACATAAGCGGCAGCATGCGCCTTTGGGAACATGTATTTAATTTTGTAGCAAGAATCAATATACCATTGCTCAACGCCTACGGTTTTCATTGCTTCTTCATACGGAGGCAACTCCTTTGGCGCTTTACCCTTACGGGTATATTCCATAATTTTAAAGCAATCTTTTTTCTTCAGCGGAGATTCTTTGCCGGTTCTTTTTTCATAGCTTTCAGCCTTGTGAAGAAGATAAGTCATAATATCATCACGGCAGCCGATTACATCTGAAATTGTGCATGTGCCGTTTTTGATAAGCTCCTGTGCATTGCCGAGCCAAACATCAGTGCCGTGAGACAGACCTGAAATCTGAAGCAAATCGGCAAATGTTTTCGGCTGTGCCTCCATAAGCATGCCTATAACAAACGGGGTGCCCATTTCCGGAATTGCAAGTGTGCCCGTTGGGCAATCAATATCATCCGGAGAAACTCCGATCGGCTCCGTTGATGTGATAAGCTGATAAAGCAACGGATCTGAAAGATCAACATTCATAACCGGAATTCCCGTTGAATCTTCAAGATATTTATAGAGAGTCGGATTATCGTGACCGAGCTCATCAAGCTTAAGCAAGGTGTCGTGCAGTGAATTTTTAAAATCAAAATGAGTGGTATAAGTTCCTTTTTTCTCATCATTTGAAGGATATTGAATCGGAGTAAAATCCTCAACAGTGTATTTATCAGGCACAACAACCATTCCGCCGGGATGCTGACCCGTGGTGCGTTTGATACCTGTGCAGCCTACGGTTAATCTGTCTATCTCGGCACGGGGCGTGCTGCTTTGAAGCCCACGCTCATCAAGATATTTCATTACGTAACCATATGCTGTTTTATCGGCAACGGTTGCCATTGTTCCTGCCTTAAACACATATTCCTTACCGAAAAGTTCTTCCGTATATCTGTGTGAACGGGATTGATATTCACCTGAAAAATTCAGGTCTATATCAGGCTCTTTATCGCCGTCAAACCCGAGGAAGGTTTCAAACGGAATTTCATGGCCGTCCCTTTTCATGGGAATATGACAATTCGGGCAATCCTTTGCAGGCAAATCAAAACCGGAACCGACAGATCCGTCCAATATAAATTCACTGTGCTTGCACTTTGTGCAGTAATAGTGTGGTGCAAGCGGATTAACCTCAGAAATACCGCCCATATGCGCTGCAAACGATGAGCCTACCGAGCCTCTTGACCCAACAAGGTAACCGTTTCTTTCACTTTCCTCAACAAGCCTTTTTGCAATAACATAAAGAACACCAAAACCGTGACCGATGATTGAATCCAGCTCACGCTGCAAACGATTTGCAACATATTCCGGCACGGGATCACCATAAAGCTCCTTAGCTCTGTTCCAGCATTTTTCCGTAAGTTCTTCATTGGCGCCGTCGATATGCGGCTGAAAGGTTCCGGGCGGAATAGGCGGTATTGCATCCATAACGCTATCAGCAATTTTTTTAGGATTATCAATAACAAATTCCTTAGCTCTGTCGCCCGCCCAAGCAAAATCGTCAAGCATTTCACGGGTGGTTTTAAAATAGAGCGGAGCTTGCTGATCGGCGTCATCAAAGCCCTTTGAAGCCATAATAACGGCACGGAATTTAGCATCATGCTCCGAAAGGAAATGCACATCCCCCGTTGCAACAGTCAGCTTACCGAGCTTATCGCCAAGTGCAATAATTTTTTTATTTATATTTATTAAATCCTCTTCGGAATTTACTCGCCAATAAATATTCTTTTTTTCCTCACCGCGCTTATTGAGCACATATTCTTTATCGCCGGTGCGCAGCATAAAGGCGTTGTTTCCGTTTGGCTGAATTTCAAGATAATCATAAAACGAAGCTATTTTTTCAAGCTCTTCGTTATTTGCCTCATTCAGAATTGCCTGATAAAGTTCGCCCTGTTCGCAGGCAGAACCAACAATTATGCCGGCACGCTTTTTTGCAAGAAGGCTTTTGGGAATGAGAGGTCTGTTTTTAAAATATTTAACATTTGAAGCAGAAATAATTTCATAAAGATTTTTTCTGCCGTATTTTCTTTCTTCTTTTGGGATTGATTCATCAAGCGAATTATCCTCTTTTACAAGCAAGATAATATGATAACGCTGAAACTGATTAAGCTTCATATTCATAAAATCGGGATATTTTTCATCATCAACCAAATATCCCTCCATACCGAGTATAAGCTTAATTTTTGGCACATATCTGAATGTGCCTATCTGGTCTTTAAAATTACCGTCTTCGCAATATTTCTTATCATAAGCGGTATTAAAAGCCTCAGGCAAAGCCTGCACAACGCCGTGATCGGTAATGGCAACGGCAGAATGCCCCCATTTTATTGCCTGCTTAATAAGCGACTTGGGAGTTGATATACCGTCCATTTCCGAAAGTGCGGTATGCATATGAAGCTCTATTCTTTTTTCGGGTTCATTATCCTCTTTTTCCTGCTTCAGCACCGATTCGATGCTGCGAGGGCGAAGAACATAGCCGTTTGAATATTGATCAAACTGATAAGCGCCGTTAATAATAACCGTGCCTCCGGACGAGATCTTTGAAATAATTGGATCTATAACATCATTGGCATCAAACATTTTAACTGTAACGGACGAAGTATAATCCGTGATATCAAACGAAAAAATCTTATTTCCGCCGCGCTTTGTTTCACGCTCTTCATATTTAAGAACATCGCCCCAAACAGTTATAATACCGTCATCCGTTTTTACATCGGCAATATTTTTTGGAATTTCTTTAATATCTCTGCCATAGATAGGCTTTTTAGTGTCTGCATAAATCGGAAATCCCTCAAGCAATGTGTGCTGCACATTTTTTTGCTGCTCTGCTTTAATTTCCGCTTTCTTAGCCTTACTTTCGGCATAAGCTTTTTTGACTTCCTTTTCTATGTCGTAGCTTTCCGTTTCTATAAATTCTGCCTTAACGGATATTCCGAAAAGCTCCGAAAGCACATTTTCAATATCGGAATCAACATTTTGAGCAACTAATATTTCGGAGCCGCCTTTTTTCAGAGATACCGATAATTTATTGCCGTCCAGCGATGCCTCAGCACCGTCAAAAAAGCCGTTTGCCGCAGGATTATTCTTTTTAACAAATCCGATTACGCTTTGAAAATAGGCAGGTTCAAAAAGATCGCTGAGGTAACGGGGCTTAATAGTTACCTTATTAAGCCCCATTTTGCTCTTAATACTCTCCTCTGCGCTTTTGAACACGGAATAATCCACAAGTTCATCAAGGCTGAGGCACACAATCAATTCCCTTGCATCTCTTTTAATTGTGAAGCGTTCTATTCTGCCGTTTCCCAAAGAAGAGCACTGAAAAGGCTCTACAAACTCTGAAAAATAATCCTGAAATAAGTTCATTATAATTTATCTATCTCTTTCATCAATTCATCTAAAAGTTGGTTTTCGGGCACCTTGCGAAGAATTTGCCCTTTTTTAAATATAAGTCCGCAGCCATCGCCGCCGGCAATTCCGATATCGGCTTCTTTTGCCTCACCGGGGCCGTTTACGACACAGCCCATAACAGCAACCTTGATTGGCTTTTTGCAATCACGAAGCCTTTCTTCAACCTGCTTTGCAAGCCCAATCAAATCAATTCTTGTGCGGCCGCATGTTGGGCAGGAAATAAGATAAGGGCAGTCTTTTTTGAGACCGAGTGCCTTTAAAATATCAAAAGCCGCAAAGACCTCCTTAACCGGAGAATCCGAAAGGCTGACACGAATAGTGTCGCCTATACCGTGGCTGAGCAATGAACCGATTCCGATTGAGGACTTAATTATGCCCATACGCTCCGTGCCGGCTTCCGTTACACCGAGGTGAAGAGGATAATCGCACCTTTGAGCCGCAAGCTCATAAGCGGCTATCATAGTGTTTACATTTGATGATTTAATTGAAACAACAATATTATCAAAATCAAATTTTTCAAGCAATGAAGCATGATAAAGAGCCGATTCAACCATTGCCTGCGGAGTGGGGGCGCCGTATTTGGCAAGAATATGTTTTTCAAGGCTGCCGCTGTTTACGCCGATACGAATAGGAATTTCATTTTGCCTGCAAATATCCGCAACCGCTTTAACCCTTGATTCATCGCCTATATTACCGGGGTTGATTCTTATTTTATCAATGCCTCTTTCGGCGGCACCGAGAGCGAGCCGATAATCAAAATGTATATCGGCAACAAGCGGCACATCAACCGCCTTTTTTATCGGCTCAATTAAATCAAGTGCGGCTTCATCGGGAATTGCGAAGCGAATAACCTGGCACCCTGCCGCAGCAAGTTCCTTTGCCTGATCAACAGAGCCTTGAATGTCTGTTGACGGCACATTGAGCATTGATTGAACAAGTATCGGTGCGTCACCGCCGATAAATGTGTTTTTAAGCTTAATTTTTTTTGATATTCTTCTTTCTGCCATAATTAACACCACAGCCTTTCGGGCTACAATAAATTTAAAGCACGCTCCTTACCGTAGCCTGATAAGAAGTGCAAATAACTTATTACCGATAATCTTAATTAAAGCCGCACCTTAATAAATCGGCGCTGCCGATTAAGACTAAAACAACTTTGTTACATCCGAAAACGTTACCAAAACCATAACGCCGAGCAGAATTGCAAGGCCTGCCGCATTTATGGCATACTCCCACTTTGACGGAAGCTTTTTTTTGAATATGCCCTCACCGAGAAGCAAGAAGAAACGCCAACCGTCAAGAGCGGGAATGGGAAACAGATTAAACAATCCTATATTTACGGTAAGAATAGCCGATATTCTTAAAAGCGAGGCAAAGCTTGTTTTAACAGCGCTTGAAACAACGGAAACCGCTCCTACAGGGCCGCTTAAATCAGAAAGCCCGTATCTGCCTGTTAAAAGATCATGAACGGAGAGAAAAACCATTCTTGTGTATGAAACAAAAGTGGCAGCGCTGTTTTTAAACACCGAGCCGATTGTTTTTTCCTTGCCGAGAAGCCAAAAATCCATATTCACATATTTATGCCCCTCATACTCAGCCATATCAAACTTAACATCAAACGTTTCAGTTTTACCGTTTCTTTCAACAGTTACGGACAAAGTATCGTCACGGGACCTTGTTAACCCGGTTTCAACATCCGTTGCGGTAAAAACACGCATACCGTCTATGCTTTTAATTGTGTCGCCCACCATAAGTCCGCTCAATTCACTTGCGGCATTATCATCAAATTTGGCAATAGTTGGAGTGCCCACAAGATTTTGACTTGAAATAATGCAAACAATTATTAAGAAGCCAAGCAACAAATTCATAAATGCACCGGCAACAACAACAAGCATTCTTGCGGGAACGCTTTTTGAGGAAAACGAGCCGTTGCTTTCGGACTCCTCATCCTCACCTTCCATAGAGCAATAACCGCCAAAAAGAATCCAGCGCAAAGAATATTTGGTTTCGCCTTTTGTGAAAGAAAAAATCTTTGGCCCCATACCGATTGAAAATTCATTAACCTTGATTTTCATCAGCCGAGCAGCCGCAAAATGGCCACCCTCGTGCACAATTATTATCAATTCAAAAAACAGAATTGCTATTATAACGGGATAAACCGTGTTCCAAACCGAGCTTAAGGACACCTAATCGCCTCACGATATATTTTAGTTTTTATAATTTTCTGTTACAAATTCCCTTGCGGCTCTGTCTGCCTCAAGCACATCCGCAAGATTAAAGTTTTGCTTACTGTGTGCTGCAAGCATAGCCTCTTCATTAAGATATGCAATATCGGTGAATTTAATTTTACCGGCGAGAAAAAGCTTAACGCTTTCTTCGTTTGCTCCGTTTGCAGCGGCAGGATAAAGACCGCGTAGAGAATCAGTCCAATGCCAAAGATAACCAGAAGAAATGCGAGCAAGCCAATGATAAAGCACACCGGTTTTTGGATGCCCGTTATGTCATTCAATGAAGACGGCAGCAGCTTCAAGAAAATTTGTCCGCCAATAATTGGCAGCAAGCCTTTTGCGAAGGTCAGCTTTGCAATACCATCTTCGCTCAGCAGCCATCGGTATTTCTTACGCTGTTTCTCGTTCAGTACCATTATCGTCTTCCTTTCTCTTTGTTGATGTAAGCAGGGCAATGCCGCTCACGGCAGACAGGACAGCTAAGATGCCGCTTATTACTGCGCCAATGGCTTCGCCCGCCGGGGTTCTGCTGTTTATGCTCAAATAGTACGGACAGATATTCTGCCCTACCGTCGCGAGCTTAAAGTCTTCGAGATGTTCTGTCGGGATAGGCAGAATGTTGCCTTTGATGGGCGCGTTATTGATGTAGTACATATCCTTTTTATCAGCATCAAATTCTGCTGCGATAACATACACATCGCCATTTTTCGCGTAGACTTCAAGTGGATAAAAGGCTGTCACATAGTCGCCGGACGGCTCCTCCCCTGCGGCTTGGTGCCGTTCCCACATTGAGCTTCCACTCAAAATCTTATAGTCACCTGAATCCATTTCAACCGGTTTCTTTATATAGTTGTCGATTTCTGTCGCCGTGACGGTGGTAAGGTCTGTTCTTTCTTCTTGCTGCAACGACAAAATAGGGACGACAGCGAACAGAGCTGCCATCGCAAACAGCAGGATTGCCTGTGCAATGATTTTGGGTTTACTTTGCATTTTGTTTGTCTCCCGTATGGTTTTCTGCTCTCACTCAGATTTGACGGAGTCTACAGACTGCTGTGTCGTCCGGCGTATATGCCATTGCCGTAGGCTTTTTTCACAACGATGCGGCCGTAGGTCGACACCTCGTGCAGTACAGCTTCAAGTTTGGTCAGCTGCGTGTTGTCGGTTATGATCTCCTGTCCTTCTCTGCCGTAATTCTTATCGAGCTGCGCAAAGGACTGAATAATCGCAACAATGCTTATCCGTCTTGAACGGCTTT
>OKTL01001110.1_pt1 | contig 12266 bp, 10 predicted proteins | sample 1606211 | NCBI WGS metagenome assembly OKTL01 (sample SAMEA3879538, study PRJEB24766) | human gut metagenome | biome: human-associated habitat; feature: feces | place: USA | collected 1985/1987 | reverse complement strand
GCCCTTTGAGGCCCGCGTAGGTGTCGAGCGATTTTCTGCGGATGGCCATAATATTCGGGCAGTCCGGCGAGGACGGCGACATCCGCAGATATAGTCCACCGAGCTGTTCGCAGCGCGGTCGAAATTCGTGGCCTTTCTTCGGGATGATGTAAATGACGCGCTTGCCTTGCTGTCGTAAGCGGCCGCCAACACATTGGAGCGTGAACGTCTTGCCTGCACCGGACGAGCCGCCGATCCAGATGTTGCCGTTCGTATATTTATAGTCGTCATAGGGGTTCAGAAAGACTGGCGAACGGTTGTACATATTGAGACCGAGGAAGATACCGTTGCGGTCGGACAGCTCATAGGACGCGAATGGAAACGCCGCCGCTACGCCGCTGGTGAGCGCATTTCGGCGGGATTTGCGCTCAATGTCCGGATCAAGATAGAGAATTGGGAGCATGGACAAGAAAGCCTGCTCCTGCTTGTACTCGCAGCGTCGGGCGATCATGTCCACGGAGACACAGAGCTTTTCCACCGCTGTAACGCGATGCTCCAGCGCTTCAGGGTCACCGGCCGTGACCTCGATGAGCGTGTGCATATAGTAAAAATCCTCGCCCTGCCGGTTCATCACGTCCTTGAGGTACATACCGGACGCGATGGCGCTGTCCAGCTCCTCGAAGTCCTGCCGGGTGTCCGCAACGTCGCGCATCCGGCTGCGGTTCATCATAGTCTGCTGGGAGATCTTCGCCAGAATTTTCTCCTTGGATTGCTTGTCAAAGTGGAACGAAATACTGACGCCCTCGCCAGCCTCGACCAGCGGGGCCAGCCAGCTTGCGCCGACGGTCGTGGAATAGCCATAGCCCGTGATGTAAAGATAGGCATGAAAAATGCCGTCCACTACAATGTAGTCCCGGCTTTTGGTGTCCACGCTCGTGGGCGAGAGAATGTCCAGAATTGTTGTAGAGCCTGCCTCCAGTTCGCTCAGATCCGGCGTTTCCTCGCCGAACAGCAGCCGCTTGAGAAACGGCTGCTTCTTCGGCTGCTCCTTGACTGGCGGCTTCTCCTCCGTCGGCAAGCCGGGCGGCGGGGCATTTTTGTTCTTGCGGTTCTTTTTCAATCAAACAACCTCCTTAAAGCTAAAACGTACTTTTCACGCTAATATGTCACGTTGTAACAAATATTTCATCTTTATTTTGTCTTTTGTTATTGCGTTTCTGGAATCCTTATGATAAAATATGCATACACTAGATTGTAACTAGTTACGATTTTGGCTTGGGCGTAAGCTCTTTGGGCCACCGCAGGCGGGAAGAATTTCCCGCCATTTTTTATAGCTGGAGAACAGAGCGTAATGAGTGAACTTAGCGTTTTTATTGATGAATCCGGCGATTTTGGGGAGTACAGCATACAGCCCGCGTATTATCTTGTCACATTTGTTTTCCATGATCAAAGGCAAGATATTACTACCAATATTCAACATCTTGAAGAAAGTGTGTCTAATTCTGGTTTCCAACTTGATTATATCCATACGGGACCGGTTATTCGCCGAGAAGAAATTTTCGACTCATATACGATTGACGAGCGTAGAAAACTGATTTATAAAATGCTCAATTTTGTTGTTGCAAGTCCAATTTCCCACCTTACCGTCTGTATTGATAGGAGGCAGGCGCAGGACAAGGTAACTCTTTCAGGCAGGCTAGCGCGTGCGATTAACATAGCAATGTTAGAACACATCGACTATTTTAATTCGTTCGATCGTATTCTTGTGTATTATGATAATGGTCAAAATGAACTCAGTTCGATTTTGAATGCTGTTTTTTCAGTGTTGTTTTCAAACGTTGAGTTCAGAAAGGCAGAGCCACAGAGATATCGACTGCTGCAGGCCGCTGATTTTATTTGTACTGTTGAGCTACTGAAAATCAAGCAGGCAGAACATCGCTTAAGTAAGTCTGAAGAAAAGTTCTTCTATAAACCACAGGAACTCAAGAAGACGTTTTTCAAAAGTGTTGCAAAAAAGCATATTTAGAGGATCGCGGTGTTACTCTGCGGAGGGCACCTAGGGGGAGCGGATGCGTCCGCTCCTCCTTTTCCTTTCATTCTTCATACACCCCATGCACCTCCGTCGTCATATCGAACACGCCTTCCGGGAGCTTGACGCGCAGACTCGTGCCCTTGTTGATGAGCTCATACAGGAGCTTCAGCACGAAATCATCCGTGTAGCGCGGCTCTAAGCCCTCCAATTCGCAGATATCCAGATAGCGCCGCGCGGTATCTGCTTCTTCGTTCAGACGCTGAATGATGCCCTTGACGGTGTTGCGCTTGGCGCGCATCTTGGCTTCGTACTGGAACACGAGGAAGAACCGATGCCGGATGGATTCGCTGGCAATGCCGAGACCGATCTTCTCAATATTGTCCTCGATCTCCGCGCGGCAGTTTTCGCTCTCCTCGGTTTTCTGGAACTGCCGCATCTGTTCCACATACTCGCTCGTGTCCGGCGGAAGTGTGCGTACCTCGCAGCTCATGCTGTCCGGCGCGATTTTCAGATATGCGGCGTAGGATGTAATGATATTCTGCTGATCGGACGGGGATTTCAGATAGAAGTTGACGGGCAGCACCTCAAGAATTTTGATGAACCGGTTGTCCTTCGTGATGACCACGCCGCCGATGATATTCTTGACCGGCAGCCACGCCTGAATGCTGTCACGATAGGTCGCGCCGCCGTGACTGGATGGCGCAGCCGTGCCGAAAATGGCGTCCTTCATGCTCATGCTGAATGTACCTCCCCGCGATAAAAGATCATGCGCCGGTGCTTTCGCCAGTGCATCCACGCCTTGAGCCATCTGGTGAGGCTGTCGCCGCCGATGCCAATGAGCGCAAAGCCGCCCACGGGAACAAGGATCGCCATTGTGACGATGATCTTCGGCATAAGCGTCAGCGGCAGAAGCGCCAGACAGAGAAAGAGGATGGGAATGCACAGCAGCACGGTTTCGACCGCATTGCGGATCTCAAACACGCCGAACAGCTTGCCCGCGTCCGTAAAATTTACGGGGATATGATAGGTTTCATAGCTCATATTCGTACTCTCCCACGCGCTCCATCAGCGAATTTTTGCAGGAAGCATAGTCCTGCCGCAGCAAGCCCAATTTCTCTCCGCGTTGGGCTATGATAGATTCAAAGCCGCTCTGGATTTTCTGTACGGTCTCCGCCGACGGCTTGTTTTCGCTCAGTTCCAGCTCGCTGATGCGCTGCGCGGATACGCCGCAGGCCCGGCCAAGCTCGACCATGCTGACATGGTGCCGCAGGCGGAGAATGCGGAATTTTCTGACCTTCATAGGTCGCCTCCTTGTCTATTCATCGTATTGTATGTACGGGATCTTGCACCAGCCCTGCCAGCCGCGCCCCTCGACCTTTGTGCGCACCACGCCGTACTGCGTGCCCATCGCTTCAATGGCATAGCCGTTCCCGACGTAGACGCCCCAGTGTCCCTGCTTCCAAAGACCAAGTCCAACGATATCGGGCATCGTGTCCATGCCGCCGTACTCCGTGCCGTTTTCCTTGGCAGACGCATACATCCGGTCGGCATTGTAGTCCGGCATCCCGTTGGTGTTGTAATCAATGGTCAGCGTATCGGGGTTCAGCCAGCCGTAGCCTTTGAGAAGGCCCACGCAGTCCGTTGTGCGTCGGCCGAGCCAGTGCTCGCGGATAAATGCTTCCGACGCGCCGATGTCCGGATACTGCTCCAGCTTGTATTGGAGCATGGATTCCGTCAGGACGGTTCCAAACGTCCCCCACACATACCCCCAGCCATGCTCCCACGCCTGTATCGCATAGGCGGCAAGATCATGGTTGTTTTTTGTGCGCGGATTTGTGAAGCCGGAAATATCAATGGTATTGTCGGCGTTTCCGCCGCTCTCCGCGCCACCACCTCCACCGCCGGGTGAGGTTTCCGCCGGGCCGGTGTAGCCGGTATCGCCCGCGTAATTTGGCTTGTATGCTTCAAATTTATCTTTGTATTTACCCAGCGCGTCGCTCTCATAGATCGTCTCAAACAGCGCGCCTGCCCACGTTTTGGCGTCCTCGTCAAACTCCAGATCATCCATGAGCTTGTCTTTATCGAGCGACTGGAAGATGATACGGAGGACAGTCTGGTTGCCGGAGGATTCCAGCCGTGTCGTGTGCTTGAGATTGGAGATCAGAAGTGACTGGACCTCCTCCGGCTTCATTTCTGACAAGTCCTGCTTGTGGGCGACAGAGTTGATAGCAATGTACCAGCAGAGATCTTCTTCATCAAACTTGCTGGACACCCGGATCTCATCGATCGTGACGCCCTGATTCTCATACGCGGCAGCTTCGCCGGTAATAATGGCGTCCTGCTGCGTCTTTTCAAAGTCCTCCAACGATAGATATGCGCCGCCGATGGAAAGCGCCTGCTCCCGCATGGTGATCTGCGGGTCCTTTTCGGACGTTTCATAACCGAAAAACATATTCGGCATGGCAGAGATCACGAACATTGGGATCACGATGATGGCAATGAGAACGCCGACGGAAAACTTGATGATCGTTGGCAAGAGCTCCTTCGCAGCGGCGGCAGCCGCGCCGTGAAGCCCTCCTGCGATTGCCGCCCGCACGATGTTGACAGCTGCCTTGACCACGCGCGCCGCATTCGCCATGACCTCCGCAGCGGAGCGTCGGTTCCGGTCATTCATCCGACGTCACCTCCTGCTTCTCTTGCGGGCGCTTCGTCGTCTTCTGCGAGGCTTCATGCAGATCGAGATGCGACGGAATGGATTCCGGGGTTCTGCCGGTCAGCGGAACGAACGGTTTCTTTGCCGCCTTTTCCGCAGCGGGCTTCTGCGCCGCCGATGCTGCTTCCGTGTTGATCCCAACTGCCGTGGGCGCGATTCCTGCGGTACCGGGGCGGTGATAGAGCGTCTGATCCTTCTTCTGCGGCTCCGGCGGTGTGCCGGCCTTGCGTTCCTGCGGTACCGGACGCTTGGCAGAGGATTCTGCTGCAGGGCTTCTTTGCGGCCCGCGCGATTCCTGCGATACCGGAGCCGACGCAGTCATGCTGCCCATAGCAGACGGGGTCGCCGGTTTCCTGCTCTGCCGTTCGGAAGAAGCGGCGGAAACAGGAGAAGCTTGTGTGCCAGTCTGCGGTATCGGCTTTTCTGCGCTGCCGCTTTGTGCGGGAATTGGGCGCTGCGAAGCGCGCTGTTCTGCCGGACGCGCTGCATCAGGCCGCGCGGTCGAACGTGGGGGCGTACCAGCTTCGCGGTTGGAAGACGGCGCTGCCGGAGATACCGGCGTTGTGGGTGCGGGATGCTCCCGATTTGTAGAGCGGCCATCCATGCGGGCTCCGCTGGACGGCTGCACCGTGCCGCCGGACTGCTGGGCAGAAACATGGTTCTGCTGCGTGATCTGGGTGTTTCCATTCGTGGAAACGCGTGTCGTCTGCTGCACGGGCTGGGTATAGCGTCCGCCGATGGACGTGCGCTGCGTTCCTGCTGTACCGGGGACTGGCGTATTCTGCGGGCCACTTGATTGCTGCGGCCGCGTACCAGTTCCTGCGGTATCGCGGGCGGGTGCGGAATGAGAATCTGGCTGTTTTCCTGCTACACCGTTTTGTGCGGGAATTGGCGGTGTGCTGCTGTGTGGCACAGACGGATTTCCTGCCATACCGGATCGCGGAGAAACCGGAGCAGGCGGATGTTCTGCTGTCGGCTGCTGTGCGCCAGCCGTGTTCGGAGTCTGCACAAAGGTACTGCGCTGCTGCGTCGTTTCTGTATGCGCAGACTGCATCTGACCTTTTCCTGCGCTGCCGACAGGTTGTGCCGGGCTGCGCGGAGTAGCAGACGGCGATGCTGGATTGTTCGGCATTGCATTTGGAGCAGCTGCCATTCCGGGTGCTCCGCGTTGTGTATCAGGCGGCTGCACAAAGGTGCTGCGCTGTTGTGCAGACTCGGCCTGTACCGTCTGCCCCTGTGCGTTGCTGCTGTGATACGACTTTCCTGCGGGACCGGTCGGCTGAACGGTAGTGCGCGATGGTTTTTGGCCTGCCGTTTTTCCTGCCGCACTGAACGAAACCGCGCCAGCATGATTCTGTACCGATGCGCTGCTGCGCGGATGGGATTCCGACTGGGAATGTACGGTCTGTTCCTGCTGCGTATTCTGCGCGGCCGCGCTGCCCATGACGGGCTGAGAAGTATCCGCACGATGATACGGCGCATTGGACGCTGTTTTTCCTGCCGTTGGCGCTGCCACGTGGCCCGGTGCACGTCTGGTGCCGGGCGGCACGGCGGTTTTGCGCGTGGAGTTAGGCTGCTTGCCGGTTCCGGCAGGCGCAGCTTGAGGGAATGCGCCCGTCATCTTTTCGGTGGCGGATTGTACGGTATCCGTCTGTGCAGCAACCGTCTGAGCCGAAATAGATTCTTGATTGAATGCAGGATTCGCGCTGTTTTGCTGCGCAGACGTGCTATGATGATAGCCGTTTGCGTGCGAGGGCGCATTGACATTGGAAGCGCTGCCAGAGCCGCCAGCGCGCGGTCCGGTCGGTGCATTCGGCTTGGAATTTCCGCTGCCGCTGCGCGGCTGATTGCCGTTCCTGCCGAGGGTATGCGCTGCATTGGATACTAGAGAGCGCACGACCATCATTGTCATTGCGCCGGGGAAGCCGCGGCCTAATGGATCACCCGTCATAGCTGGATTCAGACCGATACGCGCAAGGATGCTGTCCGCTTTTTTCGCTACCTTGACGATGGTAACGACCAGCACCATCCATGGCAGCACGTCAAGGCCGCTCGGATAGTACGACAGCACAGATAAAAGCATCTTGACGAACATCACGTTCGTCGCCATGAGCAAACACATGGAGCCGAACATCCGGCACCAGCCATTAAAAATGTCCGACGTATTCCGGCTTCCGCCCATACCAAAGGCGAGGGGTGAGGTGATCGTCAGCACAGCGAGGATAAAATACCGCTCTGCCATTTCCATAATGAGTTTGAACGTCTGAAACATGACGATGATGCCGCAAATCACGACAAGCAGCCAAGAACCGGTCAGACCGCCGAAGGAGGCTTCATCCGCGAATGTAATATCCACGGCGTCCGGCATTTGCAGAAGCTCGATGACAGTTGAGGTCATGTTCAGCCCCAGCTCGCAGATCTGTGGGCTTGCCACCAGAAGAAACGAAAAGGCAAACGTCCGTGTAAAAAGCAGCTTCGGGTCTTCCGCGTCGAAGCCGAGCCCCGCTGCCATGCCGCGCGTTGCCTGAAAGACGAGATTGCCGATGAGCAGCGCCCAACCGACGCCCAGCACGATCTGGCGGATGGTATCAATGACGGGCATGTGCTCACGCAGATACGCAAAATCCAGACTCATGAGATCAAACAGCACGGACGCAAAATATTCCCAGCATTCCAGGATCAGGCCATAGATCCATTCGATAAAGCCCTGAAAGAGCAGTTCCAGCAAGCGGCCCGCACCTCCTTTTCCACCGGATGATTCTGTTTAGCCTTGGATCGTTGCAAGGCCCTGAAACAGCGGGGCAACATAGGCAATGAACGCGCCGATGCCGTTGATGACCGCCCACGCGATCCAGATGCGGCGCAGCCAGTCCCACGCCTGATCGACCTTGTGCTGGTTGTTGGAGAGCTTCGCGCCGACGACCGCGACGGCGGACATCAGGCCGGCCAGCACCGTGCTGACGCCTGCGATTTTGCTGTAAACGTCCACGATGATGCGGTTCGCTGCCGTCCACATATCCTCGACAGCAAACGCCTGCACACAAAACAGGCTGACGCACAGCAAAAGCAGCAGGCAGAGTGTATAAAAACGATATAGCTTTTTCATTGATTCCTCCAAAAATGGATGTACCGAAGACTGAGCAGCCCCCGGCGTTGAAATGTTCACATTTGAACGGTAAACTAAAAACATAAAGGAGTGAACGCCATGCTCTACGCATGTAATACCTGCGAACAAACTTTCTGGGGCTTTGACCGCTTCATGCCGCAGCAGTGCCCGGAATGCGGGTGTATGACGGTGCGCAAAGCAACCGAGGAAGAACAGATCGCCTATGAATTGGAGCAGGCCCTGTCATGGCAGGCTGCGCACCGCAGAATAGAAGCGTAAACCTGAGAACGGAAACCCGTTCTCAGGTTTTTTGATCATTCACCGCCCCATTCCAGAACAAAGACAATGGAGAGAACTTCCTGCTCAGTGACTGCTTTGGATACGGCGCTGACAACGGCATCATAGCTGATGGGCAGCCTGCCGTTCTCTGCAATTTCCCACGGAGCGGACAGTGCAAACGTTTCGACATTGCCGGTTTTGCTGGCCTGCGCGTCGTTGATCTTAAAGCCAAGAAGCTGGGCGTCAACCTTTTCATGTGCCATGTCAGTCGTGTAGGGAACGAGCTGCCAGCCATTCTTCGTGCTGATGCTAACCGAAGATACAACAACTGTGCCGGTAGAAGCATTGATGATCTCCGCGCTGCCCGTGTGAACCTCGCCGCTTTCATCAACGACGAGCGGCAGTGTAACCGGCACGGTCACGGAAAACACTTCGGTGATCTCCCAGTGGGCGTAATACGTTTTATCTGCGGTTTCCGTGAAAGTGTCATTCGCCGTTACTTGTGTACCGCCGGTCGCCTCGGTGAACCAGCCTAAAAATTCTGCATTTTTGCGTTCCGGGTCCTTGGGCAGCAGCAGCTTTTCACCGTAAGTCTGCTCGGTCGTTTCACTCTGACCGGTTCCAAGATCCCATATCACGACGTATTTGTTTGCTTCAAACTGCGCGTAAAATGTTGTGCTGGCCGTGATCGAAGTGACGGTATTGTAGAGCTTGCCGCCTGTTTTGGCCGTGTACCAGCCCTTAAAGCTGTGTCCCTTTTTGACCGGGAGCGATGCAGGGATCGTCGGCTTGCTATTCGGCTGGACGGTTTCGCTGTATGTTGCCTTCCCGTCGATCAAACCGCCATTCGCACCTGCATCCCATGTAACCGTCAGCGAAACAGTAGCCCCGCAGTCATCGCATTTCCCATCGTTGTCGGCATCTACATGGTCAGCGTATTCATAGCCAGAATCTCCGCAAGCCGAGCACGTCTTGGTGCGCTTATGCTGCGTTTCGCTGTCCGAAACCCACGAGCCGTAGCTATACGAATGGTCAGCATAGTCATAGGTAGACGCACCGCAGCCGGAGCAGGTCTTTGTACGCCGGTGCTGGGTATCACTGTACTTGCTCCAAGAGCCTGTCGAATAGCTGTGACTGCTATACTCTGTTGTGGAGTACCCGCAGGTGCGGCAGGTGGCAGAACGGCTGTGCTGACTGGAAGAAGAATTGCTCCAGGAACTATAGCTCATGCTGTGGCTGGCATAATCATAATCCGTTGCACCGCAGTTCCGGCAAGAACCGGTGCGCCGGTGCTGGCTGGAGGAATACTGCTCCCACGAGCCATAGCTATAGCTGTGACCGCTGGAATAGATGGTTTCGCTCTTGGTTTGGCCACAAGCACAGCTATAATTACGGTATCCATTACTGGTGCAAGTTGCGGCCTGCTGACTCTGTAATACCCATGTATGGCTACCGCATTCCGGGCAGGTGCCCGACCCATAAGCACCGGATCCGTGGCTCTTGGTAGTGTATGTTCCTAAATATTGAACGTAATGGCAGCTATTGCATTCATTATAGTTGGCATGACCACGCGAGGAATGTGCGACTTCGACGTATGTTCCTTGGAATGAATACTTCCCACACGACGGGCAGTTGCCGATAATCGAGCCAGTTGAGGTGACGGAAATGCCCGGCGCACTCATGATGCCAACGGCTGCGGGGGTATCGGAATATATGCCGTACAAATCGTAGAAGTATTTGTTGTTCCGATTGGAGCCGGCCCAATCATAATCGTAGAACGGCACCGACGATTTGGGATACCCGATGATATAGCCGATATAGAGTGTATCGCCGCTGTCGTTTTCCCGCCAGAAGGCTTCTTCGCCGATGCTGTTCAGAACCGTTTCGCCGTAGTACATGGTCAGCGTAGAGAGCTTCGGGCAGTTATAAAAGGCGTGCTTGCCAATGGTCGGCGCGAGCGGCAGCTCGGCGGTGGTCAGGTTGACGCAGCCCTCGAACCAGTACGCCAGATCCGGGATCGTCAGCGTTTCCACGTCCTCAAACCAGACCTCGGTGATCTGCTCCCGGACGGCCGACCACGGCTGATCGTCCGCACTGGTAAAGACCGGCGCTTCGCCGCTGCCGGAGATGGTAAGCCAGCCTTTGGAATCCAGCGACCATTTGATACTGCTGCCCGGAATTGTGCCACTGGTTGCAGCTTCGGCAGACTGCACGGTGATTTCTTCTTCCGGCGCGCTTTCGTAGACTGTGTGTTCATCCGCTTCCGCTGCAAATGCAGCAACGGACAGGGAAAACACTATGCAAAGAGCCAGCACAAATGCGGTGAATTTCTTAAAATTCTTCATTATGCAGCCTCCTTTTCGTTCACGGCGGCGATGGTGAACACAATCGTCGCGGCGTTGATGTTCGTGACAGCTTCACTTGCGGAAACCTTTGCCTTGTAGCGGATGGCGAGTTTTTTCTCGGCGGCAATCACCGGGAACGCACCGTCCACAAGCGTCAGACTGCCCGCACCTTTCGTGCTACAACCATTGATGCTAAGTGCGATGCTGTTCTTGCTTGCCGTAAAATCGTCAAAATTGCCGATTTCAAACGTGCCTGCCTGCACGTCCACCTTTTTGACTTTAATTGCGCCGGTCTTACCAGTATTTGTAATAGCGGCGTTATTCGCACAAACGACATAGCCATCTACCAACGAGACAGGCAACGCGGCAGGAACCGTGCAGGAAATGGGTGCGACGGTGTTGACTACCGTAAGCGTCACCGGCACACGGGCCTCGGTCGTTTCCGCTGCCGACGCACCCGTAGCCAGTGATAGGATCATTGTCAGTGCCAACAGTAAAGTGATAAGTTTCTTTTTGCTCATCACTGCACCTCCTTGGGCCACAAATACGCTGTGTGCAAAACGAGTTCGGTTCGCATGGAGCCGATCTGCTTGCCGTCGCGGAATGCTGTGATCGTGACCGTGCAATCTGTGTTGCCGAACTCCGGCGCTTCCAGCAACGTCAATGTCGAGATGGATTTTCCAGCGGCAAGCTCAAAAGCGTCGGCAATCAGTGTATTGTCCTTGTTGCGGCGAATCTCAATCTTGTAGGTGTCCGATTTGCTGTTGTTGACGAACTCAGCCTTTACGGATTGTTCTCCGACCAGAGCATATAGATGAGCAGGAGCAGTAAGAGCAATCTGATTGTCCGCGACGATGGCATTGAGCTGCTTCTGGGCTTCGCGCAATCCTGAAACGTCATAAAAAATAACTTCCGTTTCCTTGTGCTGCTTCGCACGTTCGGTGATACGAACCTTGATCGTGTCAATGACCGCAAGGGTGGAATCTCTGTCATAAATGACTTTCACGGCATCGTCTACGCGGGCTACGACAACAGCGGGCATATTCGTCCCAGCGTTGCAGTACACGGCTTTTGTGCCGCCGCCCCAGACAAGCAATCTGCCCTTGACGGTCACGTTATCCAGCGTGATTTTGCCATCTGCCGCGCCGCAGCCGATGATGAGGTCGCCGTCAACGGTCATGTTCTGGAGCGTCACATCGTCGGTGCGAATCAGAACGCTGCCCTTGATGTCTTTGTCGTAGGTTCCCTTGGACACAATGTAAGTGCCGATGATGTTATGGAAAATCTGCGCGAACTCGGCGCGCGTAATATTGTCCAGCGGAGCAAGGACTTTGCCGCGGCCGTGAATGTAGTCTGCACCGACCATCGCGCGCACATAGGGCAGCGCCCAGTTAGAAATCTCGCTGCGGTCGGAGAACGCGGACAGATCTGTTTTGGAATACGAATCGTAGTCCAGCTCCAGTGCGCGTGCAACGACCGTCATGGCTTCCTGCCGCGAGATTGGCGCGTCCGGGGCCATTGCAGAAGCAGATCGTCCGTTGTACGTTCCCATCTGGACGGCGAGTGCAACATCCTTGTAATACCACTTGCTCTTGGATACGTCATTGTACTGCGAAATGTCAGCGGTCTTATAGCAGCCGAACGAGCGGTTGATGATCGCGGCCATTTCCGCGCGGGTCATATCTCCGTTCGGGTCAATAATGGTGCTGGACTTGCCGTACAAAAGGCCATTGTCCACGGCTGCGCTCACGGCTTCGGCATACCATGCGGTACAGTCGAAATCGCGGAAATCTGTGGCTTTGCGGTTGGGTG
>OKTL01001094.1_pt1 | contig 12336 bp, 11 predicted proteins | sample 1606211 | NCBI WGS metagenome assembly OKTL01 (sample SAMEA3879538, study PRJEB24766) | human gut metagenome | biome: human-associated habitat; feature: feces | place: USA | collected 1985/1987 | reverse complement strand
GTGGATGAGAGTGACTTCGGCACCGCGCATCGCGGCGGCACGGGCCACGGCATAGCCCATCTTGCCGGTGGAGTGGTTGGTCAGGTAGCGCACAGGGTCCAGCGGCTCCTGAGTGGGGCCGGCCGTGACGGCAATGCGCAGACCGGCGAGGTCCTTCGGCTTTGCGATGGCGCGGAAGATGTAGTCCAGCAGGACATCCTCTTTCGGCAGGCGTCCGCTGCCCACGTCCTTGCAGGCCAGTACGCCGCTCTCGGAGGGGATGACCGTGAAGCCGTACTTTTCCAGAGTGGCGATGTTGTCCTGGGTGATGGGGTTCTCCAGCATTCCGGTGTTCATGGCAGGGGAGACGAGCTTGGGACACTTGGCCGCGAGAACGACGGTGGTAAGCATATCGTCGGCGATGCCGTGAGCCATCTTGGCAATGACGTTGGCGGTGGCCGGGGCCACGAGGATGACGTCGGCCTTCTTTGCCAGCGAGATGTGGGTGACTTCGAACTTGAAATCCCGGTCGAAGGTGTCCACCATGCACTTGTGGCCTGTCAGGGTCTCGAACGTGATAGGGGTGATGAACTGGGTGGCGTTTCTGGTCATGATGACCTCCACGTCGGCCCCCAGCTTGCGCAGTGCGCTGGCCACGTTGGCCATTTTATAGGCGGCAATGCCGCCGCTGACGCCCAGAAGGACGCATTTTCCCTTCAGATCCATCCAAAATACCTCCTATAAATAGGGATAATATAACTACAGTATAATGCAAAACGGCCCAGAGCACAACAAAATCTTTGATGGGGGTTGTATCTTGGCCCAAAATGCGGTAAAATACAGCTTGACTTATACAAAAAAGCTCTCTGTTAAGCCTGCGGCTCACGGGCAGGCCCGTCTCCATACAACCTCTCAGGCGCTTCGCGCCAGCTCCCCTGGTAGGGGAGCCTCTGGCGAAGAGATGGGGCTTTACGATATGCCAAGGCCTCCCCTCGGTAGGAGAGGCGGCATCGCACAGCGATGACGGAGAGGTTCGACCCTGCGAGGAACTGAATTATGATTTTAGCCATTGACATAGGCAACACCACCGTCGCCCTCGGGGGCATCCGGGACGGACGTGTATGCTTTGTGGCCCACATGGACACGGTGCGCACCCGCACAGCGGCGGAGTACCGTGCCGAGATGGAAAAGGTGTTCTCTCATCGGAGACACCCGGAAAAGCCCATCCGCTTCGAGGGCGCTGTCCTCACCAGCGTCGTCCCCCAGATCACGGGGGCGCTGGCCGAGTGCGCCCGCCACTACACCGGCAAAAAGCCGGTCATCGTCTCGCCCGACATCCGCACCGGCCTCACGATGGGGGTGCCTGACCCTCACGCCGTCGGCAAAGACCGCCTTGTGGATGCGGCCTACGCGGCGGCGAATTTCCCCCTGCCGGTGGTCACGGTAGACCTCGGCACCGCCACCACGTTCAACGTGATAGATGAGAATAAGGTCTTCCGGGGCGGCGTCATCTGCCCCGGACTTTCCACTGGTCTGCGGGCGCTGGGGGAGCGGTGCGCCCAGCTGCCGCAGGTACATCTTTCTTCGCCCAAAAGCGCGATCGGCGTCGATACCGAGAAGTGTATGCTCTCCGGCTCTGTGCTGGGGACGGCTGTCCTGCTGGACGGCATCACTCAGCGCATCGAGGAAGAACTGGGCCGTCCGGCCACGCTGGTGGTCACTGGCGGTCTGGCAAAGTATGTCATCCCGCTCTGCCGTCACCCGCTCACCTATGACCCCGAGCTGCTGCTGAAGGGGCTGGCTCTCCTTTACCAGCTCAATGCGCCGCAGCATGAGCGTCACCACGAGCCGCGCAGCGACGGTGAGCGCCGCCGTCCCCGCCCGACAGGCAGACGCCCTTACAACAACGGCAGCAGCTCCCGCCGCCGCAATAACCGCCGTCCCCGCCGGGACGATGAGGCCAAAGCGGGCTGAGCCTTGAAAGGAGAGACCTTATGATGAAATTAGGCATTCTCGGCGCAGGCATGATCGTCCGGGAGTTCCTGCCCTGGCTCACCGGGCCGGAAAGCCCCTTCAAGGTCGAGGCTCTTTGCAGCACGGAGCGGAGCGCCGGTGCAGCACAGGCCCTCTGCGACCAGTATGGTGTGCCGCGCCACACCACCAGCTACGACGAACTGCTGAGCTGGGTGGACGTTGTGTATATCGCCGTACCGAATATCCTGCACGTAAAATATACCCGTGCCGCTCTGGAAGCGGGACGCCACGTCATCGTCGAAAAGCCGATGGCCCCCACGGCGGCGCTGGCCGAAGAGCTGGCCGAGCTGGCCCGGAGCAAAAGGCTCTTCCTCTTCGAGGCTGTCACCACGCAGTATCAGGACAACTACGCCAAGATCCGTGAGGTGCTGCCCAAGGTAGGCGCCGTCACGATGGTGCAGTGTAATTTCAGCCAGTATTCCAGCCGGTATCATGATTTCTGCGCCGGCAAGGTCTGGCCGTCCTTTGACCCGGCCTGCGCCGGCGGCGCACTGATGGACCTGGGCGTCTACAATGTCAGCTATGTGGTGGGCCTCTTCGGCTCGCCCAACAAGGTCCACTATGCGGCTAATGTCACCCGGGGCATCGACACCAGCGGCGTGCTGACGATGGAGTATCGCAGCTTCAAGGCCGTGAGCATCAATGCCAAGGACAGCAGTTCCCCGGCCCGGTACATCATTCAGGGTACCAAGGGGTATCTGCTCCAGAAATCCACCGCCAACTTCTGCGGCGGCGTCACCTTCCACCCCTATAAGGGCAAGGAAGAACACTTCAACCTCAGCGCAGGCCGTCCCCGGCAGGCGGCGGAGTTCCACGCCTTTGCCCGCGCCATCGAGAGCGAGGATATGGAGTTTTGCAGCCGGATGCTGGACACCTCGGTGGCCGTCAGCCGTGTGCTGGAAACGGCCCGCCGCGATGCGGGCATCCGCTTCACTACTGATTTATAATGCTATCCCCGGGAGTTCCCTGACAAAACATCCCGTATATTTCAGACTGTATTCTACAAAAGACCCCGTGTATTTCACGGGCAGGTTTGCGCCGTATCCGACAATTTAGGGCGGAACGGCAGCAAGGAGGAAAACTAAATTATGAAAAAGAATGACATTCGCACCCTCACCCGGCTGGCACTGCTGGTCGCCATTGAGCTGGTCATGAAGGCCGTCGGCCTGGGCAGTGTCCCTGTAGGCCCGCTTTACATGAGCTTTTTGACCCTGCCGATCGCCGTGGGTGCCATCACCATGGGTCCCGCCGCAGGCGCTATCCTCGGCGGCGTGTTCGGTGCCGTGAGCTTCTATGACGCCGTCACCGGCGCTTCCGCCATGACCGGTGCGCTGTTCCAGGTCAGCCCCGTCAACACCTTCATCCTCTGTGTGGGTATGCGTGTGCTGATGGGCGTGTGCGTCGGCCTTATCTTCAACGCTGTCAAGAATTTCGATAAGCCCGGCACCTGGAGCTACATCGTCAGCGCCATGTGCGCCCCGGCCCTCAACACCCTGTTCTTCATGGGCTACATCGTGCTGGCCTTCTACGGCTGCGATTACGTCCAGAACCTCGTGTCCGTCAAGGGCGCAGCCAACCCCCTGATGTTCGTCGTCCTGCTGGTCGGCGTGCAGGGCGTGGCCGAGTTCCTTGTCTCCGGCATCCTGGGCGGCATCGTCGCCCGCGCTGTCCACAAGTTTTTGAAGTAACAGGCGGTGTCGGTCAGGGACATCCGCTGATAAACCTCTCCGTCACGGCTGATGCCGTGCCACCGCCCCTATCGAGGGGCTGCAAGGAAAGATCATATAATAGGCCCCTCCCCCGGCAAAAATGCTGAGGGAGGGGCTTTTGTGTTGATTTTAGCCTACTGGTGCGGTATACTTATCATACTTTATTCAAAAGAAGGAGGCGGCGGAAAATGCCCATCGGCCCCAGCAGACCCCTGAATTTAGCAAAGCCGGAATCCATCGACATCCGGCAGGCCGCGCGGTATTTCGGCGCGCGGGGCGAGGCTGACAGCGCTACCCTCACCCTTCTGGAAAAGTGCGCTGCGCCCCTTCTCGCCGCCGCCACGCCCCGGGCCGTCTGGCTCGAGGCCGACGTGGAGAGCCTCACGCAGGCCGGTATTTTGAAGGGGGAGGACATCTTCCGGCATCTGGAAGGGTGCAGTGAGGCCGTGCTTCTGGCCGTGACGGTCGGCCCCGGCGTGGACGGACAGATACGCCGGGCTGGTGTGGGCGACATCGCCGCCGGTGTGGCGTCGGACGCCATCGGCTCTGTGCTGGCCGAACAGGCTGCGGACGCCGCCGAGGCCGAGCTGCGGCAGTGGGCCGCAGAGCAGGACAAGTACCTCACGGGCCGTTTCTCGCCGGGCTACGGCGACTGGCCCATCGGGGTGCAGCCGCTGGTGGCGGCGGCACTGGACACTGCCCGCCGGGCCGGGCTCTGCGTGACCGAAAATGACCTGATGACGCCCCGCAAGAGCGTGACCGCTCTGCTGGGCCTGAGCGACCATCCGGTGAAAGGACGCCTTGCCGGGTGCGGACACTGCGTGCTGAACACGCGGTGCGAATATAGAAAGAGGGGCAAGACCTGTGCAAGCGAATGAACTGTTTACCCAGCCGAATACCATCCTCCTCGACGGCGGCATGGGTACCATGCTGCAGGCGGCGGGCCTGAAACTGGGCGCACGGCCTGAGGAACTGAACATCACCGACCCGCAGCTCATCGAGAGCATCCACAGCCGGTACGCCGCCGCAGGCAGCCGCATCATCAATGCCAACACCTTTGGCGCGTCGGCCCATAAGCTGGCGGGCAGCGAATACACGCTGGAAGAGATCATTGCGGCGGGCATCGCCAACTGCAAGCGGGCCTGCGCCCCCTACGGCGCACTGGCCGCGCTGGACGTCGGCCCGCTGGGCGAACTGCTGGAGCCCAACGGCACGCTGGCCTTTGAAGACGCCGTGGCCGAGTATGGCCGCATCGTCCGGGCGGGTGTCGCCGCCGGGGCCGACCTCGTCTTCTTTGAGACCTTCACCGACCTGTACGAGCTGAAAGCCGCCCTGCTGGCCGCGAAAGAGAACTGTGACCTGCCCATCCTCGCCAGCATGAGCTTTGAGGCAGGCGGGCGCACCTTCACCGGCTGCACCGTCGAGAGCTTCGCCGTCACGGCCCGGGGCCTCGGCGCAGATGCCGTGGGCATCAACTGCTCCCTCGGCCCGAAGGAGATCTTCCCGATGGCGAAGCGTCTGGCCGAGGCCCTGCCCGGCGATTTCCCGGTCTTCGTCAAGCCCAACGCGGGCCTGCCCCGGGCCGACGGCAGCGGCTATGACATCACCCCCCAGCTCTTTGTCATGGAGATGAAGCCCTACCGGGAGCTGAAGCTCTTCGCGGCGGGCGGCTGCTGCGGCACCACCCCCGATTTCATCAAGCTGCTGAACGGCGTCTTCGCCGACTGCAAGCCGGGCCGCCCCGCCCACGCCATGCCCTCGGTGCTCTGCTCGCCGATGGACTTCGTCACCGTGGACGGCATCACCGTGGTGGGCGAGCGCATCAACCCCACCGGCAAAAAGCGGTTCCAGCAGGCATTGCGCGAGGGCGACATGAACTACATCCTCGAGCAGGCCGTCAGCCAGTCCGAGGCCGGAGCGCAGGTGCTGGACGTCAACGTGGGCGCGCCCGGCGTGGACGAGCCCGCCGTCATGGAGCAGGTGGTGAAGGCTTTACAAAGTGTCGTCAGCTTGCCCTTGCAGCTGGATTCCTCCCACGCAGACGCCCTCGAGCGGGGCCTGCGGGTCTACAACGGCAAGCCCATCGTCAACTCGGTGAACGGCGAGACCGAAGTGCTGGAGCGTGTCCTGCCCCTCTGCAAAAAGTACGGCGCGGCCGTCGTCGGCCTTGCCATCGACGAGCGGGGCATCCAGCCCAGCGCCGACGCCCGGTTTGAGATCGCAAAGCGGGTGGTGGACGCGGCGCTGGCCCACGGCATCCCCCGGGAAGATATTTATATCGATTGCCTGACCCTCACCGCCAGCGCCCAGCAGCAGGACGTTCTGGCCACCGTGGAGGCGCTGGCCCGCTGCAAGAAAGAGCTGGGCGTCCGCACCATCCTCGGTGTGTCCAACATCAGCTTCGGCCTGCCCTGCCGCCCCTATCTGAACACCACTTTCCTCACCATGGCCATGTACGCGGGCCTCGACCTCGCCATCATGAATCCTTCCAGCGAAGAGATGATGGCGGCGGTCTACTCTTACAACGTCCTCACCAACCGTGATAAGCAGAGCATGGCCTACATCGCCCGCTATGCCGATAAAGTCCCTGCCAGCGCCGCGCTGAAGCAGGCCCAGACGGCCCAGGCGTCTCAGACGTCAAACACCCCGGCGGAGGCGGATGCAGCTCACAGCGGCCCTTTTGCCGCGCTGATGCAGGCGGTGGAAAAGGGCCTCAAGGGTGAAGCCGCCGCCCGCACCCACACCCTGCTGGACGAAAACGAGCCCCTGACGCTGGTGGACGAGGCCCTCATCCCGGCGCTGGATGTCGTGGGTGAAAAGTACGAGAAGGGCAAGCTCTTCCTGCCCCAGCTGTTACAGGCCGCCAGCGCCGCACAGGCCGCCTTTGAAGAGATCAAGACTGCCATCGCCAAGCGGGGCGGGGCCGGGGCCAGCAAGGGCCGCATCGTCCTCGCGACCGTCAAGGGCGATGTCCACGACATCGGCAAGAACATCGTCCGCGTCATCCTCGAGAACTACGGCTTCGAGGTCATCGACCTTGGCCGCGATGTGCCGGTGGAGACGGTGGTGGACACTGTCCGGGAGAAGGATGTCCACCTCGTGGGGCTCTCGGCCCTGATGACCACCACCCTCAAGAGCATGGAGGAGACCATCGCGGCCCTCCATGCGGCAAAGCTCGACTGCAAGGTGATGGTGGGCGGCGCTGTCCTGACGCCCGAGTACGCCGAGAAGATCGGCGCGGACTGGTACGCCAAGGATGCCAAGCAGAGTGCCGATATTGCCAAGAAATTCTTCGGCGAGTCATAAAAACAGAGCAAGAGCCGGTGCATCTGCACCGGCTCTTTTGGCGTTTACTTATGATCTACCAGCGCCATGATGCTCTCTGGCAGGGCGGAGAGGCAGGCCGGGGCGTCGGGTTCGGCCACGGAGAGGGTCGTCTTGCTCACTTTCCACCACAGACGAGTGGTGCCGTCCGGCAGCTGGAAGATGAGGTTCCAGTCGAAGGGGTTCTCGCTGGCCGAGAGAAGCTCCACCGGCAGGGCATTCTCTGCGCCCGGGGCGCAGGGGGCGAAGTCGTGGGCGCGGATGCCCACGGCGGTGCAGCCCTCCGGCACCTCAGCGGCGAGGTGCAGCAGACTCTCACAGCCTGCGAGGCGGACGCTGTGGGCGTCCACCCGGGTGCAGGGCAGGATGTTCTTGCAGCCGGTCAGCCGGGCCGCAGCGATGCTGCGGGGGTCGGCAAAGACCTCTTTCGTGGTGCCAGTGCGGAGCACCTGCCCGCCGTCCATGACGATCATGTCCCGGCACAGGCGGTAAGCTTCGTCCCGGTTGTGGGTGACGAGCAGGGCTGTGCCGGCGAAACCCGCCAGCAGGCTGCCTACTTCGCCCTCCACCTCCTCGCGGAGGTAGCTGTCCAGTGCGCTGAACGGCTCATCCAGCATCAAAATCTTCGGCTTGCCCACCAGAATACGGGCCAGCGCGGTGCGCTGCTGCTGTCCGCCGGAAAGCTCTGCCGGGCGGCGGCTGGCCAGTTCTTCCAGCCGCAAGGCCCGCAGCATCCCGGCGCAGCGGGCCTTGCGGGCGGCCTTGTCCCTTTCGGCTTTCAGGCCGCAGAGGATGTTCTGCTCCACGGTCATATTCGGGAAGAGGGCGTAGTTCTGGAAGAGCAGGCCCACGCCCCGCTGCTGGGGCGGCAGGTCGATGTGCTGCTCGCTGTCGAACAGCACCCGCCCGTCCAGCACGATGCGGCCCTTGTCGGGCTTCACGATGCCCGCGATGCAGCGCAGTGTCATGCTTTTGCCGCAGCCCGACGCGCCCAGAATGGCCGTAGCAGTGTTCCCGGCGGTGAAGTCGGAGCGGAGGGTGAAGCCGTTCAGCTTTTTCTCGATATGTACTTCCAGGCTCATGCGCGGCCACCTGCTTTCTGCTTTTTCTCCAGGAGGTTCACAGCCAGCAGCACCACAGTAGAGATGACGATGTCCACCAGCACCCACCGCATGGCACCGGCCTCATCGTTGGTGCGCCAGAGCTGGTACACCGTGGTGGCGATGGTGGCCGTCTTGCCCGGGGTGTAGCCCGCTATCATGCTGGTAGCACCGTACTCGCCCAAGGCCCGGGCAAAGGCCAGCACCGTACCGGCCAGAATGCCCTGACGGCAGCAGGGCATCCGCACCCGCCAGAATATCCACGCATTGGACTGTCCCAGCGTCTGGGCCGACCAGGCCAGCGTCTCGTCAAAGCTCTCGAAGGCGCCCCGGGCGGTGCGGTACATCAGCGGGAAAGCCACTACGATGGACGCAAAGATGGCGCTATACCAGTTCATGACCAGCTTGACGCCGAAATGCTCCATGAAGAAGATGCCCAGCGGCCGCTTTGCGCCGAAGAGCAGCAGCAGAAAATAGCCCACCACCGTGGGCGGCAGCACCATGGGCAGGGTGAGCACCACGTCCAGCACGCCCTTGACGGTGCGGGGCAGCTTTGCGATATAATAAGCGGCAAAAATGCCGAGGAAGAACACTGCTGCGCAGCTGATGAGCGCGATGCGCAGGCTGTTCCATAAGGGATACCAATCCATGATTTTAACCTTTTACATCGCCGTGAAGCCCACGCCCTCGAACACGGTGGCGGCACGGTCAGTCTGCAGATAGGCCAGGAACTCCCTGGCGGCCTCGGCGTTGGGAGCAGCCTTCAGCACAGCGGCGGGGTAGATGACCTGACCGCACATCTCGGCGGTGGCCTCGTCCACGGGGGTCAGACCGGCACTGTAAGCATCGGTGCAGTAGACGACACCGGCGTCCACACTGCCCTCGCTGATCTGGGTGGTGACTTCCTTGACGTTGGAGCCGTAGGTGATGACACCGGCAGCAGCCAGAGCCTCTTCGTCGAGGTCATAGTAGGCCAGGATCTTCTGGGTGTACTGGCCCACAGGCACATCGCTGTTGCCCATGCAGAACAGGATGTCCTGAGCCTTCAGGTGCTCGGCCAGAGCATCAAAGCTGTCGATGCCCTTGTCGCTGCCCTCGGGCACACAGAGGACGACCTTGTTTTCCAGCAGGTCCACGCGGGTGGAGGGGTCCACGAAGTCCAGACCGTCGGTGTTCACGTCGGCAGAAGCGGTGATGTCCAGCTGGTTCATCTGTTTCTGACCGGCGGAGAGGAAGAGGTCGCAGTCAGCGCCCTCCTGGATCTGGGTCTTGAGAGTACCGGAGGAATCAAAGTTGAAGCGGAAGGTGACGCCCGGGTTCTCGGCAGAGTAGTCTTGGGCGATGGCGTTCAGGGTCTCGGTCAGGGAGGCAGCGGCGAAGACAATGAGCTCGACGCTCTCGCCGGCAGCCTCGGAAGCAGCTGCGGAAGAGGCAGTGCTGGAAACCGCGCCGCCGCAGGCGGTCAGGGCAGCAGCAGCGCCGACTGCGCCGACCACGGACAGAAAGCTGCGGCGGGAAATGAAATCGGTTTTCATGAATTTTCTCCTTCTATAGTGGCTAAAATTCCCTCATATATGTTCACGTCCCGAAACCGGAGCGGGACAACAATGTTACTTGCGGGCGCACTCGCCGTCCAGACCGGCGGCGATGCGGACGCCGTGCCCGAGGCTGGGCAGGATGTACTCGAGGTTCTCCTTCACGGCTTTCGGGCTGCCCGGCAGGTTGACGATGAGCGTCTTGCCGCGCAATACACTGGCGGCGCGGCTCAGCATCCCACGGGGGGTGATGGAAAGGCTGTGGTACCGCATGGCCTCGGCGATGCCGGGGGCGTTGCGGTCGGCCACGGCATAGGTGGCCTCGGGGGTAATATCCCGGGGCGAGAAGCCGGTGCCGCCGGTGGTCAGGATAAGGTTCACCTGACGGCCATCGGCCAGACGGATGAGCTGTGCTTTCAGCGCCTTGGCCTCGTCGGGCAGGAGCATCGTCTCTTCCACCACATAGCCTGCGGCGGTGAGCATCTCCACAATGAGGGGGCCGCTCTTGTCCTCCCGCTCGCCCCGGCTGCCCTTGTCGGACAGGGTGATGACCGCAGCGCGCAGCGGCGGATCTTCCAGCGGCGGCAGAAGAGTCACTTCGTCGCCGACATGAATCTCGCCGCCCTTCAGCACCCGGGCAAATACGCCCTCCCGGGGCATGATGCACTCGCCGGTCTGCTGCTTGATGACGCAGTCGTTGTGGCACTCCTTGCCGATCTGGGTCATCTCCAGCACCACGTCGCCGATGGCGAAGCGGCTGGTGACGGGCAGGTTGCGGAAGTCGAAGCCCTCGATGACGAGGTTTTCGCCAAAGGCACCATAGTCCACCCAGATCTTCTTGCGGAACGCCTCGATTTTTTCGGCGCTGAGCAGGCTCACCTGCCGGTGCCAATTTCCGCCGTGGGCGTCGCTCACGATGCCCCATTCCGGGGTCAGGACAGCACTTGGCACCTCGGTCTTGACGGTGCCGCGCTTGGGGCTGGTGCAAATCGCCAGAATTTTTCCCATAGTAATTATCCTCCGATACGGTACATCCCGCGGGTGGCGGGCATGGAATTGTCTCCGAAATGATGTTCCCGGGGTTTCGACCAGATCGTCTCCCGGATGGCCTGTAAAAGCTCCTCGTCGGCTGCGCCGCCACGCAGCAGGGTGCGCAGGTCGCAGCCCGTCTCGCTGGCAAGGCAGGGGCGCAGAAAGCCCTGACTGGTCAGCCGCACCCGGTTGCAGGAAGCACAGAATTTGCCATGGACCGCCGCGATGAAGCCCACATCGCCCTTCCAGCCCGGGACGGTGTAGTAGACGGCAGGCCCGTCGCCGAACCCGGCGCTCTGGGCGGCGGGCAGGGGCGAAAACTCCGGCCAGCGGCGGGCAAACCGCTCCCGCAGCTCCGGCCCCGAGATGCAGGGCATGGCCGCGCCGTAGCCGATGGGCATCATCTCGATGAACCGCACCTGTAACGGGCGGCTCTCGGCGAGGGCGGCCAGGTCTTCCAATTCACCCTCGTTCACGCCCACCTGCGGTACACAGTTCAGTTTGACAGGGATGCCGCTGTCCAGTGCGGCGCGGATGCCCTCCATGACGTGCTCGAACTCATCCCGGGCCGTGATGCTTTGGAACACTTCGGGGCGCAGAGTGTCGAGGCTGATGTTCACGCTGTCAAGGCCAGCCGCCAGCAGGGCGGGCAGCTGCTGCGCCAGCAGGATGCCGTTTGTGGTCATGGTGACTTTCCGGATGCCGGGGATGGATTTCAGGCCCGCCACCAGCTGGTCTACGCCCTTGCGCACCAGCGGCTCTCCGCCGGTGACGCGGACGGTATCGACGCCGCACCGGGCAAACAGGGCCGCCAGACGCAGGAACTCTTCGTAGGTGAGCACGGCTTCCCGCTCCAGCTTTTCCACGCCGTCGGGCATACAGTAGCGGCAGCGCAGGTTGCACAGATCGGTGACGGACAGGCGCAGATAGTGGATATTGCGCTGGGCAGAATCAAACATAGCCGCCCTCCGCCCGGATGTAGTGGCCGCTCTTGCCGCCAGTCTTCTCGACGAGATGGATCTCGCCCAGCTCCATGCCCTTATCGACGGCCTTACACATATCGTAGATGGTGAGCAGGGCGGTGGAAACGCCCGTCAGGGCCTCCATCTCCACGCCGGTGACGCCCGCCGTCTTGACGGTGCAGAGCGCCTCCACAGCCTGCCGCTCGGGCAGAAGCCTGAAGTCCACGCTCACTTTCGTCAGCGGCAGCGGATGACACAGCGGGATGAGCTCGCTGGTGCGCTTGGTGGCCATGATGCCGGCAATGCGGGCCACGCCCAGTACATCGCCTTTTTTCACGGTGCCGCTCTCCACAGCGGCGAATGCCTCGGCGTTCATGGTGATGATGCCGTGGGCGGTGGCCTCCCGGAAGGTGACGGTCTTCTCGCTCACATCCACCATCACGGCGTTGCCGGAGGCATCAAAGTGGGTCAGATTAGTTTCAGATGTATTCATATTTTTACGCTATCCCTCGTACAACCTCTCAGTCTCGTCGCAAGCTCCTCGACAGCTCCCCTAGTAGGGGAGCCTCTGGCGAAACCGTTTACTTTGAGGGGACTGCCAAAGCCTCCCCTCGCTAGGAGCAACAACGACGACCGCCGCCAGTGGCGGAAACAGGGAGTC
>OKTL01001083.1_pt1 | contig 12415 bp, 9 predicted proteins | sample 1606211 | NCBI WGS metagenome assembly OKTL01 (sample SAMEA3879538, study PRJEB24766) | human gut metagenome | biome: human-associated habitat; feature: feces | place: USA | collected 1985/1987 | reverse complement strand
GGTCGGCACGGGAGTTGCCGGATCGTGTGAAGGGAATGCGCGGTGAATTGCGGTGACCGAAGAAGCTGATTATCGCTGCAAGCGGGAAATAAGTTTTACTCTAAATCAAGGAAGTTATGAAACCGGTTACACTTTTCTATCAGCCCCGGTGCCCCTTCTGCAAGAAGGCGCTGGGCTATCTGGAGGAACTGCAGCGGCAGGAACCTTACGGCCGCATCGAAATCAGGATGATCGACGAACTGGCCGAACCCGAAGTGGCCGACCGTTACGACTACTATTACGTACCGACATTTTACGTCGGGGACAAGAAAGTGCACGAGGGCGGTATTATGCCCGACGAGGTGGAGGCCGTACTCCGTATGGCCCTCGACGAGCGATAGGCGGAAAGCCGTTTTTGCGGAAAAAGGAATGACAATCTAAAGAATGTAGAAATAGTTATGGAAAGAGAAATTGCCAAAGGCCTGCTCTCGATCGGTGCGGTATTCCTGCGCCCCGAGCAGCCGTTTACCTGGGCGAGCGGTATCAAAAGCCCGATTTATTGCGACAACCGGTTGATTCTGACCGCCCCCGAGGTGCGGAAGAAGGTCGAGGCCGCGATTGCGGAAACGGTGAAGGCGAAATTCCCCGCGTGCGAGGTGCTGATGGGAACATCGACGGCAGGCATCGCTCATGCGGCCATCGCCGCGACGATCCTCGACCTGCCGATGGGATATGTCCGCAGCGGCTCGAAGGATCACGGTCGGGGAAACCAGATCGAGGGCAAACTCGAAAAGGGCCAGAAAGTCGTGGTAATCGAAGACTTGATTTCGACGGCGGGATCGTGCATCGAAGTGGTCGAGGCGTTGCGTGCGGCGGGTGCCGAGGTGCTGGGCGTGGTGAGCATTTTTACGTACGGTATGAAGAAAGGGTTGGTGCGGCTTGCTGCAGCCGACGTAATCAACCATAGCCTTTCGAATCTCGATGCGCTGGTCGAAGTAGCGGCCGAGGAGGGGTATATCAAGCCGGAGGATCGGCAGCGCCTGATCGCCTTCCGCGACAATCCTTCGGACGAAAGCTGGATCAACAAATAAACCGCTATGCGCCATTTAATCGACCCTACGGATCTGTCGGTCGCCGAGATCGGGCAGATCATCGCCCTGGCGGAAGACATCATCGCCAACCGGGCCAAATACAGCGAAGCCTGCAAGGGCAAAAAACTTGCGACGCTCTTCTACGAGCCTTCGACCCGCACGCGGCTGAGTTTCACTTCGGCCATGCTGGAGCTCGGCGGCAGCGTCATCGGTTTTTCGGACGCCGCTTCGTCGTCGGTGTCGAAAGGCGAAACGGTCGCCGATACGGTCCGGGTGATTCGTTGCTTCGCCGACATTATCGCCATGCGCCATTTCAAGGAGGGGGCGCCGCTGGTCGGCTCGCAGTATGCCGGTATCCCGGTCATCAACGCCGGGGACGGTAGCCACAGCCATCCGACGCAGACGCTCACCGACCTGCTGACGATCAAGCGCGAGAAGGGGCGGCTGGATCACCTGACGATCGGCTTCTGCGGCGACCTGAAATTCGGCCGCACGGTGCATTCGCTTATCAAGGCGATGTCGCGCTACGAAGGGATTCGGGTGGTGCTGATCGCCCCCGACGAGCTGCGGTTGCCCGAGTATATGCTTCATGAGATCGAAACCCAGACCGAAGGGGTGGAATTCCGCGAGGTATCGACGATGGAGGAGGTGATGCCCGAGTTGGACATTCTCTACATGACCCGCGTGCAGAAGGAGCGTTTCCTCGATGAGGAGGAGTTTAACCGCGTGAAGGACAGTTTTGTGCTGGATCCGTCGAAACTCCGCACGGCCAAGTCGGATATGATCGTGCTGCATCCGCTGCCTCGTGTGAACGAAATCACGCGTGCGGTGGACAACGATCCCCGGGCAGCCTATTTCCGGCAGGTCGAGAACGGTAAGTTCGTGCGCATGGCTCTGATCTATACGTTGCTGAAATGGGCCGAAGGCGAGAAGCTCGCCGCAGTCCCCGACCTGGCCGAGGGGATGTTCATAGACCGGAGTATGAAATGCCCCAACTCCCGGTGTATTTCGGCTACGGAGGATGTCGATCCGCTTTTTGTCAAAGCGGGAGACACCTGCCGCTGCGCTTATTGCGAGGCGAAAATCCGGTAGCGGATTTTGTCGATACAATGTCGAAATAAAACTGTCGGGATTGTTAGGTTGTCGTTGAAATTATTCGTACTTTTGTGCGAGTAAAAGGCGATGGGCCGCAGGTCCGTCGGCGGCTACGACTTCCGAAACGATGGAAAGGATTCAGATGCACCATACCCGGCGAAAGCGACAGCAGATGCTGTCGGCTCGATGTGCGGCCGGAGCGTGCAGTGTCGTTCCTGCATCGGATTTTATCGACGGAACTATGCAGGAGGGCACGAATCGGCTTCCCGCAGCAATATAATCTTGCCGCTATGACGAATTCTGTCGTAGCGGCTCTTTTTTGGTTGATTTAGTACGTTTCTTACTATGAAAGTTGGAGTAATCATGGGTTCGACCAGCGACTGGGACGTTATGTCCGACGCTGCGGCGACGCTCGCGCAATTCGGTGTGGAGTTCGAGAAGCGGGTGGTGAGCGCCCACCGCACCCCCGACCTGCTGGTGGAGTATGCCAAAACGGCCAAGTCGCGCGGACTGGAGGTAATCATCGCCGGAGCCGGAGGCGCTGCGCACCTGCCCGGCATGGTGGCCAGTATGACCGCGCTCCCGGTGATCGGTGTGCCGGTCAAATCTCGAGCCTTGAACGGGCTGGATTCCCTGCTTTCGATCGTGCAGATGCCCGGCGGCGTGCCGGTTGCGACCGTAGCGATCAACGGGGCGAAGAATGCGGCCCTGATCGCCGTGTCGATCCTGGCATTGAAGGACGAGGCGCTGGCGGCCCGTCTGGAGATGTTCCGTGCGAAACAGACTGAGGATGTACTTAAAGCGGAACTTTAGACCGATGAGTGCGGTGAAGACGATCGGAATTATCGGTGGCGGCCAGTTGGGGCTGATGATCATCGAGCAGGCGCATCTGCTGGGTGCGCGGACGATCTGCCTTGATCCGGCGGAGGATGCTCCGGCGTTTAAGATCAGCGACGAGCGGATCGTGGGCCGGTTCGACGATCCGGCGGCGTTAGAAGAGCTTTGCCGCCGCAGCGACGTGGTGACCTACGAGTTCGAGAACGTGCCGGGCAATCTGCTGGTGGCTCTCGAGCAAAAATACAATATCAAACAAGGGTTCAGGCCTCTGTTCGACTCGCAGGATCGCCTGCGGGAGAAGAGCAATGCCTGCGATCATGGATTGAAGACGCCCGCTTTCATGGCTGTCGATGACGAGGAGTCGCTGCATCGGGCCATTGCGCGAATCGGTTATCCGTGCGTGCTCAAGACCCGTACGCTGGGCTACGACGGACACGGTCAGGCGGTGCTTCGCGGCGAGGCCGACCTTGCGAAAGCCCGCGAACTGCTCGCGGTGCCCTGCATTCTGGAGGAGTTCGTCCCGTTCGATTTCGAGGCCAGCGTGGTGCTGGTGTCGGACGGCGAGCGCGTGATCTGCTTCCCGGTAGGGCGGAATATCCACAAGGACGGTATTCTGGATCTGTGCATCGTGCCGGCGGAGATGCCGGACCAGGTGCGGGAGCGGATGGTGTCCCAGAGCAAGCGTTTCATGCGCGACTGCGGTTACCGGGGGATTCTGGCTATCGAATATTTCGTGAAGGGAGACGAGGTCTATTTCAACGAAATGGCGCCGCGCCCGCACAACAGCGGACACTGGACCATCGAGGGTTCGACGACCAACCAGTTCCGGGAGCTGTGCCGTTACTTGCTCGATATGCCCCTCGAAGAGCCGCAGCTGAAGGCCCCTACCGTGATGAAAAACATCCTGGGACAGGATCTGGAGCGGGCCGAGGCGCTTGCTCGGGAGAATCGCCCCGGTGTGTATGTCCATATTTACGGCAAGACCGTTTCCAAGCCCAAGCGCAAGATGGGACACGTGACTTTCGTCGGTGTGACCGGCGAGGAGTATGCCGCCAAGTGGGCCGACAGATTTGTGAAATAAAGTCAAAAATAAGATAATGAAGAGTTACCGTATTTTCGTTGAGAAATACCCCGAATTCCGGGTCGAGGCCGAGAGCCTGCTCCGCGACCTGAATGCCAACCTGAATCTTTCGCTCGACGGCCTGCGGCTGCTGAACGTGTACGACCTGTTCGGTTTTTCGGACGAATTGCTGGAGAAGAGCCGTTACAGGGTCTTCGGCGAGGTGGTTACCGATGCCGTGACGGATTCGTGCGATCTGGGCGGCAACAGCTTTCTGGCTGTGGAGTGCCTGCCCGGACAGTTCGACCAGCGAGCGGCTTCGGCCGTGGACTGCGTGCGGTTGATCGATCCTTCGGCCGAGGTGAAGATCAAGAGTTCGAAGCTGCTGATCTTCCCTTCGAAACTTCCCAAGGAGACGATGGAGCGTATTCGTCGCTATTATATCAATGCCGTGGAGTCGCGCGAGAAGGATTTGCGGGTCCTGGACGATTTGGAAAACGCCCCCGTGAAACCGGTGCCGGTATTGGACGGGTTCCGGGAGATGGAAGATGCGGAACTCGATGCCTACTGCAAGAAGAACGGTCTGGCGATGAATGCTGACGACCTGCGTGAAGTGGTCAAATATTTCCGGAACGAGGGCCGCGATCCGTTCGAAACCGAGCTGCGGATTCTCGATACGTACTGGAGCGACCATTGCCGTCATACGACCTTCACGACTGAGCTGGAGAACATTACGGTCGAGGAGTCGTTCGTGAAAGACGAGATCGAAGGCACGCTGGCGCTTTACCTGAAAATCCGCCGCGAACTGGGGCGCGAGGGCAAGAGCGTCTGCCTGATGGACCTGGCGACCATCGGTGCCCGTTACCTGCGCAGCAAGGGACTGCTCGACGACCTGGAGGTGAGCGAGGAGAACAACGCATGCAGCGTTTTCGTCGATGTGGACGTCGATGGCCGGACCGAGAAATGGCTCCTGCAGTTCAAGAACGAAACCCATAACCACCCGACCGAGATCGAGCCTTTCGGCGGTGCTTCGACCTGCCTGGGCGGTGCCATCCGCGATCCGTTGTCGGGTCGCAGCTACGTCTATCAGGCGATGCGTGTGACGGGTGCGGGAAATATCTATCAACCCGTAAGCGAAACGCTGCCCGGCAAACTGCCCCAGCGCGTCATCAGCCTTAAGGCCGCCGCCGGTTATTCGAGCTACGGCAATCAGATCGGACTGGCCACGACCCACGTCCGCGAGGTGTATCATCCCGACTATGTGGCCAAACGTCTGGAAGTCGGTGCCGTGGTGGGCGCCGTGAAAGCCGAAAACGTGCGTCGGGAGTCCCCCGTGCCGGGCGACGTGGTCCTGCTGCTCGGCGGCCGCACGGGCCGTGACGGCATTGGCGGCGCTACCGGCTCCAGCAAGGCCCACAAGCTGACCAGCCTGGAAACCTGCGGTGCCGAGGTGCAGAAGGGCAACGCCCCCATTGAGCGTAAGCTGCAGCGGTTGTTCCGCCGTCCGGAAGTGACGCGCCTGATCAAGAAGTCGAACGACTTCGGTGCGGGCGGTGTGAGCGTAGCCATCGGCGAGCTGACCGACGGCCTGGATATTTACCTCGATCGCGTGCCGACCAAGTACAGCGGTCTGAATGCGACGGAGCTGGCGATCAGCGAGTCGCAGGAGCGTATGGCCGTTGTGATCGAAGCGAGTGCCGAAGAGGAGTTCAAGCGCTACTGCGCCGAGGAGAATATCGAAGTGACCCATGTGGCGGACGTGACGGACTCGCGCCGTATGCGGATGTACAACAAGGGCAAATTAGTGGTCGATCTTTCGCGCGAGTTCATCGACAGCGCAGGGGCCAAGCACTATGCCCAGGCCGCGATCGGTGCGGTCGAGGAACGCGATCCTTTCCGCCGCGAGGTGAAGGGCGGTACGCTGCGCGAAAAGATGCTTGCGAACCTGGCGGACGACAATGTCCTCTCGCAGAAGGGGCTGATCGAGATGTTCGATTCTACGATCGGCGCTTCGACCGTGCTGCTGCCTTTCGGCGGTCGTACGCAACGTTCGGAAACACAAGTGTCGGTGCAGAAGTTGCCGACGGACGGATATACCGATACGGCCAGCATTATGGCCTTCGGCTACAACCCTTTCCTGGCGTCGTGGAGTCCCTACCACGGTGCGGCCTATGCCGTCGTGGACGCTGCGGCCAAAGTCGTGGCGGCGGGTGCCCGCTACGATAAGATGCGCTATTCCTATCAGGAGTATTTCGAGCGCATGACCAAGTCGCCCCGTACGTGGGGCAAGCCGCTCGGGGCGCTGCTCGGTGCCCTGAAGATGCAGGTCGAACTGGGACTGCCCTCGATCGGCGGCAAGGACTCGATGAGCGGTACCTTCGAGCAGATCAACGTCCCGCCTATGCTGATGGCCTTCGGTATTACGACTGTCGATGCCGGACGCGTCATCTCGACCGATTTCAAGAAGGCGGGCCATTCGATTTACCTAGTGCGTCATACCCCGCTCGAAAACCATATGCCCGATACCGGGGCGTTGAAGCGGAATTTCGATTTCGTAAGTTCGGCTATCGAGTCCGGCAAGATCGTTTCGGGCTATGCCGTCGGCTTCGGCGGTGTGGCGGAAGCGCTGGCCAAGATGTCTTTCGGCAACGGCATCGGTGCCGATGTCAAGGTGGATGAAGCGACGCTGTTCGACAACTCCTACGGCTCGATCGTGGTGGAGAGCACCGAGCCGCTCGATTTTCCGGCCGCCGAGTTGCTGGGACATACCGAGGCGGAGGGAGCGCTCACGATCAACGGCGAAAAAATGCCGCTCGAGGAGCTTTACCGGGCCAATACCGAACGCTTTGCGACGGTTTATCCCGATAAGGGAATCAACCATGCGCCGGTCATGGAGGCGATGCCGGCTCCCCGCAGCTTCACCTATCCGGGCGAGGCGGTCGAGCGTCCGGAGGTCTTCATCCCCGTATTCCCGGGCAGCAACTGCGACTACGACACCGCGAAGGCCTTCCGCCGGGCGGGTGCCGAAGTGCGCAGCGAGGCGGCTTCTCGGCGGGCGACGAGCCGGACGGCAGCGGTAAATTCATTGCCAATGTGCTGAACAACAAGGATATTTCGGAGGAAATACATCGTCTGCTCGACCGGGGCGGTCTGATTCTGGGCATCTGCAACGGTTTCCAGGCGCTGGTCAAGTCGGGTCTGCTGCCCTACGGACGGCTGGGCCTGGTGACCCGGGAGTCGCCGACGCTCTTCCGCAACGACATCAACCGTCATGTGTCGCAGATCGTTTCGACCCGCGTGGCGACGACCAACTCCCCGTGGTTGTCGAGTTTCTCGGTGGGCGACATTCATTCGATCGCGGTGAGCCACGGCGAGGGCAAGTTCGTCGTGAGCGAGCCTTTGGCCCGCGAGCTGTTCGAGAACGGGCAGGTGGCGTTCCAGTATGTCGATGCCGAAGGCCGCGTGACGGCCGAAGCCCCGTACAATCCCAACGGATCGTACTATGCGATCGAGGGTATCGTGAGCCGCGACGGGCAGATACTCGGTAAGATGGGCCATACGGAGCGTTACGGGGAGAACCTCTTTAAGAACATCGCCGGAGAGAAGGTGCAGGACATCTTCACGAATGCGGTGAACTATTTCCGGAAAACAAAATAACAATTATAAAATACCAACCACTATGCAACAAGGCGAAATGCTTTACGAGGGTAAGGCCAAACAGGTTTTCCTGACGGACGATCCGGATATGATCCTGATTCACTACAAGGATGCGGCGACGGCGTTCAACAACATCAAAAAGGCCACGATCGAGAACAAGGGCGTGCTGAACAACCGGATCTCGACCCTGATCTTCGAATATCTCAACAAGCAGGGAATCAAGACTCACTACGTGAAGACCCTGAACGACCGCGACCAGTTGTGCCGCCGTGTGCGGATCATTCCGCTGGAGGTGATCGTCCGCAACGTCATCGCCGGCTCGATGGCCCAGCGTCTGGGTATCGAGGAGGGAACGAAGCCTTCGAACGTGATTTTCGACATCTGTTACAAGAACGACGAGCTGGGCGATCCGCTGATCAACGATCATCATGCGGTGGCGCTGGGTGTCGTAACCTACGACGAGCTGAAACAGATTTATGCCATGACCGCCCGGATCAACGAGGTGCTCAAGGAGCTTTTCGCCAAGATGAATATCAACCTGATCGACTTCAAGATCGAGTTCGGCCGCACGTCGGACGGCGAGATCGTTCTGGCGGACGAGGTGTCGCCCGATACCTGCCGGCTGTGGGATATGGCTACCAACGAGAAGCTCGACAAGGATCGCTTCCGTCGTGACTTGGGTAAGGTGCGCGAGGCTTACGAGGAGATCCTGGCCCGTCTGGAAAAAGTAATCAAATAAGTTCCGATGCACAAAGAGAGCATAATGCAGCCGATCTGCGACCGGGAGCTGCACGAGGAGTGCGGCGTTTTCGGCGTCGTGGGAGTGCCCGACGCAGCTAACCTGACTTACTACGGCCTTCATTCCCTGCAACATCGCGGGCAGGAAGGGTGCGGTATCGTAAGCGTTTCGAAGGAAGGGGCGATGCGGCGTGTCCGGGGCGAAGGACTCGTTACGGAGGTGTTCAACGAGGCGAAACTATCGACTCTTACGGGTGACATGGCTATCGGTCATGTCCGCTACTCGACGGCCGGAGGCGGCGGAACGGAGAATATACAGCCTTTTCTGTTCCATCATAATACGGGTGATTTCGCATTGGCCCACAACGGAAATATCGTCAATGCGGATCTGCTGCGCAACTACCTGGAGAACAAGGGCAGTCTTTTCCAGTCCACTTCGGACAGCGAAGTGTTCGCCCATCTTATCAAAAAGGAGGTACGCAACCACAACCGGCCCCGTATCTATTCGATCATCGAGGCGCTCAATATGCTCGAAGGAGCGTTCGCGTTTCTGGTGATGACGGCTAACCGCATCTATGCCTGCCGTGACAAACACGGTCTGCGGCCCCTTTCGATCGGCAAGTTGGGAGACGGCTATGTCGTCAGCAGCGAAACCTGTGCTTTCGAGGTGGTGGGTGCCGAATTCGTGCGTGACGTAGAGCCCGGCGAGATCGTTACGATCGACCGGCACGGCATCCGCAGCAGCGACTATTCGATGTTCAAGCGCCACATGATGTGTGCGATGGAATACATCTATTTCGCCCGCCCGGACAGCGACATCGAGGGCCGTAACGTGCACGCCTTCCGCAAGGAGTCGGGACGCTTGCTCTACAAGGAGGCGCCGGCAGACGCGGACATCGTGGTCGGTGTGCCCGATTCGAGTTTGAGCGCTGCCATGGGATACGCCGAAGCGAGCGGTCTTCCCTACGAGATGGGACTTATCAAGAACAAATACATCGGCCGTACCTTCATCCAGCCGTCGCAGTCGATGCGTGAGAAGGGCGTGCGGATGAAACTTTCGTCGGTGAGCGGTATCGTTTCGGGGCAGCGCGTGGTGCTGATCGACGATTCGATCGTGCGCGGTACCACCTCCCGGCGCATTGTGCGTCTGTTGCGTGAGGCGGGGGCCACGGAAGTTCATGTCCGCATCGCCAGCCCTCCGTTCAAGAATCCCTGTTTTTACGGTGTCGATACTTCGACGTACGAGGAGCTGCTGTGCGCCCGTATGTCGGTTCCGGAGGCGTGCGAGTATATCGGAGCCGATTCGCTGGCTTACCTCTCGCCCGATGCCTTGCTGAAGGCGGGCAATCGCTGCGAGTTGTGCATGGCCTGCTTCACGGGCAATTATCCGACGTCGCTTTACGGGACGATCGAGGAGGCGAACAAAAAAGAAAAATGTTAAACAAACCGCTCCGTTTTCGATCTGCTGTGTCAGGGAAGAACCTGTCCTGCATGCGTATTTCGAAAACATCGGGTGGAAATATTCAGGAAACAGCTAAAACCAACTATTGTTATGGCGGAAAGTTATGAAAAGGCCGGTGTGAACCTCGAGGCCGGATACGAAGTGGTGCGGCGCATCAAGAAACACGTGGCATCGACCTCGCGCCTGGGCGTGATGGGCAATATCGGTGCATTCGGAGGCATGTTCGATCTCTCGGCGCTGAATGTCAAGGAACCGGTGCTCGTGAGCGGTACCGACGGCGTGGGAACCAAACTCAAGCTGGCTTTCGAGATGGATAAGCACGACACGATCGGCATCGACGCCGTGGCTATGTGCGTGAACGACGTGCTGGCGCAGGGGGCCGAGCCGCTCTTCTTCCTGGATTATGTAGCCGTGGGGCACAACGAGCCTGCGAAGATCGAAGCGATCGTGGCGGGTGTGGCCGAAGGCTGCCGTCAGGCCGGCTGTGCACTCATCGGCGGCGAAACGGCCGAGATGCCGGGCATGTATGCCGGCGGCGAGTACGATATTGCGGGCTTCACGTGCGGCGTGGTCGAGAAGTCGCGCCTGATCGACGGTACGAAGGTGCGTGTGGGCGACGTGTTGGTGGGTATCGCGTCGAGCGGTGTCCATTCGAACGGTTTCAGCCTGGTGCGCAAGGTGGTTGCCGATGCAGGACTGGATCTTCGCAAGGCTTATCCCGAATTGGACGGCCGTGTGTTGGGCGAGGTGCTCCTGACGCCGACCAAAATTTACGTGAAACAGGTGCTCGAAGTGATCCGAGCCTGTAACGTGCACGGCATCAGTCATATCACGGGCGGCGGTTTCGACGAGAACATTCCCCGCATCCTGAGCGAGGGCCAGGGTATCGAGATTCACGAGGGGACGTGGGAGATCCTGCCCGTGTTCCGCCTGTTGGAGAAATACGGCAAGATCGCTCACCGCGAGATGTTCAATATCTTCAACATGGGTATCGGTATGGTGATCGCGGTTTCGCAGGATGAAGCTTCCGAAGTGATCGCCATTTTGGAGAAACAGGGCGAGAAAGCTTCGGTGATCGGCCGGGTGACGGATCGTCCGGGCGTGGAAATCCGATAGGGCGATGAAGACGATCGCAGTATTCGCCAGCGGAAACGGCTCCAACTTCGAAGCATTGGCTGCGGCTTGTGCCGACGGGCGCATTGCGGCTCGCATTGCCCTCATGGTCTGCGACAAGCCGGGGGCTTTCGTGAACGAGCGGGCTGCCCGTTACGGTATTCCGACCTTTACGTTCAACCCCAAAGAGTACCCTTCGAAAGCCGACTACGAACGGGAGATCGTCCGCAGGCTTCGGGCCGAAAGGGTCGAGCTGATCTGTCTGGCGGGGTATATGCGCATCCTTTCCGATGTGGTGCTGGAGGCGTACCGCGACCGGATTGTCAATATTCATCCCTCGCTGTTGCCTGCGTTCAAGGGGGCGCATGCCATTGCCGATGCCTTTGCTTACGGCGTCAAGGTCTTCGGTGTGACGATCCACTATGTGAACGGAGAGCTCGACGGGGGCCGGATCATCGCCCAGCGGGCTTTCGAGTATCTGGGGAGCGATCCAGAAGAGCTGGAAGCCCGGGTGCATGCCGTCGAACATCCGCTGTATGTGGAAACGGTGGCAAAGCTGGTTGCGGAGCAATAGGATCGCGGGAACGTCGCGGTTTAGTGCGGATTCGGACCTGGAAACACATCGTCGGACACCGTGAATAACGGCGACCGCGAGTCGAAAACGATAAAACTACGTATATATTAACGCGATCATATCCTTTAGTGTACCTCTTTGGAAATGCAGCGACCCTTTCCCTTTCGAGAAAGGATTAGGGGAAGGCGGAGTGGTAAATGCGGTCATTGGACCGCGAATAAGCGACTCTCGGATTCGATGTTGCGATCGTCGGAAATGGTATATTGAAAGATATGATTGCCTATATAAATTAGCAATATGAGAGCATTAATCAGTGTGAGCGATAAGACCGGCGTGGTGGAGTTCGCGCGCGGACTTCGAGAGCTCGGCTGGCAGGTGATCGCCACCGGCGGTACGATGAAACTGTTGGCTGAAAGCGGCGTGGAGGTGATCAACATCAGCGATGTGACGGGGTTCCCGGAGATCTGCGACGGACGTGTCAAGACGCTCCATCCCAAGGTGCACGGCGGCCTGCTGGCTCGCCGCGACGATCCGAACCACCTGAAAGCGTTGCGGGAGAACGGCATCGAGTTCATCGACATGGTGTGCGTGAATCTCTATCCCTTCCGTCAGACGATCGCCCGCGAAGGGGTGACGATGGACGAGGCGATCGAGAATATCGACATCGGCGGACCTTCGATGTTGCGCAGTGCGGCCAAGAACTACAAGGACGTGACCGTAGTGTGCGACCCGGCGGATTATGACACGATCCTTGCGGAGATTAGGGGATACGGCAATACGACTCCCCGATTGCGGTTGCAGCTCTCGGC
>OKTL01001067.1_pt1 | contig 12501 bp, 9 predicted proteins | sample 1606211 | NCBI WGS metagenome assembly OKTL01 (sample SAMEA3879538, study PRJEB24766) | human gut metagenome | biome: human-associated habitat; feature: feces | place: USA | collected 1985/1987 | reverse complement strand
TATCATTTGTGTTTATATCATTAGAAGTATCTAATGTTTTAACCTGGACTACATTTTCGTTATCTGATACATATTTCTGGCTTTTTTCAGATTCTAAGCTCTTTTCAAACAGATTATTGGCATCTGTCGATAATGTTCTTGCATTTTCTTTTAGGTCAATGGCGAATTTCTGAATATTTTCAGAAACACTTACCTTATATAAAGGGGATTTTTTGCTGATTTTCACAATATTATTATAGACGCTGCGAAGCTCACTCTTCTTATGAGTGTCGCTCTTAGTGGCGGGTCTGCTTGCATATGTAGTTAAGTAATAATCATATACACTTCCTATCATAAAAAATCACCTCCGAGTCAATTAAAGCCTATTATTTACCTTATTATAACTTTTTTAAAAATGTAAATCAACAGTAAAAAAATTAAAAAATTAAATTTATTGTTGACGTAGCCTTTTTACTATGATATATTAGTGTAGCGATGGAAGAAGTCTTTTTTTTTTGCTTTATTTTCAGATTCACTTGTAAAATAGAATAAAAATTAAAGCACGAAGCGTAGAAATTAAAGTGGAGGTGGCAGTTGTGCGCGTAAAGATAACATTGGCATGTACAGAGTGTAAACAGCGTAATTACAATATGACTAAAGACAAGAAGACACACCCTGACAGAATGGAAACAAAGAAGTATTGTAAGTTTTGTAAAGCTCACACATTACACAAAGAAACAAAATAGTCAAATTGATTAGGAAAGAGGTAACTATGGGAGAAGCTAAAACATCGGAAAAAGCTCCAAAGAAGAGTTGGTTCAAAGGTCTTTCAGCTGAATTCAAGAAAATAATCTGGCCTGACAAAATATCTGTTGCTAAGCAGACTACAGCAGTAGTTGTAGTGTCTTTGATACTAGGTATATTAATCAAGATAATTGATATGTTAATTCAAATCGGTCTCGATTTTATTGTCTAGAAAGAAAAGGTGATTAGATGTCAGAAGCAAATTGGTATGTAGTTCATACCTATTCAGGTTACGAGAATAAGGTAAAGGCTAACATTGAAAAAACAATTGAAAACAGAAAACTTCAAGATCAGATTTTAGAAGTTACAGTTCCTATGCAGGACGTTGTCGAAGTGAAAAACGGTGCTAAGAAACAGGTTTCTAAGAAAATGTTTCCTGGATATGTTCTTATTAATATGATAATGAACGATGACACATGGTATGTTGTTAGAAATACCAGAGGTGTTACAGGATTTGTAGGACCAGGATCTAAGCCGGTTCCTTTGACAGAAGCTGAGATGAAACCACTCGGAATCAAGGTCGATGAAGTAGTTGTTGATTTTGATTTAGGTGATACGGTTACAGTCACAAGCGGTGTTTGGGAAAATACAGTTGGTGTAATCAAACGTATTGACCATCACAAACAGATCGTTACAATCAATGTTGACATGTTTGGTCGTGAAACACCAGTAGAAATAAGTTTCACAGATGTAAAGAAGATGGATTAAATTCGCATTTATCTGCGAGTAATCAAGTGGGAGGATATTTTCTTCCGATAATACCACAATTTTAGGAGGTGCCATAATGGCTAAGAAAGTAGAAGGATACATTAAATTACAGATCGCAGCTGGCAAAGCAACACCAGCACCACCAGTTGGTCCAGCACTTGGACAGCATGGTGTAAACATCGTACAGTTTACAAAAGAATTTAACGCTAGAACAGCAGATCAGGAAGGAATGATTATTCCTGTAGTTATTACTGTTTATGCAGACAGAAGCTTTAGCTTCATTACAAAAACCCCACCTGCAGCAGTATTATTAAAGAAAGCTTGCAAGATTCAGTCAGGTTCAGGTGTTCCTAACAAGAATAAAGTTGCAAAGATTTCAAAAGCTGAGGTTCAGAAAATCGCTGAATTAAAGATGCCAGACTTAAATGCAGCATCAGTAGAAGCTGCAATTAGCATGATAGCTGGAACAGCTAGAAGCATGGGTATCGTTGTAGAAGATTAAGAAAATTAGAATGAAGAAGTGGGAGGAGTCTTCCGCTATTACCACTAGGAGGTTTTAGAATGAAACGAGGAAAAAAATACTTAGAAGCTGCGAAAGCAATTGATCGCGCTACTTTATATGACTCAGCAGAAGCTGTAGCTTTAGTAAAGAAATCAGCAACTGCTAAATTTGATGAGACAATCGAAGCTCATATCAGAACAGGTTGTGACGGACGTCATGCAGATCAGCAGATCAGAGGAGCTGTTGTATTACCACATGGTACAGGTAAGAAAGTAAGAGTACTTGTATTTGCTAAAGGTGCTAAGGCTGATGAAGCTACAGCAGCAGGTGCAGAATATGTTGGTGCTGAAGAACTTATTCCAAAGATTCAGAATGATAACTGGTTTGATTTCGACGTTGTAGTTGCTACACCAGATATGATGGGTGTTGTTGGTCGTTTAGGTCGTGTACTTGGACCAAAAGGTTTAATGCCTAACCCAAAAGCTGGTACAGTTACAATGGACGTTACAAAAGCTGTTCAGGATATTAAAGCTGGTAAGATTGAATACAGACTTGACAAAACAAATATTATCCATGTGCCAATTGGAAAAGCTTCATTTACAGAAGAACAGTTAGCGGACAACTTCCAGACGCTTATTGATGCAATCAATAAAGCAAAACCTAGCACATTAAAAGGTCAGTATTTAAAGAGTATTACTCTTACATCTACAATGGGACCTGGTGTTAAGTTAAACGTAGCTAAGATTTCAGGCTAATTAATAAAATATACACTTTATCATTTAGCAGAAATAAAGTTAAAAATTGATTGACAATATATTTTATGTGTGTTAACATACACATTGTGTTTAAAGACCGAAGACAGCAGGTGTATCGCAAGGTACTCAAAGTATTTGCCTGCCGAGGATTTTAAAATAACTCATTGAGTATTTATACCTCTTTGTCTGAGCGCGCTTTGACAAAGAGGTTTTTATTGTTAAGAAAACAATTTGTTGGGACTTACTTATATGGTAAATGCAACGAAATGATTTCTTGCATGATTTATATGTGATATATATGTGATATATATGGACTCTATGTTATAATCTTTTGTCTTTTTAAACACTACTAATATAAGGAGGCAAAATTCATGGCTAAAGTAGAAATAAAGAAACCTATTGTTGATGAGATTTCTGAATTGCTTAAAGATGCAAAATCAGCCGTATTAGTTGATTATCGTGGACTTACTGTTGAACAGGACACAGCTCTTCGTAAACAGTTAAGAGAAGCAGGTGTTGTATACAAAGTATACAAGAACACAATGATTAACTTTGCTGTTAAAGGAACTGAGTTTGAAGAATTAAGCAAACATTTAGAAGGACCAACAGCAATAGCAGTATCTAATGAAGATGCTACAGCTCCAGCAAGAGTTTTATACAACTTTGCTAAAGATGCTGAAGCACTTGAACTTAAAGCAGGAGTAGTTGAAGGAACATATTATGATGCTGATGGAATCAAGCTTATCGCAACAATCCCATCAAGAGAAGAACTTCTTTCAAAATTCCTTGGAAGCATTCAGTCACCTATTACAAACTTTGCTCGTGTTATTAAGCAGATTGCTGAAAAAGAAGAAACAGTTGCATAATAGCGTCGCAGTTTGTATCTGATTTGAATTTGAATTAAAACGAGAAAGACCTTTATTGGTCTGCACAATTAAAAACATTTTAAATATGGAGGAATAAAAGATGACAACTCAGGAAATTATTGAAGTAATCAAAGGTATGACAGTTTTAGAATTAAACGATTTAGTTAAAGCTTGTGAAGAAGAATTTGGTGTTTCTGCAGCAGCAGGTGTTGTAGTAGCAGCAGCAGGTGCAGCAGGTGCAGCAGCAGATGAGAAATCTGAATTTGACGTAGAATTAACATCATATGGCGAGAAGAAGATGGACGTTATCAAACTTGCTAAGACAGCTTTAGGTTTAGGATTAAAAGAAGCTAAAGATGTTGTTGAATCAGCTCCAAAGGTTATCAAAGAAGCTGCTTCTAAAGAAGAAGCTGAAGATCTTAAAGCTAAATTCGAAGAAGTTGGTGCTACAATTACATTAAAATAATTTAGCGTGAATTTTGAATTTATAAGAGAGGCTATCACATATGTGGTAGCCTTTTTTGATTACTAGGAAAATTCTAACAAAAAATTCTTGACACAGAAAATCTACTGTGTTAAAATGGAAAATGCACTTTTATGTGTAGTAGGCTTTTTGTGCCTAAATAACGATACCTGTGAGAATAGGGACTCCAAACCTGTTCTTAATATATTATTATGATGCAAGGGGTGAATGTCGATGGAGCAATACAGAATACGTCCGGTTAAATCAGGAAAAAGTGTTAGAATGAGTTACTCAAGACAGAAAGAGGTTCTTGAGATGCCTAACCTTATTGAAATCCAAAAGGATTCATATAAATGGTTTTTAACTGATGGACTAAAAGAAGTGTTTAACGACATCTCACCAATTGAAGACTTTACAGAGCATTTAAGCTTAGAATTCGTAGATTTTCAGTTGTGTGAAGATGAAGCAAAGTATTCGATTGAGGAATGCAAGGAAAGAGATGCAACATATGCTGCACCACTTAAAGTTAAAGTAAGACTCAATAAGAAAGAAACTGGAGAAATCAGTGAACATGAAATATTCATGGGTGATTTACCATTGATGACTGCTACTGGAACATTTGTAATTAACGGTGCTGAACGTGTTATCGTAAGCCAGTTAGTTCGTTCTCCTGGCATCTATTATGGAATTGCACATGATAAATTGGGTAAAGAATTATATTCATGTACTGTAATTCCAAACAGAGGTGCATGGTTAGAGTATGAAACAGACTCTAATGATGTATTTTACGTGCGTGTTGACAGAACCAGAAAAGTTCCTGTTACAGTATTAATCAGAGCATTAGGTTATGGTACAAACGCAGAAATTATCGACTTATTTGGTGAAGAACCAAAGATTTTAGCAAGCTTTACAAAAGACACTTCAGATAATTATCAGGATGGTCTTTTGGAATTATATAAAAAAATCCGTCCAGGCGAGCCGCTAGCTGTGGAGAGCGCGGAAAGCCTTATTTCTAGTATGTTCTTTGATGCTAGAAGATATGATTTAGCAAAAGTGGGACGTTATAAATTTAATAAGAAATTAGCCCTTAAGAATAGAATAAAAGGACATATCCTTAGTGAAGAAGTTATAGATGTAAACACAGGTGAAGTCCTTGCTGAAGCTGGAACAACTGTTACGGAAGAATTAGCAGTTAAGATTCAGAACGCTGCTGTACCATATGTAATGATACAGGGTGAAGAGAGAAACGTTAAAGTTATCTCTAATATGATGGTAGATATTAATGCATACGTAGATTTTGATTGTACAGAACTTGGTGTTACAGAAGATGTATTCTATCCTGTTTTAGCACAGATTCTCTCAGAAAATGAAACTGAAGAAGACTTAAAGGATGCAATTAAGAGAAACATTAATGAATTAATTCCTAAACATATAACAAAAGAAGATATTATTGCTTCTATTAACTATAATATGCATTTGGAAGCAGATATTGGTACATCAGATGATATCGATCATCTGGGTAACAGACGTATTCGTGCAGTAGGTGAATTATTACAGAACCAGTATAGAATCGGTTTATCAAGAATGGAGAGAGTTGTTCGTGAAAGAATGACAACTCAGGATATGGCTGATATTTCACCACAGGCACTTATTAATATTAAACCTGTAACAGCTGCTGTTAAAGAATTCTTCGGAAGTTCACAGTTGTCACAGTTCATGGATCAGAACAACCCTCTTGGTGAGTTAACTCATAAGAGACGTTTATCAGCACTTGGTCCAGGTGGTCTTTCAAGAGATAGAGCCGGATTCGAGGTTCGAGATGTTCACTACTCACATTATGGTAGAATGTGTCCTATTGAGACACCTGAAGGTCCTAACATCGGTCTTATTAACTCATTAGCAACATATGCAAGAATTAATGAGTACGGATTTATTGAAGCACCATATAGAAAGCTTGATAAGACAGATCCACTTAACCCTGTTGTAACAGATGAGGTTGTATATCTTACAGCAGATGAAGAAGATAATTATGTAGTAGCTCAGGCTAATGAGCCATTAGATGCAGACGGACATTTCGTTAATACAAATATTTCCGGACGATACAGAGAAGAAACATCTGAATTCCAGAAGAAAGTGGTAGACTTAATGGACGTTTCTCCTAAGATGGTATTCTCAGTTGCAACATCAATGATTCCTTTCCTTGAAAATGATGATGCTAACAGAGCATTAATGGGATCTAACATGCAGCGTCAGGCAGTTCCACTTTTAACAACTGAAGCACCAGTTGTAGGAACAGGTATTGAACATAAGGCTGCTGTTGACTCAGGTGTATGTGTACTTGCTAAACGTGCGGGTACTATAGAGCGTTCTACATCTAAAGATATAACAATAAGATATGATGACGATAAGTCATTAGAAACATATAAATTAATTAAATTCTCAAGAAGTAACCAGAGTAACTGCTATAACCAGAAACCTATCGTATTCAAGGGTGAACATGTTGAAGCAGGTCAGGTAATTGCAGATGGTGCTTCTACAGCTAATGGAGAAATTGCATTAGGTAAGAATCCTCTTATTGGTTTCATGACATGGGAGGGTTACAACTACGAAGATGCCGTTCTTCTTAGTGAAAAACTTGTTCAGAATGATGTATACACATCAGTTCATATTGAAGAATATGAAGCAGAATCAAGAGATACTAAATTAGGACCAGAAGAAATCACAAGAGATGTTCCAGGTGTTGGTGATGATGCACTTAAGAACCTTGATGAAAGAGGTATCATAAGAATAGGTGCTGAAGTTAGAGCCGGAGATATTCTTGTTGGTAAGGTTACTCCTAAGGGAGAGACAGAACTTACAGCTGAAGAAAGATTACTTAGAGCAATCTTTGGTGAGAAAGCAAGAGAAGTAAGAGATACATCTCTTAAGGTTCCACATGGTGAATATGGTATCGTTGTAGATGCTAAGGTATTTACAAGAGAAAATGGTGATGAGTTAGCTCCAGGTGTTAATCAGACAGTTCGTATCTACATTGCACAGAAGAGAAAGATTTCTGTTGGTGATAAGATGGCCGGACGTCATGGTAACAAGGGTGTCGTTTCGAGAATATTACCAGTAGAAGATATGCCATTCTTACCAAACGGCCGACCACTTGATATCGTGCTTAACCCATTAGGTGTACCATCACGTATGAATATCGGACAGGTGTTAGAGATTCATTTAAGTCTTGCAGCAAAGGCATTAGGCTTTAACATTTCAACACCAGTATTCGATGGCGCCAAAGAAAATGATATTATGGATACTCTTGACATGGCTAATGATTACGTTAACACAACATGGGAAGAGTTTGAAGCTAAATATAAAGACACAGTTGATCCTGAAATTATGCAGTATTTGTATGATAACAGAGCACATCGTGAAGAGTGGAAAGGCGTTCCAATTTCAAGAGATGGTAAAGTACAGTTAAGAGATGGACGTACAGGTGAATTCTTCGATGGTAAAGTTACAATCGGACATATGCATTACTTAAAACTTCACCATTTAGTAGATGATAAGATTCATGCACGTTCAACAGGTCCTTACTCACTTGTTACACAGCAGCCACTTGGTGGTAAAGCCCAATTCGGTGGACAGCGTTTCGGTGAAATGGAAGTTTGGGCACTTGAAGCATATGGTGCATCTTACACACTTCAGGAGATACTTACAGTTAAGTCCGATGACGTTGTAGGTCGTGTTAAGACATATGAAGCAATTATTAAAGGTCTTAATATTCCTGAACCTGGTATTCCAGAGTCATTCAAGGTATTATTAAAAGAACTTCAGTCATTAGCACTTGATGTTAAGGTTCTCAGAGAAGATAATACAGAAGTTGAGATGAAAGAAAATGTTGACGAAGCAAGTATTTCATACAATTCAGTTATGTCTGATGATAACAGAAATTACAATCAGGGAAATGAAGATTTCGCTAAAATGGGTTATCAGGAACAGAGAATCGGTGATGACGGAATTGAAGATGTCGAAGCAGAAGAAAATGAAGATATTATGATTGAAGAATCAGATGATGATTCTTATGATGCAGAATAGAAGGGAGTGTCTTAGATGCCTGAAACAAATAAAGATACGTATCAGCAAATGACATTTGACAAAATCAGAATTGGTCTTGCATCTCCTGAGAAAATCAGAGAATGGTCAAGAGGAGAAGTTAAGAAACCTGAGACAATTAACTACAGAACATTAAAACCTGAAAGAGATGGTTTGTTCTGTGAGAAAATATTCGGACCAAGCAAAGACTGGGAATGTCATTGTGGTAAATATAAGAAAATCAGATATAAAGGTGTTATTTGTGACAGATGTGGTGTTGAGGTAACAAAGGCAAGTGTTCGTAGAGAACGTATGGGTTCTATCGAATTAGCTGCACCTGTATCACATATATGGTATTTTAAAGGTATTCCTAGCAGAATGGGACTTATCCTTGATTTATCACCAAGAGTACTTGAGAAAGTTTTATATTTTGCATCATATATTGTACTTGATGCAGGCGAAACTGAATTAATGTACAAACAGGTTCTCTCAGAGAAAGAATATAGAGAGGCATATGATAAATATGGTGATACATTCAGAGTAGGTATGGGAGCTGAAGCAATTGATGAATTGCTTTCGGCAATCGACCTTGAGAAAGAGTCAGAAGAGCTTAAGGTAGCTTTAAATGAATCTTCAGGACAGAAGAGAGCCAAGATTATTAAGAGACTTGAAGTAGTTGAAGCATTCAGGGCATCAGGTAACAAACCTGAATGGATGATTTTAAAAGTTATTCCTGTAATTCCACCAGATTTACGTCCTATGGTACAGCTTGATGGTGGTCGTTTCGCTACATCAGACTTAAATGATTTATACAGAAGAATTATTAACAGAAATAACCGTCTTGAGAGACTTCTTGAATTAGGAGCTCCAGAGATTATCGTTAGAAATGAAAAGAGAATGTTACAGGAAGCTGTTGATGCATTAATCGATAATGGGCGTCGTGGCCGTCCTGTTACAGGCCCTGGTAACAGAGCATTAAAATCTCTTTCAGATATGTTAAAAGGTAAACAGGGACGTTTCCGTCAGAACCTCCTTGGTAAGCGTGTTGACTACTCAGGACGTTCAGTTATCGTAGTAGGACCTGAACTCAAGATTTACCAGTGTGGTCTTCCTAAGGAAATGGCAATCGAATTATTCAAACCATTTGTAATCCGTCAGTTAACAGCTAATGGAACAGCACATAACGTTAAGAGTGCTAAGAAGATGGTTGAGAGACTCCAGACAGAAGTTTGGGATGTATTAGAGGACGTTATTAAAGAACATCCTGTAATGCTTAACAGAGCACCTACACTTCATAGACTTGGTATTCAGGCATTTGAACCAATTCTTGTAGAGGGTAAAGCTATTAAGCTTCATCCACTTGTTTGTACAGCGTTCAACGCCGATTTCGATGGTGACCAGATGGCTGTGCATCTTCCATTATCAGTAGAGGCACAGGCAGAATGTAGATTCTTGCTTTTATCACCAAATAACCTCTTAAAACCATCTGATGGTGGTCCTGTTGCAGTTCCATCACAGGATATGGTACTTGGTATCTATTATTTAACGCAGGAGAGACCTGGTGCAAAAGGTGAGGGTAAGATATTCAAGAGCATTAATGAAGCAATACTTGCATATGAGAATGGTGCAATAACACTTCATGCTAAGATATTTATAAGAGTTACAAGAACAACTCCTGATGGAGAAGAGATAACTGGTATTATTAACACCACACTTGGTAGATGTATTTTCAACGAAATACTTCCACAGGACTTAGGATTAACAAAGAGAGAATCTAAAGAAGATTATCTTAAACTTGAAGTTGATTATCTTGTCAAGAAGAAGGAATTAAAAGGTATCCTTGAGAAAGTTATCAATATTCATGGTGCTACAAAGACAGCAGAGGTACTTGATGATATCAAAGCAATGGGTTACAAGTATTCAACAAGAGCTGCCATGACAGTTTCAATTTCAGATATGACTATTCCTAAGGAGAAAGCTCCACTTCTTAAAGAAGCAGAGGAAACAGTTGAGAAGATTACTAAGAACTTCCGTCGTGGTTTCATTACAGACGAAGAAAGATATAAAGAAGTAATCAAGACATGGCAGATAGCCGATGATAAGATTCAGAAGGCACTTATGGCAGGTCTTGATGATTATAATAACATTTATATGATGGCTGACTCAGGTGCCCGTGGTTCTGATAAACAGATTAAACAGTTAGCAGGTATGCGTGGTCTTATGGCTGATACAACAGGTAAGACAATTGAATTACCTATCACATCTAACTTCCGTGAGGGTCTTGATGTTCTGGAATACTTCATTTCAGCACATGGTGCCAGAAAAGGTCTTTCAGATACAGCTCTTCGTACAGCCGATTCAGGATACTTAACAAGACGTCTTGTTGATGTATCGCAGGATTTAATTATCAGAGAAGTTGATTGCAGCGAGGGTAAAGACATTCCTTATATGGAAATCACAGGTTTCCAGGAGGGAGCAGAAGTTACAGAGAGTCTTGAAGAAAGAATTACAGGTCGTTATGCAGCAGAGACAATTACAGATGCAGAAGGTAATGTAATTGTTAAAGCTAATCATATGATTACACCTAAGCGTGCAGCTAAGGTTGTAGCAACAGGCAGAGAATCAGTTAAGATTCGTACAATTTTAACATGTAAATGCCACATCGGTGTATGTGCTAAATGTTATGGTGCAAATATGGCTACTGGTCAGGCAGTACAGGTTGGTGAAGCTGTTGGTATTATCGCAGCACAGTCAATCGGTGAACCTGGTACACAGCTTACAATGCGTACTTTCCATACAGGTGGTGTTGCCGGTGGAGATATTACACAGGGTCTTCCTCGTGTCGAGGAATTATTTGAAGCCAGAAAACCAAAGGGACTTGCAATTATCGCAGAATTTGGTGGCAAGGTTGAAGTTAAAGACACTAAGAAGAAACGTGAAATCATTATTACAAATGAAGAAACAGGCGAACAGAAAGCATATCTTATACCTTACGGTTCAAGAATTAAAGCACGTATTCAGGATGGCATAGTTCTTGAAGCAGGTGATGAACTTACAGAAGGTAGTGTAAACCCACACGATATCTTAAGAATTAAAGGTGTTCGTGCAGTTCAGGATTATATGATTCGTGAAGTTCAGAGAGTTTACAGACTTCAGGGTGTTGAGATTAACGATAAACATATTGAAGTTATTGTTAGACAGATGCTTAAGAAGATCAGAGTTGAATCAAACGGAGACAGTGATTTCTTACCAGGCTCACAGGTTGATGTATTAGACTTCAATGAAGTTAATGAGAAACTTATTGCAGAGGGTAAGACACCAGCAGAGGGTAAACAGGTAATGCTTGGTATTACTAAAGCTTCCCTTGCTACAAACTCATTCTTATCTGCAGCTTCATTCCAGGAGACAACAAAAGTTCTTACAGAAGCAGCAATTAATGGTAAGGAAGATCCACTTATCGGTCTTAAGGAAAATGTTATCATTGGTAAACTTATTCCAGCTGGAACAGGTATGAAGAGATACAGAAATGTTAAACTTGATACAGATATGAGTGAAATTAATGTATCAGAAGATGATGACATAATATTATCAGAAGATGACGATATTGTTATTTCAGAAGATAATGATGAAATCAATGTATCAGAAGCTGATGAGATAAGTGTATCAGAAGATGCTACAGAGAATTCAGAAGAATAGAATACTGTAAGTAAGATAAATATATAAATATTATTTATAAATATAGCCCACAGAAGTCGGAGAATATCAGACATTTGTGGGCTATAAGTTTAAATTAAGGGGATAAAAAAATGATACTTGCAATAGACATCGGCAATACAAATATAGTCCTCGGCTGCGCGGACAGCGACAGGATATTGTTCCGTGAACGCCTTGCGACAGTTCAGCGCGAAACCTCGCTTGAATACTTTTCTGAAATTATCATTAGGATCTTTAACAAGGATAATGACCAGCCAGATTATAAGTCCAAGAGTAACGACTGATAAACCAAGAAATGTATCATTTAACATTGCTTTTGGTGCAGGCTCAAAGAAATCATGGTGCACCAAAAGTTATTAAATTTCTAAAGGAGGATACAAAGAAAACTTTACATTCTTCTATGGTTGTAGATGTTAATCCGGTAGCTCTTGGTGAAAGAATAGTTGCTGACATGAAGAAGAAGAGAAAAACATTAGGAATTTAACCGGAAGATTTATTAATATAAAAAGTGAAATATTAAAAGTCCCTATACACATTATAAGTTCTGTGGTCAATTCAGTTTATGTGTATAATGGGGCTTTTAATAATTTATAATAGGAAATATGGTAACATATCATTTGACTGTGTCTA
>OKTL01001062.1_pt1 | contig 12533 bp, 11 predicted proteins | sample 1606211 | NCBI WGS metagenome assembly OKTL01 (sample SAMEA3879538, study PRJEB24766) | human gut metagenome | biome: human-associated habitat; feature: feces | place: USA | collected 1985/1987 | reverse complement strand
TCCAGGTCGGCATCACCGCCGTTCTGGTGCTGAGCCTGCCGCTCTGGAAAGGCCGCCCGGCCGCCGAGACTGCGGACGGCACCCCGGCCAAGCCGCTGACGCTGCCCCAGGTCCTGGCCATCCCCGGTGCGCGGGAAGTGATGCTCTGCTTCTTCTGCTACTGCGGCCTCGAAACGACGGCGGGCCTCTGGGCCAGCAGCTACCTCACGCTGAGCAAGGGCGTCCCGGCCGACACGGCCGCTGCCTTTGCGGGCCTGTTCTACCTGGGCATCACGGTGGGGCGCGGCCTCTGCGGCTTCGTCACCCTCCGGTTCAACGACACCCAAATGATTCGTCTGGGACAGACCGTTCTGGCCGTAGGCGTTGCCGCCCTGCTTCTGCCGGGGCCGCAGGCGCTCGCGCTGGCCGGCCTCGTCCTCGTAGGTCTGGGCTGTGCGCCCATCTACCCCAGCATCATCCACTCCACGCCGGACCACTTCGGCGCGGACCGGTCGCAGGCTGTGATCGGCATCCAGATGGCAAGCGCCTATGTCGGCAATCTGGTCATGCCGCCGCTGTTCGGCCTGCTGGCAAACAATGTTGCCCCTGCCCTCTTTCCCGTGTATCTGCTGGCGCTGCTGATCCTGATGATCGTCATGCACGAGCAGCTCACCCGGAAGACGGCGTGCAAATAAACAATTTTCTGACAGGAGGTATTTTTATGCTTCGTATCGAATATTTTGATAAAGACCGTTTCATGCGTCAGGTTTCCGCCAGCCGCGGCAGTGTGCTGCTGCATCTGGACAACGGCAAGACCTGTGACCTGAAAGAGGATGCCACCGCATCCTCCATCCTCCGGATGATGAACGCCCCCAGAAAGGGCTTTGACATCACCGTGACCGACCCCGCCGACGTGACCGGCTTCCTGCGCTACATGCTGGAGGCAGGCCGGATGGAACGTGTGGCCGGCTGATCGTTCGCCATTCTCCGTTATTCGCATATTACAGCAAACGCAGAGCGCCCGCTCCGGGGTCAGAAGCCGGAGCGGGCGCTCTGCGTTTTTGTGTGGTGTTACAGGATGCAGCGGCTGATGGCGCGAGCCACATTCAGCAGCTCGTCCTGCCCGATGAACCCGAACTTTGCCTCGTGCTCATCCGCGAAGCAGACCGTCAGCTCGGAGGTCTGGAGCGGGTCGCCGAAGCCTGCAGTCTGGATGCCAAAGTGCAGCACCTTGCGGTACGGCAGGACGAAGATCTCCTGCCGGGTGCCGGTGACGCCCTGCATATCCACCAGAAAGATGCGGTGCGAGGTGAAAACTGCCTGGTCGCGCACAGTCTTGTATGCGCCCACGATGGTCTCGCCGTCCAGCAAAAGTGCCTGCACATTCTTGCAGATCTCCTTCTCCTTGATGCGAATGAGGTTCTGCATGGGCTTGTCCCGAAATTCCATAGTTCTATCCCCTTTCAGCGTGGTCGTTGGTTCCATTGTAGCACCCCCGGCGGGCTTTGACAAGCGGGTTTTCCTCTCGCAATCCGGGGTGGGTTGTGGTATACTGGAGCAGAATCCTGAAATCATCCTTTGAAACGAGGTATCCCCATGGAGATCATCATTCATCAGGCCATCCTGCATGTGCTGGACACCACCCTCGACGCCCCGGTGCTCAGCGGCAGCTGCATGGAGCCTACCGCCGAAAAAACGGCCTATTTGCAGAACCACATCGAAAAACTGCTGGCCAGTGACGACATCCGCCAGTGCCGCCCCCTGCCGGACTCGGCCTTCAAAAACGAGCTGGAGCACAACCAGGACTTCGTGGACCTGTCCTGCCGCATCGCGGGGGTGCTGTTCGATTACATGCACGCCCACACCACCATCCCCGGTGCCGACCTGGCCGTGGTGGATTTCACCCGCGATGGTGCCCCGTGGCTGGGCATCCTCAAGCTGAACTACAAGAACGGCTACACCCACTACACCGAGACTGTGGAGGGTGCCCCGGTCAACTCCATCATCCAGCAGCGGGCCTGCCTGCCGACCCAGAGCGGCAAGGTGGAAGAAGGTGCGCTCGTCAACCTGCAGGACTACTCCATGCGCCTGCTGGAAAAGAAGTACGACATCGACGGCCACAAGGAGTTCTACCTTTCCACGGTCGTGTTCCAGTACACCCAGGCCGAGCCGGAAAAGAAAAAGCTGAAGGCCATCCAGGAAGCCGCTGCGCAGGCCGTGATGGACGCCTACCAGGATGAACCCCACGCCGAGGCACAGGTCGCCATGCTCATTGCGAACCAGGCCGCCGACAACGACAACCAGGTCTCGGTGGAGCAGGTGCGCCGCCAGCTGGCCGAGGAATACCCGCTGGCCGCTGTCCCCTTTGACGACTACGTGGAGAAGAGCGATGTCATTGAGCAGTTCGAGCAGCCTGTCACCGTGACGCCCGCCCGCATCCGCCGGATGGAGAGCCGCAGCATCCACACCGCCAGCGGCATCGAGGTGAAGATCCCCACTGAGATCCTGTCCTCCGAGTCGGAAGTGGAGTTTCTCCACGACCCCGACGGCAGTGTCTCGCTGCTCATCAAGAACGTGATTTTGTAAAAGAGACCCTCTCCGTCCCGCATTTGTTCGTCCGGGGCTGCTGCACATCGTTTTGGTCGAACGTGCAGCAGCCATTTTCAAAACCAAGCATATCATCAAACAATTCAAAAAAGCATGTGCATCACAAATCCATCGAAAATTTCTGATTTTCGAGAAAATCTGTTGCACATGCTTTTGTTTTGGGGATTGATACTGCTTGATTCTTACGCTTATTCGTACAAAATCAAGGGCTTTTGCTTTGATTCAGACGGTCGGGTTCACTTTTCTTCCGTCTCCGACTTCTGCTGCTCCTGCTCGGCGCGGAGTTTCCGGATGCGCTTTTTCTCGCTTTCGACGCGGGGCCAGGGCCAGGAGAAGCCCTCGTTCTCGCGGCACCATTTGACCAGCGGAGAGAACGAGAACGCCAGACCGAACAGATACAGCAGCACATACAGCACTGCATCCAGCGTGAACAAGGCGTCCAGCGCAGCGATGACCGACATGATGCAGCCCGCCTTCAGGAAGAACAGGCCGTTCTGCCGGCAGTATTCGTCGAAATGCTCCGCCTTGACGGCCCGGCGGCCCTGCTCGCCCCAGACGCGGGGGTTCTTCATGACCGTGTAGCCGTAAAAGACCATCATCAGACCGCAGGTCAGTTGAAATCCGAAAAACATAGCGCACCTCGTTCCAGTTTAGTCGTCGTAGCCCTCGAACAGCGGCTTCATGAAGGGCAGGAAGTCCAGCGTTGCGAAGTAGTCGCGCGGGGTCTCGGCACGGCGGATGAGTCGGTGGGAACCGTCCTCACAGAGCAGCACTTCGGCGCACCAAAGCTTGCCGTTGTAGTTGTAACCCATGGCCGAACCATGGGCACCGGTGTCGTGGATATAGACCAGGTCGCCGATGTCGATCTGGGGCAGCATCCGGTCGATGGCGAACTTGTCGTTGTTCTCGCACAGGCCGCCGACCACGTCGTATTTGTGGTCGCAGGGCGCATGTTCCTTGCCCAGCACGGTGATGTGGTGGTAAGCGCCGTACATGGCCGGGCGCATCAGGTTGGCCGCGCAGGCATCCAGACCGATGTACTCCTTGTAGATGTGCTTTTCGTGGATGGCCGTGGCCACCAGCGCGCCATAGGGGCCGGTGGTGAAGCGGCCCATCTCGGTGAAGACGGCGACATCGCCCATGCCGGCGGGGACCAGGATCTCCTCAAACTTCTTGCGGACGCCCTCACCGATGGCCATGATGTCGTTCTCGGTCTGGTCGGGGCGGTACGGGATGCCCACGCCGCCGGACAGGTTGATGTAGGCGATGTGCGCACCGGTGGCCTTCTGGACACGGACCGCCAGCTGGAACAGGATACCGGCCAGCTCCGGATAGTAGGCGTCGGAGATGGTGTTGGAGGCCAGGAAGGCGTGGATGCCGAAGTTCTTTGCGCCCTTCTGCATCAGCTTCTTGTAGCTCTCGATCATCTGCTCCTCGGTCATGCCGTACTTGGCATCACCGGGCTTGTCCATGACCTGGAAGCCTTCTTCGCTCTCGCCCAGCTGGAACGTTCCGCCCGGATTGTAGCGGCAGAAGATGTTCTCCGGCACACCGGCCACACGGTCGAGGAAGTCCACCATGGTGGCATCGTCGAGGTTGATGTAGGCACCCAGCTCATAGGCTTTCTTCATGTCCTCGACCGGGGTCTGGTTGGAGGAGAACATGATGTCGCTGCCGGTAAAGCCGCAGACTTCGCTGAGCATCAGCTCGGTCAGGGAGGAGCAGTCCACACCGCAGCCCTCTTCCTTCAGGATCTGCAGGATGACAGGGTTGGGCAGCGCCTTGACGGCGAAATACTCGCGGAAGCCCTTGTTCCAGCTGAACGCCTTGTTGATGCGGCGGGCATTCTCGCGGATGCCCTTTTCATCGTAGACATGGAACGGGGTAGGCACGTCCTGGAGGATCTCCTGGGCCTGCGCTTCGGTCAGAAACGGTTTCTTTTCCATAATATACTTCCCTCACATTTTATAGTGTCACCGACACGTCGGTGCGGTATCAGGTCTTGAGGTTGCCGCGGGTGGGCGTGAACGTCGGGATCATCTCGGCCAGCTGCTTCACGACGCCCTCGTCGTTGTGGGCCGCTGCCGCGCTCAGATCCTGCAGCTGCGCGTAGAACCGGGCCAGGTCGATGTCCTTCGGCGGCGCAACGAAGATCTTGTTGTGCTGGGTGCGGCGCATCTTGTCCTGCTCCTCGTCCATCATCAGCTCCTCATAGAGCTTCTCGCCGGGGCGCAGGCCCACGACCTTGATCTCCATGTTCACGCCCGGCTCGTAGCCGTAGAAGCGGATGAGCTGTTTGGCCAGGTCGATGATTTTGACCGGTTCGCCCATATCCAGAACATAGATGCTGCCGCTCTCGGCCAGGGCACCGGCCTGTAGCACCAGCTGGGCTGCCTCCGGGATGGTCATGAAATAGCGCTCGATGTTGGGGTCGGTCAGGGTGACGGGGCCGCCCTTTTTGATCTGCGCCTCGAACAGCGGGATGACGCTGCCGTGGCTGCCCAGCACATTGCCGAAGCGGACCGCCACGCACTTCATGTCGGTGTTGCCCGCAAAGGTCTGGATGAGCATCTCGCAGATGCGCTTGGTGCAGCCCATGACGCTGGTGGGGTTGACAGCCTTGTCCGTGGAGAGCTGGACGAACCGCTCCACGCCGTGCTCGCTGGCGCTGGTGAGCAGATTCTTCGTGCCCAGCACATTGTTCTTGACGGCCTCCGCCGGGCTGACCTCCATCAGCGGCACATGCTTGTGCGCCGCCGCGTGGAAGACCACCGTGGGGTGGTAGGTCTCGAATACCTCGTCCAGACGCTTTTTGTCGCGGATGGAGCCGATGAGCACCGTGACCGGGATGTCCCGGCCATACTTCTGCTGCAGCTCCATCAGCAGCTCGTAGGCGCAGTTCTCGTAGATATCGAAGATAAGCAGTTTGCCGGGCTGAAAGCGCATCACCTGACGGCAGAGCTCGCTGCCGATGGAACCGCCGCCGCCCGTGACGAGAACGGTCTTGCCGGTCAGGTAGCCGGAGATCTGCTCCATGTCCAGCGTGACTTCCTCGCGGGAGAGGAAATCGGCGGTGTTCAGCTCGCGGAACGCATTCTGCTGCGGCGCACCGGTGCCCACCAGCTGCGGGTCGCTCAGGATCTGGACCGCACAGTGGGTGGAGACGCAGAGGTCGATGACATGATTCAGTCGGCTGCCCTGCAGCGTCGGGATGGCGATGATGATGCTGTGGATGTTGTATCTCTCGCAGACCTGCGGGATCTGCTCCAGCGTGCCCCGCACCGGGACACCGTGGATGGTCTGGCCGAACTTGGCCGGGTCATCGTCCACAGCCGCGACCGGGTGGCCGTAGCTCTCGTTGGATTTGCAGACATTGATCGCCCACGCACCGGCCTCGCCTGCGCCCACGATCAGCACCGGGCGGTTCGGGTCCTTGGACGGAACGCCGCGCACCCGCTCGCCGATGGGGTGGTTCAGGAACAGCCGCCAGGCAAGGCGGCTCCCGCCCACCAGCAGGAAGATGAGCACCGCCGCCATCGCGTTGGCCGAGTCGAACAACACGCCGTGGATGAGGCCATGGTTCACGAAGTAGACCACCGCCGTGGGCACTGCGATCATGCCCGCCAGACGGATGAGGTCGCGCTCGCCCGCGTACTTCCACAAGATGGAGTACAGCCCGCCCACCAGAAAGCTGATCAGATAGAGCGCCGTGATCCAGGGCAGGTTCTCATACAGCAGAGCCCGGTTGTGGGGCCACCAGGCCGCTTCCACCGCACCGTCTGCGCGGAGCAGCAGCGCAAAATAAAAGCTGAACAGGATCAGCGCCGCGTCCAGCACCACCAGAAACGTCCGACGCAGCCCGACCTGCGGCGTAATTTTTTTGATATTCTTCACAGAAAATCCTCTTTATCTTCGGCGCTCGTTCTGCGCCGGTTCATTTTCCAGGCCAGCGGGAAAAGAGCCTGCTGCGCCATGGTATCCATTGTATTATACTCGTTTCGTGCCCCGGTGTCCAGAAGATTTCATCGTCCGGGTCGATTTCACGCTTTTTTCGCCTTCTGCCGGGCCCGGTCCGGGTGGAGCGCGGCCCGCACCTCGGCCCCCAGCCCCAGCAGCCCCATGCTGCAGCAGCCGATGCACAGCGCCGCCAGCTGCTCCGGCATCTCCCCGGCCTGCCAGCCGGACAGCATTTCCCGGAGAAACACCCCCGCTCCAGCCGACACGCCCGCCGCCAGCAGCGGTGCCCCCAGCCAGCGCATCAGCGCCGGACGCATTCCGCTGACCCGCAGCAGACGGGCCGTGTTGGCCAGGCAGGTATATACGCTGGACAGCAGGATGACGAACAGGAAGCCTTTCATCCCGAACCGGGGCAACAGCACCATCACCCCCGCGATGCGCAGCACGGCATCCCACAGGCTGTACCGGCCTTCTGCTCCCCCACCCCCTTCATCGCACCGTCCACCATGCTTTCCAGATACATCAGCGGCATCGCCGGGCCGAGCACGGTCAGATAGAAGCCCGCCTCGGCCCCATCCGGCCCGTAAAACAGCCGGGCAGCCGCCGCTCCCCATACCCAGAACACCGCCCCCGCCAGCGCAGAGAAGTAGCCCGTGAGCCGAAGCATCCGGTCCAGCAGCGCCGAAAGCCGCCCCGTCTCGCCCCGGATGTGTGCCTGGGTGATCTCCGGCATCAGCAGGACCGACAGGCTCCCCAGCAGCCCGAACGGAAAGGTCAGCAGGGGCAGGGCCATCCCCTTCAGGTTTCCATACTGGGCCACGGCGGCGCTGCGGCCCCCGGCATCCAGCAGATAGACCGTCAGGCAGGCGGGCACCAGCATATTCTCCGCCGTGTGGAGCGCACTGGCAAGGCAGCGCCCGCCCTCCACAGGCCAGAGGATCTCCCACAGACGCTTTGCAGGGTCCATGGGGCGTCGGGCCGGGCCCGCACCGAATGCGGACACCGCCTCCCGCCGGTAAAACAGAAGCATCAGGCAGGCCGAGACCGTCTCGCTGAGGGCCGTTGCCGCCAGAACGGCCGTGCACTTGCCGCTCACGTCCAGCGCACTGCCCCGCTCCAGCGCGAACCAGATGGCCGAGATGCGGACCGTCTGCTCCACGAGCTGGCTCACCACGTTGGGGCCGACCTGCCGCCGAGCAATGAAAAAGCCGCGCAGCACCGCCGAGACCGCCATCCAGGGCAGGCCGAATGCCGCCGCCCGCAGCGCACCGGCGGCGCGGACATCGCCCAGCCACCACGCTGCGGCCAGCTCCGCCAGACCGAACTGCCCCGCCCACGCAACGCTGCCCAGCAGCAGCGCCGCCCCCAGCAGACGGAACAGCATCCCGCGGGCCTCGGCCCGGCTGCGGCTCAGCTCCTCGGCCATCAGGCGGGTGGCCGCCACCGAGACGCCGGACGTCGCCAGCGTGACGAAGAGCGAGTACACCGCCAGCACCAGCTGGTACAGGCCCATCCCCTCGCCGCCCAGCGCATTGGCCAGCCAGATGCGCAGCCCCATCCCGGCCAGCCGGAGCACCACATCCGCCCCCGTGAGCAGGGCCGCGTTCTTCAGGTAGCTCGGACGCATCGCCGCACCTCCCCTTCTTCCTTTTATTATATGGGCACCGCTTTGCAAAATATGAGCCGCCGTGTGGGTTGTTTCTCTTCTGGTTTTATGGTATGATAGGAGCCGGTCAAGAGATTTTTTCAAAACATCAACGAAGGAGGAAAGGCCGCATCCCACCCGGACCGGCCTTATGAGAGTATGAGCGAAGAATGCACCCATGACTGCTCTACCTGCAGCGCAGCATGTTCTTCCCGCGAGGCTGCCCCGCAGCACGATGCCCCCAACCCCAACAGCAGCGTCAAAAAGGTCATCGGCGTCGTATCCGGCAAGGGCGGCGTCGGCAAGAGCATGACCAGCGCCCTGCTGGCCTGTGCAATGGCACGCCGCGGCTACCACTGCGGCATCCTCGACGCCGACATCACCGGCCCGTCCATCCCCAAGCTGTTCGGCATCCATGGCCGTGCCATGGCTGACGACAAGGGCTGCTGGCCCATCCAGAGCCGGATGGGCATCGACGTGATGAGCATCAACCTGCTGGTGGAGAACGAGGAAGACCCCGTCGTCTGGCGCGGCCCCGTCATCGCCGGTGCGGTCAAGCAGTTCTGGACCGATGTGGTCTGGAAGGACGTCGATTTCCTGTTCGTGGACATGCCTCCGGGAACCGGTGATGTGCCCCTGACCGTCTTCCAGAGCCTGCCGGTGGACGGCATCGTCGTCGTGGCAAGCCCGCAGGAGCTGGTGAGCATGATCGTGGCCAAGGCCGTGAACATGGCCGAGATGATGAAGGTGCCCATGCTCGGCATCGTCGAGAACATGAGCTACATCGTCTGCCCCGACTGCGGCAAGCACATCAGTGTGTTCGGCAACAGCCATGTGGACGAGGTCGCTGCAAAGCACCACCTGCCCGTTCTGGCCAAGTGCCCCATCGACCCGCAGCTGGCCGCCCTCTCCGATGCCGGCATGATCGAGACCTACGGCGGCGAGTACCTGGAAGGTGCCGCCGATGCCTGCGAGAAGCTGCTGAAGAAGTAAACACGTTGGTTTCTCTGCCTTTTGCGCCGGGCCTTTTCCCCCGCAAAAGGCATTCTTTTTGGGTGTCGGTCTGCCGCAAAATAGAAGCTGCTGCGCCGTTTTTGCAGCGGCCGGATGTTTTTGTGAAGCGGGTTCATCTTTTCTTCTGTTTTTTTGAAAGATTTTCTGCTCCGCTTCTCTTGTAAATCGCCACAGAAAGCTTTATAATGATAAAGTGTTCTGCAAGTTGTTTGGCAGAACCGGTGAAAGTATACTGGGAAAAGGAGTATTCGATTATGTTGACGAATGAATACCTGAAGCGTGTTTATGATGGTCTGGCTCAGCGCAATGCCAATGAGCCCGAATTTCTGCAGGCTGTCCGCGAGGTGCTGGAGAGCATCCAGCCCGTCGTGGAGAAGCACCCCGAATATGAGAAGGCCGCTCTGATCGAGCGTCTGGTCGAGCCGGAGCGTGTCATCAGCTTCCGTGTGCCCTGGGTCGATGACGAAGGCAAGGTCCAGGTCAACCGCGGCTACCGTGTGCAGTTCAACAGCGCCATCGGCCCCTACAAGGGCGGTCTGCGCTTCCATCCCTCTGTCAACCAGGGCATCCTGAAGTTCCTGGGCTTTGAGCAGACCTTCAAGAACAGCCTGACCACCCTGCCCATGGGCGGCGGCAAGGGCGGCTCTGACTTCGACCCCCACGGCAAGAGCGACATGGAAGTCATGCGCTTCTGCCAGAGCTTCATGACCGAGCTGTACCGCCACATCGGCCAGTTCGTGGACTGCCCCGCCGGTGATATTGGCGTCGGCGGCCGCGAGGTCGGCTACCTGTTCGGCCAGTACAAGCGCCTGACCAACAGCTTCCAGGGCGGCATGATCACCGGCAAGGGCCTGACCTTCGGCGGTTCTCTGGCCCGCACTGAGGCGACCGGCTACGGCCTGTGCTACTTCACCGCCGAGGCCCTGAAGTGCATGCGCAACGACAGCTTTGCCGGCAAGACCGTGGTCATCTCCGGTTCCGGCAATGTCGCCATCTATGCCTGCCAGAAGGCCACCCAGCTGGGCGGCAAGGTCGTCACCATGTCCGACTCCAATGGCTATGTCTATGACCCCAACGGCATCGACCTGGCTTACGTCAAGGACCTGAAGGAAGTCCGCCGCGGCCGCATCAAGGAGTATGCTGAGACCCACGAGGGCGCAACCTACGTGGCCGATTGCAGCAAGGTCTGGACCGTCCCCTGCGACATCGCCCTGCCCTGCGCGACCCAGAACGAGATCAACAAGGAGTCCGCTGAGGCTCTGGTCAAGAACGGCTGCACCGTCGTCTGCGAAGGCGCCAACATGCCCAGCACCCCGGAGGCCATCGAGGTCTATCTGGCAAACGGCGTTCTGTACGGACCCGCAAAGGCTGCCAATGCCGGCGGCGTGGCCACCTCCGGCCTGGAGATGAGCCAGAACTCCGAGCGCCTGAGCTGGACCTTCGAAGAGGTCGATGCAAAGCTGAAGGGCATCATGGAGGGCATCTTCCACGCTTCCTATGACGCTTCCGTTGCCGCTGGTTCCGAGGGCAACCTGATGGTCGGTGCAAACTGCGCCGGTTTCCTGAAGGTCGCTACCGCCATGATGGCACAGGGCATCACCTACTAATTGTTCCAAAGCATTTTCAAGAGCTGCGTTCGCAAGAGCGCGGCTCTTTTTGTATCTATTCGCTGGCCGCATCTCCGGGAGCTTTTCCCGGCGAGTCAACGGGCATTCCATGCCCGCCCCGCAAGCGGGGCCCCACCTCGGATACTCACCGAGAAAACTCCCCTCGTGCGGCCTGTATAAAGCCCCGCCAACCCGTCCATACTGACCACATCAAGCGAAGAGAGGGTTCTGAAATGGACGAACAGATGTTTTGTTTTCAATGCGAGCAGGCGGCGCACTGCACTGCCTGTACCGGTAAGGCCGGTGTCTGCGGCAAAAGCGCGGACACGGCAGCGGCGCAGGACCGCCTGACCGGCGCACTCATCTCCTACGCCAGCCAGCTCATCGGCGAGGGGCGGGCCCCCGCCCCGGAACAGGCACTGCTGCTGATGGAAGGGCTGTTCACCACCATCACCAACGTGAACTTCGACCCGCAGACCGTGGACCAGCTGACCGAGAGCGTCCACGCGGCCTGCCCCGGCATCGGGTTCGACTACGACATGTCAAACCTCTGGCACGAGCCGGACGAGGACATCCGCAGTCTGAAATCGTTCGTCCTGTTCAGCCTGCGCGGCATGGCAGCGTACAATTACCATGCGCGGGTGCTGGGCCGCATCGACCCGGAGCTGGACCGCTTCTTCTGCGAAGCATTGCAGGCCGTTGGCAGCGAATGCTCCATCGACACCCTCTGGGCACTGGTGCAGAAGACCGGCAAGGCCAGCTACCGCTGCATGGAGCTGCTGGACGCCGCTAACACCGGAGCCTTCGGCCAGCCGGAGCCGGTGGAGGTGCCGCTCGTCATCGAGAAAGGGCCATTCATCGTCATTTCCGGCCACGACCTCTACGACATGAAGTGCCTGCTGGAGCAGACGGCGGGCAAAGGCATCCACGTCTACACCCACTCGGAAATGCTCCCCGCCCACGGCTACCCGGAGCTGAAGCAGAAGTACCCGCATCTGAAGGGCAACTTCGGCACAGCCTGGCAGAACCAGCAGCGGGAGTTTGAGGACATTCCGGCCCCGATCCTCTTCACCACCAACTGCATCATGCCCCTGCGGGAGAGCTACGCCGACCGGGTGTTCACCACCTCGGTGGTGTCCTATCCCGGCGTCCCGCACATCGGGCCAGAGCGGGATTTCTCCCCCGTCATTGCCAAAGCACTGGAACTGGGCGGCTACCCGGAAGACACCGCCATGCCCGGCATCAACGGCGGGCACAGCGTCGTGACCGGCTTTGCGCGGAACGCTGTGCTCTCCCACGCCGATGAGATCGTTGCGGCCGTGAAAAGCGGGCAGATCCGCCATTTCTTCCTGGTGGGCGGCTGCGATGGCACCCGGCCTTCCCGCCGCTACTACACCGAGTTTGCCCGCCTTACCCCGCCCGACACCATCCTGCTGACCCTGGCCTGCGGCAAGTTCCGCCTGAACGACCTGCCCCTTGGCACCGTGCCGGGCACCGGCCTGCCCCGCATCCTGGACGTGGGCCAGTGCAACGACGCCTACAGCGCCATCCGCATCGCATTGGCGCTGGCCGACGCCTTTGGCTGCGGCGTCAACGACCTGCCCCTCTCGCTGGTGCTGTGCTGGTTTGAGCAGAAGGCCGTGTGCATCCTCATCGCGCTGCTGGCGCTGGGCATCCGGAACATCCGGCTGGGGCCTACCCTGCCCCCGTTCCTCTCGCCGGTC
>OKTL01001060.1_pt1 | contig 12545 bp, 9 predicted proteins | sample 1606211 | NCBI WGS metagenome assembly OKTL01 (sample SAMEA3879538, study PRJEB24766) | human gut metagenome | biome: human-associated habitat; feature: feces | place: USA | collected 1985/1987 | reverse complement strand
TTGTGGTAGCTGTTGCCGGGGTGTCGATAATCCATTCACCGGCGGTATGCGCCGCCTTGCTGCCCTCGATGATCACGCCGCAGCCGACAACGGTGCACTCTTTCCAGTGATCGGTATTATCGGACTTCCAGTCGGAAGCGCTATGACCTGTTGCCGCAAGGATTACGCTTGTCTTGTCGGTAATTTCGGATGCACCGGTTGCATCCTCAAACCACTTGTCACAGCCGTCGCAGGTGTAATATGCTGTGTTGCCTTTCTCCGTGCAAGTAGGAGCCTTTGCGGGAACGAGGGTCAGATTGTGCGTATGCGGTACGGTCTTGTCATATCCGCAGGTGTCGCAGATGTTATCGCTGCCGTAATCGTGAGCCGCCTCGTCCTTCTTTTCGTGGCAGCGAGAGCATTCTTTCCAATGATTGTCTGTGTCCTTGCTCCAATCGCTTGCCCATGCGTGCCCGAGCTGTGTACCTGCTGCTGTAAAGGTTTCTGTTGTGCTGATCTCTCCGCAGGAGCAGCTCTTGAAATATACTGCATCGTTGGTGCAGTCGGCAGCCGACTTGAGGGTTTCCGGCTTCTGAATTTCCTGATCGTAGGTATGGGTATGGGGAATTGTGTAGGTCGCTTTCACGCTGACTTCACTGTCAGGCATTATGAAAGTAGTGGTTTCACTGTTCGCATCTTCAAGAGTAGTGTTGCCGCTTTCTACTACCCACTTATCAAACACCTTACCGTCAGGAGCCGCATTTGCGGTCAGAGTAATGGTTGTGCCTTGCGCCGCTTTACTGATTTCGCTTCCTGCACCGATTGTCGCTTTGCCGTCCGTTACGATGATGGAATACTCTTTACTCTCCCAGATTGCATAGAAGGTAGTATCCGAGCTTACTTCATAGGTCGTGCCGGAAATAACCGAACCGTCGGCACTGGTTGACCAGCCCTTGAATTGCTTGCCTTCCGGTTCAGTAAAACCGCAGGAGGGCAGGGTGTAGCTGCCGGAAACGCCGGTGACATCTGCCATTGTGCCGCCGCCACCGTTGGCATTGAATCTGACGGTATACTCGGCAGGGGCGGGAGGCGCGTCCTCCCACAGCGCCTTGACTGTGATGTCAGCGGTGACGGTCACAGAGGCGTTCACCGGATACTCCGTACCGTCTATCTGCCATGCCTTGAACTGCTTTCCTTCGGGCGCAATAAACTCGCACTCGGGTAGACAATATTCGCTGCCGTGCAATACCTTCTTGGCGGGCATTGCGGTGGTGACCTCCTCTGGCAAATCCTTGGGTTCGGAGCCGCCGTTCGCGTCAAACGTGACGGTATGCTCGTTGCGCTTTTCAAACGTTGCGGTTATGGTGACGTTTTCCTCCGGCTGGGCGAAGGTATAGGCATCCTCCCCAACCGCAACGGCGGCAGCGGTGCCGTTGACGGACAGCGTGCTGAGCATATAGCCCTCGTCGGGGGCGATGGAGAGCATGACAAGCTCGTCCTTATAGAACAGCGGCGTGCCGTCCTCGGTGGTTTCTGTGGCATTCACCACCGTGACGCTGCCGTTTGCGCTATCCTCTGTCGTCACCTTGTAGCGCGGTGCGCCCTCCACTGTCACGCTGATTGCGAAATTCTTCTTCCATTCCTCTCCCGGACGCGTGATAACATCAAGCCCCGAGACGCAGCGTGCTCCGGTGCCTTCCAGAATCACCGTGCCGAGGACGGTAAAGGTCTGCTCCCGCGGGGACTGCGGATCATAGTCCTCCGGGATCTCCCACGAAACATCGACAGGGATAAAACCGGTGACGTCAGATGCAAAAACCCCGATGTTGACCTTGGAGAGCTCCTCTTGCAGATCCTGTTCCCTGGAAATACGAATCGGCTGCGCAGGCTGCACATCCCAATAGTCCTTCTCCCGAACAACCTCCAGATAGTTCCACAAAATATCGATGTCATTGTAGTAGGTTTTGTTCCCGCAGGCGTCCTCGATGCAAATGTCGTGATGGAGGGTCACGTCATAATCTGCCGGGATCGTATAACAGCCGTCTTCATCCGGCGTCATAAGTTCAATATTCCCGCCCGGGTATCTCTCGTGCCACACCTTGACGGGCAGCGCGTCCTCTACCCTGAACCGCAGGTCGCCCCAGTATTCCCCATCCGTCTCCAGTTCCTTGCCGGTAGAAAGATTGATGGCCTTCGGCTTTTCGACGTCGGCGATCAGCTTCGGCGTGGAGACATAGGTCGTTCCCTTGAGGTTTTCGGCTTTTGCATAGACATACCAGCTGCCGTTTGCGTCATACTCCGCGATGTCTATGGTGGCTGTGGGAATATAGACGATCCAGACGCCCGGTTCCGGCTCCGGATGCTGATATTTCTCCCATGCGATTTTTCCTTGCTTGTCCAGCTCCGCCAGCTCCTCCTGCGTGTAGCATACCGGTGAGCTGAAGTAGTGGCTGGGTATTACATCCGCGTTGATCTGCACAGCCACCGAATAGACGTTCTTATCCGTTTTCCTGCTTACATCCTTGAGATAGTGCGGTTCGGCTGTATCCGCGTTGTATCCAAAGAAGTACTGACTCCGCCCCAGAATAAGCTCGGCCTTCGGATACTCCGTGTTATACTCCAGCACGAGCGTCCGGCTTCTGTCGATCAGACCTACCGTGAAGCGTCCCATTTCTTTGTCATATGGAATTTCCGAATGATCTGCCTTGTCGGTCATTCTTACCGCCGCACCATCCGGCATCTTCATCGTGAGCACCAGATACTCGTTGTGCGCCAGCTCTGCCTCGGCGTATGTCGTCTGCTCATCCGGGCTTACGACTCTCACTCGATGCCGCCGGTAGATCTTCACGGTTGCCGTGGAGGCGTTGCCCGCATTGTCCGTCGCAACGACGGTATATTCCGCTCCCGCGTCATTGTTGCCGCCGTCGGGTGCGGGAAGAGAATAATAGGTGGAGTCGGCCTTCTGCTCCACACCGTTGATGGTCACGGACTTGACGCCGGAGGACGCTTCGCCGCTCTTCGCCGGATCGCTCACGGTGAAGGAGTACGCGCCCGGTCTTCCAACGATGACATCCTCGACGGTGTAGCTCTCGCCGTCATTCAAAACCTCCAGCACCGGCGCCGCCGTGTCCTTTTCCAGCAAATGATCGCACACGGCACAGTGCTTCTCCTGAATGCCCCAGTCTCCGGGGATGTGCTTTCCGTTTTGTTTGGACATCTCCGCCGCCGGGTCGCGCGCCTGACAATCCTTATTCCTGCACGCCCAGACGTGGCATGACTGCCGGTTTACCCAGCCGAAGTCGTGATTTCCGTTGCAGGGGTCGTCGATCACTGTCATTTCCAGCACGTTGATCGCCCAGCCGTAGTTCTGTACATACGGAAGTGTCAGCAGCTGCATGTCGATGAGCCCATTCTCATCAGGGATCAGGGTCTCATAAAGGTTCCAGAAGTAAGAATATTCGTCATCACGGCTGAGGGCGCGCGCCTCCAGCTTCAGCTTCACCAGCTTTCCCTTGTATGAGCCGATCCTGATCTGATCGTTCGTCGCGATTGACGGATCCGCCACGAGCTGCTCCGGTTTGTAAACAATGTCGCCGTAGCCGACAGCCGCCGCGTCCGAGCCGTTGCTGCGGTAATTGGTCGACAGGTTCAGAGTCGCGTCGGTGATGGTGATGTTCTTTCCGTGGCACCAGCGGCCGCCGCCGATCGCCGCGCCGTAGTGTCCTGTCGCCGACACATGGCCGCCGGTGATGGTGATGTCATGAGCGGGAACATACTGACCTCCGCCGATGCCCGCGCAGTTGTATTGGCCGCGGGCGCTTACCCGTCCGCCGGAGATGACGATATCGCTCGCCGCGTTGATTCCATTCATGTCCTGCTCCGTTGTCCAGCTGCCGCTGCCGATGCCCGGGCCGGTTGCCCCGCCTTGCGCGTCGATATTGCCGCCATAGATATAGATATGGCTGCCGCGCCCCCTAAAGCCTCCGCCGATTCCGGCTGCAAGCCTGCCGCCGCTGGCGTTTACCGTGCCGGAGTAGAAGTACAGCCGCTCTCCGGCGCCTCCATGGATGGTGTTTCCAGAGTGTCCAGAGTGTCCCCAGCTGCCGGCTCCTATGCCCGCGCCGTACTCGCCGCCGGTGGCATTGATGGTGCCGCCCCAGTAGTCGGGATTGCTCTGAGAGCCAAAGTGCATATTGACGCCGTGGCCGTACATATCCATGTTAAACATAGAGTCCCCGATATTGCGGATCGCCCAGCTCCCGCCGATGCCCGCCGCTCTGTAGCCGCCCTTGCAGGTCACCGTGGTGCCGGTGCGTGCCAGCACATAAAGCTGCCCCTCGCTGCGGTTTTTCTGGATCGCCGCGCGGCCGTCAGCGCCTTGCAGGGTGCTGTCCTTGCCGATGAAATAGAGATAAGCCGAAGCCTTTTTGTTCAGCTCGATGGCCGGCCCCTTGGAGCTGGGACTCATCTTAATATTTACGCCGTCAATAAATACGTGCGGCGCGGTTTTATCTCCCTTGATGAATATCTTCTTATCCCATGCCCATGTGTCCCTGAGCTTATCGGGAACGGACGAGTAGATGTAGTAGCTCCGACTGTCCTTAATGGAGATGTCCGATGTCCGGTTGTACACATCAATGCTCACGTCGTACTTTGGGATGGTATTCATCGGTCCGTCCGCCGCCGATACTGTTGTCGGCAGCAGCGTCAGCACCATGCAGCATAGGAGCAGGATGCTGAGTATTCGTTTCTTCATTGGCTTTTCTCCTCCTTTTCGTGTCGGTTCGGTTTGTCCGCCCCGTCTTTTTTCTGATTTTCTCTTTTTCTGAGCCGGAAGCACAGCGCGGTGATGACCACCGCCGCTGCAAAGGAGACGACGGCCACCAGCACATAGCCGCCCGCGCCCTCCCGCAGCAGCATCGCGCCGAACACGCCCCATGCGGCGGTCTGCCCCGGTCCGACGACCGTGCCCGCCGCCTGCGTCAGCACCGCGAACAGCAGCATACACGCTGCGGAGAGGCTTATTGCCTCGCGCCGCTGCCTCCGGCGGGTGTTTTCCCGCACCCGCTGCTTGACGAGTGCGACCCGTCTTGCGGTATCGTACATTTCGTTTGAACCTCCTTTCTTGTTTGTCTGGAAATGCGGCTTAAAAACCCCTTCACTTATATAGGTACAAAAAATCGAAAAAACTCTCACCCAAAACGCAAAATTTTTCAAAAAAATTTGAGAGCCGCCAAGAAGCAGCTCTCAAGGAGGAAATGTTCGGTTATTTCACCCGTGACAATCGGAAAGCAGACAATCTTCCCGCTGCCACCAGCAGCACCGGCAGGGCGTAGGCGACGTACTGCGCCGCGCCGCCGTGGGCGATGAGCAGATTATAGATGGCGTGGAGCGTGATGGCCGCGCCCAGCAGCCCGCAGATGCCCGCGATCTTCAGCCACGTCCGCCGCCACGCATACGCCAGCCCGCCGCCCACGATCAGACCGCACAGCACGTGCATCGCTCCCGTGCCGAAGCCACGAAAGAAAATGAAGGAGAAGCGGTCCGCACCGTTCTGGATGAGATATACGCTTTTGTCGATGCTGGCGCTCCGCAGCGTGGACAGGGACAAACGGTAAAGCGAGGAGAGCGTTTGTCTCAAAATTATTTTTCGGGAATAACCTCCAAAAGCAAAGGCATACGAACTCTGTTCTTTCAATTGAGTTCGTATGCCTTTGCTAATTGTTTCGGGTGTATCGGAAAACCACCAATGCACCGGGCAGCGGAGTTTTTTCGTGCTGCCGGTCACATTTTCAGTTTTCAGATACACCCTAAAAAGAGCAATATTCTTAAATATGAATTTCAATTATAATATTTCCAGTTTGAGGAGCTTCCTTAGCATCAGCGGATTATTCCTCTGCATCCTCCAGATCCGGCTTTTCCTCTGCCGGGCGGGGCTGCTTGGTCGTGACGACGGCCTCAACACGGTGGATGGGCGTGCCGAGCGCGTAGAATTTTTCCTCATAGCCGGTCATAATGCCGACCGGGCCGTTCGCGTGCAGATCGTCGGTGACATTCCGCAGTTCGAGGAAGCAGCTTTCCATTTCCGGCAGCGACCAGTCAAACAGATTCGCGTTGTCGGTCTTAAAGTGGATCTGCCCGCCGAGCTTCAGCACCTTCTTGTATTTTTCGAGGAAAGTGTGGTACGTCAGGCGGCGCTTGGCGTTCTTCTTGCGCGGCCACGGGTCGCAGAAGTTGATATAGAGCAGGTCGATCTCGTCGTCCGCAAAAAACTGGTCGATATTCGCCGCGTCGAGCGAGACGAAAAAGACGTTTTTGAGGCCCTTACGGATCGCGGCCTCCATGGCGAGGACAAGTGCGTCCTGCACGCGCTCGATGGCGATCAGCAGCACATCCGGCTCGGCCTCGGCCGTCTCTACAGTGAATTTTCCCTTGCCGCAGCCGACCTCAACGCGAAGCTCCCGGCAGTCCGGCATCAGGCTGCGCCAGTTGCCGCGCAGCGCCTCCGGGTCATGGATCCAGACAGACTCGCAGGCCTCCATCCGCGGGGCCAGATTGTTTCTTCTTCTCATTCGCATATGCGTTTCCTGCTCTTTCTGAAATGTTGGTGGGTGTTAGGCCATTGTTTGGGCCGGGTTCTGCCCAATCTGCTGTGGGCGTTGTAGGGGTCGGCGACTCTGTCGGCCCGAAAATGTTGCAAATTCGCCGTAGATTTCCGAAAAACCGCTGTTTTCTGCGGACGGACAGAGTCGTCCGCCCCTACCGGCTGCGGCTGCTTTAACGGAACATATTACGGTTCTTCCGGGGTCCTCGGCTTCTTTGCCGGTTTGGGATCGCCGGAGGCAAAGGCCCAGATTTTGTTGAAGAAGGGCTTATTGAAGTAGAACAGCCAGACGGCAACTGCGCCGAGGGCGATGGTCAGGAGAGACGAGACGCTCACGTCAGACAGGAAGTGCATCCCCATGCGCAGGCGTGAAACTGCGACAGCAAGCGTCCAGACGCCGCCGAGGACCATGAACAGCTTTTCCTTATCGTGCAGGCGGCGGTAGAGCGTCGGCAGGAGGATCAGGAGCATAGAGCAGGCAGCGCAGGCCGTATGGCCAGACGGGAACGAACGGAAGTCATCCGACGAAACGCCGTCGGCGACGAGTTTTTTCTTGAGCGCCGTGCCGGCCTGCCACCAGTTGGAGAAATAGGTGTCGTTGCCCGTGGAATAGATCAGACGCATACGGGCGCGACCCCAGGGAACCTTGATGATGTTGATCAGCAGCATGATGCCGACACAGACCACGATCACCGTGCAGATAAAACGAAGGATCGTCTTGGTCTGGCACTCGCGCGTCAGGAACAGCAGCGCAGCCGCCATGAGCGCGTCGACAAACACCGTCACGAGCAGCGCGACAGGCATAGGCAGGGCAGGCACATTGTCCGTCGCCTCATGGACGGAAAGGAGTATGCTCGCAAGCGTCAGGCAGACGCCGAAGGCCAGAATGACAATGTTCAGTTCCGGGCGGAATTTGGCGCGGTGGACGATCAGCAGAACGCCGCATCCGGCCAGAAGCGAAAACGCAGGCAGCTCGCCGAAGGCGGCAAAGAACTGGCCGATGGAGCTTTCGTGGCCGGGATAGAGAAATTTGGAGATCGGCAGGTCCCAGATCGAGCCTGCGATCAGCATGACCAGCAGCACAAGCGCCGCCGTCAGCGCACAGCGCGTATACGTACGTTTGAGTTTTTTCATGAAATGCCTCTTTGATTGGTTATTTTTTGACAGTATAGCACAAATGTCCGCAAATGACAAGTTGACGCGTGCTGCAAAAGCTGATATCATCGAAACGTCGGCTGACGCTGGAAAAGAGGGTGCGTTATGAAGTATGTGCAATTTGATTATGTAAACAAGTTTTCCTGTCTGGCGGGCAAATGCCCGGATACCTGCTGCAAGGACTGGCAGATCATTCTGGACGAGGACGCCATCGCGCGCTACGCTTCCCTGCCCGGTGAGCTGGGCGAACAGGTGCGCGCGGCTATGCTGACGGAGAACGGTGAGACGCGCTTCCGGGAGCGGGGCGGGAACTGCGTTCTGCTGCGTGACGACGGCCTCTGTCCGCTTCAGGCCGCATACGGTGCGGAAATGCTCTGCCGCACCTGCTTTACGCACCCGCGCTTTACCGAGGAATACGGCCAGACGGCGGAGCTGACGCTCTCCGCCTCCTGCCCGGAGGCGGCAAGACTTCTGCTGGAGCACGACGCGCCGCTGACGCTGACGGAAGCGGACGACGGCGGCCCGGTCATACCGAACGAGCTTGACCCGGCATTATATCCGGCGCTGCTTGCCGCGCGGACGGCTTCGATCCGGCTGGCGCAGGATCGCGCACGGCCTGTTGCAGACCGCCTGGCGCTCATTCTGCTGCTGGCACGGCGGGTGCAGCGTCTGCTGGACGAGGGGCGGGACGAGCTTGTCCCGGTGCTGGCGCGGCGATTCCTTGGAAAGCAGTATCAGGATCGGAGTCTTGTCCGGCTGGCGCGGCTTCGCAGCAGGAGCGGACGGTTTTTCCCGTGCTGGATGGTGCTCAACAATATGGAGCATCTGACGCGCCGCTTCGGGGTCATGCTGGACGCGGCAGTCGGTCAGGACGCGCCGCCCGCCCCCTTCCGGGACGCGTTTTCCGTCCAGTACGAAAATCTGACGGTCTATTTTCTGTTCCGCTATGCACTCAAGGCCGTCAACGACCGGCAATATCTGGCGCAGGTCGAGCAGTGCGTGTTTCATCTGCTCTGCCTGCGCGAGCTTAGCGCAGATGCTGCAACGGTGCAGGAATTGACTGAAGTGGTGAGTCTGTACAGCAAAGAGGTCGAGCACTCGGAGGACAATCAGGCGCTGCTGCTGAAGCTTTTCCGGCGCGGAACACTTAGATGGCAGTATCTGGCGTTGATTCTTGATTTTTGATTGTATGTGCGCCGGGCGCGGACAAAATTCGTTTCTGTTTTGCCCAGAAACGGACAACTTTTTTCGTGGAAAGCGACAAATTTATAAAATACCACTTTACTTTCAAGCGTTAAAGTGTTACCATAATTACGCCTGAACCCCACTATTAATAAAGGAGATATTTTATCTTGAACAATCGAAATAAACACTCTGATCCTGACAGCCAGCTCTACAGCGCCATTCTCAAGCTCCAGACTGTCGAGGAATGCTATGATTTCTTTACCGATCTTTGCACGTTTTCCGAGCTCAAGGCCATGGAGCAGCGCTTTGAGCTGGCGAAGCTTCTGAATGACGGCCTGATCTACAATGACATTCTGGAAAAGACCGGCGCTTCCAGCGCGACCATCAGCCGCGTCAACCGCAGTCTCAACTACGGCATGGGCGCGTACCGCATCATCTTCGACCGCATGAAGGAAGAGGAGCAGAAGCAGAAGGAGCAGCAGGCGTGAGCGCATATGAAGCGCTTGCGGGCTGCTATGACGAGCTGACCTACGATATCCGATACGAAAAAACGCTGACCTTTTTTGAGCGGCTGTGCGCGCGGGAGCAAGTGCAGCCGCATTTGGTTCTGGATCTGGCCTGCGGCACGGGTTCATTGTCCATGCTGCTGGCCGGGCGCGGATACCGGGTGATCGGCGCAGATCTGTCGGAGGATATGCTGGCGGAGGCAGAGCGGAAGGCGCGGGAGCTGCCTGAGGGCAGCCGCCCGTTTTTCATCTGCCAGCCGATGCAGAGGCTTCGTCTGGCGGAGCCGGTGGACGCGGTGATCTGCGCGCTGGACAGCCTCAACTATCTGACGCGTCCGGACGACTGCCGGAAGACGCTCCGGCGCGTATACAATGCGCTGAAGTCCGGCGGGCTGTTCGTGTTTGATATCAACACGCCCGCAAAGCTGCGCGGTCTGGACGGGCAGGTATTTCTGGACGAGACGGACGACACCTACTGCGTCTGGCGGACAGAGTTTGACGCAAAAAAACGGCTGTGCTTTTATGGCATGGACATTTTCCGGCTGAACGTCAGCCTTTGGGATCGCTCGTTTGAGGAGCATATCGAATATGCCTATGAGCCGGACGAGCTTGCGCTGTGGCTCGAAGAGGCGGGCTTCACACACATCCGGCAATATGGCGACCGCGTGCTGCGCGCACCAAAGCAGGATGAGCAGCGTATTTATTTTTCCGCAAAGAAGGACTGACTATGAAAGACGAACTTGTACGCGCCATGACGAAGGACGGCTTTGTAAACGCCGTCGCCGTCACCACGACCGGCATTGTCGAGCGTGCGCGGCAGATCCATAAAACACTTCCGACCGCAACAGCGGCACTCGGCAGGCTTTTGACGGCGGCGTCCATGATGGGCAATATGCAGAAGGTCGACGACGGCTCCATCACGCTCCAGCTCAAGGGAAGCGGGCCGCTGGGGCGGCTGCTGGCCGTGTCGGATGCAGAGGGCAATGTGCGCGGCTGGATCGAGAACCCGCAGATCTCCATGCTGGAAAAGGCCCCCGGCAAGCTGGACGTCGGCGCGGCTGTCGGCACGGACGGAACACTCACCGTGATCCGGGATCTTCGCATGAAGGAGCCGTATATCGGCACGATTGACCTTGTCTCCGGCGAGATCGCCGAGGATATCACGTCGTATTTTGCCCAGAGCGAACAGATCCCCACGGCCTGTGCGCTCGGCGTTCTGGTCGGGAAGGATCAGTCCGTCACGGCGGCGGGCGGCTATATCATCCAACTGCTGCCCGGCGCGCCGGACGATATCATTGATAAGATCGAGGCAGGCATTCAGAACGCAGGCGCGGTCAGCCGGTTGCTGGCGGCAGGCATGGACGGACAGGTCGTGCTGGAGACTGTGCTGCACGGATTTGATCTGGAAATTCTCGAAACGCAGCCGGTCGAATACCGCTGCTACTGCTCGCGCGACCGCGTGACGCGGACGCTCATCAGTCTGGGACGCAAGGAACTGCAGTCCATTGTTGACGACGGCAAGGACATTCACATCGACTGCCAGTTCTGCGACAGAATCTATGATTACACACCGGAACAGGTGCGGCAGATTCTGAAAGAGCTTGACGAATAAGCAAAAATGGCACGCCCTCTGCGGCGTGCCGTTTCACTATGGAGGTATGAATATGATCGTTTCTTACAAGACCGGAGCAGAGTTTTTGCAGGACAATCAGACATATTTGCAGAAAAATCCCTATCTTTCCACATTTTTTACGCTCGACGCTCCGCTTTTGCAGGAGGCCGGCAAAATCAATTACGCGCTGCGCTGCGAACAGGGCGAAACGCGTCTGCTGGCTCTGAAGGTCGAGCCGTATAATCTGCTGCTGCTCGGCGAGGAAGCCTGCGTCCCGGAGCTGCTGCGGTTCCTGTTTGACAGCGACTATGAGGTCAAGAATTATCTGTGCGCGTCAGAACTTGGTTATGTGCTGATGCAGGAAATGCAGTCGTATGGACGGTGCTATGAGGAGGCGCTGGCCATGGACTTCATGGAGGCGCGGCGCGTCACCGAGCCGTCCGCGCCGGAGGTCGAGCCGGCGCGGGAGGACGATCTGGACGAAATTTTTGACTGCGCGCAGCGGTTCGTGGCCGACTGCGGGTTGCTGGACAAACCGGAAAAGGAGTCGTTCCGGAAGGTGCTCGATTCGATCCGGGTCATCCGGGCAGATGGAAAAATCGTCAGCATGGCGCGCATCGCGCCGGCCACAGGAGATGATCTGCGGCTCGTGCTCGTCTACACACGGGACGAATACCGCGGAAGGGGCTATGCGCGCAAGGTGGTCAACAGCGCAAAAAACGAGATTTTGGCGTCCGGGAAGCGCGCGACGCTGAACGTCGACCGGAAGAATCCGGTTTCGTATCATCTGTATCTGTCGCTTGGGTTTGAGCGGATGTTCTCACAGGGAGAATTCAGGCGGGTGGAGTAGGATAACAGCCAATATTCCGGAACCCAATGCAGTTGGTAGAAACGAGGCTCTGCCCGATGGGAAACCGCAAATTCGTGCCGCATCCTGTAGGGGCCGATGCCCACATCGGCCCGTTGCGATTTCGCCGAAGATTCCCGTAAAAATGTTGCATTCTGCCGGGCCGATGTGGGCATCGGCCCCTACAACCGAATACGCAGATGCACCCGAATTCGCCGAGAATTTCTATAGAACAACCGCATTCTGCCGGGCGGAGCAGATCCCCGCCCCTACAAACCTTTTGCATCAAAACAGCCACGTCCGGTATGGACGTGGCTGTTCTGCTTATTCAAGCTCGAATGCGCCGGTGTAGAGCTGATAGTAGGTGCCCCTTTCGGCGATGAGCTTTTCGTGGCTGCCGCGCTCGATGATGCGGCCGTGGTCGAGGACCATGATAACGTCGGAGTTCTTGACGGTGGACAGACGGTGCGCGATGACGAACACCGTGCGGCCCTCCATCAGCGCGTCCATGCCGCGCTGGACGAGCGCTTCGGTTCTGGTATCGATGGAGGAAGTCGCCTCGTCGAGAATCATGACCGGAGGATCTGCCACGGCGGCTCTGGCAATGGAAAGAAGCTGCCGCTGACCCTGCGAGAGGTTTGCGCCGTTGGACGTGAG
>OKTL01001059.1_pt1 | contig 12561 bp, 10 predicted proteins | sample 1606211 | NCBI WGS metagenome assembly OKTL01 (sample SAMEA3879538, study PRJEB24766) | human gut metagenome | biome: human-associated habitat; feature: feces | place: USA | collected 1985/1987 | reverse complement strand
CCCATGCACGGGGTGCGAAAAGTGTTAAAATGCTTAATGCTAAAGGGTTTTAACATTCTTTTAGCTCCGGGAGCGTTTCCCCGTGTTCGTTAATTTTTTAGGGGTTACGCTCTTTTTTTCTTGACTTTTTGTTTTGAATGTGATATATTGTATTTGCAATGTGTTATATTGTATTTGCAACATATAAGTGGCTGACGGAGTGGTGGCAAGTAACACTCCGCGTGGCTTATATATTGCGCCCCGGCTTTTATTGTCGGGGTCTTTTTTTATTTATTGCTCGGGCTTAATCGTTCGAGCTTTTGCTTTCGGTTTCCTTATAAGCTTGTTAAGAGCATCAGGTCGGCATTGCTTTGCCCTGACTTGAATGGCTTTTTTGAGTATAGCATAAGCTTGAAATACGATTCTTTTAGATTGCTCATGCAAAATTTGTACAAAAAATCGCTTGTGTGTATTGACAAATTTGTAAATTGTGCAATAATTGGGGCATAGAGGTGATTTTATGGAAAAAGCTAAATCAACTAAGCTCGGTGCAAGAATTTGGGTAAGTATTTTGTTTTTCGGTCTTGCGGGGCAGCTTGCTTGGGTAATTGAAAATATGTATTTCAATGTTTATTTGTTTGATGCCGTAGGCGGCACGGCAAATGACATTGCAGCCATGGTTGCCGCTTCCGCAGTAACTGCAGCGCTGACAACGCTTATTATGGGTGCGCTTTCGGATAAGCTCGGAAAGCGCAAGGTGTTTATAACAATCGGATACATAATTTGGGGCATTGTTACTGCATCATTCGGTTTTATAACCGTTGGAAACACGGAAAAGCTGTTTCATTCCGCAAATGCTGTTGCCACAGCATCGCTTATAATAATCGTTATGGATTGCGTTATGACCTTCTTTGGTTCAACCGGATTTGATGCCGCATTCAACAGTTGGGTAACCGATGTTACTGACAACACAAACAGAGGCAGAGCTGAAACGGTTATGCAGGCGCTGCCGCTTTTGGCAATCCTTGTTGTTTTCGGCCTTTTGGATGGCTATAAGCAGCGCGGCGAATGGAAAACTTTTTTCCTTATTGTGGGCATCACCACCACTGTTGTGGGCGTTTTAGGCTTGTTTTTCTTAAAAGATAAGCCCGGAATCAAAGCAAACAACGAAAACTATTTTAAAAACATTATATATGGCTTTAAACCGTCAACCGTTAAGGCAAATAAAATGCTTTATGTGGCATTTGCGGCATTTTGTATTTTTAATATTGCTTATCAGGTTTTTATGCCCTATCTTATAATTTATCTCGAAAAAACACTCGGAATAGAAAATTATGCAATTCCGCTCGGCGCAATTCTTGTTGTTTCGGCAGTCGTTTCGGTTTTGCTCGGCGGTGTTATCGATAAGGTGGGCAAGGTTAAGTTTTTGCTGCCTGCAGCAATTATATTAACCGCAGGTTTTGTTTTGATGTATTTTGTTAACGGTGAAAATATGGCTTTGCTCATAATTATCGGCATAATAATGATGAGTGCATTTCTCGTTACATCTGCTGCTGTTTGCGGCACAATCAGAGACTATACTCCAAACGATAAAGTAGGTTTGTTTCAGGGTGTGCGGATGGTGTTTCAGGTGCTGATTCCAATGATAACCGGCCCTTATATCGGCGCAGCCGTTATTGCAAACAATAATCAAACTTATGAGGAACTCGGTGTTGTTAAAACAATTCCAACCCCAAATATTTTTCTTGCGGCGGCAGCCGTGGCAGTGTTTTCTTTAATTCCTATTGCCGTGCTTTTGCACAGCCGGCGCAAGGCGCAGGCGGCAGATACCGAAAAGTGATTGCAAACGGATTTTCACATTTTTACATATAGTGAACGCTGTATGCGGCGTAAAGCAAAAAATAAATATAATAAGGCCTTTTAACTCACGCCTTTTTGGTTAGATTTAACAAAGTTTTTCAAATGGCAAAAATTGCTTGATATTCGAGGCAAAACAGTATAGAATAGATATCGACAAAATGTTGTCAATCAACATTTTAGTATTTAATTTTTTCGGAGGTATAATCCAATGGTAAAAGTTGCTATTAACGGTTTCGGCCGTATCGGCCGTCTTGCATTCCGTCAGATGTTCGGTGCAGAAGGCTATGAAGTTGTTGCTATCAACGATCTTACAAGCGCAAAAATGCTTGCTCATCTTCTCAAGTACGATTCATCTCAGGGTAACTATGTTGCTCAGGGTCACACTGTAGACTTCCACGAAGGTGAAGGCGAAGATAACTATATCGTAGTTGACGGTAAAAAAATCGTTATCTACAAAATGCCCAACGCTGCCGATCTTCCTTGGGGCAAGCTTGGCGTAGACGTTGTTCTTGAATGCACAGGTTTCTACACCTCTAAAGAAAAGGCTTCTGCTCATATTCAGGCAGGTGCTCGCAAGGTTGTTATTTCTGCTCCCGCAGGCAACGATCTTCCCACTATCGTTTACAATGTAAACCACGAAACTCTTAAGCCGGAAGATACTGTTATTTCCGCTGCTTCTTGCACAACAAACTGCCTTGCTCCCATGGCTAAGGCTCTTAATGATTTTGCTCCTATTCAGAGCGGTATCATGTGCACAATTCACGCTTACACAGGCGATCAAATGATTCTTGACGGTCCTCAGAGAAAAGGCGATCTTCGTCGTGCTCGTGCAGGTGCTGTTAACATCGTTCCTAACTCAACAGGCGCTGCAAAGGCAATCGGCCTTGTAATTCCTGAGCTCAACGGCAAGCTTATCGGCTCTGCTCAGCGTGTTCCTACTCCCACAGGCTCAACAACTATCCTCACTGCTGTTATCAAAACAGATAAGGAAGTTACAATTGATGCAATCAATGCAGCAATGAAGGCAGAGGAAACAGAATCCTTCGGTTACAACACCGATCTTATCGTTTCTTCCGATATCGTTGGTATGCGCTATGGCTCACTCTTTGATTCTACTCAGACTATGGTTCTTCCGATTGGCGAAAACACTTATGAAGTTCAGGTTGTTTCTTGGTATGATAACGAAAACAGCTACACTTCTCAGATGGTTCGCACAATCAAGTACTTCTCAGAGCTTGGCTAATAGTTGATATTTGTTTTTTAAACGGTTGTCCGTAAGGACAACCGTTTTTTTTGCTTACAAATCACAGCCTTTGTTGCCTAATTTTCGGGTGCTTTTTTGTGCATTTTTTCAATTTACAATTATCGCCCGATTGTGTAGAATTGAAATATATTGGTTTAAGGCGGTGCCGAGTGAAAAACGAAGTTGCTTTGCTTGTTGAAGAAAAACTGAATTGCCGCGTTCTCGGCTTTGAAAAAATCGGCCGGGGCGCAAGCGCCGAGGTTTATAAGGCGAAGGTGGATTTGCCGCAGGGCGCGATTGCGGTTAAGGTGTGCAAAAATTCAAGGCTCGCCTTCGAGGAATACGAAAGAATAAATTTCATTTCAAGCCGCGTTGATTGCAAATTGCCGAGGCTGTATTTCGTTGCAAAATCGGGCGATTGCGGCGTGCTTGCAATGGAGCTTTTGGAATGGCGCGAGGCAAGCGCAAAATCGATTTCGGATATTTGAAATATAGAAGCAGGCGGTTGTTGAAAGAACTTGCGAAAATAAATCAGAAATCGAATTCCTTGAATTTATTTGATATGCATTTTATGCGTGAATAAGAAAAACACTTTGATTTTTATATGAGGGGGATTTTATGAGAACTGTTTTTAAAAATTGCACTCTGCTTGACGGCACTTTGGATATGCAGCCGAAGCCGGGCACGGATGTGGCAATCGAAAACGGAATAATAACGGAAATAGGCAGCATTGTGCCGAAAAGCGGCGATGAGGTTATAGATTTAACCGGTAAATATTTAATGCCGGGTCTTATAAATTTGCACGTGCACCTGCCCGCGGGCGGCAAACCGAAAAACAAGCCGCTTAAAGCAGATAAGCTTGCAAAGCTTGCTCTTTCTTCTTCCGTTATGAGGGAGATTGTTATAAAAATTTGCCAAGATTATGCAATGCAGGGGCTTATGTCGGGTGTAACCACGGTGCGTGCAGTCGGCGGTCTCGGTGATTTTGACACAACTCTCAGAAACAGAATAAATGCTGGTAAGGCAGAGGGACCGAGAATTCTTGCCGCAGATTACGCAATCGGTGTGCCGAACGGGCATATGGTAGGCTCAGTTGCAAGGGCGGCGAAAACCCCGGAAGAGGCCGCCGAGATGGTGGATGATTTAAATTCACACGGTGTTGATTTAATAAAGCTGATGATAACGGGCGGTGTTATGGATGCCAAGGTTAAGGGCGAACCCGGCAGGCTGATGATGCAGGCAGATATGATTAAGGCTTGCTGCGATCGTGCTCACAAATACGGACTGAAGGTTGCGGCACATGTGCAAAGCCCTGAGGGTGTGCGCACCGCAGTTGAAAACGGCGTTGATTCAATAGAGCACGGTTCAACGCTTACCCAAAGAGAAATCGATGCCTTTAAAAAGCATAATGCCGTAATGGTTTGCACTCTTTCGCCTGCTTTGCCGATGGCAAAATTTGAAAGGGAAACTCTCGGAATTTCAGAGGCGGTTCAATATAATTCCAATGTTGTTTTCAACAATATGGTTATCGGCTCGAAAACCGCTCTTGAAAACGGTATAACCGTTGGGCTCGGCACCGATACGGGTTGCCCGTATACAACTCATTACAATATGTGGCGAGAACTTCATTATTTTGAAAAAAATGTTGGCGTTTCTGCTTCGTTTGCGCTGCACACGGCAACGCTTGTTAATGCCGGAATTCTTGGAATAGATGATGTTACGGGCAGTATTGAGCAGGGCAAATGCGCCGATATCCTTGTTTCAAATTCAAACCCGCTCGATGATTTCAGAACTCTTTCTCAGCCGTTTATGGTTGTGGCAAGGGGAAAGATTTATAAGAATCCAAAGATTAAAAAATATGAAAAATGCGAAACCGAGCTTGATAAGTATTATGATTGATTTCGCATTGCGCAAAAAAATAGGACGACGGATTAAATTCCGCCGTCCTTATTTTTGTTTCTGTTTAAATACCGCCGCATGCATTCGGTTAAAAGATTAAAATCTTGTGTTTTGAAACACTTGCCGCATAAAATCAGCTTATTGAATAATAAATCTTATTTGCAATGTTCATCGGCTGTGCGGAAAATGCTTTGCGAAATCTTATTCTTTCGGCATCACTGCCTGCGTAAGTAATGTTGTTAACGCATTTTACGCTGATTGATTTTGGATCTATTTTGCAATCTTTTTCAAGATAGATTGTTTTCTTTTCACCCGGAACAAGGTCAAAGCAGTTGTCTGAAAGCGGAGCGCTTTCGCCCTTGATATCCACAAAAACGGATCTTGCAAAGGTGTTGCTTTCAAGGGTCATTTCATTGCCGCTTAAATAAAGCGTTATCTTTGCGTGCTGTAATTTGAGCTTGCGTTCGGGCAACAGCACCGCCGTGCGGCTGAGCACGGTTTTTCCGCCCTTGAGAAGCTCTGCCTGTGCAAAGCATGCGCTTTTTTTCAATCCCTTTGCAGAAATGAAAAATGCTTTTTGCGCCTTGCCTGCATTTGATTTAACAAGCAGTGATTTGCTTCGCAGCTCTTTGCCGGTGAAATCCTTAAATGTTATAACGGCGGTGTATTCCTCGCTCTTTTGCGTGTCGTTAAGCACATAAAGCTCAAGACCTCCGTCCGCTTGCCTGAGTGAAATCGTTATCGGGGCAAAAATCCTTTTGCCCGCATACATAAGCGGCTTCCATTTGCCGAAATAGTCAACCGAGGACCAGCTCGGTGCGCCCCAGCAGTCGTTCATTTGCCACCACAGTACTCCGTTGCAACGCCCTTTGTTTCTGCGCCAGTGCTCTGCTCCGTTTGCCACGCACTCAGCCTGAACAAGCCCTGTTAAATAAATCAAATCCGTAAATTTTGCCGGCTTGTTGAATTTTTCATAGAGGTAAAACAGCATTTTGTCGTTGCCGCTTTTGCATTTTTGATGGCTGAGCATAACATCGGATTTAAGATCCATATCTTTTTGTGTTGCAAATTGCAAAATGCAGTCTTCGCTCGGCAGAGATTCCATTCCGTATTCGCTGCAGAATCTTGTGTATCGCTTGCCGTAATAGCTTAAATCCTTGCTTCCGTGCCAAACATGCCACATATGTGTGTCGCCGCATTTGTCTGCGGTAATGTCTTTTCTGAATTCGCTGCCGATGGGTGAAGTTTCAATATATGGGGTGTTTTTGTCATATCTTCTAAGCTCTCCCGGCAGAATTTCATAAAAGAATTCTTTGTAACTCTTAACGATTTTCAGGTTTGCCGGCAGATGCTGAAACATAAATTCGATTTCGTTGTTGCCGCACCAAAGCGCAAGAGAAGGGTGGCTTGATATTCTGCGAACATTGTATTTTACTTCGCCGAGCACATTTTTGATAAATGCTTCGTCATAAAAAGGATACATGAGGCAGGCAAACATGAAATCCTGCCAAACCAAAATTCCTTTTTCGTCGCAAAGGTCATATAATTCGTCGGAGCCGTAATAGCCGCCTCCCCAAATTCTTATCATGTTAAAATTGGCGTGCACGGCATCTGAAACTATTTTTTCTGCTGTGCTTTTGCCGATTCTGTCCGGCATGGCATCCGGCGGAATAACATTTGCACCCTTTGCAAAAATCGGCACTCCGTTTAAAATAAATTTGAAATCGGCGCCGTATTCATCGTTGCTTCTGTCAAGCTCAATTGTGCGCAGCCCTATTCGCTTCTTCACGCTGCCTATGCCAATGGTGTAAAGCGGCTGAGATTCGTTGCCGGAAAGCTCACGGGTCCACCAAAGCTGAGGTTTCTCAATTATAACCTTTGCTTTGCCGTTTTCAATTCCAAACGGTATGTGCTCGCCGTTCGGAGCGGTGATTTCGCCGCTGCCGTCAAGCCTCTTGTTTGCTCTTATGTACAATTTAACCGTGCCGTTTTCCAAATGCTCTTGGCGCACCCAAAAATCACGAATTTCATTGTTGTAAAAAAGAATTTCTATATTTCCGAATATTCCCGAAACTGGCATGTTTATGCCCCAATCCCATCCGAAATGGCATGCCGGTTTGCGAATGTGCGCAACACCGTTTATGCCGTTTGCGTTTGCGGGAAGCGGCTCTTCCTCCTGCTTGGCTTTAACATATTGAACAGGTGAAAGAAAATGAATTTCAATTGAATTTTCGCCCTCGTGCAAATAATCCGTTATATTTGTTTCGCTGCAAATATAGGCATTGCTTGAAATGTTTGCTAATTTATCGTTTATGTAAATTTGGGCAATTGTGTCAAGCATTTGGCAGCGAAGCAAGGCTTTTCTGTATTCAAGCTGCTCTTGCGATATTTTAAAGCTTCGTTTAAAGCTTTTGCCTGTTTCGGCAACATACAGGCATTTTTGTTCGTTTGTTTTATAAAACGGGTCGTCTATAATTTTGTTTTTCAGCAGTGCATTGTAATCCGATGTCGGCACCTCTGTTTCATAATCACGGTTTTGTTTATCAAGGTGCAAAATCCATTTGCCCGCCAAAGACATTCTTTCCATAAAAATCCCCTTAAATGAATGAACATAAAATTTATGCTTATTTATAAGTTTATTGTACCAAAGCAAAATAATTTATTCAAGTTTTTTATTGATTTTTGCAAAGCAATACTTTATAATACTAACCGTCAGTTCGCAAAATCCTGACCAGTCTGTGTTGGCAGACTTCTAAAAACAAAACTAAGGAGAAAATTGAATCATGAAAAACAAAAAAGTATCGTTTATTGTGCAGGCTGCCGTTATTGCGGCAATGTATGCGGCGCTTACTTATGCGCAAAATCTGCTTTGGCCCGGCAGCACCTCTGCCGCCGTGCAGTTTCGTGTGTCTGAGGTGCTTAATGTGCTTGCCTTGTTCACGCCTGCCGCAATTCCGGGTTTAACCCTCGGCTGTGTGCTTTCAAACATTTATAACATCGGCTCCGGCTTGCCGCTTGATATGATATTCGGCTCGCTTGCAACTTTGGGCTCTGCGGTTTGTATGTATTTGCTGCGCAATGTTAAAATCAAGTCTTATCCGATTGCCGCAATGCTTATGCCGGCTGTGTGGAACGGTATTGTTATCGGCTGGGAAATAGAAACGTTTATGATAAGCGGTTCGTTTAAGTTTGCCGATTTCTTGCTTCAGGGCGGTCTCGTTGCTGCCGGGGAGCTTGGAGTTATGGCTGTGCTCGGAACGGTGCTTTATTATGTTATCATAAACAGAAAGCTTGATAAAAAATTGTTTAATTCATAATATGAAAAAACGCAAAGGCGGTTGCTGTCCGAACGGACGGCAACTGCCTTTTTTGCTTTTTCATGCATTATAAAATATTAGACAGGTTTATTCGTGAATGTTCATAAATTTGTTCGGTTTCACTTTTTGCCTCTGCCAAAAGCTCGTTTATGCTTTCAGAGTCTGAATCGGGAGGCAGGCTATTTAATGTGCCCATTGAAACATCTGCTCCTTGCAGCACTGAATGATCCGTGATATATGATGCTTTTTTGTAATAATCATTCCACATATCCGTTATTTCTTTGCAATGCTCGATCTTTTCGTTTGCGTCGTCACATTCTGCTGCCGTGCTTATTGCGTCAATTATTTCGCGGCAATCTTTGGCTATGCAGAATTGTTCCGCAAAGCAAAGAGAAAGTGCCGCAATCATAAATATCGCCGAAAACCAAAGCCTTTTCATTTTGTTTCCTCCCGCTTGGGAATAATAAATATGTTACCTGCCGAATCAGCCGTAAGCAACATTATTTGCGGCATCTCTTTGCCGCTTTTTTTTACAAATTGCTCAATCTTGCTTAAACTGATTTCGTTTTTGCCGAAATATTCCTCGGCAGGCTTGCCGTCCGTAACAATAGGCACCGGTGTTGATTGCTCTTCAACGGAAAGAGAAAGTTGTTTTGGTGTAACGGGGCTCTCTTCGGATTTTTGAAGCACTGAAACAGTTCCGTTTGTTTCTATCACTGCATCTCTGACGGTGGATAAATCAAAAAAGCCCTTTTCTCGTATGGCGTCCGTTAAATCGTCTATTGTAAGGCGCAGGCGCCTCATTTGCTTTTCGTCAAGCTTGCCGTTTCTTATAACGAATATCGGTTTGCCTTGAATTAAGTTGCGAAAGGCAAGGCTTTTCATGGAAATTGCGGAAACCGCAATTTCAAGCGAAACAAAGATTAAAATGGGAACAACCATGTTGGCAAGCGGCATTCCGTTGTCCTGCAAAGGAATTATTGCAACTTGCGAAACAAGAATTGTTATAACAAGTTCATGCGGCGTCAGCTCGCCGATTTGCCTTTTTCCCATTATTCTCAGTGAAACAATAACCGCTATATATATTATTATTGCCCTTATAAAAGTTATGCTCATTAAACATCAGTGTCCTTTCCCGTTTGCAAGCAACATGGTGTTGCTTATGCCTTTTGCGGAAAATCAGGCATAAGCAGGCTGTGCTTGTGTTTTACGCACAAAAATAAAACAAAAGACGATATTTGTTTTGATCTCTTTAAGTATTTTTTGCATAAGCCGCCGTTTTATTGAAAAAATATTTTAGAAATATTTTTGCAAAGCGGTGGTTTTGTGGAGAAAATTTATTCTTCCGTTGCGGACAATAAGAATAAGCTGCAGCGTGATTATAAGGATTGCTCTGATTTTTTACTGCGTGAATGTGTGGTGGGAAACAGAAATTGCCTTGTTTGTGTGCTTGACGGAATGATAAACTCACTTCAGCTTTCTCAAATGATAATGTCTCCTTTGCTTGCCTTTTGCGGTTGCAGCGAAACTCCGTCAGATCTTTATGAAACGATTAAACTGCGTGTTGTTAATTCGCTTGAAATGAGTGATTCTTATTATTTTGAGGATGTTTATTTTTATCTTTCATCCGGTTTTGCCGCTGTTTTTTTGGATGGTGTTTCAAAATGCCTTGTGCTTGGAATTCAGGGCTTTGAAAAAAGAGGAATTGATGATCCGGCAACTGAATCAAATATAAAAGGCGCAAGAGAATGCTTCACGGAAACATTAAACGACAATAAAGCCACGCTTCACCGCCGCATTAAAACTCCCGCACTAAAAATGAAGCAAATAAAGGTGGGAAAGCAAGTGCAAACATCAGTTGCCATATGTTATATAAAGGGCATTGCAAGCGAAGCGCTTGTTGCCGATGTGGAACGCAGAATAAATTCAGCGGATGTGAACAGAATTTGTGATTATGCCGAGCTTGCGTCATTTCTGGGCAGTGATGTGGGATCGCTTTTTTCGGCTTACGGAAACACGGAAAGGCCCGATACGCTTTGCTCCAAGCTATATGAGGGACGAGTGGCCGTGCTTGTGGACGGCTCTCCGTTTGCCGTGTATGTGCCTTATCTTTTTTCGGATGCGTTTTCAACAGTGGATGATTATAATAATCATCCGGTTTATGCAAGCATGAATCGTTTACTGAAATATTTTTCGTTTGTTATTTCAGCAGTATTACCTGGAATTTATGTGGCTGTCGGCACTTTTCATCAAGAACTTCTGCCAACATCGCTTATGTATACTATTGCGGCGGCAGAAATCACAACGCCGTTTTCGCTGATGCAAGAGGCTGTAATGATAATGATTTTGTATGAAATTATGAGAGAGGCCGGGTTGCGCTTGCCTCGTGCAATCGGGCATGCCGTTTCAATAATCGGTGCGCTTGTTATAGGCGATGCCGTTGTAAATGCGGGTCTTGTCGGCGCACCGATGCTTGTTGTGGTGGCTGTAACGGCTATTGCTTCTTATGTTATTTATCCTCTTTACGAAAGCATTGCAGTTCTTCGCGTAGGCTTTATTATGCTTGGCGGCTACGCGGGAATTTACGGCGTTGTGCTCGGAATGTGCGTGCTTTGTGTGAATATAACGGCCGTAAATCCTTACGGCGTGCCTTATTCAGCACCGATTTCACCTTTGAGCAAAAACAGCGTTGGCGACACTCTTTATCGCCAAAACTGGATAAAAATGGTTAAAAGAAATATAACAATTCAGAAATTAAGGGGTGTGAATGTTGAAAGCAAACAGCGCAAAAAATGAGGCCGCAGCGCCGATCAGCCTGTTTTATATAATATTTGTCAGCAGGCTGCTTATAGGCTTTACCGCAAGTTCTTCCGTGCTGGGCACAAAATACACTGCTGATCTGGCTTTAAGCACGGCAATTGCCGTTGCCGGTGCTTTGGCTGTAACTGCACTTGCCTTAATAATGCTTAGCAGGCATAAAAATGTGCTTGATAATCCGGTGCTTCGGCCGCTGTATGGGGCTTTTTATATATTTTCGGGTGCTCTTTCAATTGTTAAATTTGCGCTTTTTTCGTCCGCCGAGCTTCATCAGGAAGCACACCCATTTGTGCTTGCCGCTTTTATGCTTGCTGCAAGCACGTATGCCGCCGCTCTCGGTATTGAGTCGCTTTGCCGATTTTCGGCTCTTGTTTTTGCACTCACCGTTATTGGCACGTTTGGAATAGTTGCTTCATCTTTCGATAAATTTGAAACTATAAATCTTTTTCCTTTTATGCAAAATGGCTTTGGGGCAATGCTTAGCAATGCGGCTTATTCTTTGTGCAGCACAAGCGAAATTCCGCTTCTTTTTGCCCTTCGGCCTAAGATAAACGGAAAAATCGGCAGGCCGTTTTGCTTTGCAATCGGTTTGCCGATTTTGCTCAGCCTTTTGCTTGCTCTTGTTGCTTGCGGAGTTTTGGGCGATACGGCGTCTGTTTCGTCATATCCTCTTTTTGAACTTTCGCAGCTTGCTCAGCTCGGCACCGGCGAGCGTGTTGAAGTTGTTTTCACCGCTCTATGGATTTTTGCAATGTTTTTGAAAATATCCGTTTTTCTCTATTGCTCTTCGCTGTGCTTCGGGAAAAGCGAAAATCGAAAAAAATGTTTGATTTGCGGGCTTGCAATGCTCGGCTTTACGGCTTTGATTTTATATACAAGGCTGTATTCATTGGTTAACGATTGGCTTGTGTATATTCCTTTTGGAATTTTCGGTATTGCCGTGCCGGCAGGATATTTGCTGCTTGGTAAAAAGGAGAGTTTATTTGAAGGGCATTAAAGTAATTGCGGCGCTGCTTATTGTGTGTCTTGCTTTAAGCAGCTGTTCATCAAGAAAAAATCTAAAGGATTTAAGCGTTGTTGAAGGGCTTGGAATAGACAGTGATTCACATGGCATTTGCCTTACGGTGCAAACGCTCAATCTTGTTAACGGGGGAAACGGCACGGATGCACTTTCCGGAAATATAACTTTAAACACATCTGCCGGCGGTCAAAATATTTCATCTGCAGCTGCAACCGTTTCGGAAAGTTTGTCCAAAGATTTATTTTTCGGCCAAAACAAATTGCTTGTTTTCGGAATGGATATTGCCGAAAATGATTTGTCACACTGCTTTGATTATTTAACACGCAGTGAGAATTCTCGCCCCGATGTTGCCGTATGTATTTCTTCAGGCAAAGCGGCGCAACTGCTTGAATGCGATCAGTGTGATGCGCTTGTGCCTGCTCAAT
>OKTL01001058.1_pt1 | contig 12566 bp, 15 predicted proteins | sample 1606211 | NCBI WGS metagenome assembly OKTL01 (sample SAMEA3879538, study PRJEB24766) | human gut metagenome | biome: human-associated habitat; feature: feces | place: USA | collected 1985/1987 | reverse complement strand
AGCTCGATATAGCATTTCTCTATTTCGTTATGGTGCATTTCCGCAGAATAATGCTCGAATGCAAGAATGTGCATTATCTTGGAAAGCTCCTCGATCTCGCCTGCGTAGACTATTTTGTTAAGCGGCAGACCGAGCCTTTCAAGCTCTTCCATGTCCCCTTTTTCCATATCAAAATACATCCAGTCATCGCAGTAGCGTTCTTCTGCGGCACGATATGTGCAAGGTGTTTCGGGCGTGAAAAAGACGAACGAATTCTTTTTTGCATAGCACGGAACTCCGTTTATAATGAAATCCGCAGGTTCTTTTATGAGCAAAAAAAGACAGCAGCCAACGCCGTTCGGTCTGTCCATAACGAAATCCGAATCGTGAGAATAGTTATATCCAATTGAGCCTATCTTCAAATTTATCACCGACTTTATAAAAAATAAGGCAATGCAGCCATAAACTACTGCATTGCCTTAATTATAGCATAAACTGAACTTTTGTGCAACTTTAAATTACAAATTCTGCTTTATTTTATTTGCTTTCGGCATGATCTTTGAGCGAACGGATAAGCTCTCTGTCGGATTCACAGATAATCTCGCACTTTATTCTCGAATAGAAGTTCTGATTTACGTCCCAGAGAACGGGAATGAAGCCGTATTCATTCATCATATCGTACATTATTCCGAGGCACTCGGTAGAATCGGTATGCTCTGCATTTTCTGCGAAGTGATCCTCGCTGTAAATAGATGTACATTCGCCGACAAAAACCTGAATACCCTTATCCGTGAAAGCCTTTTTGAGAAGCTCGCACTGCGCTCTGCTGTAGTCGAGCCATTCTTTGCCGCCGATCTTGTTAGTCCAGTACATTGCGTTGTCGATATAATGAACGGAAACCATAATTCTGTCGGGAACGGTATCTTTCGGGATAATGAATCTGCTGTCGGTGGTGAGGTCGATATTCGTCCAGTAACCCGAAACTATCAACATTCTGTTCTTGTTGTTGCCGCCCGTTTTGCGGACAGTATCAACGAAGATCCGGTTCATTTCGTTTGCATAGTCAAACTTTTCATCATCGGTGAAATTGTCGCCCTCACGGACTGTTCCGACGTTTTCATTATAGCCCTCAAAAATAAGATAGTCGGAGAAGTTCCTGTAATGCTCTGCGATCTGCTTCCAGATCTTCTGCATAATTTTAAGTGCTTCGTCTTTGCTGTAGTTTTTGATGATATATTCATCATAGTGATGAACGTTTATAACAACATAAAGGTCGGCGCTGCGGGCATATCCGATTATCTCATCAACCCTCTTGAACCAGTCCTCATTGATTGTGAACTTGCCGTCCTCAGCCATCATATTTCCCCAGTAAACGGGGATACGGACTGTGTCAAAGCCCTCGTTCTTCATTCCTGCAATGCACTCCTGTGTTGTTGGAATAGCGCCCCAGCAGGTTTCATAGTTTTTCGGTGTATTTCCGCCAATAACGGACGCACCCGTGCATTTACGCGTATCTGCTGCCCAGTAAGCTTCCATAGTATTGCCGAGGTTGATGCCCATTCCCATTTCCTTTGCAAACTCTGCTGAAGTCATATCTTTGCGCATTTCACCGCTGTCCGAACCGATATCGGCAGACTTTGCGCACGCAGAAAATGCAAGGCAGACCGTGATTATAAATGCCGTGAATACGCTTGTTACTTTTTTCATTTTACACCCTCCGAAATCACTTTGTAAATACGAATTCTTGTAATTCAAAAAGGCATCTGTTCTTGAAATATTCGCCCGTCCAGCCTGTGTAATCGGTCGATACCCTGAAGAAAACGGAATGTCTTCCCGTTACGTTTTTGACAACCGCGGAAACAACTCCGCTGTCCTTTCCGATGCTGACAGTGCCTATCTCCTCGCCGTTCTCGCTGTCAATGAGAATATGAACTCTGCAGTCACAGCCACAGCCGTTGACTTTCATATTCAGCTCCATAGTTTTGCTGCCGAAATCTTCGCCAAAGTCGAAATATTTATAGCCGATCACCGTTTCGCCCGTTATATTTGTTATAACACGTTCAAAAACGTTTTTCTCCGTGACGAACGCACCGCCCTTTAAAACGCAGGCAATATCCGCAGGAGTTATCTTATAAGGCGAAAGCGATTTTTCAAAGCCGAGTGAGGTCATTTCGACTGTTGGAATAGTTCCGTCGGGAAGAATTTCTATCTTCTCAACGCAGCCTCGGCGGGACATTATAGTTCCGTTAGTCATACGGTGATAGAAAATATACCACTGACCTTTTATGCAAACAATTGAGCCGTGGTCGTTTCCGCCGGGATAATCAACGCCGTTGTCAACGATATATCCGCGGTATGTGAACGGCCCAACGGGAGAATCGGACGTTGCATAGGCAAGCCTGCTTCCCTGCTTCGGCGAATAGATCATATAGTAGGTATTTCCAATCTTTCTCATAGAAGCCGCTTCAAAAAACAGCGTTTCTTCCGAGTCAAAACCATTCTCATTCGTGACTTTATTCGGGATAAAATGCTCTACAGCGTTTGAGACCTCGTACATATTGCCGCTGTTAAGCTCCGCAAGGAACGAGCGCTCAAATCCGCAGTAAATATAAGCTTTTCCGTCATCATCGACGAAAACGGACGGGTCGATGAACCAGCCGTTGCAGCATACCTCATCGGAAACGGTATAAACATAGTCGGAAAGATAGCTGAACGGTCCTTCGGGACGATCGCTCACGCCGACACAGCCGATGCGGTTTATGATGTAGGCGTAAAGATAATATTTCCCGTCCTTTTCGACAACATCGGGCGCAAACAAACGTCTGTCGGGGTTTCCGTCGGGGATATCGGACTTGTGATCCCTTGTATCCTTTACACGGAAAATGTCGCCGTGGCAAGTCCAGTTGCTTGGGTCGTCAACGGGTGCGCTCCAACATTTGAGAACATAGTCGCAGAATGTATCCGAACCTGCTGTATCATGTGAACCGTAGACATAAATTCTGTCGCCGAACACCCTTGGTTCGCCGTCGGGGATATATTCCCATAAAGGAAGATATGGATTAGGCATAAATCAAAACCTCCGTTTTTTACTGTATTAATTGTACAGCAAAAAACGGAGGTTTTCAATATCCTATTGTATTATTTTAACTGACTTTTTATGCTTTTTCAAAGTAAAAAGCCTTTGCACCGTGCTTCGGGAGCATGACTTCAAAGCTGCCATCTGCACTTACGCTCTCACCGCTCCAAAGCTCCTTACCGCTGACCTTCCCGTATATTTCAGCAGCTTCAAGGTCAACATTCATCACACCGTCATTATCGCCTGCATTGAAAACAGCCGCATAATATCCGCCCTCGGAGCTGAATGCTGTCCAGAGGATATACTCGTTTCCGTCAGCATTTCTGCGGTAAACGGGACGGGAATGACGTGAATTATGGTGCATTTTGATAATTTCCTCATTCGTGAGAAGGCTCATCGTGAATTTATCAAAGCCCGTCATTTCGCCGCCTATCATGAGCGGTGAGCGGAAGATGCTCCAAAGCGTCATCATCGTCACCTGCTCGTCCTCGGTGAACTTCGTGCGGATAGACTTGTCATAATCCTGAAGAATAGGCCCTATCGGGAGCATATCAGCATCGGGCCAGTGTCCTGCACCCGTATGTATGCACCACTTTTCAGCACGTTCAAACATCGCATAAAGCAGTTCCCACTTGTCCCAGAAATCATCGGTGATTCGCCACATATTCGCCGTCTGCTTGTAAAATTCAGCCTTTTCGATAAGTGCAGGTCCGGGCGAAAGGCTCAGTATCATATCTCTTCCGCAGCCGTGCAAAGCATCGGAGAGCATAACAAGCTCGGCTTCTTCGTGCGGAAGTTCACGGGCGATGTCGTCAACCTTTACAAAGTCAACGCCCCATTCTTTATACAGCTCAAAGATGCTGTTGTAGTATTCCTGCGCACCGTCTTTGGTCGGGTCAACGCCGTACATATCCGTGTTCCAGTGGCAAATGCTGTCCGTTTTTGCGATCTGACGGGCGGTAATGTCCGTTCCCTTTATGCGTGTGTTGCGGTGAACAGCCTGACGTGGGATACCTCGCATAATATGTATGCCGAATTTAAGTCCGAGCGAATGAACATATTCCGCAAGCGGTGCAAAACCTTTTCCGCCCTTCGCCGACGGGAAACGTTCCTCGGCAGGGATAAGACGTGAATATTCATCCATACAAAGTTCAGTAAATGGCTGATAATCGTGGTTTGGCGCTGTCGGATTGCTCCACTGGATATCAACGACGACATACTCCCAACCGTACTGTTTAAGATGCTTCGCCATAAATTCAGCGTTCTTGCGAACGGTCTCTTCATCGACAGCCGCACCATAGCAGTCCCAGCTGTTCCAGCCCATAGGCGCTGTAAGCAAATTCTTATTCATACAGAAACTCCTTTTATTTGTATTTTACATTAAGCTCGGTGAATTCAGCCGTATTGTTTCCGAAAGCATAAAGTCCGAGGACAACACCCGTAAAGCCGCCAGAAACCTCGCTTGAAAGATACTTCGACTGACCGCCGCCGATATGTATTCTCATTCCGTTGTCATTGACGAAGAAGTTATAGAAAACACTATCCGAAACAATTTCAAGCTTTGCCGATGCGCCCGAGAGTCTGACCGTGTTCTGAATGTGCTTTACGCCGCCGATGTTGAGCTTCAGAACCGCTTCAAAACCGTCCTCGCAGGCTCTTATCGCAGCATCGTAATGTTCGTTTTCGCACATATAAACAGTTACGCCTGCTTCGCCCTTGTCGATTCTGACATTGACGCTGTAGTCCATATCAAAATCACGCTGACGGAGTGCGATAAACGTCGGTGAATCGACTTCTTCGAGGGTGATATCCGTTCCCTTGAGAATCGCCTTGTCCGAAAGGCTGTAATTCTCAAAATGAGGATGACGGAGATAGCACCAGTCGATGTTCCAATCGGTGTTTTCAAAGGTGTAAAGCTTCTTTTCGGTCTGCACGAAATCGCCGTTTATCTCATACTCGAAATCGGTAGTTCCGTCATTGCCTGCGGTGAACCAGCCGTCCTTATCGAAAGCAACGGGAGTGAGGAATATCTCACGTCCGAGGTGGTGATACGGCTGCCAGATATGTATCTGTCTGAAACCGAGTGTGAGGATATGCCAGTCGCCGTTCCTGTCACGGATAAGGTCGCCGTGACCGATGCCCTGAATGATGAAAGGAGCTTTGTTTCTGTTTGTGAGCACGGGGTTATGTGCGTAATTTTCAAATTTTCCCCAAACAGAATCGGAGCGTGAATATGTTACCATGTGACCGTATTCCGTGCCGCCCTCGGCAGCCATAAGATAATATTTTCCGTCTATCTTGTACATATGAGGGCTTTCAAGGAAACGTCCGCCCGAGCCTTTCCATATACATTTGCTCGGCGAAAGCTTCCTGCCCGTTGCAATGTCGATCCGGCACTGGATAACTCCGCCCTCGCCCTCGTCGTCCTGACCGTTGCTGAGAAAGTACACATTTCCGTCATCATCGAAAAGGAGTGACGGATCGATGCCCGACTGGTCAACGAAGATCGGCTCGGACCATTCGCCGTAGATATCATCAGTGTAAACGTAGAAATTCTGGTGGGTCGTATCATTGGTCGTTACCATATAAAATCTGCCGTTATTGTATCTTATCGTGGGTGCGAAAACGCCGCCCGAGCTGTTGATCTTTTCGAGCATTACCTGACTTTTTCGGGTAAGGACGTGACCTATCTGCTTCCAGTTCACAAGGTCGTCGCTCTCGAAAAGCGGCACTCCGGGGAAATACTGGAACGAGCTTGAAACGAGATAATATTTTCCGTTTGCCTCGCACACGGACGGGTCGGGGTAAAAGCCTTTGATTATCGGATTTGTGTACTTCATAATACTCTCTCCTAAAAAGTTTCTTATACAAAAAAATAAGACATTACCGTCTTTATCAGTAATGTCTTATTATACCATATCAATAAATTTATGTCAATGATGCAAAGTGTTTTTTTGCACTGATGTTTTGTGCTTATTGATCTCTGCCGCAAATGCTGTACCACTGGCAGTCACCGCAGACCTCGGAAAGTTTTTTCACCCCGATTATGTTATCGTGAACAAGCTTTGAAAACTCTTTCCAGCGCAGCTCCGTTCCGCTTTTTATTCCGCAGCGTTCAAGAACGGCGCTGTCATATCCTGCGACCTTTCCGAGAGAACTGCAAACTCCGCCGTCATTGTGAGGACAGGCTTTGCAGACCTCATCTGCACAGTCCACTATTTTCACTATCGGGTCTTTTTCGAGCAGCATTTTCTTTTCAGCCATATTCGCCGTGAAAGAATCGCTGTAGCCTTTTCCCTCGAAAAAGCTCATACACAGTCCGTGGTGCGCCCTTACATTAAAGCTTGACATACTTTTTGAGCTGCTTTGTAAGAACAACAGCGAGTGCGATCTTGATGCAGTCAGGAATGATGAACGGGAATACGCACCAGCCGAGAGCTGTCATAAGTCCGATAGGTTCTGTATTCTTTGCATAAACGATCATGAACCAAGCTGTTCCGAATGCATAGCAAACGAGAAGTCCGATAACCATTGCAATGATCATTATCGGGAGCTTTTCACCGAATGCTGCGGTCATTGCCCAATAAACCAGACCCGAAAGCAGGAATCCCACTATGTAGCCGCCCGTTGTTCCGAAAAGAACACCTATACCGCCGCTGAAACCTGCGAAAACAGGAACTCCGACTGCGCCGAGAAGAATATAGACGAGAACGGAAATAGTTCCCTTCTTGCCGCCGAGAAGTCCAACTGCCATAAACACGCCGAATGTCTGGAGCGTGAACGGAACTGTTGTCGGAATGGATATCCACGAGCAAACAGCGATAATTACCGCCATAAGAGCCGTGAAAACGAGTTCCTTTGTTGTTATTTTGCTTTTGGTGAACTCTGCACCAACGTTTTCTGTTATATCTGCCATACAGATACAAACCTCCTCAAATCCCAATTGTCTACCAATCAGTTTATTTTAGTTTACAACAATTATTATACGATATCCCCAATAAATTGTCAACCGTTTTACCAGTAAAAGTAGACAATTTAGTGACTTTTAACACTAATTTAAAAATGTCTATTGAAATCGACGTTTTTATATGTTATAATGTATCCAAATCCAGCAAAGGAGACAGCACTATATGAAAACGAAAACAAATAAACTTGCACTTTTCATCGCACCCGTTCTGACAGTTATTGTAGGAATAATACTTATTGCGAATTCGGTTCAGGCTACCGTTGTGATATGCCGTGTTATCGGCATAATCCTGCTTATGAGCGGACTTTTCTTCACGGGAGCTTCCCTGCTCAATATGAACTCACCCGTCCGGAAATTCAACCTTGTTCCGGGTCTTATACAGCTTCTTCTCGGACTTTTTATCACGATACGCCCCGACAGGATAGTCGGTTTCATCACTATTGTAATAGGTGTCGTTGTCCTCGTCCAAAGCTTCGGTATTCTCGAACACGGACTTGAAACAAAATTTCTCGGTTACAAACTATGGTGGATAACAGCGCTCTTTGCGGTGGTTATGGCTGTACTCGGAATCGTCATCATCGTAAATCCGTTCGGTGCAGTTTCCGTTGCAATGAAATTCACGGGCTTCGTTCTTATCGTTCAGGGCATCACCGATGCGGTGACACGCTACAGAGCGGACAAGATCATTGAAAAGCTCAAAAAGCAGGCAAACGGCGATTATATTGATGCCGATTATACTATTAAATAAGCAAAATAAACAAACAGCCTTTGCAAGCCTAAATTTGCAAAGGCTTTATTTCAGAACATTTCTTTTCTTCGCTGCTTGCGTATCTCGGCACGCTTTTCGGCGAGCGTCCACTCGGCTTTTTCTTCCTCCGTTTCAAGCTTTAAACGAGGAACTTCAACGGGCTTTTCATTCTCATCAATTGCAATGATTATAACATAAGCCGTGTTGATAAGCGTTCTGCTCGAATCGAGATGCTCAACGTAGGTTTCAACGCAGACCTCCATTGAAGTCCTGCCGACGTAGGTTATTCTTCCGCAGAGGATAACGGTATCGTTGAGGTGCGCAGGCGCTCTGAATGTGAGCGTATCAACAACAGCGGTCGTGACATTTCTTCCCGAATGGCGGCGTGCAACGACGGACGCAACAATATCTATCCATTCCATTAATCTTCCGCCGAAAAGACGGTTGTAACCGTTCATATCCTTTTGTGTGAGGATCTGGACCTGCTCCGCATACGAATCCTTAACTGATTTTTCCATAAAACAACTTCCTTTAATTTTGGTGATATTTTGGACAGAGAAAAATATTTTTACGCTCTTTCAAAGGTTCTTGACGGCGAACACAAAAGAGCAGGAATAGGAACTTACGGCGAAAAGACCGTTCATTCCGTTTTGAAAAATTACTTTGAACCTTTCGAGGACAGCCACGAGCAAAAGGTCGGCGGTTTCGTAGCCGATATCGTCGGCGAAAACGGCATCATAGAGATACAGACCGCAGGCTTTGACAGACTGCGGAAAAAGCTTGCCGCATTTCTTGAAGTCAGCGATGTGACCGTTGTTTATCCGATACCGCTCAACAAATGGCTGATACCGATAGATCCCGAAACGGGCAAACTCGGCAGGAAAGGGTTCGCCCTACGATATTTTCCCCGAGCTTTACAAAATTAAACCGTTTCTGCCGAACGAACGGCTGCATTTCTGCATTGTGATGCTCGATGTAGAAGAATACCGTCAGCCGCCCGAAACCACAGGTCTGAAACGAGGTCGGCGCAGGGGCAGCACACGCTATGACAGAATTCCTGTTGCGCTTTGTGATGAGCTGCATTTTGACAAGCTTTCCGACTGGCTTTACTTCGTGCCGAACGGACTTGAAAGCGAATATACCTCGCACGATTTTGCAGAAAAAGCACTGGTGCATACGTCAGTTGCACAGCTTGTACTGAATATCCTCACTGCACTCGGAGTTACCGAACGCATCGGTAAGCAGGGGCGAAGCTATCTTTACCGAACGGTCATTAATACTAAACACCAATAAAACTATAGACAAAAAATCGTCGCATAATCCATATATGCAAGATTATGCTCGATTTTTTGTATAGTTTTTATTGGTGTTTAGTATAAAACAGACGAAGAAACCTTTCCGCCTCACGCTTCAGACGTGCAGTAGGCAGACCGACAACATTGAAATAGTCGCCGTGTATCTGTTTTGCCGGCAGAAAGCCTTTATCCTGAATACCGTAAGCGCCTGCCTTATCCATCGGCGAACCTGTCCGAATGTAGCTTTCTATCTCTTCATCGGAAAGCGGATAGAACTCCACCTCGGTCGTTTCGGCTTCTTCCCTTATAAAAAAGACATACGCCAGTTATGACCTTATGAGTTTTGCCCGAAAGCTCGGTGAGCATACGCTTTGCATCGGCTTCATCGTGCGGCTTTCCGTAGACTTTGCCGTTGAAAACAACTATCGTATCACAGCCGATAACAAGCGAATCGGCATGTTCCTTTGCGATATGCGCAGCCTTTTTCACGGCGAGAAATTCCGCGCTCTGCTCGGCAGGTATCTCCTCGGGCAGGGTTTCGTCCACATCGGACGGGATACATTCAAATTTGTCAAAAACGCTCGCAAGAAGTTCTTTTCTTCTCGGTGATGCAGATGCAAGAATAACGTTCATTTTTATATTCCTTTCCAAAAGAGGTATTTTGCTATGATAATAAAAGCTTATGAAAAGCTTCCCGAAGAGGCGCATTTTATCCGTCAGACGGTTTTTGTCGAGGAGCAGGGCTTTAAGGACGAATTCGATACTATTGACAATACAGCCGTTCACGCTGTCGGTTTCATAAACGGTTCTCCTGCCGCAACGGGAAGAATTTTCCCTGCGGAAGAAAACGGCGCATATTATCTCGGCAGGCTTGCTGTGCTGAAGGATTTCCGCAAGGGCGGAACGGGCAGCAAAATGCTTGCATTTCTCGAAAACGAAGCCGAAAAGCGCAGCGCATCAAAGATAATTATCCACGCCCAGATACAAGCGCAGCCGTTCTATGAAAAGAACGGCTACATTGCAGAGGGTGAGCCTTTTCTTGATGAATCAACACCTCATATCACTATGGTAAAAAAGCTCAAATAAAGAATTTTAGAAATTGATAATGCCGAGATGTTCGAGGAGAATCTTTACGCCCATAAGTACAAGAATTATTCCTCCGACAAGCTCGGCTTTGCTTTTGTATTTGCTGCCGAATTTGTTTCCGATAACTACGCCGATTATCGAAAGCACGAATGTTGTTGCGCCGATTATCGAGATAGCCGACCAGATATTTACATTGAGGAATGCGAAAGTTATTCCGACGGCGAGCGCATCAATGCTCGTTGCGACCGCAAGAATAAACAGCTCTTTTATGTCAAGCCTGTCTTCCTCCTGCTTATCGGCCTCATTCCATTCCTTTATAGCCTCAACGACCATTTTTCCGCCGATGAAACCGAGGAGAAGAAACGCTATCCAGTGATCTATCCTTGTGATGTACTTTTCAAAACCTATACCGAGAAAATAACCAATCAGCGGCATAATTGCCTGAAATCCGCCGAAGAACAATGCGATGATGCCTGCGTGTTTGAAATTGACCTTTCCCCGCATATTCAGTCCCTTGCATACCGAAACTGCGAATGCGTCCATAGAAAGCCCCACACCAATAAGAAACAGCTCAACAAAACCCATAACAATACTCCTATTAAAAACAAAAAACTTATGTCCGCATGCGGTACATAAGCCGATAAAAAGGGTACTCATATACAGCAAACAAACGCTATACATAAGTCTTGTCAAGGAAAAATTCCCCGTCCGAACCGGGCATTTACGCCGGTATGTCGATCCGAACACGCAGCCTGCAGCCTCCCGAATGCAATTCTCTGCGCTGACTACTCCCCTATGAAGATCAAGTCAAAGACAGTTAACTTTTTAAACTGCCTTTGACTATTTTACAATATTCACCGATGCTTGTCAAGTCATTTTATGCTAAAATTTTATTTTTATGCTAAATTCCGATTTTTCTGTAAACAAAGCAGAAAAATCATTCCTCGACAGCACGTTTTTTCATTGCAGGGTGTTTCATAAGCCTGATTATGAGCGGAATGACCATAAGGACCCACACGATAGGTTCGGAAAGGATTATTCCCATATATCCTATTCTCGGTGCGAGAAGAATAACGATCCCCACCTTGCCGAGAAGCTCGATAGCGCTCGATACGCGTTTTGTGTACGCCAAGTCCCTGCAGGGCATTTCGGAATATCGAAATTACAGCTGTCACGCAGTAAAGTATGCAGTTCACACGCAGATAAAGTGTTGCCGTATCGATGATCTCGGGAACGTCTGTCGAGGTGATAAATCGGAGAAGCGGCGGTGCAAAGCTGTATATGAACACGATAAGAAGTGCGCACCATATCCACGAATAGAGCACCGAAAGGAACACTCCCCTGCGTATTCTTCCGTATTTTTCCGCACCGTAATTCTGCGCACAGTAAGCCGCCATTGTCATACCGAAAACGGCGAACGGCATCATAAAGAAGCTTGTCAGCTTTCGGGCGGCAGTATGCGCAACGATGATATTCGTGCCGAATGTATTGATGGAACTCTGGAGTGCAACTGTACCGAACGCAACGAAGCTGTTCATAAATCCCATTGAAAGTCCGCAGCCCATAAGGTCTTTCACCATATCCGCCGAGAGTGCAAAGTCCTCTGCCTTTACACGGAGTATCTTGTATTTTTTGAACATATATACGAAGCAAAGCACGGCGGAAACTATCTGCGAGATTATTGTTGCATAAGCCGCGCCCTCAACGCCCATATTCACCTTTGCGATGAAGATATAGTCGAGCGCAACATTCAGCACGGACGAGATTATAAGAAAAATTAGCGGAGTTATCGTGTCGCCGACAGCTCTCAGAACGCTTGCGCAGACGTTGTACGCCATTGAAGCCGTCATACCGAGAAGAATTATCCTTGCATAAGCATAGGCATTTTCATAATGCTCGGACGGGATATTGAGTGCGGAGAATATCTGCGGAAGAAAAACAACGCTCAATACAGTAAGCACTATCGAAACAGCCACGCCGAGCATAAGTGTGTGTGCGACTGCACTGCGAAGCTTTTTTTCGTCCTTTGCGCCGAAGCTCTGAGCCGTCACTACCGCAAAGCCGTTCGTCAGTCCGAGCAGGAATCCGACTATTAAGTCGTTGAGCGTCGAGGTCGAGCCGACAGCCGCAAGCGCATTGTTTCCAAGCGTGTTGCCGACTATGAAAACATCTGCGAAGCTGTACAGAAGCTGAAATATATTTCCTATCGCAAGCGGTATCGCAAACGTGATTATGAGCTTTCCTATCTTTCCCTGAGTTAAATCTTTCATAAACGATCACCTATGTTGATTTTGTCATTGATTTTGAAAACGATATGATTTTATCATAGTCAATATCTCATTTATTGCAGATAAATAGGCTTTTTTGTAAAAACTTTTTGGCTTATACGTTTTCGTATAAACCGTTAAAACAAAG
>OKTL01001052.1_pt1 | contig 12636 bp, 8 predicted proteins | sample 1606211 | NCBI WGS metagenome assembly OKTL01 (sample SAMEA3879538, study PRJEB24766) | human gut metagenome | biome: human-associated habitat; feature: feces | place: USA | collected 1985/1987 | reverse complement strand
GCGGCATCAACGAGATCCGCCCGCTGGCCGCAGAAGTCGGCATCCTGCCCCGTGTGCATGGCTCCGGTATGTTCACCCGCGGCCAGACTCAGGTGCTCACCACCTGCACCCTCGGCGGCACCAAGGACAACCAGCTCATGGATGACCTGACCGACGAGCAGACCAAGCGCTACATCCACCACTACAACTTCCCGCCGTACTCCGTCGGCGAGGCCCGCGCACCCCGCAGCCCCGGCCGCCGCGAGATCGGCCACGGCGCACTGGCTGAGCGCGCCCTTGTGCCGGTGCTGCCCTCTCTGGAGGAGTTCCCCTACACCATCCGCTGCGTGTCCGAAGTCCTGAGCTCCAACGGCTCCACCTCGCAGGCTTCCATCTGCGGTTCCACGCTGGCTCTGATGGACGCCGGTGTGCCCATCAAGGCTCCGGTCGCCGGCATCTCCTGCGGCCTCATCACCGAGGGCGACCGCTGGATGACCATGCTGGACATTCAGGGCGTCGAGGACTTCCACGGCGACATGGACTTCAAGGTCGGCGGCACCCGCAAGGGCATTACCGCCATCCAGATGGACATCAAGATCGACGGCCTGACCTACGACATCATCGCCGAGGCCTTCGAGAAGTGCCGCAAGGGCCGTCTGTACATCCTCGATGAGATCATCAAGCCCGTCATCGCAGAGCCCCGCCACGAGCTGAGCCGCTGGGCCCCCAAGATGTTCAGCATGATGATCCCCACCGATAAGATCAAGGACGTCATCGGCAAGGGCGGCAAGGTCATTCAGGACATCTGCGCGACCTGCAACTGCAAGATCGATGTGCAGGAGGACGGCCACGTCTTCGTTTCCGCGGTCGATCAGGAGGATGCAAAGCGCGCCATCTTCACCATCAAGACCATCGTGGAGGACCCGGAGATCGGTGCCATCTACAAGGGCAAAGTCACCCGCCTGATGAACTTCGGCGCCTTCGTCGAGATCGCACCAGGCAAGGAGGGCCTCGTCCACATCTCCAAGCTGGACACCAAACGTGTCGAGCGGGTGGAAGATGTGGTGGCCGTGGGCGACGCCATCGTGGTCAAGGTCACGGACATCGACCAGCAGGGCCGCATCAACCTGAGCCGCCGCGACGCCATCCTGGCTCTGGAAGCTAAGCGCGCCGCACAGGAGCAGGGCTGATTCGCGCTGAATCGTAAAGAACCAAAGCCCCCGAAGGGAATCGAACGCAAAAGCGTTCGGCCTCTTCGGGGGCTTTTTTGCGTTTTGAATGAAAAAAATGCAGAAACCCCCTTGACAAAAAACCGAAATTGTATATTATTGTATTAAGCGCTTAACACAATAACACAAGGAGAAAAGACCATGAGCGAACAGTTTGATTCCAGCCGGCCGATCTATGCCCAGCTGGTGGAACGGCTCAAAGCCAGGATTCTGGCGGGCACCTACCAGCCCGGCGGGCACCTCGACTCGGTGCGGGACCTTGCCGCAGCGGCAGGGGTCAACCCCAACACGATGCAGCGGGCGCTGGCCCAGCTGGAAGCCGAGGGCCTGGTCCGCACCGAGCGGACGAGCGGCCGGTTTGTAACGGAGGATACCGATTTGATCGAACAACTGCGGGCGTCTGCGGCCCGGAACATCGCAGCAGATTTTTTGGAAAAAATGCGCAGCATCGGCTATACGCCCCAGCAGGCAGCAGAGCTGCTGCGCAACTGGAACGAAATGGAGGGAAAACAGCATGAGTAAGATCCTGACCTGTGAACATCTGACCAAGGCTTACGGGAAAGAGAAGACCGCCCTGAACGGCATCGACCTGAACCTTGATTTTGGCCGCATCGTCGGCCTGCTGGGCCCGAACGGCAGCGGCAAGACCACGCTGCTCAAACTGGCAAACGGTCTGCTGCAGCCCACCGAGGGCGTGGTGAAGATCGCGGGCATGATTCCCGGCCCGGAGACGAAGAAAATCGTCTCCTACCTGCCGGATGCCGATTGGCTCCCCGACTGGATGCGGGTGGAAGAGCTGGTGAACATGTTCCGGGATTTCTACGGGACGCCCTGCGAAGCCAAAGCGTACATCGGGTTCGATGCCGCCAAAGCCAACGAGATGCTGGCCCGGCTGAACATCGACCCCAAGGCCCGGCTCAAGACGCTTTCCAAGGGCACCAAGGAAAAAGTTCAGCTGGTGCTGGCCATGAGCCGCGCCGCCAAGCTCTACCTGCTGGATGAGCCCATCGGCGGTGTGGACCCCGCCGCGCGGGACTATATCCTGAACACGATCATTTCCAACTACAGCAAGGACGCAACGGTCGTCATCTCCACCCATCTCATCGAGGACATCGAGCCGGTGCTGGACGAGGCCGTGTTCCTGAAGGACGGCAAAGTCTTTGCACACCGCGCCGTGGACGACATCCGCGAGACTGAGGGCAAGAGTGTCGATGCGTATTTCCGGGAGGTATTCAAATGCTGAAGCAATTGTTGAAATATGAGTTCAAGGCCACCAAAAGCCTGTACTTCGGGCTGTATCTGGCGCTGGCGCTGCTGAGCGTGGTGCTGGGCGTTTCGTTCCGGCAGGAAAATGCATGGGCGGACAGTACGAATTTCGGGCGGCTTGAAGTCATTCTGATGGTCCTCTATCTCTCTGTCATCTTCGCCATTGCGGTGCTCTGCTTTGTCAGCACGGTCCAGCGCTTTTATAAAAATCTGCTGGGGCGTGAGGGCTACCTGATGCACACCCTGCCCGTGACCGAGACCCAGCTCATCCTCTCCAAGCTTATCACCAGCATGGTCTGGGTGCTGTGCAGCGGCCTGGTGGGCATCGTCTGCATCACAGGGATGGTCAGCATCGGTGTGTTGGACGCGGAAGTCCTCGGCACGGTGAACTGGGACAGCTGGAAGCAGCTGTGGGGGATGCTGTATGGGGAACTGGGCGCGAAGTTCTGGCTGGTGACGTTCTGGACCATCCTCATCAATCTGGCCCGGCTGGCCGACCTCATCCTCTGCGTTTACGCCGCCTGCATGATCGCCCATCCATTCCGGAAGTATGGGATGGTCTCCGGCATCCTCGCCTTTATCGGTCTGAATGTTGTGGAGAACCAGATCGACAAGCTGCTGGGCACGAACCACGTGAACCTGTTTGTGGACATTACCTATCGGGTGGCCGATGTGAACGTGACCGGTGTGACCTATGGAATGACCCCGATGCAGACCATGACCACAGCGTTCGGGGCCGTCTCCGGCTACCTGTTCTGCTTTGTTGTGACCTCGGCCTTCGCGGCGGCCTACTTCTGCCTGACCCGCTGGCTGATGAAGCATAAACTGAATCTCGAATGATGGACAACAAAAATGGCTTCCGGCAGTTGCCGGAAGCCATTTTTTGTCAGGTGTTAAAGATCAGCGGGCGTCGCGGTTGGCCTCGTACTCCTCCATGGAGACGTAGTGGTCCAGCACATGGATGCCCTTCAGGCGCTTGTTGGAGAAGCCGATGGAAGCGTACTGGCCCTCCCAGTAGTTCAGGCGGGTGGCCAGATAGGCGGGCACGCTCATGCCGCGCGGGATGACCAGCGCGTTGTTGATGAGCAGGGCTTCGGCATCGGCGAAGGCCTTGTAGCGGGCGTCGATGTCATCGGTGATCTGCTTGGCAGCTTCGATGGCGGTCATGTACTGCATGATGGTGTCCGCAGTGTCGCCGGTGATGAAGCCGTCTTCCACGCCGGTGCGCAGATACGCATAGCGCATTCCGCGGGAATCCTCGGCCTGATAGAACGGGTCGGTTTCGGTCTCCGGGTCGGAGTAGTCGGCACCCCAGTTGCAGAGCAGGAACTCGAATTTGCCGTTGCGGCGGACGGCGGACAGGAAGCTGTCCGCAGGGCCTTCGGTGATGATGACATCAATGAAGTCGAAGCCGTCGTTCAGCACACCCTCCAGCTGCTGCTTGAAGACCTGGCACTGCTTGTCCCAGTCGGTGGAAGAGGGGTTGTAGGGCAGCTGCACCTTGATGGGGAAGGTGGCACCGGCAGCAGTCAGCTCCTCGATGGCAGCATCGCGGAACTCCTTGGCCTTGGCCTCATCGAAGAACTCGGTGATGTTGGCCAGGTCGCCGCACTGGGTGTAGTCCACACCGGCAGTGGTGGCGCAGAAGTTCGGGGGCGTGATGGTGTTCAGCTTGTAGCCGTCGTAGCCTTCCGGGGCAGAAACAGCCAGCGTGACGGCGTTGTTGATGCCGTACAGGAAGGCCTTGCGGAAGTTGGTGTTGTTGATGGCCTTGGCCCAGTTGTCCGGCTCGTACTCGGCGTCCACGCCCTCGACGCTCCAGTTGGAGAACTCGTGAGCGTAGGGCATGAAGTTGAACATGTAGAAGTAGGTGTAGTTGGTGTTGGGGCGGTCCATGGAGACCATGCTCTTGGTGGTGTCGTCGCTCAGCCAGCTGTCCAGAATATCGGAGCCGATGGTGGCTTCGTCGATCTCGCCGCGCTTGATCATCTCCGGGCCGTTGACGGCGGCCTCGGCGTTGTAGATGCGGCTGATGGTCTCGATGAAGACGTTGTCGGCGTCGTAGTTCTCCGGGTTCTTCTTCATGATCCAGGTCTCCAGAGACTCGTAATCCGCCAGATAGAACGCACCGCAGCTGTACATGGTCTCGGCAGAGGTGGCGTACTGGTCGCCCATCTCGTCCAGCAGGGGGCCGTAGGCAGGCTCATAGGGCAGGTAGCACAGCAGGCTCAGGAAGCCGGGGAAGTCGTAGGTCAGGGTGTAGGTCAGGGTGTGGTCATCCACGGCCGTGACGCCCACGGTGTCGAAGTCCAGCGGCTCATAGGTGCTGGCGGTGCCGTCCGGAGCGGTCACGGTGACCAGACCGCTGGCGTCGGCAGTGTAGGTGGTGCCGTCGTCGTCCACAACGCCGGTGTTGGCGTTGTTCAGGTAGACGTAGTAGTTGTAGTAGTCATCGGCACCGGCGATGTAGGCGGTGACCAGACCGACGTTGGAGGAGGCGTAGTCCGGGGTCAGAACATACTTCAGGGCGTCCACAAAGTCCTGCGCGGTGACGGGGGCCACGACTTCGCCGTTGTTGTCCACCCAGTTCTCCTCCCGCAGATGGAAGGTCCAGGTCAGGGTGTCCGCATCCCAGTCCCAGCTGGTGGCCAGACCTTCGCGCATGACGCCCTTGTTGTCATACTCGACCAGCGTATCCACGCAGTTGGCACCCACGACCATTTCCAGGTCGGTGGCGGTGGTCAGGTAGTTCAGGGTGGCGGGCTGGCTGGAGTACAGGATGGTGTACTTGGAGGTGTCCACCGTGCCGGAAGCCGCGCTGCCGGTGCTGCCGGCAGAGGAACTGCCGCCGCAGCTGGTCAGCAGACCGGCTGCACATGCGCCTGCGGCTGCCAGACCGCTGGCTTTGAGGAACTGGCGGCGAGAAATCGAATGATCCATGATAAAATCCCTCTTTCTTCGTATTTCGTGTTTTTGTGTGCGCCAGCGGCTGGGGTGCGCTGTTTCCCATCAGCGGGGAATTGCAAAAAAGGCGCAACGGAATCCTTCCGTTACGCCTTTGTAACAGTCCCTCCCGACCACAGCCGTGTGGTTACAAAAAGTATAGCATCCTTTCGGGCGGACGTCAATTCTTTAATTCATTTTGGTTTCGGCAGCGGGCGCTTCCGGCACAGCGGTGGCGGGGGCCGTTTCTGCGGTTGCGGCAGCCGACTCGGCCTGGACTTCCGCCGCCAGTGCCTTGGCGGCTTCCTCGGCGGCGCGCTTGGCCTCACGCTCGGCCTGGCGCTCCTTGGCCTTGGCCACGGCTTCTTCCTGTCGCTTTTTGGTGCGGATCTTGATGCGGCAGACCGAGCAGATGCCGTCCTTGCAGGTGGGGGCGATGGGCTTGCCGCACTCCTTGCAGAGGCTCTTGGTGCATTTGTAAACGCTCACCGGGCCTAGCGTGGTCAGCTGGCGGAGCTTCAGCCCGTCCAGACCGCCGTTGGAGCAGGTGGCAACGCAGACGCCGCACTCACTGCACTTCCACGGCGTGATGACCGCGCGGGTCTGGCCGTCGGGCAGATCCTCGAAGCGGATGGCCCCGGCGCGGCAGGCCTTTTCGCACCGGCCGCAGGCAAAGCACTTCTGGGTGAAATTGGGCAGGTGATAGCCGTATTTGAGGGGCGTTTCGCTGGCAGCTTTCAGCTGCTTGGTGCGCTGATGCAGCAGCAGGCGGAAGTCCACTGCGCTCTGGTCATCGTCCCGCAGGCCGGGCAGCATCCGGAGCAGCTGCTTCGTGCCCGCCTTGGAGCCGGCCGTCACCTGCTCCATCATCTCGCGGCGGGAGTATTCCTTGCTGTGGAAGGGGGCCGCATCCTGCTCGTAGGCCAGGGTGAACCGGGCCTCGAAGAGAGGCTGGCCGAAAAATTCCACCAGACGGGTAAGCTCGTTGCGCAGATGTTCGGCGCAGACGTCGTTCTCGCACTCGCCGCAGGGGGTCAGGTCCAGCACGACCTTTTTGTTCAGGGCCAGATAGGCCAGCGCCTCCCACGAGAGGGCCGACACGCAGGCCCGGACGAGGGTGTTCTTGCGGGTGCTCTTCTCGCAGCCGATCCAGACGGTGTCGTTGTCGCTGTCAGCGGGGGCCGTGTCCCGCTGGACCTGTTCCGGCGAGGGGGCGATGCAGCCGCTGCGGCAGGCGGAGACGCAGAGGCCGCAGTCGGTGCAGGGGTCCCAGTCCTTGACGAGATTCGGGCGGGTGAAGATCGCATCCCCAAAGGGGCAGATGTCCTTGCAGGCCGTGCAGGGGGTGCGGTGCGGGTGCAGGTTCCAGCACTGTCTGCGGTTGATCTCCGGGTGGGTGGTCTTCATCAGCGCATCCATGGCGTAGCGCGTAAAGAAACTCATCGAATCACTCCTTATCCGGGTCCATGACCGAAGTCACGACGGCATTGTCCAGCAAAAAGCGCTGGACCTTCTGGGCAGCCAGAGCAGCGGCCACGGTTTCCGGGGCCAGCACACGGCGGATGTCGGCTTCGGGGGTGTCCTGCTGCACGGAGAGGCGGCGGTATTCGGCGTTGACCTCTTCGGGCCGGACGGTGATGTTCTCGGCCTCTGCGATGGCGCGGGCCGCGTACATGGTGCGGATCTTCCGCTCGGCGTCGGCGCGGTAGCCTGCCCGCAGAGCCTCGGCGGTGGTGCGGCTGTTCTTGCAGTGCTGCTCCATGCTGATGCCGCTGCGGCTCAGGCGCTGGCTCAGCAGCTTCATCTCGTTGTCAGCGGTGCGGTCGAGCACGGCCTCCGGCACGGTGACGGTCAGGTTGGCACCGGCCATCTCCAGCAGCTTCTGCCCGGCAGCGCGGTCAGCACCGTCTTCGTGGATCTTCTGCTTTTTGGCGCGGACGGCCTCCCGCATGGCGGCGAGGGACGCATAACCGGCAGACTGTGCGAACTCCTCGGTCAGCTCCGGGGTGGTCTTCTCGGCCACGGAGTGGAGCGTGATCTCGAACTGCGCCGTCTTGCCGGAAAGCTCCGGCACACGGAACGCGGCCGGATAGGTGAAGTCGAACCGGAAGGTCTCACCGGCCTTGTGGCCATAGATGGCCTGCTCAGCGGCAGGCATCAGCTTGCCGTCACCCAGCACGACCATGACCTTCTCCATCCGGCTGTCGGGGATCTCCTGGCCGTCCATGAAACCGGCGAAATCCAGCAGTACCCGGCTGCCGCGCTTCGCGGCCTCGGTGGAGTTGTGGTAGGTGGCGCGCATCCGGGTCTGGTGGACCATCTCGATGTCCAGCGTCTTCTCGGAAATGCCGCGCACATGGCGGGTGACGGCCAGCCCTTTATACGGTCCGAGCTTTACTTCAGGGAAATTGTTCTGCTGATTTTCCATTTTGCAATACTCCTTCTGACGATAGAACGTTACTTCAAAAAATGAGAGGGTGCGGTGTTATAACCCGTGGGCGGCAAGCCAGCTTTCGGCGACCTGCGAGAACATTTCGGGGTATTGGGCATTTTCGGCGTCGAAGACGTGGAGGTAGGTCTCCACTTCGGCACGGGTGGGGGCGGCGACCCGCTCCCAGATGGTGAAGGTGTAGCCGTTGCCCATATCGAATGTGGCGGCAAGGGTGTGGGTGCCGTCCCGCAGCTCGGCGAATTTGGCGTTCAGCTTGTGGCCCAGCTCCGTGTCCGATGCGTAGGACAGGGGGTAGGGGTCAACGGTGACGACATACTTTGCCTCAAAGAAGCTCATGGGGAAGTTGTGGGTGCCCGGCACCGAGAAGCTGTCCGGCAGTTTGCCGTCCAGCGGCTGCTCCGGCAGCAGGCAGTTGCGCAGATGGCCGGGGTTGTAGAGCATATCGTCGGTGATCATGTACGCGGTCTCGCCGTCGCCGAGGTGGACGCTGAGCCATTCGGTCACAGCCTGCAGCTGGCTCAGGTCCCTGCGGTCGCAGGTCAGGCCGTCGAGCCGGACAAATTCTGCGGTGCTCTTGAGCGGGAAGTGATCGATGAGAAAATCGGGCAGGGCCACCACCGTCAGCGGCGAGCAGCGCACCGATACGGCAAACACCAGCGTGAACGCCCAGTAGCCCAGCTTGAGGGCCTTGCGGCGCTCGATGCCCTCCGCCAGCGCCGCAGCGCCTGCCAGAAAGAGCAGAAAGTAGGCGGGGAGGAAGAGGAGCATCTGGTGGGAGCCGGTGTTCTGCACCCGCGTGAAGAGCACGAGGCTGACCGCCAGCTCACAGGCACCCAGCGCAGGCAGGGCGAACCGTTTACGGCGGAAGGCATCTGCGATGCCCAGCCCGATGAGGATGAAGTTCAGCAGGCCGATGCGGAGGATGTGGTAGTAAAGCTCGGTGGCCATGCCGCCGACGTTGTAGTAAGAATAGCGGTCAGAATAGTCAAAGGCCAGGATCTTGCGGACCATGGGCCAGAGCAGGGCGACCATCGCGACCAGGGCGCAGAGGCCGAAGGCGATGAGGTTGCGCACCCGGCGGACGGCCAGCGCCTTGTCGGTCCTGGCGAGTTTTGCGCTGCTGACCAGAAGCAGCAGTGCGTAGGAAAAGTAGTAGCCGACCACGAAGTAGAGATACCACCGGCGGGTCAGAATGACCGCTGCCGTGGCCAGAAAGAGGAGGGCGAACCGGCCCGGCTCCAGCTGTTCAAAGCGGTAGTCCAGCGTCAGCACCAGAATGGCGAAGGCGAAGATGAGGCCGAACCAGTCCGGCTGGGCCAGCATCGCGCTCATCCGCAGAAACGGGAAGGTGAGCAGCCACGAAAAGCCGATGAGGAAGTAATAGAACCGATTCTTCACCCGGAGCATCTGCCCCACCTTGATGACCACGCCCGCCAGCAGCACCATCAGGCTGGGCAGGACGCAGAACACCTGACTGAACGCATAGCTGTCGCCGGTGCGGGCTGTCAGGCAGAAGGGAAACTCAGTGAACAGGGTGATGAAATTGGTGTAGTCCTCTGCGAAGGAGCCGAAGATGTATGCGAAACCCGCCGCCGGGCCGGCAGCAAAGGCCGCCTCGGCGCTGTACTGCTTGACGAGGTAGTTGGCGTAGTCCCAGGCGTAAACGAAATCGCGCCGCCCCAGCGCCCAGTAAAAATAGAGCACCGCCGTCGCCCAGCAGCCCACAAGGACGGCCCGGTGGAAGAAGTCCAGCGTGACGCCGGACACCCGCAGCACCCACAGCGCCCCGTAGAACAGCGCACAGCTGCACCACAGGCTCACCAGCGGGAAGAATGCCGCCCCGGTGGGGAAGAGCAGCCCGACGGCTGCCAGGACCAGTACCCCGATGCCGAGCGCGGCCCCCGCTTTGCCCCAGGGGGTGAGGCTGCGTTTCAGCAGGGTCGAACGTGTTTGTTCCATAACACAAAACCTTTCACAAAACCTGATATTTCATGTTACAGTATAACGGTTCTGCCCGGCGCTGGCAAGGCCGCAGCGGCGGCAAAACGCAAAATATCCCGCTGCATTTTCAGCAGACGGGATATTTCAAGCAAAAAATTACTTTTTGGAATTGATAGCAGGCTTTGCAGCGGCCTTGCGCCGGGCAGCAGCAGCCTTCCGGGCCGAAGCCTGTGCGGCCTCGGCATGGGGAGCCTCCGGCGTCAGACGGAGCAGTCGGCTGCCCATGGCGGGCAGGTCAAGGGTCAGGGTGTAGTCCCGCCCATAGACGCCGCCGTCCGTGGTGTGGAAGCTCCGGGTCCGGCTCTTGTCGGCACCGTTCCAGCGGGAGGCCTCGCTGTTCAGCAGCTCTTCGGCCCCGCAGGGGAACTTGAGGTAGAGCGGGAACTTTTTGTGGGCGGTGTTCTGGGTGTTCATCACACAGAGCAGAGTCTGGCCCGCGCCCTTGCGCAGCCAGGCGTACACGCCCTCGTCCCGGCTCTCGCTGGCCACCCACTCAAAGCAGCCGGGGTTGTATTCGCCGTCGTAGAGGGCGGGCTCGGTGGCGTAAAGGCGGCCGAGTTCGGCAAAGTATTTCTGGAAGCTGTCGTGGAAGGGGTATTTCATCAGGCCCCAGTCCAGCTCTTTCTTCTCGTCCCACTCGCGGAAATGCCCCAGTTCGTTGCCCATGAAGTTCAGCTTCTTGCCGGGGTGGGTGTACATGTAAAAGTACAGGGTGCGCAGCTGGGCACACTTTTCCTCGTAGGTGCCCCAGAGCTTGTCGATGATGGTCTTTTTGCCGTGGACGACCTCGTCGTGGCTCAGCGCCAGCAGATACAGCTCGTTGTAGAAATACTGCATACTGAAGGTGAGCTTGTGGTAGGCATCCGGGCGCTCGCCGAAGGGAGTGGCGAAATAGTCCAGCGTGTCGTGCATCCAGCCCATATCCCACTTGTAGTCGAAGCCGATGCCGTCGTAGCGGGTGGGGGCCGTGACCTTGAGGAAGTTGGTGGAGTCCTCGGCAGTGTAGATGCCGGTGGGGAACCGCGTGTTCAGGCCGTGGTTCAGATTCCGCAGGAAGGTGACCGCGCCCTCGTTCACGCCGCGGTTGGGGTCGCCCTGCCAGTAGAGCGCGCGGGAGATGGCGTCCATCCGGATGCCGTCGCAGTGGTAGACGTCCATCCACAGGGCGGCGGCGCTGTTCAGGAAGCTGCACACCTCCCGGCGGTAGTAGTTGAAGTTGCAGGTGCCCCACTCGCTGTGGCCCACATCGCTGTCGTACTCGTACAGATGGGTGCCGTCAAAGTTGGCCAGCGCGTCGCCGTTGGCGGCAAAGTGGACCGGTACAAAGTCCATGATGACGCCGATGCCCATCCGGTGGCAGGCGTTGACGAAGGAGGCGAACTGGGCCGGGGTGCCGTACCGGCTGGTGACGGCGAAGTAGCCGGTGGTCTGGTAGCCCCAGCTGCCGTCGAAGGGGTGTTCTGCCAGCGGCAGAAGCTCTACATGGGTGAAGTGGTGTTCCAGCAGCCAGGGGATGAGCTCCCGGGCCAGCTCTTCGTAATCGTACCAGCCGTCCGAGCCGTCGGGCTGGGTGGAGTTGGGCTTATGCTTCCAGCTGCCGGCATGGAGTTCGTAGATGTTCATGGGCAGATTGCGGCATTTATCCCGCCGCTCCATCCATGCGCTGTCGTCGAAGGAAAAGTCCAGTTTGGTCAGGCGGCTGGCGTTGGCGGGGCGGACTTCGGACGCGAAAGCGTAGGGGTCGGCCCGCATGACCACGCTGCCGTCGGCCCCGTGGATGCGGTATTTGTAGAGCTCCCCCTCGCACAGCCCGGATACAAAGCCGCTCCACACGCCGGTGTCGGCTTTCTGGAGCGGGATGCCTGCGCCCCAGCCGTCAAAGCCGCCGCAGACCTCCACAGCCGTGGCACCGGGAGCCCAGACTGCGAAGCGCCAGCCCTCTTCGCCGTGGTCACCCTGCCAGGGGTGCGCGCCGAGGATGCGGTAGGCGTCGAAGCAGTCGCCGTTGAAGAAGGATTTGGGGATGGAGGGAAGATTCATACGAAAGACTCCTTTTATCGCAATTTTTACAGAACACGGACGATGGAATATGTAAAATGAGAAATATACAACACTTTTACCACACTTTTGTCGGAAAATGTGCTATACTGAATATGACACAGATGCACTTTTGTCGGAAAAGTGCTCTGCTGTAACTTTTTGAAAACAGGAGCGGTACAGACAATGGCTTGGTATGACAATGCGGTATTCTATCACATCTATCCTCTGGGATTGTGCGGCTGCGCGCATGAAAACGACGGACAGCCTGTCCCCGGGGCTTTCAAAAAGCTGGATGCGTGGGCTCAGCACGCGGCAAAGCTTGGCTGTACGGCGATCTATATCGGCCCGCTGTTCGAGAGCGGTTCCCACGGCTATGACACCATCGACTACCGTCTGGTAGACCGGCGTCTCGGCACCAACGAGGAGTTCAAGGAATTTGTCGCCGCCTGCCATGAGCGGGGCCAGAAGGTCATTGTGGACGGCGTGTTCAACCATGTGGGCCGCGATTTCTTCGCGTTCCAGGAGCTGAAGGAGCACCGTGAGAACGCCCGCTACCGCGACTGGTTCTGCGACGTGAATTTCTGGAGCAACAACGAGTACAACGACGGCTTCTCTTACGGCAACTGGGGCGGCTTCAACCTGCTGGTCAAGCTGAACCAGCGCAACCCCGAGGTGCAGAACTACCACTTCGACACCATCCGCTTCTGGGTGGATAAGTTCGATATT
>OKTL01001050.1_pt1 | contig 12658 bp, 10 predicted proteins | sample 1606211 | NCBI WGS metagenome assembly OKTL01 (sample SAMEA3879538, study PRJEB24766) | human gut metagenome | biome: human-associated habitat; feature: feces | place: USA | collected 1985/1987 | reverse complement strand
TCCGAAGAGCCCCTGCCGCTCGCCGAAACCGATCTCGGCCTGCTGTGTGCCGAGCGGCTGCAAATCCAGCGTGAACTTTCCCAAAACCCGTCGGTAGAGTACATCCTCAAGGGGGGGGGTCGCGGCACCTGCGTCATCCCGACCAATGAAACCTACATGACGCGCGTAATCGACAACCTGTTGCAGAACGCCGCCAAATTCACCGCAACGGGTTCCATCACGGTCTGCTGCGAAAAGGACGACCGTGAACGTCGGTTCCATATCCTCGTGGCCGATACCGGCATAGGCATCGCCCCGGACAAGCAGGAATGGGTGTTCGACCGCTTCACCAAGGTAGATTCTTTCAAACCCGGGTCGGGCATCGGCCTGTACCTCTGCCGCCTGATCGTCACACGGCTCGGGGGCGCAATCCGCGTATGCCCCGACTACCGCGCGGGCTGCTGCATCGAAATCACGCTTCCATACTGATCCCAGGCATGGAATCCGCCCCGAAACGGGCGGATTTTTCATCCCGGGACAGCCCGAGGATTGCAATCCGGACATAAATAGCTATCTTTGCACCCTAATCCGGAAAACCGAATGTACAGTTTCTCGAAATACAAAGACCAGTACAAGTCCAACCTGCGGCTGGCGCTGCCCGTCGTACTGACGCAATTGGGACAGATCCTCACGCAGGTGGCCGACAACCTGATGGTAGGCCGCTACGGCGGCGACCCCGTGCCGCTGGCCGCCGTATCGTTCGGCGGGGCGGTGTTCTTCATCCTTTTCATCGCCGCCATCGGCATCGCGCTGGGCATGACGCCCCTCGTGGGGGAACTCTACGCGCAGGGCGACCGCGAGAAGTCGGCCGGGCTGCTGCAAAACGGCATCCTGTTCTACACGCTGCTCGGGTTCGCGATGGCCGTCGTACAATATGCCGTCATCCCGCTCATGTACCACCTCGGCCAGCCCGTCGAGGTCGTCGACATGGCCATTCCCTACTACAAGATGCTGGTATTCAGCATGCCGTTCGTCATGCTCTTCTTCGCCTTCAAGCAATTCCTCGAAGGCGTGGGCAACACCAAGGTCGAGATGGTCGTGACGATCATCGCCAACCTGGCCAACATCGGCTTCAACGCGGTGTTCATCTACGGCCGCTTCGGCCTTCCCGAGATGGGTGCCGAAGGCGCCGGGCTGGGTACGCTGCTCTCACGCATCATCGCCCCGATCCTGATGATCGGCTACTTCTACAACCGCCACAAATACCGCGGCTACCTCGACGGGTTCTCGCCCCGCAACTATTCGTGGGCCACGGTGAAGAACCTGCTGCACATGGGGCTTCCGATCTCGATGCAGATGTTCCTCGAAGCCTCGGCGTTCGTCGGCACGGGGATCATGATGGGCTGGTTCGGCAAGGAGACCATGAGCGCCAACCAGATCGCCGTCACGATCGGCAACTGCGCCTTCATGATCGTCATGTCGATCGGTGCGGCCACCACCATCCGCGTGTCGCACTGCTACGGTGCCCGCAACATCGGGGAGCTGTCGCTGGCGGCCAAGGCATCGTACCACCTGGTACTGGCCTGGAACGCTTTTGCAGCGCTGGTCTTCATCACCATGCGCAACATCATCCCGACGTTCTTCTCGACCAACCCCGAGGTGATCGCCATCGCTTCGCAACTGCTGGTCTTCGCGGCGCTCTACCAGCTTTCGGACGGCATCCAGAATGTTTCGGTGGGTATTCTGCGCGGCATACAGGACGTGAAGATCATCATGCCGATCGCCTTCCTCTCGTACATCGTATTCAACCTGCCGGTGGGTTACCTGCTGGGCTTTACATTGGGAATGGGGGCACAGGGGCTGATCCTGGGCTTCACCGTCGGTCTTACGACGGCCGCCGTACTGCTGATCGTCCGCTACCGCCGCGACATCCGGCGCTGGAAGGCCGGCATCCGATAATCCGGGATCTCCGCTTCCCGGCAGCGACGCACGTCCGCCCGACGGGAATATGCCGGAGTCTCAGCCGAATAAATTTGGCATTGCTCCCGGATTTCACTATCTTTACCGAAATTTATGACTCCAATGGATAACACCAAACCATATACGAAAGCGCCCAAGCCAGAAATCGGTCGCGGCTGCACGTTCTACTACGCCCCCGAAGGGGTCGCAGCCAAGCCCTGCGAGGGGTGCTACAAACTGCACGAAACAGCCTGGCTGGAGCAATACCCGCCACACACGCCGACCGATATTTTCGAAGTGCGCTTCAAGAACACCCGGCGCTCCTACTATCAGAACGTCAATAATCTGCCGCTGGAACGGGGCGACATCGTCGCTGTGGAGGCTTCGCCGGGACACGACATCGGCATCGTTTCCCTGACGGGCGACATGGTAGCCCGCCAGATGCGCCGCGTGGGTTTTAACCCCTACAACGGCGAATTCAAGAAGATTTACCGCAAGGCCAAACCCTACGACATCGAACGCTGGCAGGAGGCCATCGCTCTGGAGCACGAAACGATGATCGCCGCACGCCAGATCGCCGCCGAAATGGGACTCAATATGAAGATCGGCGACGTGGAGTACCAGGGCGACAAGATCAAGGCGATCTTCTACTACATCGCCGACGAGCGCGTGGACTTCCGCGAGCTGATCAAGGTCTTCGCCGAGCGGTTCCACATCCGCATCGAAATGAAACAGATCGGCGCCCGGCAGGAAGCGGGACGCATCGGCGGCATCGGAGCCTGCGGCCGCGAGCTGTGTTGCGCATCGTGGATCTCGAACTTCTCGAGCGTGACGACCAACTCGGCCCGTATGCAGGAGATCTCCCTCAACCCCCAGAAACTGGCCGGACAGTGCTCGAAACTCAAGTGCTGCCTCGCCTACGAATACGATACCTACGTGGACGCCCGCAAGGAGTTTCCCCGTCTGCGGGAACCGCTCCAGGCTCTCGACGGCGAATATTACCTGGTCAAAACCGACATCCTGGCCGGTACCATGTCCTTCAGCAGCAGCAAGGATACGATGACCAACGTGGTGACGCTTCCCGTCGCCCGCGTCAAGGAGATCATCGCGCTGAACCGTGCCGGCAAGAAGGTCGATCAGCTGTCGGCGGAGCAACCACAACGGGAGAAGTTCGAAGAACCGACCTACCGCTCGGAGGAAGGCAGCATCACACGCTTCGACGGCAACGGCTCCAAACGCAAGGGCCGCAACCGGCGTCGCGGCGATCGGGCAGAAGAACGCGAAAACCGGAACAACAACGGTGCCCGCAACGAAAGCGCCGCAGAAGCGTCCGCCGTTTCGGAATCCCGCAAGGACGAAAAACAGGAAAATGCAGCCAACCGGAGTGAACGCCGCGAAAAACGCGACCGCCGTGAACGGAATAATCGAAACGGACAAGGCGAAGGCCGCGAATCGCGCGGAGAACGGAATAACGGTCAGGGCGAACCGCACAACCCACGCAACAGCGACCGGAACGGGCCGCGAAACGGACAAAGCACCCAGAAAAACGAACAGCGCACCGAACGCGGGAACACCTCCGGCGAACAGAACGGTGAACGCGGCAACGGTCAGGGCTCTCGCAGCGAACAGCGCGGGGAACGTCGTTCGGAGCGTTCTCGTTCCGAAAACCGTCCGGGACAAAACGGCTCCGAAACCGATCCGACTCCGACACACTCCCAATCTCCGGGCGAAGAGGGACAGAACGGTGCCCGCCGCCGTCCTCGGGGACGCGGAGGACGCAACCGTCGTGAAGGCAACCGTCGGGAAGGCGGAAACGGAGAGACAGCACAACCCGAACCGCCGAAAAAAGAGCAATAACGACTCGTAATGTACCTGCGGAGTATCATAGCGATCGCCGGAATGCTCGTTACGAGCTGCCTTTCGCCGCATCAGACGGTCGTAACCGATACCGGGGGCGGCACGTGGAGCGAAAGTGCCGAAATCGAAATTCCGAACGCGGATACCGTGACCCCGCGCGACCTATACATCGTCGTGCGTTACAACGACTCCTTTCGGGACGACACGCTGCGGCTGACGATACGGACCATTTCGCCCGACTCCCTGGTTTTCGAGGAATCCTACACGCTGGGCCTTCCTCCCCGCAGGCACCCGGCAGCCCTCGCGGAGGAAGCGTCGGTTCCCTATCGTCGGCACGTAATTTTTCCCGACAGCGGCATTTACAGGATGGCTTTCACCCCGGCGATGCCGGTCCGGGGCGTGGAAGCCATCGGCATCAACCAGCAAAAAAGCGAATAAAAACAGATGGGCAAAGACAAACTCAGACGCTTTGCGGAGAACCTCACGTTCGAATGTTTCGTACAACCCGCCTTCGAGGAGGCCTTCCGCCGCGACCATCCGCTCAAAGGACATTGGCACAGCGACTTTTTCCATAACGACCGTCCGATCGTACTCGAACTGGGCTGCGGCAAGGGCGAATACACCGTCGCACTCGCGGAGCGCGACCCCAACCGCAACTTCATCGGTATCGACATCAAGGGTGCCCGCATGTGGCGCGGAGCCAAAACCGCCACGGAACGGCAAATGCGCAACGTCGGTTTTCTGCGTACCCGCATCGAAATGATCGCCTCCTTCTTCGCCGAAGGAGAGGTCGATGAGATCTGGATCACCTTCCCCGATCCGCAGCTCAAATCGCGCCGGGCCAAGAAACGGCTCACCTCACCCCTCTTCCTGGGCCAGTACGCACAGATGCAGGTTCCCGGCGGACGAATCAACCTCAAGACCGACTCGCAACACCTCTACGCCTACACGCAAGCCGTGATCGAACGGTTCGGTCTGCCCTGCGACGTGGCCAACAACGACATCTACGGCTCGGGGTTCGCGGACGAAATACTCTCGGTCAAGACCGCCTACGAACAGATGTTCCTCGAACGGAAGCTGCCGATCACCTACACCCGCTTCTCGCTGGGTGAACGACGCGATTTCCCGCCGTTCGACTGGGAAGGCGACGACACGGACGAGAAGGACAACGAAGAAGCACGGAAAAACCGAAACGCAATGCCATAAATTACAGCGCAGGGTGTCGATCACAACACCCCGCGCTTTTTCTCTCCGGTCCTGCGGACTTCCCGTACATCCGAATCAATCGGGCACATTCGCAATCCGTCCGCTATCCGGCAATACCAGCCATTTCAACATACGGGCCAGCTCCGTGTTGTCCAGTACGCCGTTAATCCGTTCGGCGCCTGTCCCGTACAGATAGACGGGCACCATCGCTGCCGTATGTCCGCCGGTGCTGAAACGGTACTCGATCCCGGCCTCCTCGTGCTCGAAATCGACATCGGCCGAAGGAATCGAAAGACCGCCCGTTTCGTGATCGGCCGTAACGACCACGAGCGTCCCGGGATGCCGGTCGGCGAAATCCATCGCAGCGGCAACCGCCCGGTCGAAATCACGCATCTCCGCCAGGACGCCTTCGGCATCGTTATCGTGAGCCCGCAAATCAATCTGGGATCCTTCGACCATCAGAACAAAGCCCCGATCGCGCTCGCCGGCTTCTCGCAACAGAATCTCCAGCGCCTTGCGGGTCGCCCGCTCCAGATAATCGCCCCGCCCCTCCGACATTTTCGGCAGGTGACCGTCGGTAAAGAATCCCATCACAGGTCCCCGGCTCAAGGTATCGAGCTGCGAGGGATCGGTCAGCACCAGAAAACCGCGATCCCGAAGGCGCTCGATGCTCGGTGAACCGTCTTCCCGTTCCCTTTTCGCGGACGATCGAGGAAGCGGGGGGATAATTCCGATTGCCGCAACAAGTATGGCGATTATATTGGGTTCGGGTTTCAGACTTGTTTCCCGAGGCTGTTTGTCATCGTTCGCCGGGGGCGTGTTCTGGGCTGTCCCTTTCTTTTGCCTCCTTGTGGAAAGGGGCTTGGGAGGGAAATGCTTGTCGGAAATCGGCCGGTACGGTACGTGATGGCTGCCTGTATTTGAGCGTGGAGCGGAGGGTTGTGAAGACTGTTTGTCGCCTGTTTTGCCGGGGTTTCGGTAAAATGGCCCGTGTTTATGAGCTTCTTCTTCTGCGGCGGTCGCTTGGACGCTATCGGGGGAAGTCCGGTTATTCGGCGATGACGCCCGATCCGACCAGCTCATCGCCATCGTACCAGGCTGCGAACTGTCCCGGCGTGATTCCGCGCTGAGGTTCGTCGAAAAGCAGGTAGGCCGCGTCCGAACGGATGAAGAGTTCCGCTCCTTGCAGCGGCTGGCGATAACGGATACGGACATCGAAACGACGGCTTTCGCCCGTTTTCAATTCCCGGAGCGGGTCGATCCAGTGCAGCTCGCCGGGAGCGATCCGCAAGGCCCGGCGGTAAAGTCCCGGATGGTCGTCCCCCTCGCCGACGTAGATCACGTTCTGCTCCACGTCGGTTGCCAGTACGAAAAGCGACTCCTTGCGGCCGCCGATCCCCAACCCTTTGCGTTGGCCGATGGTATAAAAGTGAGCTCCGTTGTGCTGTCCGATTTTTTTACCGTCGCGCACGGTATAACGGTAAGGAGCAGCAAGTGCGGCCAGCTCCGCATCCGTCGGCATGGAGGAACGCTTCGCAGCGGTTGCCGTCGGAGCTGTCGCCGGGTTCGGACATTCCGTCGAATCCGTATTCGCGGGATTCATACCGGAAGGAATGGCGCTTTTATCCGCGACTGTTCGCTCCGCCGTGCCCATACCTGCCTCCTCCGTTTTGCCGACGAGTGAGACGGCTTGGCCGTATTTGGACCAGTCGGACTTGATTTCATGGACATTGCCGGTTTTCGCTTCGAGCTTCTGTTGAAGAAAGACCGGCAGATCGACCTTGCCGACGAAACAGATGCCCTGCGAATCCTTGCGTTTGGCCGTGGCGAGCTTCATTTGCTCGGCGATGCGTCGCACCTCGGGTTTGAGCAGGTGGCCGACCGGAAACAGCGCCCGGGAAAGCTGTTCCTGCGAAAGTTGGCAGAGAAAATAACTCTGATCCTTGTTAGGATCACTTCCCGCGAGCAATTTGTAGATCGTCCGACCGTCGGGTGCCGTCTCTTCGGCCTTGCGACAGTAGTGTCCCGTAGCCACGAAATCGGCACCCAGCTTGAGGGCTTCCTTCAGAAAAACGTCGAACTTAATTTCGCGGTTGCAGAGCACGTCAGGGTTGGGTGTACGCCCTTTCGCGTATTCGGAGAACATATAGTCCACCACCCGGCGACGGTACTGGTCCGAGAGATCGACCGTATGGAACGGAATGTCGAGCCGCCGCGCGACAAGTTCGGCGAAGAGCCGGTCGTCGTGCCAGGGGCAGTCGCCTTCGAGCGTACCCGTAGTGTCGTGCCAGTTGATCATGAAGAGTCCGATAACCTCATGCCCGGCCTGTTGGAGCAGGTAGGCCGCTACCGACGAATCGACGCCGCCGGAGAGTCCGATAACCACACGTGCCATACTTTTTGCGCAAATTTTACTTTTCGACCGCACCGAAAGGCGCGTTTTGCCGGAAATATCCGGTCACGGAAGCACCGGTTTTCCACCGATTCTCGTTACAGTTCGATCAGTCCCTCGGGCAGTACCATCTTCACCGTACGGCCCTCGAAATCGATGCCTGCGATGAACTCCTCGACCGCCGGAACCAGGATCCGTTTGCCGCCGATCTCCACCTCGAAGAGGGGATTGGCCTCGCTGTCGTAATAATCCGTGATTTCGCCTTTCAACGTACCGATCCGTACCCGGAATCCGATCAAATCTTCCAGGTAGAATTCATCGTTTTCGTCGTCCTCGTGCTCGAGGTACAACTCCCGCCCGATAAACTCTTCCGCCCGACGAGCGGAGTCGATATCCGCGAATGTCGCCAATGCGTTGGTCTTGCCCCTCCGTTCGAAGCGGTCGCAAAAAAGAGGAACCGCCAGTGAATCGATCTTCACGAACAGCGGTTCCTCTGTTGAGAAGTCATCGGGAAACGTCGTGTAGAGATTCAGTAAAACCCCACCTTCAACTCCGAAGAGTTTACTCACGCGCGCAACCGACAACAACATAACGGTTGTAACTATGCCTCGGCAGGAGCTTCTCCCTCTGCGGGAGCTGCTGCTTCAGCCGATTCGGCAGCGGCAGCTTCGGCGGCCTCACGTGCGGCAGCTTCGGCAGCGGCTTTCTTCTCGGCGAGAGCGGCTGCGCGCTCTTCCTTGATTTTGGTCTCGGCGGCCAGACGGCTCTTCTCGGCCGATTTGGCGTCCGACGCCAGTTTGTTGGTCTTGTTCTCGATCTTGGTCTGCTTCTCGCTCAGCCATTTGTTGAATTTGGCCTCGGCGTCCGACTCGGAGAATGCACCTTTAGCGACACCGCCCAGCAGGTGCTTCTTGTACATTACGCCTTTGTAGGAGAGGATCGCCCGACAGGTGTCGGTGGGTTGTGCGCCTTTGAGTAACCAATCCAGAGCTTTCTCGAAGTTCAGATCGATCGTAGCAGGATTCGTATTGGGATTGTAGGTACCCAATTTCTCGATGAATTTACCATCACGTGGCGCTCTGCTATCTGCGGCAACGATATGATAGAAAGGCGCAGCTTTCTTTCCGTGACGTGCCAAACGAATTTTAACAGCCATTTGCTTGTAAAAATTTTTAAGTAAAATAATAAACGCTACCCACTTCCGGGGCTTTCAGGGGAGCAAAGGTAGCAACAAAAAACGGAATTGCCAAATCTGCCGGGAAACAAAATGGATCAAATTGGTAAAAGATGGGGTGTCCGGTCGTATTCGGCTGCTTTGCAGAAGCGGACAGGTGCAGTGAAGGCGGTTGCGATCAGGGCGGTACGGCTTGGCGTAACCGCCGATTTGCCGTTGATAAATCCCGAGTTTGGAGCACTCTTCGGATCGCACTGATCGTCTTCGGTGAAGGTTAATTCTTCGTAGTATAATTCCCCCAGACGCCGCTTTCATCCTGTCAGTTATGGTAGAATCTGATTCGAGCGAGTCCATATCGTCGGGAATCTGCGTTTGGCAATTTTTGCAGACGGGGTGCGGTCGTCGATTAAATCGTTGTATTAACTATTTGATACCTTGCTGGATAAGAGGTAAAACTTGTCGTGTTGCTTGCATAAGCGAGGATTTTGTATTACCTTTGCTGCGCTGTGCGATTATGTGCTGCAAACGATGGTTCCGTAGCTCAGTTGGATAGAGCAACAGCCTTCTAAGCTGTGGGTCGAGCGTTCGAACCGCTCCGGAATCACTTGAGAAAAACGATGAAAGATCCGCTAAACAATAACTGTTTAGCGGATCTTTCGTTGTCATGGTGTGCCGGGCTTGTGAGAGGATTCGCCAGGGACCGAAGATGAACGGAGCCGTGTAATCCGGCAGTGCGTTGTCTGAAAAAAGCTCTGGCCGATTTTCCGGTCGGCCGTCTGAATGTTGCGGGCAGTGTCTGAAGTATGTAAATATCGGTATTGTTATCGGGTTATCGTCCGTTTCCAGACGGTTTTGTTGCCACAGTTGTCCGTGACGGTCAGTTGGAGCGTGTAGCTCCGGCCTTTCGGGGTGCGGGAGTCGTCGAAGGTGTGGGTAATGGTGCCCTGCATCGGATTGCGTTCGAGCAGGATCCACTCCCCGTCGAGTGTGGCCGTATAGCTGCCTATGCCGGAGAAGTTGTCTCGCAGGCGGAAGGTGATGCTGCGCGTTCTGATCGGCTCTCCGGCTTTGAAGCGGGGCTCGATGCGTGGCGGAACGGTGTCGGCCACCACGCAGAAGTCGCCCAATGTGCGGGTCGAAAGGGTGACGGCGCCGTTTTTATATTTTCCTCCGGCATAGGAAACCTTCCCTTTGCGGACGAAACCCAGGGTGGTGTGGGGTTGTAAGTTCTGAGGAACATATGCCCGGATCGTAACCGTAGCCGCCGTATGCAGAGGCGTGTCGTAATCGAGGATCGAATAGAGGGGAGAGAGGACGGCGACCGACGGTGCGGCGGCGAATTGGGCCGGGCGGCTCGACTGACTGAAAAAGAGCGGTTCGTAGAAGACGCCGGCGGGGATGTGAACCGATGCCTCTCCCGCTGTATGCGAGAAGGGCCGGCGGTTATCGACGATGAGAGCCGTCGAATCGCATACGGCGCGAAAATCCCGCTGCGCAGGCTGTCGGATCGTCCGGAATTCGAGTATCGAACGGTTGCCGCTGTCGTCTTCGGCTTCGATGCGGATCTGCTGGCTCTGGCCTTCCGAAGGAGTCAGCAGGGCCTGGTTTTTCAAGACGGGGTAGAAATCGTCGATGCAGCCGTCGAGTCGGGTGAGGCGGATCACTTCGTTGCGCGAGGCGACCTGCATGGGGTAGTGGGTGACGGCGTTGCAGTAGCGGGTCTGGTCGAAGGCGAAGCCGTCGATACGAAGTTCGAAGATCGGATCTTCGTCTGCAAATTCACGTATGCGCCAGAGTCCGAATGTGTTGGATACGTCGTTTTTGCGGTCGGTCGTCTCCAGGATGAAGTAACCTCGGCCGCCGACGGAGAGTGCTCCTTCCTGTTTGAGCGCATAGCGTCCGGGTGTTTTTTCGACCAGCTCGACGGGGCGGGGCCGGGCGTGCACCGGGACACCGCGCACGCTGTCCACCTCGACGTAGTAGAGTTTCACCAGGCGCGGCGGAATGTCGTCGCGGGTGCGGATCACGCCGCTGGAAATGGTGTTGAGGGTCCGCTGCGTGCGGGAGTCGCGGATCTCGAAATGCAGGTGCGGGCCTGCGGACGAGCCTGTATTTCCCGACCAGGCGAACTGTTCGCCCTGCTTGAGCGGAAACCGGTCGGCCGGGGGATAGAGATTGATGCTGTTTCGCCGGGTGCGGTAACGCTCCTCGTGTACGTATTTTTCGATGTCGTCGCGGAACTTCGAGAGGTGCCCATATACGGAAGTCGTGCCGTTGGGATGGGTGATGTAGATGGCGCGTCCATAGCCGCCCGGCGTGACGGCGATGCGTGAGATATATCCGTCGGCCGTGGCGAGTACGGGTTTTCCCGTTACGCCGTCGGTTTTGATGTCTATGCCCGAATGGAAGTGGTTGGGACGCATTTCGCCGAAGTTGGCGGAGTAAAGCCCGGCCACGTCTCGCAGGGGAAAGATGTAATCTTCCGGGGCGAGGTGCTGGGCCGAAACGGGAGCGCTGCACAGCAGCAGCGCGGAGATCAGAAGTCGTCGCATGGTTCGTCGTTTGTTTGGATCAATTCGCCGGCGGCATCGAGTACTGCGTCGTAGTCGTATCCGAGCGAAAGGCCGTAGCGGATCAGTTTGGTTTTCAAATCGTAAGTATCTTTGTATCGGGTCAGTCGGAGCTTTTTTTCGAGCTGTGTCCGCAGCCGTTCGGACTGGTTCGCCGGATCCAGTCGGGCAAGAGCTTCATCGATGATCGCTGCGGCGATGCCTTTGAGCCGGAGCGAGGTGCGGATCTTGCGGGCGCCCCAGCCGCTCAGCCGGATTTTGTCGCGCACGAAGGCTTCGGCGTAGCGGTTGTCGTCGATGAATCGGTCGGCGAGGAGCTTTTGCAGCACGCCCTGCCGGGCCGAAGGCTCCACGCCCCAGCGCTGCATCAGCCGCAGGGCGTCGCCCGAGGATTTTTCGCTCCGGGCACAGAGCCGGATCAAGGCCGCGTAAGCCTGTTCGGGCGTTTTGTCGCGTTTTATCTTCTTTGCAGGCTGCATGTCATGCGGTTTTTGTCGTTCAGGTCGCGGCGCACGGCGGTATCCGGAAACCCTTCCCGGGTCAGCATCCGGAACGTTTCGTCCGCGAAATTCTCGTGGATCTCGAAATAGAGCCGTCCGCCGGGACGGAGCAGCCGCCGGGCATTGCGGGCGATGGCCCGGTAGAAAATCAGCGGATCTCCGTCCTCGACGAAGAGCGCCTCCGCCGGTTCGTAACCCGTAACATTCACGCGTATCGAGGCTTTTTCGCTGCGGGGGATATAGGGGGGATTGGAAACGATCAGGTCGAACTGTTCCCGTTGTCCGGGGAATAGCTCCCCGAGGGCGTCGCCTTGTCGGAAATCCACTTTTGCATCGAGTCTCCGGGCATTTTCGCGGGCGATGGAGAGGGCTTTTTCGGAAATATCGACGGCTGTAATACGGGACTCCGGGATCAGCCGGGCCAGTGTGACGGCGATGCAGCCGCTGCCGGTGCCGACGTCGAGTACGGCGGGATTGTCCGGGGCGGGGGATTCGGCGATCCAGCGGACCAACTCTTCGGTTTCGGGACGGGGAATCAGCACCCCTTCCCGCACCTGGAAATCGAGCCCGTAAAATTCGGTATGTCCCAGTACGTATTGCAGGGGACGGCCGGCGGCCAGTTCGCCGATGATCCGGTCGAGTTCGTCGATTCCGAGCTCCTTGTCCGGTTCGGCGACCAGGTCGGTCAGGCAGAGTCCGCCGAGTTCCATCACAACGATCCGGGCGATTTGTCGCGCTTCGCGCTCGCCGTAGAGGGCGGTGAGCGGCGTTTCGATCCGTGCGATGATTTCCCGGCGTGTCGGCATAGTCGGTCCGTTTATTCCGCAGTACGCAGGGATTCGAGCCGTTCGAAGAAGTCGGGAAAGCTCTTGGCCACGCATGCGGGATTTTCGATAACGACGGGGGTGTCGGCGTTCAGAGCCGCTACCGCGAGCGACATGGCGATGCGATGGTCGTCGTGGCTGTGCACGTGTCCGCCCCGGATTCGTCCGCCCCGGATTTTCATCGTATCCTCTTCGTC
>OKTL01001016.1_pt1 | contig 12959 bp, 9 predicted proteins | sample 1606211 | NCBI WGS metagenome assembly OKTL01 (sample SAMEA3879538, study PRJEB24766) | human gut metagenome | biome: human-associated habitat; feature: feces | place: USA | collected 1985/1987 | reverse complement strand
CCCCCGGAGCGCCGTTTAAATAATCAACACAAAGGCCGCTGTCATCTGCAATTGCAGGCAAGCCCGTAACATCACAGGCAGATTGAGCCTTCAGTTCTGCGTTTTCCGCAAAGGTGGTGCCGGTTTCCTCAACCTCCGGAAGCTCTGTTCCAAGTGATTTTGCAGTTACTATATTAACACCGAGGGGTGCCAAAATTCGCTGCATCTCTGCTAATTTTTTCATATTATTGGTTGCTAAAACAAAATCCATATCATTCACCTAAATATTATTCTTTATCATCACCGAAAAGCCCGGCAGCAAAAGCATCCGCATCAAACGGCTGCAAATCATCAATTTGCTCGCCGACACCTACAAACTTAACGGGCACATCAAGCTCATTATTTATTGCAAGCACAACGCCGCCTCTTGCAGTGCCGTCAAGCTTAGTAAGCACAATTCCGGTGATCCCTGCGGAATCCTTGAAATCCTTTGCCTGGTTAACAGCGTTTTGCCCCGTTGTGGCATCAAGCACAAGCAAAACCTCTTTTGAAGCATTGGGCAATTCACGGTCTATAACACGGCTTATTTTATTAAGCTCGTCCATTAAATTCTTCTTATTATGAAGTCTTCCTGCAGTGTCAATAATTATTACATCAGCATTACGAGCCTTACCTGCCTGAATTGTGTCAAACACAACAGAGGCGGGATCCGAACCCTCTGCAGATTTAATTAAATCAACATCTGCACGATCTGCCCAAACCTGAAGTTGCTCTATTGCAGCGGCACGGAAAGTGTCTGCTGCACCGAGAATAACGCTTCTGCCCTGCTCTTTAAGGCGAAGAGCAAGCTTGCCGATTGTGGTGGTTTTGCCTACACCGTTTACACCTATCACAAGAATAACGGACGGCTTTGAGCGAAGTTTTAAATAGCTGCCGCCCCAAACAATGCCCGAAACGATATCCTTGAGCATTTCACGAACCTTTTTAACATCGTGCACATCGTCATTTTGCACCTTTTCTCTGAGGCTGGCAATAACCTTTTCAGCCGTAGGAAATCCTACATCACCCATTATTAAAATTTCTTCAAGCTCATCATAAAGCTCGTCTGTTATTTCCTCATAAGACTCAACGGCTTCTTCAATCTGTGCCGTCATTCCCTGCTCACGGGTTTTTTTAAGCCCTTTTCTGAATTTATCAAATAATCCCATAATATCTCCGCTAAATATATATTTAAATTTTATTCAAGGCCCATCTTTGCCGCAAGCTCTGCAGACTGCAATTCAAGCAGCTTTGAAACGCCTTTTTCCTGCATCGTTACACCATAAAGCACATCCGCCTCTTCCATGGTGCCGCGCCTGTGAGTGATTGATATAAACTGAGTTTTATCCGTCATTCGGCGCATATATTTTGCAAAGCGCTCAACATTAACATCATCAAGCGCAGCTTCAACCTCATCATAAATGCAAAACGGCGAAGGTGTTACTTTGAGCACGCTGAACAGCAGTGCCATTGCAGCAAGCGATTTTTCGCCGCCGGAGAAAAGATTGATGTTTTGAACTGATTTTCCCGGTGGCTGAATTTTGATTTCAATTTGACTTTCAAGGCAATTATTAGGATCCTCAAGCAAAATTTCACCTTTGCCGCCGCCAAAGAAATCCGCAAAGCAAGTTTTAAATTCCGCATTGATTTTATTGAACTGAAGCATAAATTTTTCGCTCATTGAAGCCGTAAGATCTTCAATAATTTTGTTCAGCTCTGATTTAGATTTTTCTATATCATCTGTTTGCTCTTTAAGAAATTCATACCTTTCGGAAACTTCTTTATATTCCTCAATTGCGCCGACATTGATTGAGCCAAGTTTTTTTATGGCAACCTTTATTTCATGCAGGCGTTTTTTTGCCTCCTGCATATTTTCAATTTGAATATTTAAAGCCTCGGCCTCACGGCGGGTGAGCTCATAATGTTCAAAAAGCATATCATTAAGCTCGTCGTACTCTTTGCGCATTGCGATTTTGCGTTCATCAAGCCTTACAATTTCGGCAGAAAGTTTTTCACGCTCCTGCCCCTTATTGCGCTCCAAAGCACGAAGCTCAGCCGAGCGCTTATCAAGGCCGTTGCGCTGCTCTATAAGCGCTGAAATTTCCTGACCGGATTGAGCAGATTTTTGCCTCAACTCTTCGGCCTCTTTTTTGATGGCATCAACAGAAGCCTTTAAAGCGGAATTCTTTGATTCCAATTCCTTAATATCGTCTTCAATTGATTTCACTCTGCCGGTTTGAGTTGATTTTTGCAGCTGTAATTCTTCAATAGAGAGCTTTGCCGCCTGTGAATCCTTTGCAAGTGCAAGAATTTCAATATTGATATTTTCCGTTTGTGCTCTTAAAGCTTCTCTTTGCTCCAAAATGCCCTTGGCATCGCCGGAAACCTGATTCAAACGACTTTCCGCCGATTCGATTTGAGCTCTGATTTCTGCGGTTTTACCGTCATTTTCTTTAAACGCCTGCTCAAAAAGCATTATTCTGCCGCCGGCATTTTCTTTTTCATCCGCAAGTGCAGAAAGCTGAGATGAAAGTGCAGAAATTCTGCCTGCAATCAGCCTGCCTTCGCCCTCGGTGCGAATTCTGTCTTCCTTCGCCGTCATAAGCTCTGCCTGAGCAGCCTGCATTTGCGCCGCGGCTCTGTTGGCTTCTTCTGCGGCAAGCTTATATTCGGCGGCGATTTCATCATAATCCGCTTTTATCTTTTTAGCCTGAGTTTCAAGCTCTTCTATCATATTTGCACGGGAAAGAATACCGGCTCCCCTTGCACGGCTGCCGCCTGTCATTGATCCGCCGGGATTGATTACCTGCCCGTCAAGCGTTACTATTTTGAATCGGTTTTTATATTTTTTTGCGATGCCGATTGCGCTGTCCATATCATCAACAACAACAACCCTCGAAAGGAAGCTGCCGACTATATTTTTATATTGATCTGCACACTGCACAAGATCACTTGCAACGGCCACAAAGCCGAGATTATCCTCAAGCCCGCGTTCTTCAAACACACGGGATTTAATGTTTGAAATAGGCAGGAATGTTGCTCTGCCGACATTATTTTCTTTAAGATAATAAATTGCTCTTTTGGCATCTGCCTCTGTTGAGGTTACTATGTTTTGCATAGCGGCACCGAGAGCAACCTCAACGGCAACGGAATATTCATTTTCAACCTGAATAAGCTGTGAAAGCGGGCCGTGAATACCGCCGAGTGCTTTTTCTCTTGCACGGCGCATAACAGCCTTTACGGCACCGGAGTAACCCTCCATATTTTTTTCAAGATCGGAGAGCATTCTTGCCTTTGATTCTTTTTCCGAAAGCTGCCTTGAAAGTTTTTCAAGCTGCTCTTTTAATTCATTTGCCTTTTGAGATTTTGATTTTTGCTTTAAACCGAAACCGGCAACGGAATTTGAATTTTCTGCGATTTTTTCATCAAGCTGTGCAAGAGCGGCATCATTATCAGCTTTTTTTGAGTTTTCGGCCGCAAGAGCAGCTTCTGCCGATTTAATGCTTTCATCAACGGTTTCCGTTCTTGCCTTAATTTCATCCATACTTGATTTGGCCTGAGTGGCTTTAACCCTGAAATCGGAAAGCTTAACGGTGAGCGCTGCAATAGTGTTGTTAAGCTCTGCGGAAAGCCTTGAAAACTCCTCGTTTGAGCTGACAAGCCTTTGCATTTCCTCGGCAGTTTTTTGAAGCTGTTGCTTCTTTAAAACGGATTCACTTTCGCACTTTTCGATAAGTGCCTGCTTTTCGGCTATACCGTCATCAATCGCCGCATTGCCTTTTGCTGCAAGTTCAATATCGGATTTAAAGCGAAGGGCCGTTTCGTTATTGTGCGAAATAGTGGTTTCAAGAACGGAAATTTCACCGTCTTTTTTCAAAGCCGCCTCTTCAAAAGCTGCACCGCCGGATCTGATTTCATCTATCCTGTCGTTTATTTCCGCTGTTTTTTCAAGAGCGGTCTCTATATCGTTTTCAATACTTTTCAGCTCATTTTCACAGATATTATAAGATTCGTTTGCGGCATCGATTTTATGCTCTTGCTCACGAAGCTCATTTGTGAATTTATTGATTTTATTTACCCAAACGCCGATCTCAAGATTTTTCTTTTCGTCGGAAAGCTCTATAAATTTAGCTGCCTTTTCGCTTTGAGCTTTAAGAGGGCCTACCCTGCTTTCAAGCTCGCCGAGAATATCAAGCAAACGCACCAAATTTTCCTGAGCTTGATCAAGTCTGCGCTGAGCATCTTTTCTTTTGTGGCGGAAGCGTGAAATCCCGGCAGCCTCTTCAAACAATTCACGCCTGTCTTCATTTTTTGCTGAAATGATTGAATCAATTTTACCTTGACCAACCATTGAATAGCCGTCTGCACCGAGGCCTGTGTCCATAAACAACTCATGAATATCACGGCGAAGCACATTTTCGCCGTTTATTTTATATTCGCTTTCGCCGCTTCTGTAATATCTGCGTGAAACGGTTACGGTATCGCCCTTATCTTTAAGAGTGCCGTCACTGTTATCAAGAGTAAGCTGCACTTGGGCAAAGCCCACTGCTTTTCTTGCAGATGTGCCGCCGAAGATAACATCCTCCATTTTTGAACCTCTGAGGTTTTTTGTGGAGGTTTCGCCGAGCACCCAGCGCACCGCATCCGATATATTACTTTTTCCGGAGCCGTTTGGCCCAACAACAGCCGTTATTCCCTTTCCGAAATTCAATTCTGTTTTATCCGGAAAGGATTTAAAGCCCTGCATTTCAAGTGATTTTAAAAGCATTTACCCTACCCTCACCTCGTTTGGAGCAAGCGTGTTATCATATTCGATAAAAATTTCATAACCTGCGTTTTTAAGCTCTTCGAGATTTGATTTTTTATTACCCAGCAATTTTGAAATTGATTTTTCGTTAACATACACCTGATATTTACCGGGCGGATAAGAGGTGATTCTATTAAGCATTATCTTTGAAGCAACCATTTCACCAAGGCACTCATGATAACCGCCTGCAAGCATATTTTCTCTGATGTCGTTACTTGCATGCAAGCCCACACGAATAACATCAATGCCGTTATCTTCAAAATAATCAACAAGATCTGCACAAAGTTCTACAGATTTTTTCAAAGAAGGAGGATAATACTTTTTTTCCTCATACATCTTTGCAAGATAAGTATCTTTAAGCACAACCGTTGGATAAATACGAACAGTTTTCGGCTTAATTTTAACAAATTCCCTTGCAGTGTCTATATCACGGTCTTTATTTGTTTTATAAAGCCCCGTCATCATTTGCAAGCCAAGCTCAAAGCCGGCATCTTTAATCATTTTTGAAGCTTGCCTTACACATTCTGCATCATGCCCGCGCATATTTGCTTTAAGCACCGCATCATTCATGCTTTGAGCGCCGAGTTCGATTGATGTTACGCCGTATTTTTTCAGCAGCTTCAACACAGATTCATCAATAGCATCCGGCCTTGTTGAAATTCTTATACCGGTTACTTTTTTATTTTTAACATAAAAATAAGCGGCTTCCAAAAGCTCTGTCATATAACTTTTTTCAATAGCAGTAAACGAACCGCCGAAAAATGCGATTTCATACTGGAAATAACCGCCCTTTGCCTGCGTGCTTTCAAGAGCTTTTATCACTGTTTCATGAACATCGGCGGCAGTTGGGGCTTTTGTTTGCCCTGTGATTGTGTTTTGATTGCAAAACGAACATTTTTGCGGGCAGCCGATGTGCGGCACAAAAATGGATATATTTGTTTTTCTCATATTCCCATCAGTTGCAAAGCTTCCTTTGCTGCCTCCTGTTCTGCTTGTTTTTTACTTGTGCCCATTCCTCTGCCTATAACATTTGAATTAAGATGAACCTCTGCCTCAAATCTTTTATCATGGGCAGGGCCGCTTTCGCTTGTTATAACATAATTGAGGGTTTCTTGATGATTTTGCTGCACAACCTCTTGAAGAATCGTTTTATAATCCTTGAAATTCAAATGATGTTTGTTTACGGAATCACTCAAAAAGCGAAGCACAAATTTTGAAGCGCATTCCAAGCCGCCGTCTAAATAAACGGCTGCCGTAAGAGCCTCAAAAGCATCCTCCAAATTTGACGGGCGCATCCTGCCGTTATTACATTCCTCGCCCTTGCCGAGATAAAGATAATCTCCGAGCGAGATTTGATTGGCATAATCCGAAAGAGCTGCTGTGCATACAAGGCGTGAGCGAAGCTTTGAAAGATCGCCCTCAGGCATATCGGTAAACTTTTCAAAAAGAAATTGAGCAGTTGTTAGAGACACCACGGCATCGCCCAAAAATTCAAGTCTTTCATTATAGGGGCACTCATATTTATGCTCATTTGCATAGCTTGAATGAGTGAGTGCCGCCTTCAAAAGGGATTTGTCCTTAAATGTGTATTCAATTGTTTTTTCAAGCTGTAACATATTTTTATTCATTTGCATTTGCTCCGAAAGCTTTTTCCGTTTCGTTTATAAGATCGTTTTCAAGGAACCACACTGCCTGCTTAATTGCATTTTTAAAAGTGCGAGCATCGGCAGAGCCATGAGCTTTTATAACAGGCTTACGCACGCCGAGAAGCACTGCGCCGCCGTATTCCTTATAATCAAACTGCTTTTTCATATTGTTTATTCCGCCCATAACGCCGAGTGCGGAAAGCATAGTAAAAATATTCTTTTTGAAAATATCCTTAATGCCGTTCATCAAGGCTTTTGCCACACCCTCGTACATTTTAAGAACAAGATTGCCGGAAAAGCCATCCGCAACAACAACATCGGCATCACCGAACGGAATTTGCCTTGCTTCAATATTACCCACAAAATTATAATCGGAATTTTTCATAATTGAATAAGCTTCTTTAACCATGCGTGTGCCTTTTGTTTCCTCCGTGCCGTTATTAACAAGCGCAACACGGGGATTTTTGCAACCGAGAATATGCTGCATGTACAGGCTTCCGAGCTTTCCGAATTCATCAAGAAATTCAGGGCGGCATTCAACATTTGCACCGCAATCAAGAAGCAAAAAAGGTTTATTGACGCTTGGCATAACAGATGCTATGCAAGGCCTCTTTACGCCCTTAATTCTTTTTGTTATGAGAGTTGCGCCAACAGTAATGGCACCGGTGTTTCCGGCAGAAACAAAAGCATCGCCGACTCCCGAATTAAGCAAGGAAAAGCCAAGCCCCATACTTGAATCTGCCTTTTCCTTAAGCACGCATTTAGCATCATCGTTCATTTCAATTGCAGGCGCATCCGTGTTATAAATCTGTGTGTTTTTAAGCTCTATTTTATTTTCATTGACGCATTTCATAATTTCTTTTTCATTGCCGCAAAGAACTATATCAATTCCGAATTCATCAACGGCTAGCATTGAGCCTTTTATAATTTCCAACGGCGCATTATCACCACCGAAAGCGTCAACAATAATCCTCATCGCTTAAAATCCTTTCTATTTCTGCAAGAGATCTTTGAGCAAGCGCCACATAGCGTTCCTTTTTATCTCTTATCTTTGGCTCTATAGGCGGCAGAACGCCGAAATTGGCACCCATAGGCTGAAAATCCGCAACGGATTCATCGCTTATATACCCTGCAAGAGCACCTATCATGGTTGTTTGGGGCAACACAAGCGGCTTTTTATTTTGAGCAAGCCTGACTGCATTTTTGCCTGCCATAATTCCCGAAGCTGCCGATTCCATATAGCCTTCAACGCCGGTTATTTGCCCTGCAAAAAACACATTAGGCACACAACGCATACAAAAGCTTGCATCAAGCAGTTTGGGAGAATTCAAAAATGAGTTTCTGTGCATTACGCCGTATCTTACAAATTCCGCATTTTCAAGCCCGGGAATCATTGAAAAAACTCTTTTTTGCTCGCCGAATTTAAGATTTGTTTGAAAACCGACAAGATTAAACATTGTGCCGCCTGAATTTTCACGGCGCAATTGAACCGCAGCCCAAGGCCGATGACCCGTTGCGGGATTTATAAGACCGACGGGCTTCATAGGGCCGAAGCGAGGAGCATCGAGCCCTCGCTTTGCAAGCTTTTCGATTGGCATACAGCCCTCATAAACATCAAAATCATGCAAAACGGCACCCTCTGCAGAAACGAGTTCTTCAATAAAATTTTCATATCCCGCTTTATCAAACGGGCAATTAAGATAATCATTTTCTCCGCCCCTGCCATAGCGAGACGCACCGAACACAACATCCATATTGATGCTTTCTGCCGTAACTATGGGAGCGGCAGCATCGTAAAACGAAAGATAATCACCGCAAAGCTTTCTTATGCTTTCTGCCATTTTTCCGTCTGTTAACGGACCGGTGGCAACGATTGTTATATCATTCGGGCTGAGAGAAATTTCTTCTTGCTCAGCATAAACTATTTCAATATTTTTGCAATTTTTGATTTTTTCGGTTACGGCTTCGGAAAACAAATCACGATCAACGGCAAGTGCACCGCCTGCGGCAACTGAATACTGCTTTGCTATCGGCACGGTAAGCGAGCCGAGCAGGCGCATTTCTTCTTTCAAAAGCCCGGCCGCAGAATCAATGCGAGAAGCTTTAAGAGAATTTGAGCAAACAAGCTCTGCAAAATTATCCGATTTATGCGCAGGTGATTTTTTTGCGGGCTTTTGCTCATAAAGAGTTACCCTATTTCCGCTTTGAGCGATTTGCCATGCCGCCTCAACTCCCGCAAGGCCGGCGCCGATTACTTTAAAATTCATTTATTATTCTTCGCTTTTCTTTTTCTTTGTGACGGGCTTTGTGAAGCCGCAGCCCTCAGTATCGGGGCAATAAAGCACATTGCCCTTTCTTCTGAACAATGATTTGCCGCAGCGCGGGCAAACCTCGTCACTGGGCAGATCCCAAGTCATAAAATTACAATTGGGATAATTTGAGCAGCCGTAAAAAGCCGCACCTTTTCTTGTTTTCTTTTCTATAACATCGCCGCCGCATTCCGGGCACTTTGCCTTTGTGCGCAATATAAGCGGCTTTGTATTTTTACACTCCGGATATCCGGGGCAGGCAAGAAACTTACCGAAGCGGCCGACCTTAACAACCATTTTTCTGCCGCACTTTTCGCAAACCTCGTCTGTTTCCTCCTCTTTAAGCTTAATCTTAACGCCCTGCATTTCGATTTTAGCCTTTTCAAGAGGCTTTTCAAATTCATCATAATAGTGGCGAATCATATCAATATAGTTCTTTTCGCCGCTGTCTATCTTATCGAGATCAGCCTCCATTTTAGAGGTGTATTTAACATCAACAATATTCGGCATTCTGTCTTCCAGAAGCTTTGTTACGGCTTCACCGAGCTCTGTTGGCACAAATTGCTTACCCTCACGCTTAACATACTCACGGGCAACTATGGTTGATGTGATTGTTACATAAGTTGACGGTCTGCCGACACCGTTTTCTTCAAGCGCCTTGGTAAGGCTTGCTTCGGTATATCTTGCAGGCGGCTGTGTAAAATGCTGATTTCCGAGAATGGATTTAAGCCTCAGAGTATCGCCCTGTTTAAGCTCCGGCAACGGTGCAGAAGAATCGGAAGAGGTTTCATCCTTGGATTCTTCATACAAAGCCGTAAATCCGTCAAACTTAACTGTATAGCCCGATGCGGTAAAGGTGTAATCACCTGCGGCAATTTCAACCTTAACGGTTTCCTGAAGGCAATTTTCCATAAGAGAAGCAATAAAGCGTTCCCAAACAAGCTTATAGATTTTATATTGATCGTTTGTGAGAGAATCTTTTATCGATTCCGGTGTAACGCCCGGCATTGACGGACGGATAGCCTCATGGCCGTCTTGCACATTACCCTTGGATTTAAAGAAACGAGGCTTCTTCGGCAAATATTTTTCGCCGTAATTATCAAGAATAAACTGATTGCCGGCAGCTCTTGCTTCATCTGAAATACGGAGTGAATCCGTTCTCATATAAGTGATAAGACCGACTGTGCCGAGGCCTTTAACATCAAGACCTTCATAAAGCTCCTGTGCGGCTTTCATGGTGCGCCTTGCCTGGAAAGAAAGCCTTCTTGAAGCCTCTTGCTGAAGTGTTGATGTTATGAACGGCGGTGTGGGGCTTTTCTTTCTTGTGCCTTTTTTCACCGATGCAACCGTGTATTCAGCGCCGTTAAGATCAGAAAGAATTTTATCGCTTTCTTCCTTGGAATTTATTTTTATCTTTTTACCGTCTTTACCGTAAACGGCAGCCGAAAAAACTTTTTTGCTTGGCGGATTTGTGAACTTTGCATCTATTGACCAATATTCCTGAGGCACAAATGCACGAATTTCTTCTTCCCTATCAACAACAAGGCGAAGAGCAACAGACTGCACACGGCCTGCGGAAAGGCCGCGCCTGATTTTTTGGCTGATAAACGGAGAAAGCTTATAGCCGATCAATCTGTCTAAAATACGGCGAGCCTGCTGAGCATCAACAAGGTCTATATCAATGCTGCGAGGATTTTCCATTCCTTCGGTTACCCCGTGCTTTGTGATTTCATTAAATGTTACACGGTTTTTATCTTTTAAATCAAGATCAAGAATGTTTGCAAGATGCCAACTGATAGCCTCCCCCTCTCTATCGGGGTCGGTTGCAAGATAAACATAATCCGATTTATCGGCTTTCTTTTTTAAATCTTTAACAAAAGCTTCCTTGCCCTTTATAATTGCGTATTTAGGTGCAAAATCATGTTCTATATCAACCGAAAGCCTTGCAGACGGCAAATCACGAACATGGCCCATTGAGGCAACAACCTCATAGCCTTTGCCGAGATATCCTTTTATATTTTTCGCCTTAGCAGGCGACTCCACTATTACAAGCTTAGACATTTAAATTACCATAGCCTTTCTGAAGCATTAAAATCAAAGCGGCACAGCCACAAAAGTTTGATTATAAATGCAATATATTAAAATACCCGTTAATCAAAAAGCGATTAACCGTGTTAAATAACTTATTAAAAATTTAAGCAAGACGATATCTTTTACCGCCTGCGCCCGTGGCAAGCCCGGCAATTTCAAGTGCGGTTAATGCCGTAAGAGTTTCGCCTATTCCGATTTCCGCACGGCGGCTTATTTCGTCTGCGCTTTGGTATTCCTCTTGAAGCACACAATAAACTGCCTTCGTGTTGCCGGAAAGCTCGGACGCCGCCTTTTGGCGAGCCTCTCTTCTTTTTCTGCCCGCCTGAGGATTATCAAACGATATATCACGGGCTTTGCCGTAAACATTTGCATTTTTATTTGCGGTTTCACGCATTATTTTGCCAACCGATTTAACCTCATCTATTCTTATGCCGTATTCCTCAGCATAAGGATAAAGCAAATCAAGCGGCTTTGTGGCAACCGTTGCGCCGTCATCAATCAGTTTATTTGTGCCTGCAAAGGCAGGATCAAGAATTGAGCAAGGGAGTGCAAAAACATCCCTGCCCTGCTCAAGCGCATAATTTGCAGTTATGAGACTGCCGCTTTTTATGCTTGCCTCAACAACAAGAACGCCGAGCGAAATTCCGCTTATTATTCTGTTTCTTATCGGGAAAGTATATTTTGATGCCTGCGTAAACGGCTGAAATTCCGTTATAAGAGCGCCGTTATTAACAATCGCATCACGCAGCGGTTTATTTTCCATAAGATACTTAGTGCCCAAGCCGCAGCCAAGCACCGCAATGGTTTTGCCGCCTGCAAGCATTGCTCCGTTATGCGCTGCCGTATCAACGCCCAAAGCGCCGCCGGATGCAACTATTGCACCCTTTTCGGCAATTCCTCTGCTCATAACATCTGCCGCCTTAACGGCATAATCACTTGCACGCCTTGTGCCTACAATTCCTATAACGATATTATTATCAACATCCGGAAATTCACCGTCTGCATACAGCACGGCAGGCGGATTAAAAATACTACGCAATCTTTCCGGATAGTGAGGATCATCATAAGGCACAACCTGCCATCCGTTCATTTTACAGGTGGCAAGCACCTCTTCAGCCTGCTGCCGTGAAGATTGGCAAAGCCGTTCTGTTTGGCGTGGCACAAGCACGGGACTCATTCGCCATTCTGTTTCACCGGCCGCAAAAAGATTTTCCGCAGAACCGAAATATTCAATTACTTCATTTATGGCAGCTCCGGCACCGAGGGCGGTCTGAAGCCTAATCCAGGAAACAGCATCACTCATTACCGCAGCATCTCCCACATAACTATTGTGCCCGCAACAGAAGCATTAAGGCTTTCTGCCCTGCCAAGCATATTTATTGTTATCGGTGCACATTCTGCAAGCACCTCAGATGAAACACCGTTTCCCTCATTGCCGATAACACAGATATCTGAGCCTTTGAATTCAACATTAGTTATATCTTTTGCATTGGAATCAGGCACGGCGGCATAAACAGAAAACCCGGCTGCCTTATATTTTTTTATATCTTCCGCAAGATTTTCGCTTTGAACAAAAGGCAACCGCAAAATTCCGCCCATTGAAGCCCGCAAAGCCTTGGGGTTATAAACATCGCAACAATTAAAGAGCAGCGCACCGCTTATTCCGAGCGCCTCTGCTGTTCTTACTATTGCGCCGAGATTTGAAGGATCTTGAATTTGATCAAGAGCAATATATTTTTTACCCGGCTCAATTGCGCCTTCCGAGCTACGCATTTTGCAAACGGCGAACACGCCTTGTGAAGATTGAGTATCACAAATTTTTTGAGCAATTTCATCAGTTATAAAAAATGACTTTGGAAAATATGCAATAAGCTTATTGCATTTTTTTTCATATTTTTCCGCTGCGGCTTCTGTGATGAGCAATGTGCAGGGAACGCAATCGGATTCCATAACATCAAAACAAAGCCTTACACCCTCAAGCACGAATTTTTGATTTTCGTTTCTGAATTTGCGAGAGGTGAAAAGCTTCTTTACTTCTTTTATTAAATTATTTGACTTGCTTGTGATTTTTTCCATACCGATTCTCCA
>OKTL01001010.1_pt1 | contig 13015 bp, 20 predicted proteins | sample 1606211 | NCBI WGS metagenome assembly OKTL01 (sample SAMEA3879538, study PRJEB24766) | human gut metagenome | biome: human-associated habitat; feature: feces | place: USA | collected 1985/1987 | reverse complement strand
ATCACTCTACCGCCGACTCTATACGGCCGAAAACTGTCTGGTCGTATGCAGCGGCCGCATCGGGGAGGAGGAGTTGCAAGGCATCGGCGCCCTGGCCGAAAAACTCCCCCGTGCCGACCGCAGCGCCACAGCCGAATTTCCGGCTCCCCGCAGCGAAGCCTATCGTTTCGTCGAAAGGCCCGACGCCGTGCAATCCTCGCTGCGCGTAGGGCGTCTGCTCTTCACCCGCACACATCCCGATTTCGTCGGGATGCAGGTCGTCGCTACGGTACTGGGCGGCTATTTCGGCTCGCGGCTGATGCAAAACCTGCGCGGCGAGCACGGTTACACGTACGGCGTGGGTGCCGCCATGGTCAATTTCGAGCGGGAGGGTTACCTGGGAATCGCTGCCCAGGTCGGAGCCGAGGTGACGGCCCCGGCACTTCGGGAAATTTACAACGAAATCGAACGGCTGCGCCGGGAGCCGATGCCCGAAGAGGAACTTTCGCTGGTGAAGAACATCATGACGGGCGAGGTGATGCGCATCCTCGACGGACCGTTCGGCATCGCCGACGTGACGATCGAAAACCTCCTCTGCGGCACGAACAACGGTGTCATCGAAGAGAACATCCGCCGGATACAGGCAATCACCCCGGCCGAGGTACAACGGCTGGCCGTCAAATACCTCCGCCGCGAAGATCTTATCACGGCCGTCGTGGGAGCGGTCAATCCAAAGCATGAGATTTAACGGGAAACGACTTCCTTCCATAAAACGCATACGGAATTATCCACTTTGATCTTGTATAACTATGTAACATAAAGATACGAAAATTATGGAAAGTAGGGCTTTCTCCCTACTTTTTTCTATAAATCATACAATGTTTCTTCTAATGTTTTTTCTTGTCTCTTTAATTCCTCCAAGTCTCTTTTCCTTTGCTTTATCTCCTTTCTCTTACGCTGTTCTTGTATTGGGATGTATTCAATTAGATAATTTTTGAATTTATCTTGGCTAATCGAAAGTTTTGAAGTCCCGTCTTTTAAGCGGCTTGTTATCTGCTTTCTTATTGACATAAAATAGAAAGAATAGTATTCCAAATCTAACGGGAATTGTATGTGATTCCTTTCTTGGAGTATTAGGCATAACGTACTTGCCATAAATTTGCCATTTACGTAATGGCATCTTCCGAGTGAACCTTCCGAATTATTTGCGTATATTATAGCCTCTCCTTCCATTTGGTACATATTATGTTTCTTCCATTTTTCAGAAGCCGTAATAAAGTCATATTCTCCATCTTCCTCGCCATCCTCTGATTGTAATTCACCTGTTTGTATAGTAAATAGCGTTGAAATAGGATAATAATTCATTTGCCCTTTATGCTCAACAAATCCATAAGGTACTAAAGTATCACCATTATATATAAGCCTTTTTTCGCAAACGTCATATATTTCTTTTGATGAGTTAATTACATCATATATTGCATCTTCTATTGCATTCCATCTTTTGTATTTATCCACCCGACCTTTATGTTGTACACTAACAAGGCCATCGTCTACCAAATCATAAAAAAGCACTCGGTCATCTTTGCGATGACCGCCACTATCTTTAGTGAACCCAAATATAGAGGTATATACTGTTCTACCTTGTTCTCTGAATGTAGACAGGGGTAGTTTTATCACAAAATCTACGGGGGATAAAACCAAATGTATAAAAGAAGAGCAGCTACAGAAAGATAGGTAACCGGTATATATCAAACGGTTAGCAGCACGATACCCCCAGATGCGCCGCGAAACCAAATGTTACTTCAACATTACTTTCGTGTTACATTCGAACGAGATTTGAACGAGGTGTTCGACCCCTGATGTTACATCGCCTCCGAAAACGGTCAGAAACGGCCAAAATTCGGAGGTTTTTTGATGTCTGCAAGCGTCGGTCGGATTTGTGCCGAAGGTCGTTTGCGCCGCGATTTCAACCATTGGCAGGCGTGTATAGGTGAGGCCGTCATGCCGCCGGTCGAGTATCGTATTTTTATCGTTCAAACGGCCGTTCAAACCCTCACCAAACAAAGTAAGGTCGTTCTGCCATTTCGGCAGTCATGTTCTATGATCTGAGATTTAGACGGCCACAAAAACGGCCGTTAAAACTGCCTCTGTTTTTTCGTGTTTCAAAACGAAATATCCACGTTAAACAGCCATTAAGACTGCCAAAAACGTGAAAAAGAGATGCGCCTAAACTAACCTTTAACTACCGAAAACCGTGCAAAAATGCAGGAAAATGGCGGTATATGTACCCCCTTAATGACACACTTTTTACAAATTTCAATCGCTTATTTTTGTATAATCGTCTAAAAAACAGTGGCAACCGTTCAAGTTGCCGCTGTTTGCTGTTTGAAAAAAGTGCGCGAGAACACTTTTATCCCATCGTGTTGAACCTTACACTCGCCTTTACTAATGCCAGCGCGCGGATCGAGTCTGCTGGAATCTCTTTTGGTGAATGGTGTGGGTTGTGGCTGACGAGCCGAACGAAACGGTCGTCGTCTGCCCTTTGTATGTACTTGATGGTGATGTAATTTTCGCCATCGAGCGTGAACGACAGTAGATACATTTCGCCCCATAATATACTGCTCGCGGTATAGGGAATCTCCTTATATAATACGATGTCTCCACTCTTCAGAAGCGGATACATAGAGTCTCCGCGAACATATAATGCTCCGTCACACGGCGGCAGGTCGGGAATTTGCAAATGGCTGACCGGAACCTGTCGGGTCGTTCCATCGAAGAGGGCCACCAGTCCAGCGGTGGCGTCAAGTTCATACAGCGGGACGCTCTGCATTCCAATCGTGCGATCTGTACGGAGGGAGAACTGCTCCTTGATGGCGGGAATGGCCAACTGTCGATCTTCTGCGCGCTGCATTTCACCTTTGCCGGTCAGTAGCCATTCGGCGGATATATTCGCATTTGCGCATACTTTTTCAAGAACATCATATGACGGTTTTCCTTTTCGAGTCCCAACTACATTTTCCACGACAGTTGCCGATATGCCAACGCTCTGCGCAAATGCTCGCTTATTCCCTTTATATAAGGAATTTATAATCTCTTCAAATCGGGCGTTTATATTCATTGTTTCAAAATTATTCGCAAAAGCGAAAATTATTCGCGTTTTATTTTGAATATTCGCATTTGCGTATTATATTTGCATCGTCTTAACATATTAAGGCGCTATAAAGGTAGTGAAAATTTTGAATCATGGATATGAAAGAGGAACTAAAAACGTGGCAGACACAGAGTAGCAAGAACAAAGTCTGCTTTTATCTGATTACGCGGGGTATTGCATTCTGCTATACGGAGAAATCCGGGATTGTTTTCGAAGCGTCCGCTTCCTTCGTGAAACGCATGTCCGACGCTCTGGTGACAGCTTACGGCTGCTCCCTGCGACCGATCATCAATGAAGTAAAATAACCCGGCGATGAAACGATATTGGTTCCAACTACTGACGAACGACTACGACGATCTGGATGCATTTATTCCGGATGGTTCGAGCAAAGTCACCGCAATGAACCGGGCGAAGCGCTGGATGCAACAGAACGGTATCGGTAGCGCAGTTCTGGCGGTCAATAGCATGGTGACCAGCAACATTCTCGATATGATACAAATAGAATTAAATAACTGAAATTATGACACAGCAGGAATTTGAAGATCGGACGGGCAAAACGGTTACATCGGAAGAGTACGCACGGATAGAGGCTATGTATATGGCCGCGGGGAACATGGACAAGGATCAGTTCTGTACAGAGTATAAGAAACACGGATCGAGCGCCATCGTAGCGGAATATTATCGACGCATTACGGTTTTGAACGGCATGCTCGAGGAGCGTAATAACGAGCTGGACGACGCCCGTCAGAACCGAACGAGCCTCGCGGAATTCCTCCTCGGCAAGGCTGCTGCCTATGACGATACGGATTTCTATCGTGAAGCGGTCAGGCTCATCGGGAGAAAAGCAGCGACACTATACAAGATCAAGAGCGGGCTTCCCCTTTGGGAGGAAGATGTAAGGTATCTCGAAGAGAAGTTGGCCGACTAATATGTAGAACCAAACTAAAACAGGACAGAGATGAAATATATCGAATTACCAACAGCCAAGAAGGCTCGCATCCGTCGGGCGTTGGGCGTAAGCCGTGTGACGCTGTGGTCTGCCTTGACGTTCCAGACCCAAAGCGCGCTGGCGGAAAAGATTCGCCGCATGGCCTTGCAAGACGGTGGTCGCGTGATGAGCGAGGTCGATGTCACGAACGGTTTCATGCCGAATTGCGAGACCGATTTCGAGCATGATGCCAGCGGCGTGCGGCGGATTATTCAGACTTTCTCGAACGGCGTTCGAGTAGAGTTCGACAACGCCACAAGCACGGCTGATATCAGCCGGAACGGTTGTTCCGTGAAAACGTTCTCCGACGTCAAGATTTGCGACTGGGGCAATATCGTATTCGAGGCTCAAAGCCTCACGGATTCATTAAATGAGTAAACGATGAATAACAACCGACGTAAACAGCTTCAGGCGATTCGAGAAGAGCTGCAAGATATCTACGAACGTTTGGATATTCTTTGCGATGAAGAGTGGGCCGCTTACGACAATCTCCCCGAGCCCTTTCAGGATTCGGAACGCGGCGAGAAAATGCAAAGTGCAATCAGTACGCTCGAGAGTGTCAGGGATCAAGTATCGGAGGCCGCTGATGAGATAGGCGAAATTTGGGAGTAGGTCGGTTTCCCGCGAACGCGGAGGTGTTGTCCGGAGCGATGCCGGCGCGGGATCAAGAACAACGAAGTGATGGAATATTTCGGAAATACGATAGCAGTAACGATGCACGAGCTGACACGGTCGGACGATGGCGAAGCGGTAATGAGTCGTAGTGCTTACGATCATCTCGTGACGCGGAACCGGGTAAATGTTCTACGTCCGGGCAAGGGACTCGGATCGTATGCTCTGATCGAGTACCGCTCCTTGCCGGAACGGTTCCGCATCCGCTTCGAGGAAAAATACGGTGATCCCGAGAAGACAATGAAACAGGACGAAATGCCGCTTGCGATGGACGCTGAGGCGCAGCGCTTCTACCACGACCACCTGCTGCCCAGCGGCGAGCATCTGCCCGAGGAGAAGCAAACGGAATACACGACGAACGCCCGGGTACTGAACGCCCTGCTGGAGATGTTCAACACGCAGAAGGCGATGCGCCGCGCGCGCAACAACAACACGCCGGTCGTCTGGTCGAATATCTTCGCCGCCGCCGAGGAGCTGCGCGATGCCTACGGACACACACTCCCAAAAAGCGAGGCCCGCCTGCGCGACAAACTCCGACAGTACCGCAAGGAGGGCTACGCCTGCCTCGTGTCGGGTAAGTTCTGCAACGCAAATACGCTGAAAATTACCAAAGCGGCCGGGCGTCAGATCGTCGCCCTGCGCCGCTGCCGGGTTCCGGTCTACACGACCAAGCAGCTCTTCGAGGAGTTCAACCGCATCGCCGAGCGCCGCGGATGGAAGCCGCTCGCCTCGCAGTCATCGCTGGTTCAATACCTCGAACGGCCGGAGGTCAAGCCGCTGTGGTACGATGCCGTCTATGGCGAGCTGGCAGCCAAGCAGCTCTACGCCCGCCGCAACAAGACCGAGATGCCGACCATGCGCGACTCGCTGTGGTACGGCGACGGCACGAAGCTCAACCTGTTCTACAAGGCGGTAGAGAATGGCAAGACCGTCATCCGCACGGTCTCGGTCTATGAGGTCATCGACGCTTACAGCGAAACGCTGCTCGGCTACTCGGTCAGCGCCAGCGAGAACTTCGACGCGCAGTTCGCCGCCTTCCGCATGGCCATCGAGACGGCCGGCTGCAAGCCCTACGAGATCGTCACGGACAATCAGGGCGGCCAGCGGAGCAAGATCGCGCAGAAGTTCTTCGCGAACATCTGCCGCATCAATCGGCCGACGGCGCCGTACAACGGCCCGTCGAAGAGCATCGAGTCTGCCTTCGGCCGGTTCCAGCAGCAGGTGCTGCATGAGGATTGGCGATTCACGGGCGGCAACATCTCCTCGAAGGAGGCGTGGAAGATCAATCGGGAGTTCCTCGAGGCGAATAAGGAGAAGCTGTTCACCTACGAGGAGATGCTGGCGGCCTACGCTGCGGCTCGCCGCAAGTGGAATGCGATGAAGCACTACCGGACGGGGATCGCCTACGAGGTGCTGACCGCCGACGGTCGTCCGGACTACGAATGGCGCCGGGATAATACCGGCCGGGAGTTCTTCGTGAAGTTCGACCCGCAGCGCATGGATCGGGCGTTGCTCTACACCCGAACTCCGATGGGGCTGCGCTACGAGACGGTGGCCTATCCCTACCTTTCGATCCGCCGCAACATTCAGGAGCAGCGGCCGGGCGACATGGAGCTGATCCGGTTCAACGACGATGCGAACAAACGCGAGCGGGTTCGCCGCCAGATCGAGGCGCACGCGCTGGAGCTGGAACACGGCGTCGCTCCGGAACAGCACGGGCTGCGGACTCCGTCCCTCAAAGGCATCAGCGAAAAAGAGTACGAGCGGCTGGCCGACGCAATGGTGGCCGTACCGGTCGAGGCGACGACCGAACCACTTGCGGTCGGCGAATATACGAAAGCCGTCAGCAACATGGATTTCGACCCGACGGCCATTTTCAGCAGAATGTAAATCTTAAAACCATATCGACATGAAACAGTTATCACTCGAAGAGAAACAGACCGTCCAGACGCAGCTTCAGGCGTATGTGTCCAAATATCCCAGCCAGAACAAGGCGGTCAATTCGCTCGGTCTGAGCACGGGTACGGTCAGCGCGATTCTGAACGGCAAGTTCGACAATATCAGCGACGAGATGTTCCTGCGCATTCGGTCACTGGTCTCCCCGATCAATCCGGAGGAGTGGGCCGTCTGCGAAACGACCGCCTACCGGGAGCTGTCGGTTCTGCTCTCCGACGCGCAGGCGAATCAGAACGTCTCGTGGGTAGTCGGGAATGCCGGCATCGGCAAGACGACGACCGCGCACGATTACGCGTCGAAGCATGAAAACGTGTTCGTCGTCTCGTGCTCGGAGGATATGCGGCGCGGGGACTTCATTCGCGAAATGGCCCGCGTCATCGGTCTCAAGCTCGCCCAGACGAGCCTGCGGGAGAAACTCCAAGCCGTGACGGACGCGCTGCGTGTGCTCGACCGTCCGCTGCTCGTCTTCGACGAGGGCGACAAGCTGATGGATACGGTGTTCTACTACTTCATTTCGATCTACAATGCCCTTGAAGGTCGCTGCGGCATCATCTTCCTCTCGACCGAATACATCAAGCGCCGCATGAGCATCGGATTAGAGTACGACAAGAAGGGCTACGACGAAATCTATTCCCGCATCGGCCGGCGGTTCATCGACCTGACCCCTGCGACCCGCCACGAGGTGACGGCCGTCTGCCGGGCGAACGGCCTGATTGCCGACAGCGCGATCGCCGAGGTGGTGGCCGATGCCCGCACGATGGTCTCGACGTCCGTGAATCCGTGGGACAAGAAGCAGCCGAAGGAGTATTTCGACATGCGGCGCGTCCGCAAGTCGGTGCACAAGAACAAGAAGCTCGCCCAAATCAAGAAATAACCCCGTTCAAACGCTGTTCAAATGGGCCGCACACTATCAGCCAAACAGGTATTGACGCTCAAGCGCCGGACGATCCGCCCGGGCGGCATCTGGGCGGACTGCGTCGGCGAGATCGACCGCACGGGCGTGGTCTTCTTCTGGGGCAATTCGGGCAACGGCAAGACCTCGGCGGTGGCCTCCTTCTGCAAGGAACTGACTCAGTTCGGCCGGGTGCTCTACCTGCCGTTGGAGGAGGGGCTGGGCGGCACGACGCAGGACGCCATCCGCCGCTATCGGTTGGACGAGTGCGGCCGGAAGTTCCAGTACAACGCGACGATGACCTTCGCCGAGATGGACGAAGCTCTGTCGAAACCCCGCTCGTGGGATTTCGTGGTGATCGATTCGTTCCAATACACGCAGATGAGCTACAAGGAGTATATCGCCTTCAAGGAGCGCCATCGCAACAAACTGCTCATCTTCGTCAGCCATGCCGACGGCAAGCGCCCGGAAGGACGCGCGGCGATGAAGATCATGTACGATGCGTCGCTGAAAATCTGGGTCGAGGGGCACAAGGCGTTCAGCAAAGGTCGCTACATCGGGCCGAAGGGGGAATGCACGATCTACGAAAAGGAGGCCAAACGCTACTGGGAAGGGAAAACACTAAACAGAAAATGATATGAATTTAGACTCGCAAAACAAGGTGCTGAAGGCGGGGTTCATGATCGTCCGCAAGGACGACTACCCGCAGCCGAAAATCAAGTACAAGCAGTTCGGGTTTCCCGAATGGCGGACGCTCGAGAAGTTCGACACGAAGGCGGCCCGGGATCGCCGCTATAAGGGACTGCTGCATGACAGCAGCATAATCGAAGATTGACCTATGGATATCAAGAAAATCTACATCAGCGGGAAGATCACCGGACTGCCCATCGACGAGGTGATCTCCAAGTTTCAGGCCGCGGAAGCGAAAATCCGGCGCTTCGGCTTCGAGCCTGTCAGTCCGCTCCGTAACGGATTGCCTTTCGAGGCGGAGTGGGCGGATCAGATAGGCGAGGATGTCAAGCTGCTGCTCAAGAGCGATGCGATCTATATGATTGCGGATTGGCGGCAGAGCGAGGGCGCGATGATCGAATACCTCGTCGCCCGCCAGCGGCGGATGCGCCGAAACTTTCGATGCCCACGCATCCGTCGAATCGAAAACCGAACAGTCCCATGAAACGGAAGCGTAACTATTCACGGTTCTATGCCATCGCCAAAGCGAAGAGCATCGATCTCGACCAGCATAAGGAAGTGCTGGTGTCGCAGTTCACCGGCGGACGCACGTCGTCGCTGCGGGAGATGACCCCTGCCGAGTACGAGGAGATGTGCGAGTGTCTCCAGACGGGCAAGCAGCTCGGCGAACCCTCGGCCGCATACAGGGAGCGGCTGCGCCGGGCACGGTCGGCAGCACTGAACCGCATGCAGCGGCTCGGCGTGGATACGGCCGACCGGACGTTCGCCGCTGTGGATGAGTTCTGCCTCGATCCGCGCATCGCCGGCAAGCCTTTCGGGATGCTGACCGTCGACGAGCTGCAGGCTCTCGTTCCGAAGCTCGAGGCGATCCTGCGCAAACCGAAGCCCGTGAAGCCGCAGCGGGTCGTGCAGATTCCGATTTTTATTCGACCGAACCAATTACCGAGTTGATATGGAGAAACCTACAATAACCGTCGATTTGTCTGGAGAGCAGGGAAATATTTTCACCCTGATGTCGGAGGCGCGAGCAGCGATCCTGTCCGACGTTCGGAGGCTCGGCTTCCAAACACAGAAATCGCGAGAAGAGCAAGATCGAGACAAAGCTCATGCGGAGTTCGTTGCAGGGCGGATGATGCACGAAGTGATGCAAACCCATACCTATGACGGGGCGCTCGCTGTCATTCGCCGATATGTGAACATCGAACAGAAAGGAGGTGCGCCTATGGAGTAACCGGTATGGGGGTGGCGACAGGAAAAGAACAACGAAATGGGAAAGATTGGCTGTTGTTTGGAGATAAGCACAGGGGTTCGAGTCCCCGGCCACCCGCAATCCCCTTTTTTGAGATGAAGACCCGAGTGCAAGTAGGGCGACGATGGCGCAGGGGTTACCCGCCGGAGAATGGCGGTGGCAAAGCGGAACAGGACGCTTGACTCCATCGGACAGATGACGCGAAAGGCTCTGACAGCCGGGAAAGACCGGCAAATGGGTCGGCAGGGCCTTCGGTTCCATCGGAGGCATAGCACAATGGCCAAAGCGATGCGGCTGTTGTTCCGGTTCGAGTCCGGACGACTTACAGAATTGTTTAACCTTTATATCTGACAGCTATGGAAAAGAAACAAGTAGGTGCGTGGCGGCTGCCGGCCGAACTAACTGAATGCCGTCAAGGTGCGGAGATCGTCTTGGTTTTCGACAACCGGGATGAATATCAGGGTATCTTCCGAGGATTCGATAACGAAGAGATCGTCCTGCAGGCGTGCGGAAGCCAATCGAAGATCGGACTTCCGCTCGGAAGACTTTACACATGGTGTGTTGTCGGAGAGGTCAAACCCATCGATGCGGTGATCTATCCGAGCGACGAGCCGACGATCTCGGTGGTCGATGATGCGATCTACGGAGGTGCGCATTGCTACGTGATCCGCGAGTGCCTCGGCTTCAACGACGGCAAGACGCAATACGTCGAAACCGAGCAGGTCGTTCGGTTCGTGCAGAAGAACGACGACGGGACGATGATCCCCGGCCTGCAATCCGAGCAGCTGGTTCTGGCCTTGCTCGACCGCCATGAGAAGCTGAACACCCGGTTCCCGTCGGAGCAGAACGCCAAGATGATCGCCGGCCTGCGGATGTTCCTCGAGGCGTGCGAAGAGCGGGTAAAGAACCGTATGGAGCGCGGAGTGATGGGCGAACTTAAAAAGTAGTGGTAATGAAATGGATTAGAGAACCTATTCCGGGATGTGCCGGATACACGGAAGCGATGATTGCGTTGACCCCCACCGAAGCGGCGATCTTGGCTAATGCCCTGCGGAAACCATTGCGGGAATTGCAGAAGCAATTAGAACGATTGGATGATATTCACGAATTAGGTGAGGCTACCGAGCGACAGGAGGCTCGTCGATGCGATATAGGCGAGACTGTTACGGTGCTTAAGTATTTTTTTGAACTGGAGTCTTTGAACCTTAAAAAGTAGCGGCAATGGGAGAACGAGAATGGAGCGATGCGGTTCTGATGGTCAATGGCCAGCCCGTCCGTGTACTGCCGGAGGTGGACTTCGGCGGCGATACTCCGGACGAGCCGGTCGCAAGAGGTATTTCCTCGATTGAATTTTCGGCGCGTATTACGGGTGAAGCGATGCTCCGGACGGCGAATTTGATATCCCGATTCGGGCCAGAATTCGCGCAGTTCGCAGAGGAACTCCGCCGATGGGCAGCCGGATGCCGTTTCCGCTCGCAGGTGGAGAGACGGCATTCGCGAACCCGCCGCAGACAGCGGCCGACGCGCTTGCAACGACGACAGAAACGACAAACCAAAAACAGAGTAAAACGATGAAAGTGAAAATTAAAGGAATCAGCGAGCTGGAGAGCGCGAAATACGTGTTCGACAACAGCGGTAATCTTATCGGGGTGCGCCTCGACGTGGATTCGGAACGCGGAATACGCAAAGTATATCCGATGGCGTTGGTCGAGGAGATATTCGATTGACCTCATGAATAAGTTAAAGTGTTGAAAATAAGTGCGAATTGTCTTGCGTGTTCCGAATGGTAGTGTTATGTTTGCGATACGATTAAACGATTGATAAACAGTAAACTAAATGTTGATATGAAACGCATGGACGCACTTCGAATCGCCACAAATTTCTACGCTTTCCGCATGGGTGTCAAACCAGAGTCGATGGCTATAACGGTAATGGAACCTGCCGATGGTCGCATTGTCATGCAAACTACGACCTGCAACGCTGAAGGGGAAGAGATCACCTATGAGATCGAGCTCCGGCCGACGACTAACGGTATTACAATGAAACAGGTTATCTCCGATTGCGATTTATCGGATTTCATACAGGATGTCAAGCATCTGTCCGACCTTAAAAAGGGCGATCTTTTCCGGCTGGAGAGTGATTGCGTGGTATGGCGCTTTTATGGTGCTGAAAAACGTTACGGCGCGTTGGCCTATGGCTTTACTCGTCAAAATGGTCGGGAGATATCTTGGCTGAATAAGGACGTGAATGTTTACCCTTGTGTAAAATGAACTAAAAAACATGGATATTACAAAAATGACAGCAGCGCAACGCGCCGAGTTGAAGGCGCAGCTTGAGGCCGAGGAGCGTGCCGAGAAACAGAAACGCGAAGACGATATTGCGGCGTATAAGGATTCCGTCGACGAGTTCTGCCGGGGCAAGTTCGCCCGCCTACAGGCGTTGAGCGAGGAGATGCGTCGGGCGAAGGAGGAGGTGTTCAGCGATGCCGAGCGTCTGATCGCGCTCAAAGAGGAGCTGTTCCGCACGAAATCCGACCGCCACAGCAACCAGTTCACGACCTCGGACGGCGGCATTACGGTCGCTCTGGGCTACCGCACGAACGACGGCTGGGACGACACGGTGAACGCCGGGGTCGACAAGGTCAAGACATTCATCCGCTCGCTGGCGAAGGACGACGATTCGGCCGCCCTGACGGAGATGGTGATGAACCTGCTGGCCAAAGACCGCAAGGGGAACCTCAAGGCGAGCCGCGTGCTCCAACTGCGGGAGATCGCCCGCAAGTCGGGCTATCCGGAGCTGATCGAGGCGACCGACATCATCCAGAGCGCCTATCGGCCCGTGGATTCGTGTCAGTTTATCTCGGTGTCCTACAAGGACGAGAAGGGCGTGAAACGTGCGCTGCCGCTCTCGCTGGCGGCGATGGAATAGCGCTGTCCCTCTGCAAAGCAAATCCCGCTCTTTTCGGAGCGGGATTTTTATTACCTGACCTTCTTCAATGTCAAATCGCGGTCGAAGATGTGGATAGAAAGCACGTCGCCGTCGATGCGTCCCGTGAACGTATTCGCGCTGGTCTCAATCGTGACGTTCGGCGCTTTGTAGGAATACAGATATTCCTGTCTGACTGGATCGGAGTTTTCGTATTTCCATTCGGCTGTGCATTTGCGGTTGAGCGCGAAATAGAACGTATCGGTGCGCCCTTCCGTGGTTTGGCTCCATACAGTACCAATCAGTTCATCCGAGGTCGGAGTTTCCTCTTTGTCCGAACAGGATGAGAGGAGGATGCCCGCAAAACAGATAGAGAAGAGGAGGAACAGTCGTTTCATGGCAGATGATTTTGATACAAAGGTAGTATTTTCCGGACAAATAGCTTAATTTCGTTAAGCAACGAGGGAGAAAATTTTGTTTTCTCCCTATTTTTGTGTATTGAAAACCCGAAAT
>OKTL01001008.1_pt1 | contig 13027 bp, 7 predicted proteins | sample 1606211 | NCBI WGS metagenome assembly OKTL01 (sample SAMEA3879538, study PRJEB24766) | human gut metagenome | biome: human-associated habitat; feature: feces | place: USA | collected 1985/1987 | reverse complement strand
TCCGGCACGTCTTTCAGGTGTCGGCGCAGGAGAAGGAAAAACATCAAATTATTATTTGTATAAGACATCTGTGTCGAAGCAGAAAAGCAAAAAAAATGGAGCCATCCGGAACAAAGTTGCAAAAACCAGTGCCCCAATCTTTAAAAGCTGCAATTTTGCAGACAAGGATGGAAACCTGACTGGCAGCTATACCAAGTGGCTTAAAACAGCACGTCAGACTTTTGAAGTCTACAATGGCGGTACGGTTATCAACGTGTTTTATAAGAAAAACAGCCCGAAACCGAAACCAGACTCTCATGAGGATGAGGATGTAATCTCGGTAGAGAAGCTCACACCAGCCAGCACAAGTGCTGTAATCCAGTCAGACAAACGAGACAATGAACAGTTTGACAGTACACAGGGAATTCCGACATCCGAGACGCAGTATGTCAACGTGTTTACGGATTCCTACCTATATAAATACCGGTTTGTCCGAAAATATGGAAAGAAGCAATTTAACCATTATATTAGCTGCAGCCACACCGATAAACATGGAAAAAAATTACACGATCATGACACAGAGCTGGTATGGCGCGAATATTCCTACTGGAAAGTAGATTATCTGGTGATATACCGAATAGAATCTGCCACCGTGATGAATTATTCGCTCCCGGATGAGCATGTCACCATAAAACCGGATGCATCCTATGATAATGTCGGAAATGTATCATTTATGGCATGTGGAAGGATAGGTATATCCCCGTCAGACGGATGGACGGTCGGGCAGTATATTGTCATGAATGATTACCTTGAATTCGACGGAAAGATCATCATGAATGCCGACCCAGTGGAAAAGAAAACCCCGACTCCGGGCAGAATCCCGGAATCTACGCAGATTGACAGGGATATACTTTATCAGCCAGACCTGCTGATTGAGCCGGAAAAATCAAATGGTACCTTCAATTCGAGTGGTGATGTACAGTTTTATCCATCGTTTGTTTATAATACGAATATTCCGGATGTCGACATTGAAATAAACCCGGTCAACGACGTTGTGATCCATACCCCTACGGTATGTTATCCGACGATTACGGACGCGAAAGAATATACCCAGCTGGTGTCACCGGGTAACTGTTACCATCTGGTACTGGACCGGTATTTTACCGTCAACCTGCCTACCAGCGGTTACCACAGTTCGCTGAAGGGATACGGGGAACGCGATTACGCAAAATACATTAAATCGCGGGAAGTCAAATTCCCGTTTGAGGTATACATGTGCGATGGGGATGATTACACCTATTATGATGCGGATACGTGGATCACGCTGCACGAGGATTCCACAAAGTTCTATCTCCCTATCTGGGTCAATGAAACTGCTGCCGTTGGTATTGATTTCCGGGCACGTGCAATTAACTGTGATGCCAACGATGGACTGGAAATGGAAGAAGTGTGTGCCAATGCAGACAATACCAACTATGTTGCGGTTGATACCAAAAATGCCGAAGTATCCGGACGTTTATACAATCTGAATATGTACGACTATTCGGATTACCCGTTCTGGCTTGACGTTTTCCGGAAACCGGAATCACTGGAACTTAAAAGGTTTGCATACCATGTGGGATTCAACAACCAGAATGGGGAAAAAGTAAGAAGTGCATTTACCCTGCCGACCGTGGATGGAAGCCACCCTTATATGAGAAATCTCGGTGTGCTAAAACCGGGCTATACATCCCGGATGAGCCTCATAACCATCGGAAATATCTACCACGGCACGGATTATGTCAAGATTTACCCGTCATTTTATTATGTTTCGAATAAGGGAAATGTGAATGGATCTGATATTACAAGGTTGGAAGAGGTTGACCTTTACTACAATGGCACGATCAATGGCAAATACCGCAATGTTGTAAAAGTCGGCAGTGATCTGGATAAACAGAATGTCAAAAAGATGATGCTTGGAAACCCATATACAGGGGTAACAGATGAAGAATTCAACCAGAAGGCGAAAATCGCAGGACTCAAACCAAAAGATATCCGGTCCACAACTTATGATGTCTACACGTATGGGGAGATTACCATTCCATCCCGTATGTCCACATATATCGGAATGGACTGTGCACCGGATGGGGTAATTCCGGATGGGGTTGATCCTGACAGGGTCACAAAGTCAAAACAGAAATGGTACTTCGAATACTCACTGCCATCTGATGTGCACGCGGTCAAAAAAGGATTTGACGTAACGAAATACGCGCATGAAAACGGAGGAATTGACTATAAAGAAGATTTTTGGAAAAAAGATGGATACATTGTAGTCAATTTCGAGATTGTGACCTTTGAAGCCGGGTTTGAAAGTGTCCAGGGCGATGGAGATACCGGCATGGGCTGGATGGAGGGAGCTGAAATCTTTGACAAGGAAAGCGAAACGCCAATCCCGCATCTTACCTATACAAACCGGCAGAACGTTGATTATGGCTACTGCAGCATGTATAAGATGGAAGACCAGCCGCTGCGGAAGAAAGACTGGCATAAGGCACAATTTGCTTTCCGGTATGGAGATGTACTGATGTATTCGCTTGATGGATCAGCCAAAAAGGATTACCGGTCTTACGGTACACATTAACCAGGTATATATATAATTGCTTAACAGGGACTTTTACTTATGGAGCCCCTGTTATTTGCGAAATGACGACTTACTTAACAACTGTCGGCCGTTAAAGGATTATATGACGCTGAACTGTAAAACCATGGAGTTTGAGAGTGCTGTCGATGCAGTGGTAACTTATTGTATTGAGCATGATGTTTTAAAGACATTTTTGCTTAAACACAGAGCGGAGGTGAAAGACGTGTGTATCACTGAGTATAATGAAAAATCGTTTGTTGACGGGATACGTGCGGAGGGTCGTGCAGAAGGTCGTGCAGAAGGTCGTGCGGAAGGTCAGAACGAAAAAGGACTGGCGGTATACCGTAATCTTCGGAAGAGAGGTTTTTCAAAGGAAGACGCTCTGGTAATCGCAGATATTTCGCCGGATCTGGTAGTTGACGAAGACTAGCTGATCTGTAGTAAACCGTTTTAAAAATGGTAAGACAGCAGAGCAGATCATTGTAAGCGGCATAGATGCAGAAAGGGTGGCGCTTGGTTAACAGATTTCTAAAACCATACAGAGGGCGATAAGGGACGATATGAGAAATCATATCGTCCTTTTTTACCATATTTCAGGATAGGGAAAATGGAATTATATTAGACAATCTGGTGAAATTAGGTTATTATAAATAATAAGGGAGTTACCCTAAAACAGGAGTGTTATAAAAATTATTATTAAATGGAGGTTTAACGTCTTCATGGATAAACTTTATATGATCTTATTATGCCTGATGATAGTACCAATTCTTATTTGTATCAAATATTCCAGAAAAATAAAAAGTGATGTGGCATCTTCCATTGTGAAATGCCTCATTTTTGCAATTGTTACGATCCTTAGCAATGGTTTGTCTACTTTTTCAGGAAATGAAACATTTTCTTATATAATGGAAGCACTTTATCGGTTTTCCTTTGATCTGATGCTGATATATGTATTGCAGTATTCCCAGCAGTATACACGTGTTTTTCACGAGGTTTCACCGTTTAAAAAGGGGTGTTTCATAATTGCATATCTGGATGGAATTTTACTGTTTTTAAATATAATTTTTCATAACGTATTTACGATAGAAACCGTGCAATTCCCGAATTTTGATATGTATCATGTAGCCGACAAATCCATTATTTTTTACTTTCACTATGTGTTTGCATATGGTCTGGTAGTTTGTATTATTGCATCGTTTATCATCAAAATTATACAGATACCGGATTTTTACCGTAAGAAATATTTGCCGATACTTGTGTTAATATGTGTGATCACGGTATCAAAATTTATATGTGGAATTTCAGAATTTCCGATTGATGTGTCGCTTCCTTTTTTTGTATGCGCAGCAATACTGATCTGTTACCTGACGCTGTACCGTTCTTCGCGTGAACTTGTAGATAAAACACTGTCCATCGTTGTAAATGAAATGAATAACGCTGTGATATGTTTTGATATAAATAACGAATGTGTGTATGCCAATGAGCGTGCATTGAAAATATTTAACAGTTCACTGGATTCCCTTTCCGGGATCTCGGAGGATGTACAGGGCTGGATAAAAGAACATGACACCAACAATTCGGCCTCCCTTGAATGGAGTGGTCAAACCATTATTGACAACAAAACGTATTATTTCGATATCGAATACAGAAAACTGTTTGATAAAAAGAATGAATATATAGGTTTTTTCCTGAATCTGATTGATAATACGGAGAAACATATGGCGTTTGAGAAAGAAAAATACCTTGCAACACATGATACGCTTACCGGATTGTATAATAAGAATTATTTTGCCCAGAAAACATCGGAAATTTTAAATGAGAATCCGGATAAAGAGTGGCTGCTGATCTGTTCCAATATCAAGGATTTTAAACTGGTCAATGATCTCTTTGGTCTTGAAAAAGGAAACGAAGTCCTTAAAATGGAGGCAGATCTTCTTAAAGCACAATGTGGGGAAGGGAGTGTCTATGGACGCACCGGTGGTGACAAATTTGCAATATGCATCCCAAAAGAAGAATTTAAAGAGCAGGATTTTATGGATGCGATACAGACCATGGGGCATGCATTTAACAATGACCTGTATCATCTTCATATTTATGTCGGTGTTTATGAAATCACAGACCAGAATGAAGAAGTATCCATTATGTGTGATAAAGCCAATCTTGCAATAAAGACACTGGGGGAAAACTATGATAAATCAATTGCATACTATAGCGACACGATATTTCATGATACTGTTGCCGAAAAGCAGCTGGTGGGTGATTTTGATAAAGCACTTGCCGAAAAACAGTTCTGCATGTATTTACAGCCACAGGTGACATCGGAAGGAAAATTACTGGGGGCAGAGGCTCTTGTACGATGGCAGCATCCGAAACGTGGTCTGATTTTTCCGGGGGATTTTATAGAAGTTTTTGAAAAAACTGGACTGATTTACCGGCTTGACCGGTTTGTGTGGGAACTTGCCGTACAAAAACTTGCACAATGGCAGAAAGCCGGGCGGGACGATCTGTATATATCCGTAAATATTTCGACCAAGGATTTTTACTATATGGATGTATATGAAACAATTACCAGTCTTGTTGAAACCTATAAAATCATTCCTTCTACACTGAAACTGGAAATTACGGAAACTGCAATTATGACCGGAACCGCAGGAGAACTTGAAATGATTGAACGGTTCAGGAAATCCGGCTTTCAGGTGGAAATAGATGATTTCGGAAGCGGCTATTCTTCGTTTAATACGCTAAAGGATATGGACGTGGATGTGCTGAAAATAGATATGGGCTTTTTAAGGACAACCCGGCCGGAACGCATAGAAAGAAGTATGTCCATTATAAATACGATCATTTCACTCACCAAAACACTTGGTCTTTCCGTTATCACGGAGGGCGTTGAAACAAAGGAACAAATTGATAAGCTTACCCAGATGGGATGCGGAATATATCAGGGGTATTATTTTTCAAAGCCGATTCCGGTAGACCAGTTTGAAGATGCCTATATGTAAATTTATCCGGAATAAAGGTATTGCCAACATATTCAGTCAGATGGGACTTATATAACTAAATTGAAAGATAAGAAATATTTGACGAGGCAATTCACAGAGAAATTGATGGAACATTAAAACGTCTGGGAACCGATTATCTGGACTTGTATATCATTCACCGGTTTGATTATGAGACTTCGATCGAGGAGACGATGGAAGCCTTAAACGATCTGGTAAAGGCAGGAAAGGTGCGGGCACTCGGTGCTTCTGCGATGTACGGTTATCAGTTTTATAATATGCAGCTTATGGCAAAAGAGCACGGCTGTCTGGGTTCTTCCGGTGGGAATACAACTATATTGTGTGTGTGTAAAACGGTATGGGGTATCGGGACTCGGCAATATAATTGTTTTTTTAAGCGTAATCCGTTATACTAGATGCATAGTATAGCGGATTATTTTTTGGAGGTACTTATGGGAAGATTTTTGAATCCAGATAACGGGGCTTTTTCAGAGGCAGTCAATTCAGAAATTTATATTGATAAAACCCGTTTGCTGGAATACATCAACCGGGTGATAAATACCACATCAAAATTTATCTGTAACAGCCGTCCGAGACGTTTTGGAAAGTCCATGACTGCAGACATGCTTTCCGCTTATTACAGCAGGGGCTGTGATTCCAAAGAGCTCTTTAAAAATTATGAGATAAGTACAGTTTCATCATATGAAAAGAATCTTAATAAATATGATGTGATCCATTTTGATGTACAGTGGTGCATGATGGATGCCGAAGATACAGATCATGTTGTAGATTATATCAATGAGGGAATTTTACAGGAACTGAGGGAAGCATACGGACAGATCATTCCGGATGCGGTCAGGACTGCTTATGGGGCAATGTCATATATCAAAGCGGCTACCGGAAATAAATTTGTTGTCATCATTGATGAGTGGGATGTTTTGATTCGAGATGAGGCACAGAATCATACATTGCAGGAGGCATATATTGATTTTCTCAGAGGAATGTTTAAAGGCACAGAACCTTCCAGATACATTGCGTTAGCATATTTGACGGGAATTTTACCGATTAAGAAATTAAAAACGCAGTCAGCGCTCAACAATTTTGAAGAGTTTACCATGCTCGATGCAGGACGGATGGCTCCTTACGTCGGGTTTACAGAAGAAGAAGTCCACGGACTGTGTGAACAATACGGATGCAGTTATGAACAGGTGAAATCCTGGTATGATGGCTATTTATTAGAGGATTATCAGGTATATAATCCGAAGGCCGTTGTCAGTGTTATGTTAAATGGAAAGTATAAAAGTTATTGGTCAAATACCGGAAGCTATGAGGCAATTGTGCCACTGATCAACATGGATTTTGATGGCTTGAAATCTGCAATTATCGAGATGTTGTCGGGCGCATCCGTAGAAGTGGATGTGACATCCTTTCAGAATGATACGGTAAGTTTTGCAAATCGGGATGATGTGCTTACGTACCTGATTCATTTGGGATATCTGGCTTATGATCAGGACAGCCGGCATGTTTTTATTCCGAATGAAGAAATCCGGCACGAGTTAAATCATGCAGTGAAACGTACCAGGTGGAATGAGATGGTGACATTTCAAAAAGAATCGTCAGCGTTATTAGATGCAACGCTGGAAAAAGATGGAATGGAGGTTGCAAAGGGGATTGAGAAAATTCATACCGGGTATTCTTCAACGATTATGTACCATGATGAAAATTCGCTCAGCAGTGTACTTACGATCGCATACTTAAGTTCCATGCAGTATTATTTTAAACCCATCCGGGAATTGCCGACCGGCCGTGGTTTTGCGGATTTTGTTTATATTCCAAAACCGGAATATAAAGCTGATTATCCGGCACTGGTTGTGGAACTGAAATGGAATAAAACTGCGGATACCGCCTTACAACAGATAAAAGACAGAAAGTATCCGCAATCGTTAGAGCCATATACAGGAAATATTCTGCTCGTAGGAATCAATTATGATAAGAAGACGAAAGAACATTCCTGTGTGATTGAAAATGATAAAAAGCAATAAGCGTTAAGCTTCGTCTTTTTGCAGGATTGAAACAAATCCCACATGCTGATCCATCCAGTTTCCGATGATCGCAATTCCTTTTCCCATAGATTTTGTGTGCATTGCACACGGCTGCGATTATAGTCCTTTTTTCACAGATTTTCAAGTGGGGGTAAATAGTAATAGTATTAAGAAAAAGGCTGACAGTCCGTGCGCTCTGTTATATACTGTTGAAAGAACAAAAATCGCAACATGAACAGAACAGGAAGAAACCAATGGAAGAAAAAATCATGCATCTTCTGATCACGGAAGACGATATGGCACTCGCACAGGGACTGCAGCGCGCATTACAGGAGAAAAACCGGCAGGTGCTATGTTGTAAAAACATACAGGAGACCAGACAGCATCTGCACCAGAACCAGACAGATCTGCTGATTCTCGATGTGAATCTGCCGGACGGGAGCGGTTTTGATCTGCTGCAGGAGATCCGCAGAACCTCGGATCTTCCGGTGATCTTACTTACGGCAAATGATCTGGAAATGGATATTGTAAGCGGACTGGAGCAGGGAGCAAATGATTACATTACAAAGCCGTTCAGTCTGGCGGTACTCCGGGCGCGGGTAAACACCCAGCTTCGGAACCGGACGGCGCAGATGCAGAAAGAAAGCGCAAAAAACACACAGATCTGGGAGGGCAGTATCTGGAAGTTTGATTTTACAAATATGCGTTTTATCGTAAGCGGACAGGAAGTGGAGTTAAGTAAAACCGAGCAGAAACTTCTGGCGCTTCTTGTGCAGCATGTGGGGATGACCGTGCCGCGGGAAACTTTGATGGATCGCATCTGGACCGATGGCGCGGTGTACGTGGATGAAAACGCGCTTTCGGTTGCCATCAAGCGGCTGCGGGATAAATTACAGGCAAAGGAGCAGATCCGGACCGTGTATGGGATCGGATATGTATGGGAAGTATGATCGGATATTTTGTAATTATATTGCTTGCGGCAGGGAGTGTGCTTGCAGCAGCACTTTTCTTCAGACACCGGCAGAAACAGGTGATGGATGGACTTTCCGATATGCTTGAGGCGGCGATAAACGGCACCTTTTCAGAGACCACATTTGATGAGTCGCGGCAGTCATCGCTGGAAAACCGTCTGACGCAGTATCTGGCGGCATCGGAACTTTCGGTGCGAAGCATAGATGCGGAGCGGGAAAAAATCAAAGAACTGATCGCAGATATTTCCCATCAGACGCGGACGCCGCTTTCAAATATTTTATTGTATACGGAACTGCTGGAGGAAGAACCGCTGGGGGAAGCAGCACAGGATTCCGTAAAAAAGCTGCGGCAGCAGAGTGAAAAATTACAGTTTTTAATGGATGCGCTTGTCAAACTTTCAAGGCTTGAGACAGGCGTTTTTGTGTTGCATCCAATCCGGCAGCCGCTGACAGAACTGGTGGTAGACGGTATGGAAAGTTACCGGGAAAAAGCAGCCGCCAAAGGACTTGCGATTGCGTTTTCCGGGACGAAAAAAGCAGAGAAAGACGCACCGGTTTATGCGTACTTTGATAAGAAATGGTCCATGGAAGCACTGGGAAATATTCTCGATAATGCGATCAAATATACGAACACAGGAGGGATTACCATAAAACTCTGTTCCTATGAACTGTTTGCCTGCGTGGAAGTGACGGATACGGGAATCGGCATCGGTGAGGAGGAGCATGCGGCGGTATTTGGGCGTTTTTACAGGGGAAACGCGGTTGCCGAAAAGAGCGGTGTGGGGATCGGACTGTATCTGGCACGATCTATCATGCAGCAGCAGGGCGGATATATCCGGCTTTCGTCCGTGCCTGGGGCAGGCTCAACGTTTGGGCTGTATTTTCCAACGGCAATTGTGTCAAAACTGTAAGAATCTTTTGTCTCCGGGACAGATTCTCGAAAGAATTCTGTGCGACAATCTTAAAAGAAGGCAGGAAATGCCAAATCAGGAGCAAAAGGAGATTACAGGATGGTCATTTTGGAAACCAGAGATTTGAAAAAACAGTATGGCACGGGGGAGACCGCCGTGCACGCGCTGGCGGGGGTAAACCTGTCGGTGGAAAACGGAGAATTTGTCGCGGTGGTAGGAACCTCCGGATCGGGAAAATCGACGCTTTTACATATGCTTGGCGGACTCGACCGGGCAACCTCCGGCAAAGTCTATGTGGACGGCAAGGACATCTTTGCATTAAAGGATGAAGAACTGACGATTTTCCGCAGAAGAAAAATCGGATTTGTCTTTCAGTCCTTTAATTTAGTTCCGGTGCTGTCTGTCTATGAAAACATTGTGCTGCCATTGCAGCTTGACGGAAAAACCGTGGACAATGCATTTATCGGGGAGATCGCAGAGGCACTCGGATTGAAAGAAAAATTAAACGTGCTGCCAAACCAGCTTTCGGGAGGACAGCAGCAGCGCGTGGCGATCGCGCGGGCACTTGCAGCCAAACCGGCGATTCTATTAGCAGATGAACCGACCGGAAATCTCGACAGCCGTACCTCACAGGATGTGATGGGGCTGCTCAAAACGACCAGCACCAAATTTGCGCAGACCATTGTGATGATCACACACAACGAGGAGATCGCACAGCTCGCAGACCGGATCATTCGTATCGAGGATGGACGGATTGTGACCGGGAAAGCAGGTGAGGCATTATGATGCAGGTAAAAAACCGTGCCTGTGTGCGTACCGTTGCCGTGCGCAGTCTGCGGGCTTTTAAAATGAGAAACCTGATTGCCGTGATTGCAATTATGCTGACCACGATGCTGTTTACCGCGCTGTTTACGATTGCAATTTCCATCAATGATTCGTTCCAGCAGTCCAACTTTCTTATGGCCGGAGGCGATGCGCACGGGTCTTTTAAGAAACTGACGGAAGAACAGATGGAAACCTTAAAAAAAGATCCGCTCATTCGGGAGACAGGTGCGCGGTTGTTTTTAGGAATGGGAACCGGGGATGCATTTCGCAAGACACAGGTGGAAGTCAGCTATATGGATGCGCATGAAGTAAAACATTATTTTTGCACACCAACGCACGGACATCGTCCAAAAGAGGGAAGCAATGAGGCGATGACAGATACCCGGGTGTTAAAACTGTTAGGAGTACAGCCCAAAATCGGCACAAAATTTACCGTGACGTATCAGATCGGAGGAGGTCAGTCAGAACCGAAAACGGTGACGCAGGAGTTTGTTCTCTCCGGCTGGTGGGATTACAACGGAGTTTCCCAGGCAAGCAATGTGATCGTGCCAGAAAGTTATGTGAAAAAGACATTGCAGCATGTGGAGATCGGGGAGGATGAAGAGAGTGGAAAATGGTCACTTGACGTTATGTTTGGGAATGCACTTCATATCGAAAAAAATATGCGGCAGGTGATCAGAGACTGTGGATTTCAGTCAGAAGATGCTTCCAAACCGGGCTATATTGCATTTGGTGTAAACTGGGGCTATACCGGTGCGCAGTCGAGCAGCAATCTGAATGCGGAAAGCATTGCAGCCATTGTGGCATTGCTTGTGCTCATTGTATTTACCGGCTACCTGGTCATTTACAATGTGTTTCAGATTTCCGTCACCAACGATATCCGTTTCTACGGACTGTTAAAAACGATCGGCATGACCGGGCGGCAGCTTAAGCGGATCATCCGGCTGCAGGCAGTCCTTTTATCAGTTATTGGAATTCCGGCGGGACTTCTTCTGGGATTTGGAATCGGCGTGGGACTGGCACCGGCTGTCATGGCACAGACGACTTACACGACAGCGGTTATAAAATTGCATGCGTGGGTATTTGTGGGAGCAGCACTTTTTTCACTGGTCACCGTATTTTTATCCTGCAATAAGCCGGGGAGGATCGCTGCAAAGGTATCCCCGGTCGAAGCGGTGCGCTATACGGAGGCAGACTGTGGCAGAAAAAAAGCAAAAGCGGCAAAAAAACCGGCATCTTTGGGGCGTATGGCATGGGCAAACGTGGGACGGAACCGGAAGAAAACGGTTCTTGTTGTCATTTCCCTCTCCCTTGCGGTTGTTCTTTTAAATCTGACCGTTATGTTTGCAAACGGATTTGATATGGATCTGTATTTGAAACATTTCTGTGTGAGCGACTTTGTGTTTGCCAATGCGGATTATTTTAACGTGCAGAAAGGCTTCCATTCTTCCGATGAAGCAGTAGAAGATTCTGCAATGCAGACCGTGCTCGCGCAAAATGGTGTTAAAGAGAGTGGATGTGTCTACGGACAGACAACCCGGGTTTTGGAAAAAATAAAGAAAAAAGATATGCTGGCGTATTTTACATCCATGGGACATACTATGACAAAAGAGCAGGAAAAGGGTTATTTCAATTGGAAGGAACAGGCAGATGATGGCAGTTATTATGACGATATTCAGTTGTATGGAATGGATGCATTTCCGCTTCAGAAAGTAAAGGTGCTCAAAGGCGATGTCACAGCTCTGGATCAGGAGAATGCCATTGCGGCAGTCTATAAGCAGAATGATTATGACAAAAAAGTTGATCACAGTAACTGGGCCGGGGTGGGCGATCAGGTGACACTCAGGTATGTAAACAGTTGGAAATACTTTGACGCAAAGAGTGGAAAAGAGATCCCGGAGGATGAGGTTGACGATTATGAAGATGCCTATGTCATGAAAGCGGATGATTATACACAAAAAACCTATACGGTGGTGGCAGAGATTCTGGTGCCTTCTGCGATGAGCTGCCGGTATTATGGATCGCCGCAGTTTGTGCTTGGAAGCGATACGTTTATCAAAGATACCGGGACAAAAGATGTAATGCATATGATGTTTGATATGAAAAACAATCAGAGTGCAAGAGCAATGGAAAGTTTTTTGAAAAATTATACGGAACAGGTCGAGCCGTTGTACAGCTATGAATCGAAGTTTTCCTACGAAAAAGAGTTTGATTCGTTCCGTGGGATGTTTCTGCTGCTTGGAGGTGTTCTCTCCGGTGTGATCGCCGTGGTCGGAACATTAAATTTCCTGAATGCCATCCTCACGGGGATGATTGCAAGGCGCAGGGAGTTTGCTGTGCTGCAGTCGGTTGGCATGACCAGACGCCAGTTGAAGCGGATGCTTGTGTATGAGGGACTGTTGTATACGTTTGCGGCGATTGTCATTTCGCTTATTCTTGTTGTGGCATCTGAGCCGTTTATGGGAAAGATGATTGAAAAAATGTTCTGGTTTTTCCGGTTTCAGTATACCATCGGTCCGGTCGTGCTTGCGGCACTGATCTTTACCGTGATCGGCGCGGGGGTTCCGCTTGTGGTCTATTGTGTGGTTGGAAAGCAGACGATTGTGGAGCGGCTGAGGGAGACAGAGTAAAAAAGAATAACAAAACATTTCCGAATAAAGCCTGAATCCATGTGGCATAA
>OKTL01000992.1_pt1 | contig 13217 bp, 16 predicted proteins | sample 1606211 | NCBI WGS metagenome assembly OKTL01 (sample SAMEA3879538, study PRJEB24766) | human gut metagenome | biome: human-associated habitat; feature: feces | place: USA | collected 1985/1987 | reverse complement strand
TGTACGAGGTTCACGTCTCCGGCCACGCCTGCCAGAACGAATTAAAGCTATTGATGAAAAACTTGGAGCTTTTAATTCTTTAACAGAAGAAATTGCGCTGGATACGGCAAAAAAAGTTGATGAAAAAATAGCTAAAGGGGAAGATTTACCGCTTCTTGCAGGAGTTCCTCTTGCCCTTAAAGATAACATGAACCTTATTGGTTCAAAAACTACCGCATCAAGCAAAATATTAGAAAACTTTGTATCACCATACAATGCAACTGCAACTCAAAAGTTGTTAAATAATTTAATTCCGATTGTTGGTAAAGCGAACCTTGATGAATTTGCAATGGGTTCTTCTAATGAAAACTCAGCCTTTAAAAAGGTTCATAACCCTTGGGACTTAAACAAAGTTCCTGGCGGTTCTTCCGGCGGCTCCGCAGCATCTGTTGCATCTTGTGAAGCTGCACTTGCTCTCGGCTCTGATACAGGCGGAAGTATAAGACTTCCAGCCAGCTTCTGTGGCATAGTAGGTATGAAACCTACATATGGTAAAGTTTCAAGATATGGTTTGATAGCTTTTGCCTCTTCTCTAGACCAAATTGGACCTTTTGCAAGAACAGTTGAAGATGCAGCGGCTTTATTAGAAGTTATCTCAGGGTATGACAAACACGATTCAACTTCATTAAAGCTTCCTGTTGAAAATTACAGAAACAGCTTAAACAATGACATCAAAGGAATGAAAATTGGTGTTGTAAAAGAATTAGTTTCAGAAGGTCTTGCTGAAGATGTTCAAAAAGCAATCCAATCTGCAATTGAAACATACAAATCACTTGGTGCAGAAGTCGTAGAAGTTTCACTTCCTAACCTTAAGCACTCAATAGGTATTTATTATATTCTTGCAACAGCAGAATGCAGTTCTAACTTAGCCCGTTTCGACGGAGTTAAGTACGGACACAGAACCGCTGATGCTAAAAACCTGCTTGAAATGTATTGTAAAACCCGTGCAGAAGGCTTCGGCCCAGAAGTAAAACGCCGTATAATGCTCGGAACTTATGCACTTTCTTCTGGATATTATGATGCTTATTACAAAAAAGCATTGCAGATGAGAAGAGTTGTTACAGAAGATTTCTTAAAAGCATTTGCACAAGTTGATGCACTTATTGCACCAACTTGTCCGAATACAGCATTTGATTTAGGTGCAAAAACTGAAGATCCGCTTGCTATGTATCTTACAGATATTGCAACAATTTCTGCTAACCTTGCGGGACTTCCTGCAATATCTGTTCCAGCCGGTTTTGACACTGAAGGAATGCCTATAGGACTTCAAATAATGACACCGCAGCTTACAGAAGCTAAGCTGTTCAATCTTTCTTATAAGTTTGAGCAGGCGCATGATTATTATAAACAACTTGCAAATATATAAAAAGAAAAGTCTGAGCTTCGGTTCAGACTTTTTTTAATTACTTTTTCCCGCTCTATATCCACAATATGAGTAAACAAAAGGCAGTGTTCTTTCTAAATGAAGTTTATCTGCACAAGGAAATTTTGCCAGAACGAGAACACCGAGAGCATCATCGACATTTGCAATACAATCTAATAAAGTTAATTTTCTATCTGGAACTTTATCATAAGGATCACAAATTAGATTGGACAATGATGCTGCACCATACATTCCAATTAGCAGACCTCCAGCCATTGCCATAATTTTCCCGGGAATATTGTTAAAATTTTTACTGGCTTCACAAAGTTTTAAACCTCCGCCAACAACCCAGGCTGGAACAGATGCATTTAAAAATTGGAAAATACCTTCTTTTAGTTTATTTTTATTTGTTTTTTTATCTTCTCCTATCATACCGGCTGCAACACCTCCAACGATAGAACTTCCGGATAAGACAACCATATCACTCAGGCCATATTGCAACTTGAATGGATTTTTCACTTTATGTTTTTTCATCATAAAAAGCATAGGTATAATGGTTCCCACAACAGCACCAATACCAGATTTTATTTTATCCTGAGTATTAACCTCTCTATACTGTGCTTTATGTCGTTTTGCAATAAAGGAGCTTACGGCTGATTTATTATTTTTATCGCCGTATTCCGGGTGTGAATCTAATCTTTCCAGCGTAGGGTATCTATAATTAATACTGCTAACCATAATTTTTATTCCTACGCGAATTATAGCGCACTTTATCCAACTCCGCAAGGTTAAGAATTGTAAAAAATATTTTTTTGAAAGGCAATATTGTTTGTTCACGCGTTTTACAATAGGAAAGGAGTGTTGTATGGGTATTGATATAAAAATTACAAATAAGCTAGATAATAATTGCGTTCAGGTTGAAGTGAACAGCAATAAAGGCGGGCAGAGTAAATATTTTAAAGTGCCTGTAGATAAAGCAGATTCATTCATTACAAATTATAAAAAAAATGATAAAAACACATCCTTCATTACAAACACTGCATTTGTTTCGTCTATTTCTAGTTTAGCAACTAAAAAGTTTATAAAAAGCGGAACTCTAAGGTGGATTATAAATACTTTAGCAGGCATTGCCGGTGCAACAGGTTCTGTTGTAGCTTCCAGCAACTACATTGAATCCAGAAACAATAAACTTCTTAAGCAGCATAATGCTCAACAAATTTACTATCAAGCCTGATATTAAGAAACTCCCTGAGCTCCTGATACAATTTCAACAATTTCCTGAGTAATTGCAGCCTGACGCGCCTTATTGTAATCAATAGTTAGAGTATTAATCATTTCTTCGGCATTATTTGAAGCAGCAGACATTGCTGTCATTCTAGAGGCAAGTTCACTGGCATTCGCTTCCAACAATGCTTGATAAATTGAATTTGTTATATACATAGGTACAAGCTGCTGCAGTACAGAGTGCGGAGATGGTTCAAATTCCATAACCGGATCTAATTCGTGCGCATCTGCTTGTTCTACTTTTACCGGCAAAACATCCCAAGATACTACATTGTAAGACATCATATTGTTAAAATGAGTTGTTATAATATCTATTTTATCGATATGGCCTGATACAAAATCTTCTGCAATATCTTCTGCAATAATATTAGCACCCGTTGCTGTAGGATCATTCGCAATACTTATATAACCCTCTTTGAGTTCAAAATACTTACCGGCGTGTTTAAACGCAGAAACAGCTTTTTGTCCTACAGGATAAATAACGGTATTAACCCCGCGTTCTTTATTAGCTCTTATTCTTGCTATAGCAGTTTTAATAATATTAGAGTTATATGCACCTGCCAAACCTTTATTTGATGTTATAACAAGCAGTCCCTCTGTTTTTATTTCTCTTTTTTCAAGCAGTTCTGGATAATTATCCAGTGCACGCTGAACATGAAGTCCCGCTACTGAATACTCACCTACTGTTGCAAGCATTTTTCTAAACAAATGTAATAATTCATCAGAAAAAGGACGTGCAGCTTTCACGGTATTTTCCGCTTTTTTAACCTTTGCAGCAGCAACCATTTTCATTGCTTTAGTTATTTTTTTTGTGTTCTGCACACTTGATATTCTGCTTTTTATATCTTTTAAGTTTGGCATTGCTATATCCTATCTTAATTTTAAATCAAGCCCTTTTTTAATAAGTAAAATTGCTAATAAAACTGATTCTAACCAAGGGCAAGGAATCATGAAGAACATAAATGACTTAACAAGAATATACAGAAGCAAAAATGCACCAATAAGCATAAATGCAATTCTGTTAAATCTCCATGCACCTTCTGAATTATCTTTAAAATAGTTTACAAATTCTACATCAGCAACATGTCTGCATGCTTTTGAACCTTTACATATAAATGTATTTTTATATTCTTCTGCACATTCTAAACATAAAGCTTTTCCACAGGATTTACATACTGCAAAAGCGTCCCTATCGTGGTGATTATAACACTTCATACGCTATTCCCTCCTTATAAATTCTTTCCGTAGGTTTCTAATTGAATCTTTAGTGCCTCTATATCTTCTTCAGATAATTTAGCTCCTTCATTCAATCTTTTGCTCAATTCAGGCATATTAGCTTCAAAATATTCAAACCAGCCGTTTTTATAATCATTGATATTTTTATTATCAATATCATCTAAGAAACCTTCATTTGCAGCAAATAGAATTGTTACCTGTTGCGCTACAGACAATGGTTTATACTGTGGTTGTTTTAAAACTTCTGTAAGTTTTTGTCCCCTTAAAAGCTGTTTTTTAGTCGCAGCATCTAAGTCAGAAGCAAATTGAGCAAAAGCTTCAAGTTCTCTGAATTGAGCCAAATCAAGACGAAGCTTACCTGCAACCTGCTTAATCCCTTTTGTCTGAGCTGCACCACCTACACGCGATACAGAAATACCGGCGTTAATAGCAGGTCTTACACCAGAGTTAAACAAAGCAGATTCAAGGAATATCTGACCATCAGTAATAGAAATTACGTTAGTCGGAATATAAGCCGAAACATCACCAGCTTGTGTTTCAATAATAGGAAGTGCTGTAATACTTCCACCACCAAGCTCATCGTTAAGCTTAACAGCTCTTTCTAGTAGTCTTGAGTGAAGATAGAAAACATCTCCAGGATAAGCTTCTCGTCCAGGTGGTCTTTTAAGAAGCAAACTCATTGCACGATATGCCTGAGCGTGCTTAGTTAAGTCATCATATACTATTAATACATGCTTACCTTGCTCCATAAATTCTTCTGCTATTGCTACGCCAGCAAATGGTGCAATATATTGAAGCGGAGCAGGTTCATTAGCTGTTGCAGAAACAATGATAGAATAATCCATTGCCCCGTGTTTTTCTAATGTTTTAGCCAGCTGTGCAACAGTAGAAGCCTTTTGACCAACTGCAACATAAATACAAATTACGTCGCCGCCTTTCTGGTTAAGTATAGTATCAATTGCAATTGCTGTCTTACCGGTTTGTCTGTCGCCGATAATTAATTCTCTCTGTCCTCTTCCTATAGGTGTAAGAGCATCAATAGCAGTTAAGCCTGTCTGAAGCGGCTGATGAACAGATTTTCTTGCAACAATTCCAGGAGCAACTCTTTCAATAGGACGAGTTTTATCTGTAACAATGTCACCTTTTCCATCAATCGGGCGACCTGTCGGGTTTACAATTCTTCCTATAAGAGCATCACCTACCGGAACAGAGGCAATTCTACCAGTAGTCTTTACTGTCATACCTTCTTTTATATGAGTATACTCACCCAATATTACAACACCAACATTATCTTCTTCCAGGTTTAATGTTATACCTAGAGTTCCTTTGCCATCTTCAAATTCAACAAGCTCGTTTGACATTACATTGCGCAGACCGTATATTCTTGCAATACCGTCTCCTACTTCAAGTACACTGCCAATATTAGAAATCTCTGCTTTTGCTTCATAATTTCGAATATTTTCTTTTAATATAGAGCTTATTTCATCAGGATTTATTACTGCCATTTTCTACCCTTTCATTTATACCAAGCTTGTAATCTCTCGCTATCTTCTGAGAGCCATTTGCCCCTTTAAATCTTCTAACTTATGTCTGATACTGTTATCTACAATCGTTTGATTTATATTAAATATCAGCCCGCCTATAATATCAGAATCAACATGCCATTGGACACGAACATCCTTTTGCAGTTTATCTGCAACTCTATTTCTAATAGCGTTTTTCTTATCATCATCTAATTCAATAGCTGAAGTTATATCAACTCTCAGAATATTTTTTAATTCCTCAAGTTCTTTAGAAAATTCCTCTGCGACTGCATCAAGTATCCCTAGTCTGCCTTTTAAATTTAAAGTAGTTATAAAGTTAAATACTATAGGCATTAATTTATTTTGAAAAAGTTTAGATAATACTGCCTTTCTTCTATAGAAATTGAAGGATTATTTAATACTTCTGAAAGTTGTTTTGATGACTTGATATTTTCATCTACTTCTCTCAAATCATCAAGAATATCTTCTTTTGAAATTCCCGGATCCTCTTGAGCCAGTTCCATAAGTGCCTTAGCCCAACGTTTTGCAACAAGTTCAGAATCTTTAAAATTTACGCTTGTACCCATCAGATTTCCACCCCATTTATAGCATCGACACTTTCATCAATTAATTTATTATGCAGCTCAGGATTATTTCTGAGTTCATTAATTATATGATTTTTTGCCACATCTACTGACGCTGCAGAAGCACGCCTCATAATATCATTTCTTATTAAACCGGCTCTGGCATCAGCTGTTTTCTTTGAATTATATTTTATATTTTCTACAGATTTTTCTGCATCTTCAAGAATTTTACCGCCAACCATACGAGCATTTTCTTCTGCTTTTTTAATGATTTCGTCGATTTCCTCTTCTATATGAGCAACAGATTCTTCTATTGCCTTTAATGTTGATTCAGAGTCTGATTTAGCCGTCTTAGAGTTTTCAATATTATTAACAACATCTTTCTTTGCAGCTTCAAGTTTTCCTGTCACATTTATCTTCTTACATACAAAAATAATTATAGCAAGGAATATAACAAAGTTGAAAAGATTTGTTCTGCCTATGTAATTGATAATTTCGCTAATACTTTCCATGTTTACCTCTGCCATTTACCCCCTGTTACCTACCCCTGATAGAGAATCCTATTAACTGCATCGTTGTCAAATCCTTGAACTTCACTTCTGTATCCAATCATTTTTTCAACAATATCATTTGCCAAATCAGTCATTCTTCCTTTAAGACCTTCTTTGGCCTCATTAGAAAGATTATTCAGATTTTCGTATGTTTGCATTAATTCATTATCAGCATCACACTGTGCATTTTTAAGAATATCATTTTTCTTATTTTTAAAATCTACAACTGAATCTGAATACTTATTTCTGGCATCATTTCTAGCTCCTTTTAGCTTTTCTTCTTTTTGGGCAGAAATCTCATTTGCTTTTTTATGGTTTATATCTGCTGTACGCAGGTTTTCATCCACAAACTCTCGTCTTTGAGCAACAATATTGTTAATCGGCTCATATAGAATTTTGTTCATCACAAAGACAAACAATACAAATGATATTATAGTTACTAAAAAAGTTCCATTAAATTCCATTTTTTTTCAACCTATGGGCGAGAAATCCCCCGCACCGCTACCATCTAATTTATATTACAAGCCCATTCACCTTGTAGTCACAACTCGAGGTTGACCTGTAATCTCTAAACCAACTGAGCCGCTCCACCAATGTCAACCGACCCAATATAAGAGTAGGCTTCGCCTACCCCATCATTCCTGATAACTTCATAGCAATAACAAGTGCATAAATTGCACAAGCTTCAGCAAGAGCAGCACCTACAAGGAAGAAACCAACTGCTTTACCTGCGATTTCTGGTTGTCTGGAGATAGCGTCCATCAAACCTTTAGTAGCAACACCAATACCAAGTCCGGCACCGATTGCACCAAAACCCATTGCAATACCCGCACCTAATTGTGCCATTTCAGAAATTGTTTTTACTTCTTCCATTTTTATCTCCTTCTTATTTTGTATATAATAACCTATTCTTCTGTATTAACTGCTGTTGCGATATAAACCGTTGTCAGCATTGTAAATACGAGCGCCTGAACACAGGCCACCAATATTTCAAAAAACATAATCGGAAGCGGCAATCCCCAAGCACAAAGCCCTAAGAGAGCTGTGATAAGGATCTCTCCTGCCAGAATGTTTCCAAAAAGTCGTAACGCAAGAGTTAAAGGTCTTGTAAATAATTCAAGTATTTCTACAAGCATCGAAATTATACCAACGAATGAAAATTCGTGAAGCAGGAAATGCCCTTTTTTCTTTATCAAACCGGCTGTTACATAGTAGATAAGAACAATAACTGCAAGGCCTGCTGTCAAGTTTATATCATTCGTCGGGGAAGCAAGCTCACCTTGTTTAAGTTGAATCATTTTAAAAGGAAGCTGCCCCATAATATTTGCAGTTACAATAAATAAAAATAATGATGCAATAAGAGGAAAGTGTTTTTGTCCTTCTTTTGGCATCATGTTATTAACCAAATTAGAAAAATAACCAAGTATATTTTCAAACACTAGTTGAAGTTTTGTCGGAAAGATTGTTAGTTTTCTGGTCGCAATGAAAGACACAATTATCAAAAATGCCATTGCTGCCCACATTGTAACAAGTGTATCCATATTAAATGCCATAGAATGTCCGGCAATAACTTTATTTACAATCCAATGTCCTTCGCTCATTGAATAACCTCTCTCATTCCATCTGATAGTAGCACAAAATATCAACTTATGCAACGAAAATTTTAGTCAAGATGTATTTCAGCTGAATCCTGAGTCGTAATTTCATTCTCGGTTTCGTAGTACTCCTGTGAAAGTTGAGTATCTGTTACTTTAACATCTACCAGTTTTTTAAGAACTTCAATATAATCCAGACATTTTTTTCCTTTTACACCAACTGTTTCCATTTGAATTTCGCCGTTTGGTAAAAGTTTTATCTTTAATTTCTTTGACATATTACCTCTAATCTATGTTTACCGTCAAAACGATTGTATTATCGTCATAGACTTCTTCACTTTCAATTTCCATGTTATTTTCTTTAAGTTTTTCCGTAATGCTTCTATAACTTTCTTCCTGAACATTTAGAGCATATTCTGAGCTTAAGTCATTAAGTTTTTGTTCGGCACTTTCCGTATCAAGATATTTTATCATTAGAAAATAAGGTTTATCAGCTTCCATACGTTCAAAAGCCAGCTCATAACTGCCGGTTCTAGCAGTAATTTTACCGTACTCATTTTCTTTTAAGTTACTCACCCCGTGCTCTTCAAGAGTTTTAATCAAAAGCTCTTTGTCCACAAAGGCTGTTTCAAAGCTTTTTTCTAGAAAATGTTTATCAGAAATAACCCTCACATCATCACAAACTGTCGGTAAATCTATATCACCTGAAAAGTCTATGTTGTTCATTCCTTCATTATCTAAAGCAATTTCTGAATATGGAACATTTGCAAACACTGCTCCAACTACCCAGGCTATTGCATATGGAAGAGCAAAAACTGTACATGACATATTAAAATTTCTCCTATTATGAATTAGTAGCTATACCTCTGTCTACCGACCAGTTGTCTACGTGCGCGACACTAAAAATCTAACGTTCTGCCGCCTCTGCTTGTAGAAACATTATCTTCGTTAATTTCTTTTGTATACTGTTTAAGATTTGCTGTTTTTGTAGCAGAAACAGCTCTTACATTTGCCCAGGCTCTTAAAGCAAGTATTTGTTCTCGCTGAGTCATTGAAAGCGGTACTGTGTTTGCAATATTTTTTGCCAAATCTTCAAACTTAAGCGGTCTGCTTTCAAAAAAAGCGTCGCATAGAGATGATATAACAACCTGTTCGATTTCAGAGCCGATAAACCCTTCGGTCATTTTAGCAAGTTCAGTACAAATATTCTTCATGCCGGCAACTTCACTTGCAACTTCTTTATCTTTTAAACGTCTTTCCAGATGAAGCTTAAAAATTTCTTTTCTTTCTGCAAGAGTAGGCAAATCAACAAAGAAAATTTCATCAAAACGTCCTTTTCTTAATAGCTCAGGAGGAAGGTTGCTTATATTGTTTGCCGTTGCAATTACAAATACAGGCGCTTCTTTTTCCTGCATCCATGTTAAAAATTGCCCGAAAATTCGTGAAGAAACGCCGCTGTCACCATTAGAGCCTAAGCCGCTTAAACCTTTTTCAATTTCATCAATCCATAGAATAGAAGGTGCTACCGCTTCTGCAGTTGCAAGAGCTCTGCGCATATTTTCTTCAGAACTTCCTACAAGTCCAGAGAAGACTTTTCCAAAATCAAGTTTCAATAGCGGGAGCTGCCAGATTGTGCTCATTGCTTTTGCAGTCAAACTCTTACCGCACCCGGGAACGCCGGTTACAAGAACACCTTTTGGTGCAGGTATACAATATTTTTTTGCCTGCTCTGACCACGAATTATTACGCTTCAAAAGCCAGTTTTTCAAATTATCCAGTCCTCCGATATCTTTTATTGAGTAATCGGACTGAATGAACTCTAGTATGCCGGTTTTCTTAATAACTTGAACCTTTTCCTGCAAAATCACAGGTAAATCTTTAATATCAATCTTGCCATCATTAACCATTGCAAGAGCAAATGCACTTTCTGCTTCTTGAAGTGTCAGCCCCAATGCAGCTTTACAAAGCCTGTCTTTATCATCTTCTGACATAGAGGCCTCAACTCCAGCATTTTGTTTCAGCATTCCATCAAATTTATTTCTAACTTCCTTTAACGTCGGAAGCGGAAAGTCAAAAATTGTAATTTCCTTTTGCAAAGCCTCTGGAATCAAAAGTTCCGGCGCAACCAGAAAAATAGTTTTTCTTACAGTCCCCAGCTTCAAATCCGGGATTATGTCGCGCATTTTTCTAATAACGTTATAATCAGGAGTCCTATTTTTAGGCCCGAAATTGACATAAAAATCATAAATTATAAATACCGCATCTTTTTCATATCTGCGAATAAATTCAAGCATCTTACAAGGGCAAGCTGTATCATTTACAGTCTTTGAGGTTGTTGTGTTGTAAAGTCCGTTAGTTTGTGTCCATGTAAAAACTTCACGTGCAAACTTTACCTGCTTAACATCTGTAACAACAGATTTAATATACTTTGTAACTCTGTCCTCTTCAAAAGTTGTTATGTATATTACTGGAAATCTTGCTCTTATAAGATTTGATAATTTGTATGCGCTCATTATATCCTCTCTATCATTATCCTGTTATATCATTTTTTAAGCTTCACTAAATCAATCTTTTGCAGTATCTCATCAAAGTTTCCCATTCCATTCATAAAAATAACACCGGATTTAGAAATGTTAACCTCAACTTTGTTTTTATACTTTGCAAAAATTTCGTCATTGTATCTGCTGGTTAAAAAATGATATCTTTGATTAGAAGAACCGCACCAGGGACGCGAGTAATCAACCTTATCAATTACAAACTCTCCGTCAATTAACAGGTCAATGTTATACAACAGTTTTCTATTTATTGGATTTAACCTCAAATCTTCAATTAAAGCTCCGGTAAAGCACAGGACACTCAATCCTGCTTTTCTTACATTTTCAGCGATTATCCCCAATGCCTCAGGTTGTTCAAAAGGTTCTCCTCCGAGAAAAGTCACTCCTTCAATATCTTTTTGCGCAGCTATATCGGCGATAATTTCTTTTACCTCAATTAATTTACCGCCGCTATGCGGCCAAGTATGAACAGCCTGACATCCTTTGCAATGCCTTGAACACCCTTGAACCCATATGCAATAACGTGTACCCGGGCCTTCAACTTTAGTCTTTTTGAGAATATTGAAAACTCTAAGCTTCATAAATCAACTTTTCTTTCATGGAATCGTTCAATTTTACCCGTATTTTTAATTTTATTCACACATATTAAATTTATAAGCTGCTCCTGCATATGGGGTTTTATCTTTAAGAATGCAAAAAACTCATTGATATTTTTAAAACCGTCAATTTCTTCTCTTTTTTTTATGGATTTCTTAGCCATGATTACGCTAATACCTGGTAAAGCTGCAATTTCTTCTTCAGAAGCATTGTTGATATCAACTAAATTTCCTGCTTCCGGTTTAATCTTTGCCGGAATAATCTTTTGTTTTTCAGGCATTTCCATAATTTTTTCATCAACTACAAGATTATAACGCCTGCAATCTTCTATCAGGCCTTCATAGGTCTTGTTGTAGCTAAAATTTATACAAAACATATTCCAGAGTTCAATCCAATCATGCACATTTGATTTCACAACCTTAAACGTCCTGTAATCTCCGCCATCAGGATTCTTTTCCACACCTATTATAGTCATTTCATCAATCATACTAATATAGCAGTATTGATTAGAAAGTTTAAGATTACTCCATATATCGTCATAATGACCAAGAAAAGCCTTTGCTGCATATAGAGCAGCCTTTCGTCTACTAGTAGTCCCGCTGTCTACAACATTTTTCTTAGAGAAATATGTAAAGCATACATAAGAAAATATACATACCACTGAAATAACAATTGATGGAATTGGAAACATTGTAAACAATAATATTAATAAGGCTATTGCAGTGCCTATTAAACGCATTTTTTGCATTTACCATATCCCTCTTTAACAGATTGTATAAACTTTTCGATAGTACAATCCCGCACCTGCGAGTGACAATATTATATCAGGCATAAACGCTGCGAGCATAGGTGTTAATGATCCGGCTTCTCCAAAAGATATTGACAGAGCTCTGATTAAGTAATAAGCAAAAATAATCAGAATACTAAACAAAAACCCTCTATTATACCTAACTCTCGGAGGAGTTATCGCTAACGGAACACCTATCAATACAAGTACTATAGTGGTAAGCGGTAATGCTATTTTATCAAATAAGCTTATTTTCAAAATGTGTTTATCCGGAATATCTGACTTAGCAAGAACACTGCAGAGCTGAATGAAATTATGCTGGTTTGCAAGATTCTTATCTAATTCTTTTGTCAAATCCATTCCAAATTTAATATTAGTATGTTCAAAAAGAGTTGTATCAAGTGTTTTTCCGCTATCTGTAACCGTATAGATAGCACCTTTTTGGAATATCCATCCACCAGGGGTTGTAGCGCCTTCTCTTGCTTGAAGCACCTGTATTGTTCCTTCCTTAGAAGCATCTAAAACAGTTATATTATGCAGTTTTGAATCTGTGCAGTCACCAACATAGAATAAACGTTTAAGCAATCCGCCTTCTTTTGTTTCTTTAAAAGTAAAGTTCTGTTTACCTTCCGGAACATTTTTCTGACTAAAAGCCACACCCGCCAGCTTTGTTGATAATCTTGTTGAAAAAGGTACAACAGTTTCATTAATAACAAAGCTTATACAAGCCATAACAATCGCAAAAATAAATATTGGTTTAGCGATACGGTTCAACCCGATTCCGCACGCTCTCATTACAGTTATCTCTGAACTCAAGCTCAAGCCGTTCAACGTCATTACTGTTGCAAGCAATACTCCCATTGGAATTGTCATCACAAAAACTTCCGGAAGGTGGAGAATAATCATAAGAATTGCATACTTAAAAGGAATGCCGTACATTGAAATTTGTTTGATAAGAGTTATAAAAGTATCGGAAGCAAAAATGATTGAGGTAAAAACAAGTACACCCATAATAAACATCTCAATTACCTGCTTAAGGATGTATTTATCCAGCCTCTTCATATTTTTTAGATTATATATTATATTCTTAATCAAATCCTTCA
>OKTL01000975.1_pt1 | contig 13369 bp, 9 predicted proteins | sample 1606211 | NCBI WGS metagenome assembly OKTL01 (sample SAMEA3879538, study PRJEB24766) | human gut metagenome | biome: human-associated habitat; feature: feces | place: USA | collected 1985/1987 | reverse complement strand
CTTTGCAGATATGCCACGCATCCGTGAGACGTATGAGCGTCTGACGAGAATGCATGTCCATGAGCGTTCTCCGTATGCCGGAGATCTTGTCTTTTCTGCGTTCTCCGGTTCCCATCAGGATGCGATTGCAAAGGGAATGGCCTGGAGAGAAGAAAAGAAATTAAAGACATGGACGGTTCCGTATCTGCCGATCGATCCGATGGATGTGGGAAGAACTTACGATGCCGATGTTATCCGTATCAACAGCCAGTCCGGAAAGGGAGGAATCAGTTATATCTTAAAGCAGAATTTCTCCATTTCTCTGCCACAGGCAATGAAAGAAGAAGTCGGATATGCAGTGAAACAGGTATCGGATGAAGAACACAAGGAACTTTCTCCACAGTGGGTATACGAGATCTTTGAAGAAAACTATATGAACAAAATGCCGTACTTTACAATCGATTCTTGCCATTTCAAGCAGAATGATGGTATTATGGCAGAGACAGAAATTAACTTTGGCGGAAAGAAGACCATCGTCGATGCAAACGGAAACGGTCGTCTGGACGCTGTGAGCAACACAATCAAGCAGTTCTTCGGTATCAGCTACGAACTTTCTACCTATGAAGAACATGCATTGTCCCATGGATCTTCTTCTAAGGCAATCGCCTATGTGGGCATTACCTGTGAAGGAAAGAGTTACTGGGGTGTCGGTATGGATGAGGATATCATCAAAGCGTCCATCCATGCGCTGACGGTTGCTGTAAATAAATTACCGCAGATTGCACAAAACGATGGGGCACAGGATGAACGCCTGACCGCCATGCTTAATTTTATCCAGAACAATTATCAGGATGTAACACTTGAGAGCATGGCAGCGCAGTTCCATCTGTCAGAGCCTTATATCTCCAAATATATCAAGGATAAATCAGGTAAGACATTTGGAGAGCACGTAGCCCATATTCGTATGAAACGTGCCAAGACTCTGCTGAAAAACGGTAATATGACGGTTGAAAATATTGCGGATGTTGTCGGATATCCGAGTGTTGAGCATTTTAACCGTACCTTTAAAAAATGCTTTGACAGGACTCCGTTGCAGTACCGCAATGAGAGCCGCGAGAAAAAATAAAAAGCCGGAGGTGGCGTCGAATGTATGATGTAATTATTATTGGAGCAGGACCGGGTGGAATTTTTTCTGCCTATGAGCTCATGAAGCAGGATGAAAATTTAAAGATTGCAGTGTTTGATGCAGGACGTTCTTTGGAACAGAGACATTGTCCGATTGATGGAGAAAAGGTAAAGAACTGTATCGGCTGCAAGACCTGTGCAATCATGAACGGATTTGGCGGAGCCGGAGCCTTTTCGGATGGTAAATACAACATTACCAATGATTTCGGCGGTACTTTATATGAATATATCGGCAGACAGAAAGCACTTGAACTGATGAAATATGTGGATACCATCAATATGTCTCACGGTGGAGAGGGAACCAAAATGTACTCCACCGCGGGCACAGATTTAAAAAAAGTGTGTCTGCAGAATAAACTGAAGCTTCTGGATGCATCGGTCCGCCATCTGGGCACTGATGTCAATTATGTTGTGCTGAAAAATCTTTATGACGAGATGAAAGACCACATGGACTTTTTCTTTGACACCCCGGTGGAGAAGATTCAGGTCAAAGAAGATGGATATCTTGTTTCGACAAAAGATGCGGAATATGCGTGCAAAAAATGTATCGTGTCAGTCGGACGGAGCGGAAGCAAGTGGATGGAAACCGTCTGTGAGGATCTGGAAATTCCTACCAAATCCAACCGTGTGGATATCGGTGTGCGTGTAGAACTTCCGGCAGTGATCTTTTCCCATCTGACCGATGAACTTTATGAGAGCAAGATTGTTTACCGTACGGAAAAGTTTGAGGATAATGTCCGTACGTTCTGCATGAATCCATATGGCATAGTGGTAAATGAAAATACCAATGGTATTGTGACGGTAAACGGACACAGCTATGACAGCCCGGATCTTCGCACAGAGAATACGAACTTTGCACTTTTAGTTGCCAAACATTTTTCCGAGCCGTTTAAAGACAGCAATGGATACGGAGAGAGCATTGCGCGGTTATCGAACATGTTAGGCGGTGGTGTGATCGTACAGCGTTTTGGTGATCTGGTGCGCGGACGACGCAGTAATCAGAAACGTATCGAGGAGGGGCTTGTGACACCGACACTTTCCGCAACACCGGGAGATTTAAGTCTGGTTCTTCCGAAGCGAATCTTAGATGGTATCATTGAGATGATCTATGCGCTCGATAAGATTGCACCGGGTACCGCAAACGACGATACCCTGCTGTATGGTGTGGAAGTAAAATTCTATAATATGGAAGTAGAGCTGGATGAGAATCTGCAGAGCCGGTATCCGGGACTTTATATCATCGGAGATGGCAGTGGTGTGACCCATTCACTGTCCCATGCATCTGCCAGTGGTGTTTATGTGGCAAGACACATTTTAGAAAGTGAAGGAAAAGCTATTTGATCACAATATTTACAGCTCTTTATCCGGAGGCAAAGGAACTGATCCGGGCGCTTTCTTTGAAAAAAGATATGACACAGAATCATTTTCAGGTATTTTCGGATGAAAACAATCAAATACAGATTGTCATTACCGGGGCATCCGCCATTGCGGCGGCCACGGCGGTGGCAGAGTGTTCGACCAGAAGAGAACCGGATAGCGGAGATTTTCTGATCAATTATGGGAGCTGTGCCGGCAGGAAAAATATTCCTGTCGGCACTGTTTCGCTTTGTAACAAACTGACGCAAACGGTAGACGGACGTACATTTTATCCGGATATTTTATACCGGCATCCGTTTGAGGAAGCAGAACTATACAGTTTTCCCGCGGTACAGGACCGGGAATCTTTCCAACAGTTTTTGGATAAAGATGCCGGGGCGGGGGACAGAAGAAAAGAGATCCTGGTGGATATGGAGGCTGCTGCAATATATCAGGCAGGAAACTATTACTATGCACCGCACCAGATGCTGTTTCTCAAGGTAGTAACCGATCATGGAACAACACAGGAGCCGCAGAGTGCCGGGAGTGGAGAACATTTTTCACAGATCATGGACCGGGCAGCAGAAGAGGTTTTAACATTTATCCGGCAGCTTTTGACAATGCAGGAAAAAAACAGCAGGCAGGAGAGTATGCAGGAAGCATTTAGAAGCCAGGTAGAAGAACAGGCATTGCATGGTTCTGAAACCATGAAAGCGCAGATCCGGCAAATGATTTTGTATCATTCACTCTGCGAAGCAAAAGAAGCATCCGGGAAGCAAACCATGTCCGGATGGTACCGGGAATATGAACAGGCAGGCCGGCTGCCGGCAAAAGACAAACGGGAAGGAAAGAGGATTCTTGAAGAACTTAGAGCACGTGTGTTATAATACACGGTTTTCCCATATTTATGTGGAACGCCGCATCCGCAATCATCCGCGTACGGAACAGATCCTTTTGCGGTTTCCACAGGCACAGATTGTGGAGATTGAACATTACAAGGATGTATTTAACCGGCATGGACAGGACTGTGTCCGGCAGCATCAGGCACAGGCTCTCATTCTGGCAGAAAAAACCGATCATTTTTTTTATGAAGGAGCACCGGTCTGTCAGGATTTTGGAAATACCAATTTTTATTACTGTTCCACAATGATGAACTGCATCTATGATTGCAGCTACTGTTATCTGAAAGGCATGTATCCGTCCGGTCACATGGTGCTTTTTGTGAATATCGAAGATTACCTGGAAGAACTTGACCATATTCTGAAGACACAGAATATGTATGTGTGCATTTCTTATGATGCGGATCTGCTTGCCATGGAGGCTGTGACAGGATATGTCAGACTCTGGAGTGCATATGCTGCAAAACATGAAAACTTAAAGCTGGAAATCCGGACAAAATGTGCCGGCCATGCGATGTGGGATCTGCCCTGTCTGTCCAATGTGATCTATGCGTTTACCCTGTCTCCGCAGAAGATGATAGATGCGTTTGAGAAAGAAACACCTTCGGCGTTTGCACGCATAGTCTGTGCCGCGGAGGGACTTAAAAAAGGATTTCCGGTGCGCCTGTGCTTTGATCCGATGCTGTATCTGCCGTCCTGGAAGACCGATTATCTGCAATTGCTAAGTCAGATTGACCGTATTTTTGGTGACCGTATGTTGCATGACGGCTGGGAGAAACTGGTTGATGTAAGTGTGGGAACGTTCCGGATTTCACAGGAATATATGAAAAAACTCCGGCGGGTAGAACCTTTTGCACCAGCGGTACAGTATCCTTATGTCAATTGCAACGGGGTATATCAGTATCCACCGGAATTATTAAAGAAAATGGAAAGTTTTATGATCACGGAATTAACACAGAGAATGGACAAGGAGAACATATATCATGAGTAAGGCAGCGATTGTAACCGGTGCCAGTTCCGGAATCGGACTGGCAATCAGCCGGGTACTCTGTGAGAAAGGGTATGAAGTCTACGGATTTGGACGGGATTTTGCAAAAGAACAGACAAGGGAATTTGTAGAGCAGACCGCGGCATTTCATCCGGTAGAAGGCGATTTATTAGAAGAACAGAAATTATGCGATGCGGTGAAAGAGATCTCAAAAACGGCAGACATTGAGGTACTTGTCAATGCGGCAGGAGTCGGACATTATGGTCTGCATGAGGAACTGACTCCCAAAAAGATACAGGCCCTGGTCCGTACAAACCTAGAGATTCCCCTGCTTCTGACGAACCGGCTGCTTCGGGTGCTGAAGAAAAATCATGGATATATCATCAATATCTCGTCCGTGACGGCCAAGCAGAGCAGTCCGCATGGCTGTGCCTATGCGGCAACCAAGGCGGGACTGTCCAGCTTCGGAAAGAGTCTGTTTGAGGAAGCACGCAAGTACGGTGTCAAGGTGACAACGATTCATCCGGACATGACAGATACCAATCTGTACCGGGATGCGGATTTTACCTGTGGGGAGGAGCCGGAAAGTTATCTGCTGCCGGATGAAGTGGCAAAGGCGGTTGCCTATGTGCTTGACCAGCGGGAGGGCATGGTTGTGCCGGAGATTACGCTGCGGTCGCAGCTGCACCGCATTGCAAGAAAGTAGGGGAAATATGAGAGTAACAATCGCACAGACACTGCAGCATTATGAGAAGAAAAACCTGCCGAAAGATATTTGTGCCGGAATTATCATTATGGCCGTTTCCATCCCGATTTCCATGGGATATGCGCAGATTGCCGGCCTTCCAGCGGTATACGGTCTGTATGGATCGGTGTTTCCGATCCTGTTGTTTGCACTGTTTTCGACTTCACCACAGTTCATTTTTGGTGTGGATGCAGCTCCGGCGGCACTGATCGGAGGAGCGCTGATTGATCTGCACATAGAAAGCGGTTCAGAAGCAGCACTTAAAGTTGTGCCGGTCCTGACTCTGTTTGTGGCCGTGTGGCTTCTGGCATTTTATCTGATGAAAGCGGGAAAACTCGTGAATTACATATCTGCACCGGTGATGGGCGGTTTTATTACCGGAATCTGCACGACGATTATTCTCATGCAGGTACCGAAACTGTTTGGCGGGACTGCGGGCACCGGAGAACTTTTGGAGCTGGCCGGACATATCGGAAAGACACTTGGACAGATCCATGTTCCGTCCCTTATAATGGGTGTGATTGCACTGGTAATTCTGCTGGCGGCAAAGAAACTGATACCAAAATTTCCGATGGCGGTCGTACTGATGGCGGTTGGAGCACTTATGACAAAGTTTCTTCCGGTCAGGGAGTGGGGCATACAGACATTAAGTGCTGTGCAGACGGGACTTCCGCGGTGGAAGGCGGTGGATCTGTCTGCAGTGCCGCTTAAAGATGCCATAACGATCAGTCTGTCGGTGGCAGTAGTGATTATGGCAGAGACTCTTCTGGCAGAAAATAATTTTGCCCAGAAAAACCGCTACCGGATCAACGACAATCAGGAATTGCTGGCGTTTTCCCTTGGAAATTTTGCAGCAGCTCTGACCGGATGCTGTCCGATCAACGGGTCCGTATCAAGGACCGCAATGGGAGAACAGTATCAGGGGAAAACCCAGCTGACAGGAATTGTGGCGGGAATTTCCATGATGATTCTGCTTTTGTGCGGAACAGGATTTATCGGATTTCTTCCGGTTCCGGTGCTTACCGCGATTGTGATCTCCGCATTGCTTGGAGCCACGGAATTTGAACTTGCAGTCCGTTTGTGGAAAGTCAGCCGCACGGAATGTCTGATCTTTTTTGGTGCATTTTTTGGAGTGCTGCTGCTTGGAACCATCAATGGTGTTTTGATCGGCATCATGCTTTCCTTTACCGAGATGATTATCCGTACGGCAAAACCGGCGCGGTGTTTTCTTGGCATACAGACCGGACACAGTCATTTCCGGGACCTGAAAGAGAGCAGTTCCATCCATGCCGTGGAGCATGTGGTCATTTACCGGTTCAGCAGTAATCTGTGTTTTGCCAATGTTTCGGTATTGCAGAAAGATATTGAGGATGCCATCCGCGAGGATACCCGTGCGGTGATTTTAGATGCGGGAGGCATCGGGAGTATTGATATTACGGCGGCAGACTGTCTGGAGCGGCTTTATGGCTCCCTGAAAGAAAAAGGTATCCGGTTTTATATGACGGAACATATTGCGGAGGTGAACGAACAGCTGCGCAGACTCGGACTCGGGTATATGGTGGAGGAAGGCTGCGTGCGCAGAACCATCCATATTGCACTTAAGGATATGGGGATACGTCGTCCGTATCCGCTGGAGGGCGGTGTGGACAATGTTGAAAAAAGCGCCTCCCGGAAGCGGGCAGATAACCGGGTGCAGGAATTTGTCTGGGCATTTGGTTCGGAGGCAGAACAGGAAATGGAAAAACAGATTGCCCGCCAGATTGCGCATCTGATAAGGATGTGGAGGAGCTGATTCACGGACGCTGGTTCCATATGGAGGCGCTGGATGAGGATGAATGGCTGGAGCATCTGGAAGAACATTTAAAGGAAATTGTCAATATTTCCGGGAAAGATGAGGAGACACTGGCAAAAAGGCTGGAAGAACACCGGCAGGAAGTACATGACCGGATTGCACAGGAACATCCGGAACTGGCAGAACGTTTCCGGGAACGCAGACATCTGCTGGATGAGCATCTGCGGGAGCGCAGGCCGGAGGTATACGAACTGGTAATCAGACTTCGCGAAAAAAAGGATCAGGCATAATGATATTTTTTGCGGTTTCTGACAAAGAAGGTTACCGTGAGCCCTAACGTGAGAAGTTCTGCTACTGCCACGGCACTCCAGATTCCGTTGATGCCGAGAAGCAGTGGCAGAAGGAGTACGGCAGCCAGCTGGAACACCAGTGTCCGCAGAAAAGAGATTGCAGCAGATATCAGTCCGTTGTTTAATGCCGTAAAAAACGAAGAACCGTAAATATTAAATCCATTGATCAGATAGGCAATGCAGTAAATACGGAAACCGTTTTGGGTCATGGAAAACAGATCCGCATCATATCCGACAAAGATGGCGGCCAGAGGTCTGGCGATCAGCTGCGCCAGAATAAACAGCATGAGTCCCCAGATTCCGATGAGCCGCAGACTTTTTTGGAACAGATTTTTTAATTCGTCATGGTTGCCCGCTCCGTAGTGATAGCTGACAAGCGGCGCACTTCCGATGGAATATCCCAGAAAAATTGCAATAAAAATAAAGTTTACATACATGATCGTTCCAAACGCAGCCACACCGTTTTCTCCGGCAAGATTCATAAGCTGAATATTGTACAGAGAGTTTACAATGGAACTGGAAAGGTTGGTCATCAGTTCGGACGAACCGTTTCCGCAGGCGCACAGAAAAATTTTCCCGTTAAAGTGTGTGCGCCCGAGTTTAAGAAGGCTGGAATTTCTGCGTGCAAAATAAAGGATCGGAAACAGACCACCGATACATTCGCTGGTGACCGTTGCAAATGCCGCACCGGCCAGACCGATCTGGAACACTCCTACCAGTAAAAAGTCCAGAACCATATTGGTGACACCCGCGATGACGATGACACCAAGACCAAGTTTTGGTTTTTCTGCGGTGACAAAGAAACTCTGGAATACGTTCTGGAGCATAAAGGCCGGCATGGAGAGCAGCGTAATGCGGGCATAAAGCACACAGTTTGTCAACAGCGCACCGTCGGCACCAAGCCCGCGGGCAATCAGCGGGGAAAAGAGGATGCCGAGCGCGGAGAGGACAATGCCTCCGATCAGCGTGAGGTATACCAGCATGGAAAAGTATTCGTTTGCCTGCTCTTTTTTGCCTTCGCCCAATGTCTTTGCAACGATCGCGCTTCCTCCGGTACCGATCATGAAGCCTAAAGCGGAGATTGCCATGAGAAACGGCATGATCAGATTGACGGCGGCAAATGCAGTCTTTCCGACGTAATTGGAAACAAAGAGCCCGTCCACTACACCGTAGATGGAAGTAAAGATCATCATGACGATGGAAGGAAGGACGAAGCGCAGCAATTTTTTGTAAGTGAAATGTTCGGATAATTGTATCTTCATATAAAATCCCCCTGTTGTGTGTAGATAGATAAATATACAGTATAGCCGTATCCCGGATTTTCGTCAAGAAAATTTGATATTTTGGAGGCTTTATGCGATAATTTATGCGGTTGATCTGACATTACCGGAGTCAGACGCGGACAAAACAATGACAAGATCAGGAAAAGAGAGAATCAATCATGATACAGGATATTTATCCAATGAAATTAGACAATGCATTTGAAATGAAAGAACCGGATGCCGACAGCAGGATACTGGCATTTCGTGATCGGACGGTTTATCTGAAAAACGAGGGGGAGATCACATTTCTTAAGTATCACGTGTGGGTGGAATACTGTAAGACACATCACAAAAAAGTGCCCGGACTGGTATATCTGTTTTCCGTGGATGACATATCTTTTTATCTGACAGAGCTTTATGAAGATGTGGAAATTCCGGGATTTATGTATCATAAACTGTTTGCAGTCCGGTCCATGAAACCGAAGGAGCGTGTATTTGCCGCAACAACGGCATGGCATCTGTATGTGTGGTACCGGGATAATCAATTCTGCGGCAGATGCGCACATCCGCTTGTACACAGCCGCACGGAGCGCATGTTGCAGTGTCCGGTCTGTAACAATATGGTTTTTCCGAAGATTGCGCCGGCAGTCATCATCGGACTGACAAATAACGATCAGATCATGATGACAAAGTATGCAGGTAGGGAATACAAACGGTATGCGCTCATTGCCGGGTTTACGGAAATCGGGGAAACCGCGGAAGAAACTGTCCACCGGGAGGTGATGGAAGAAGTCGGGCTGAAAGTGAAAAATATTCGTTATTATAAAAGCCAGCCATGGGGCTTTGACAGTAACCTTCTGATGGGATTTTTCTGCGATCTGGCAGAAGAAGGTGAGATCCGGCTCGAAGAGGAGGAACTGTCACTTGCCGAATGGGTAGATTACCGGGATGTGCCGGATGATCCGGAAGGATTAAGTCTCACTAGGGAGATGATGACCTATTTCCGGAAGCAGCGGGAACAGGGGTTAAATCCCTGACCGGATTTTCTGGGCTTTTTCCAGAAACGATTCCCGTTGTTTTCATAGTATCTATCCTTTACAAATTGTGATATTATTATTTTCGACAAAAAATATGTTTATTTTATGAAAAAAGAGAAATTTTTTTACGAGGTAATAAAATGAAAGATCTTACAAAAGGAAAACCTTCCCGATTAATACTCGCTTTTGCGCTTCCGATTTTTCTGGCCAATCTGCTGCAGCTTACATACAGCCTGGTGGATACCCGGATTGTCGGATCGTTTCTGGGGGAAGATGCACTTGCGGCTGTCGGTGCCACAAGTTCACTGAGCAATCTGATCATCGGCTTTCTGATGGGGCTTTCCAACGGGTTTGCCATCGTCACTGCACAGCGGTTCGGAGCAAAGGATCTGCGCGGGGTGAAAAAATCGTTTGCCATGTCACTGACACTCGGAACTGCCGTTGCTGCGGGACTGACGGTTCTCGGTCTGCTTTTTCTGCAGCCGATTTTACGCTTTTTAAATGTACCGGAAAATTTAAGGACAATGGCGGGTTCTTATATTGTAATTATTATTGCGGGATTGATTGCAACATTTCTTTATGATGCCTGCGCTGCTGCACTGCGTGCACTCGGAGATACCATTACGCCTTTGGTGATTCTTGCAATCTCTGTCATATTGAACATTGCGGGGGATCTCTTTTTTGTGGTCGTTTTAAAAACGGGGGTAAGGGGAGCCGCGGTTGCCACGGTTTCGGCACAGGCGTTGGCGTTTGTGATCTGCTGGATCTATATGATAAAACGGTATGAACTGCTCCGGTTGTCCGGGGACGATTTCAAAGAGCCACAGCCGCAGATGATCCAAAGCATGCTAAGCGCGGGTCTGTCCATGGGGTTTATGAGTTCCCTGATCAATATCGGTTCCCTGACGCTGCAGACGGCAATCAATAAACTGGGACAGAACATTATCGTTGCACATACCGCAGCCCGCAAAATATCGGAAATGTTTATGATTATGTTTACGGTATTCGGACAGACGATGGCAACATACTGCGGACAGAATCTTGGAGCAGGACGGATTGACCGGATAAAAAAGGGAATCGGGCTTGCAATTTTATATACCTGTATCTGGTGCAGCTTTACCATTGTTGCAAGTTATACAATCGGAGACTGGCTGGTTTACATGGTAACTGGAAGCAAAAATGCCGAAGTACTGAAGAATGCAACCAATTATCTGAAGTTTGATACGCTGTTTTATTTTGTCACGGCAGTGATATGTGTTGTCCGTAATGCCATGCAGGGGCTGGGAGACCATATTACACCGCTGGTATCAAGTTCACTGGAAATGATCGGCAAAATCGTGATTGCAGCAACACTCGTTCCGTGGTTTGGCTACACAGGCGTAATCGTGGCGGAACCACTCGTATGGTTTATTATGGTCATTCCTCTGCTGATACAGATTTTCCGCATGCCGGTTTTAAAAAATAATATTTTAACCAAATCTTAGGAAGAATTTGCTGGTTTTTCCTTCTAGTGCATGATAATATGGCATACATATATAAATTGTATGAAAATATACCGGAAGAAGGAGGGATTGTTTGGAAAAGAGAAAAGAAAAAACAAAAGAATCCATACAGGCAGTATTGCCGATTCTGTTCATTGTATTGTTACTGAGTTTTACAGTGGCACCGGTGTCCGCCAGTATTCTGCTGGAATTTATGATCGGTGCGGTGTTTGTAATTATAGGCATGCTGTTTTTTTCCATGGGTGCCGAAATGTCAATGTCTCCTATGGGGGAACGTGTAGGAGGCAGCATGCTTAAAACCAAAAAACTATGGGTGATCCTCCTTCTGGGCTTTTTTCTCGGGGTCATCATTACCATTTCAGAACCGGATCTGCAGGTGCTTGCCGCTCAGGTGCCGTCGGTGCCGAATATGGTGCTGATTCTTTCGGTGGCAGCCGGGGTTGGCGCATTTCTTGTTGTAGCACTGCTTCGTATTTTATTTGGAATAGCGTTAGCCCCGTTATTAGTTGTGTTCTATGGTGTGATATTTGTGATCGCAAGGTTTGTTCCGGATAATTTTCTGGCGGTGGCGTTTGATTCCGGAGGTGTGACGACCGGACCGATGACGGTTCCGTTTATTATGGCACTTGGTGTTGGTATTTCTGCAATCCGAAATGATAAGCATGCGGAAAACGACAGTTTCGGACTGGTTGCACTGTGTTCGATCGGTCCTGTTCTTGCGGTATTGCTCCTGGGACTGGTATATCCTGCCCAGGGAAGTTATGTGGCAGCGGACGTGCCGGAAGCTTTCAATTCTGTGGAACTTGGCCGGCTGTTTTTATCCGAAATTCCCTATTATCTCAAAGAAATTGCAGGTTCCCTGCTTCCAATCGTTTTCTTTTTTGGAATTTTCCAGCTTGTTTCCATTCAACTACATAAAAAGACATTGATTAAAATCTGTGTGGGACTGCTTTACACGTATGTCGGACTGGTACTTTTCCTGACCGGTGCCAATGTCGGATTTATTCCCGCAGGAAACTATCTTGGAACCGTTATGGCATCACTGCCGTGTCCGTGGATTTTAGTCCCGGTCGGAATGGTGATCGGATATTTCATTGTCAAGGCAGAGCCGGCCGTCTATGTCCTGATGAAACAGGTAGAAGAACTGACCGATGGGGATATTTCCGGAAAAGCGATGCAGATCAGCCTTTCGGTTGGTGTGGCTGCTTCGGTCGGGCTTTCCATGCTGCGGGTGCTTACGGGAATTCCGATTATGTATTTTTTAATTCCGGGCTATGCCATTGCACTGTTTCTGACGTTATTTGTTCCGAAAATCTTTACCGCGATTGCGTTTGACTCCGGAGGCGTGGCATCCGGTCCGATGACGGCAACTTTTCTGTTGCCACTGGCACAGGGCGCTTGTACGGCAGTAGGCGGCGATGTGGTAAAGGATGCCTTCGGCGTGGTAGCGATGGTTGCCATGACTCCGCTGATTACGCTGCAGGTCCTCGGGCTGATCTATAAGATTAAGAGTAATAAAAAGGAAGAAATGGCAGAACAGCCATTACTGCAGGCAGAGGATGTGTTTGCCGGGTATGCGGATGATGCAATTATAGAATTATAGAAAAACAGGAAAGAGGAGCGGACAAATGAGTGAGATCTATATGATGGTTACGATCTGCAATCGAAAACAGATGCAGAAATTTGTGAAGTTTTATAAGCAAAATCACGTGGATACTGGAAATATTTCTCTTGCCATGGGAACAGCGGCCAGCGATGTACTGGATTACTTCGGACTCGAGGAGGATGAGAAAGGCATTCATTTTTGTCTGGTCACACGTCCCACCTGGAAAACCGTGAAAAAGGGATTGCAGACGGAACTGAAAATTGATGTGCCCGGGACGGGAATTGTCTTTCTGATACCGCTTAGCAGTATTGGCGGAAAACATCAGCTGAAATTTATGCTGGGAGAACAGGAATTCGAGAAAGGGGAGGAGACAACGTTGAAGGAGACAAAACATGAGCTGATCATTGCAATTGCCAATTACGGATACAATACGCAGGTGATGCGTGCGGCAGAAGAAGGCGGAGCCACCGGGGGAACGGTTTTTCACGGGAAAGGTGTCGGAATGAAACGGGCAGAACAGTTTCTCGGCGTATCGCTGGTTTCCGAAAAAGAAATTATATTAATTGTTACGAAAACGGAACAGAAAAATGCGATTATGAAATCCATCATGGAAAAAGCCGGAATCGGGAATGCGGATATGGTGATCGCCGCCACCGAGCGGGATAATA
>OKTL01000968.1_pt1 | contig 13391 bp, 10 predicted proteins | sample 1606211 | NCBI WGS metagenome assembly OKTL01 (sample SAMEA3879538, study PRJEB24766) | human gut metagenome | biome: human-associated habitat; feature: feces | place: USA | collected 1985/1987 | reverse complement strand
TACAGGAAATCCCTCGTAAAGACATAGTGGTAGGTGATATCGTCATTCTGGAAACAGGTGAAGAAATTCCCGCTGATGGAGAGTTGCTGGAAGCTATTTCTCTGCAAGTGAACGAATCCAATCTGACCGGAGAACCTGTTATTAATAAAACTACTGTAGAAGCTGATTTTGATGAAGAAGCGACTTATGCCTCCAATCTGGTGATGCGTGGCACTACAGTGGTGGATGGACATGGTACCATGCGCGTGCTGCATGTGGGAGATGCCACTGAAATCGGAAAAGTAGCCCGGCAGAGTACAGAGGATAACCTCGAACCCACCCCGCTGAACATACAGCTCACCAAACTCGCAAATCTAATCGGAAAGATCGGTTTCACCGTTGCCGGTCTGGCTTTCCTTATTTTCTTCGTGAAGGATGTAGTGCTATATTTTGATTTCGGTTCGCTGAATGGATGGCATGAGTGGCTTCCGGTTTTCGAACGGACACTGAAATATTTTATGATGGCAGTTACGCTGATTGTAGTAGCTGTACCTGAAGGATTGCCAATGAGTGTTACGCTTAGTCTGGCATTGAACATGCGTCGTATGCTTTCCACCAACAATCTAGTGCGGAAAATGCATGCTTGCGAAACAATGGGAGCCATCACCGTGATTTGTACGGATAAAACCGGTACACTGACTCAAAATCTGATGCAAGTGCACGAACCCAATTTCTATGGTATAAAAAATGGCAGTGACTTGTCTGATGACGATATTAGCGCACTTATCGCAGAAGGAATCAGCGCCAATTCAACAGCTTTTCTTGAAGAATCAACCAATGGAGAAAAACCCAAAGGCGTAGGAAATCCAACCGAAGTGGCTTTATTGCTCTGGCTTAACAAACAGGGAAGAGATTACCTGCAACTCCGCGAACAAGCTCATGTTCTCGATCAACTCACCTTCTCTACCGAACGGAAATTCATGGCGACTCTTGTTGAATCCCCATTGATCGGAAAAAAAATACTTTATATAAAAGGAGCTCCTGAAATTGTTTTGGGTAAGTGTAAAGAAGTTGTTCTGGATGGACGGCAAGTGGATGCGGTAGAGTATCGTTCTACAGTAGAAGCACAACTGTTGAGTTATCAGAATATGGCTATGCGTACACTTGGATTTGCATTCAAGATTGTCGGAGAAAATGAACCAAACGATTGCACGGAACTAGTTTCAGCCAACGACCTCAATTTCTTGGGAGTGGTTGCCATCTCCGACCCGATTCGTCCGGATGTACCTGCTGCGGTTGCAAAATGTCAGTCTGCAGGTATCGGCATCAAGATCGTGACCGGTGACACTCCGGGAACTGCCACAGAAATCGCACGCCAGATAGGTCTTTGGAACCCTGAAACTGATACGGAACGAAATCGAATCACCGGTGTCGCATTTGCCGAATTGAGCGATGAAGAAGCACTGGACAGAGTGATGGACTTAAAAATCATGTCCCGCGCCCGTCCGACAGACAAACAACGTCTGGTACAACTGCTTCAACAAAAAGGAGCAGTGGTAGCTGTAACCGGAGACGGAACGAATGATGCCCCGGCTTTGAATCATGCTCAAGTAGGTTTGTCAATGGGTACAGGTACTTCTGTAGCTAAAGAAGCCAGTGATATTACATTGCTCGATGACTCCTTCAACAGTATCGGAACCGCTGTTATGTGGGGACGTTCACTGTATAAGAATATCCAGCGTTTCATCGTTTTCCAGCTAACGATCAACTTTGTGGCATTGCTTATCGTTCTGCTAGGCTCCGTAATCGGTACGGAACTTCCGCTGACTGTAACACAAATGTTATGGGTGAACCTGATTATGGATACTTTTGCCGCTTTGGCTCTTGCCTCTATTCCACCCAGCGAAACGGTGATGCTTGAGAAACCTCGTCGCAGTACCGATTTTATTATCAGTAAGGCAATGCGGTCTAATATAATAGGTGTGGGCTCTATCTTCCTCATCGTATTGCTCGGAATGATTTATTATTTCGACCACAGTACGCAAGGAATGAATGTACACAACCTGACTATTTTCTTCACCTTCTTTGTCATGCTGCAATTCTGGAATCTGTTCAATGCCCGTGTATTCGGTACTACCGATTCGGCATTCAAGGGACTTTCCAAATCGTATGGGATGGAGCTTATTGTACTGGCTATTCTTGCCGGACAATTCCTCATCGTACAATTCGGTGGAGCCGTATTCCGCACGGAACCGCTCGACTGGCAAACCTGGCTTCTTATTATAGGCGTTTCGTCCACGGTGTTATGGGTTGGAGAACTTGTTCGCCTTATTCAACGTATTATTCACAAAAAAGACAGAAATGAAAAGTAAAGGAATAAAAAACCTTCTTATTGATTTAGGTGGTGTACTTATCAATCTCGACCGCCAACGTTGCATTGAGCACTTTCAGAAGTTAGGGCTCCAAAACGTGGATGCATTGCTGGATATCCAGAACCAGGACGGACTCCTGATGCAACAGGAAAAAGGATTGATTACACCTGCCGAATTCCGTGACGGAGTTCGTAAAATGATAGGCAAAGCAGTTAGCGACAAACAAATAGATGCAGCCTGGAATAGTTTTCTGGTAGATATACCCACACAAAAACTGGATTTATTATTAAAATTACGTGAGAAATATGTCGTCTATTTATTGAGCAATACCAACCAAATTCATTGGGAATGGACATGTGCTCATTTGTTTCCTTACCGCACCTTTAAGGTGGAAGATTATTTTGAAAAAACGTACCTCTCTTTTGAAATGAAAATGGCCAAGCCCGAACCGGAGATATTCAAGGCAATCATAGAGGATGCCGGTATCGAGCCGAAAGAAACGCTTTTTATTGATGACTCTGAAATGAACTGTAAGACAGCCCAAAATTTAGGAATTTCCACCTATACAGCGAAAGCAGGCGAAGACTGGAGTCCTCTTTTCAACCTCAAATAATTTTAGAGATATGCAGATTATACGTGACATATCGGCAATTACCCCGGAACCCTGCGTAGCTACCATCGGTTTCTTTGATGGAGTACATGCAGGACATCGCTATCTGATTCAGCAAGTGAAAGAGATAGCCGCCGCCAAAGGTCTACGCTCTGCATTGGTTACTTTTCCCGTTCATCCCCGAAAAGTGATGAATGCGGAGTATCGTCCGGAACTTCTGACTACCCCCGAAGAAAAAATAAGTCTGCTTGCAGACATCGGGGTAGACTACTGCCTGATGCTTGATTTCACTCCGGAAATTTCCCGGCTCACTGCCCGGGAGTTTATGACACAGTTGCTAAAAGAGCGTTATCAGGTAAAATATCTGGTTATCGGCTATGACCATCGTTTCGGACATAACCGCAGCGAAGGTTTCGAGGATTATGTACGTTATGGAAAAGAAATTGGCATAGAAGTAATTCGCGCCAAAGCGTATACCAGCAATATAGAAATAGGGAACGAACCCAACATTCCGGTGAGCTCTTCCCTGATCCGCAAACTTCTTCATGAAGGAGAAGTTAGCCTGGCCGCCCATTGTCTGAAATATGAATATTTCCTTGACGGGATCGTAGTAGGCGGCTATCAGGTAGGCAGAAAGATAGGTTTCCCAACAGCCAATTTACGGGTGGATGATCCCGATAAACTGATTCCTGCCGATGGCGTATATGCCGTATGGGTAACATTTGACGGGAAAACGTATATGGGGATGCTGAATATAGGTGTCCGCCCGACGATTGACAATGGTCCGAACCGGACGATTGAGGTGAATATCCTCCACTTCCATTCTGACATATATGATAAATTCATCCGGCTTACTTTTGTTAAACGGACACGTCCCGAACTGAAATTCTCCAGTATCGACGAGTTAATAACACAGCTCCATAAGGATGCTGAAGAGACAGAAACAATTCTTAAAAATAGATTCTTATGCAAAAGTCATTTATGAGCATCTCTTTGGTGGTAATAGCTATATCCATGTTAGCTATGTTTATCTATAGTTTCTTTACCACTAAATAAAAAAACATGAAAACGGCTATCAAATTAGTATTAATAGACCTTCTCATTGCGCAGATTATTGCTCCAATCCTGATTATGATTCCCTGTACGATCTATTTGTTCGTCACCACGGGAAATCTGGATAAAGTCACTCTGACGCAAATGATTATGATCCCAGCACAACTAGCCGGTCAGATTATGATGGGTATTTATCTATGGAAAGCCGGTTATATCAGTAAAAAGAAGGCAACATGGTTACCTGTGTCAGCCCCTTATCTGGTCTGTAGTGCCATTGCAATCCTAACTTGCGGGTTTGCAGTTTCCTCACTAATGAGCCTGCTGGATTGGATTCCCAATATCATGGAACAATCTTTCAACATTCTCCAATCCGGTTGGGGCGGCATTCTTGCAATAGCCATCGTAGGTCCCGTACTTGAAGAGTTATTGTTTCGCGGAGCCATCACCCACGCTTTACTTCAGCAATACAATCCGACTAAAGCAATTCTGATTTCCGCACTTCTGTTCGGTGTCTTTCATATAAATCCCACCCAGATCCTTCCGGCTTTTCTGATCGGTATCCTGCTGGCATGGACTTATTACAAAACAGGCAGTCTGATACCTTGTATACTGATGCATGTACTAAACAACTCATTGTCAGTCTATCTTAGCATCAAATACCCCGAAGCAGAAAATATGGACGACCTGATTAACGGTACCCCGTATCTCATCGTCCTATTCGGGTCAATCCTCCTGTTTATCGGTATCATACTGACCATGAACCACCTGACTTCCCAAAAGCAGCAATAAAAAAGGGAAGTTTTTACTTCCCCTCTTTCGCTTTGAATGCTAATGCATACATTCGTATTTGTTTTACCATCGACAGCAAACCGTTGCTACGCGTTGGCGATAGATGTTCTTTCAGCCCGATCTTGTCTATAAAATAAAGATCTGCATTCAAGATTTCATCAGGAGTATGTCCGGAAAGGACTTTAATCAATAGGGCAATAATCCCCTTTACAATCAAAGCATCACTTTCTGCTTTAAAAACAATTTTACCATCCACATCATCTGCTTGAAGCCTGCTCTGGCATCCTTCAATCAGATTTTGTTCCGTCTTATATTTTTCTTCAAGTGGTTCCTGTTCATTTCCCAGATCAATAAGTAATTGATAACGGTCCATCCAATCGTCGAAGTCACTGAATTCCGCAATCACTTCATCTTGTAGTTCATTAATTGACATTATAGTAATTATTTAATTAGACAATATACCAATGTGCGAATAGCAGATGCCGTATTTAAAACCGGCATACCAATCTATCAACACCTTATTATATTATTTCTCAATTCTATTATTTCTCATTGTAAATCACTTCCAATACCGTCTGACCGACTGCTTTCAACGTATTCTTATCAATATGTTCCATATTGTCATTGACAGTATGCCATGTCGGGGTAAAATCACCTTCCTGATTGTAGGGAATGATATCGATCGTTTTAATACGTGCCAGACGATTTATGAACAGATGGTCGTCTGTTACAAATCCTCCGTTTCCATCCATGAAAGTCTTTCCGTAACCCGCTTTCTTTGCCGCTTTCCAAACCTTCTTATTTATGTCCGGAGCAAATTCTTCCGAATACCCTTCTTTCATAAACACACTGCCTTCACCTCCTACCATATCGAGCAGGATACCAAAACGTGCATTATATCCTTGTACATGAGGATTACGTGCCCAATACTGCGATCCCAGACACCAGAATTCCTCCTTATGCTTTCCTGTATAAAACTGTGGCGCACCATAGTCCTCTGCATCCAACAGAATGATATCAATCCCCAATTCCGGTTGTTGCTGATTGACCAGACGAGCTATTTCGAGCAAAGCTCCTACCCCACTGGCACCATCATTTGCACCCAGAATCGGAGTTTTATGGTTCTTCTCGTCAGGATCGTTATCAGCCCATGGGCGTGTATCCCAATGTGCAAACAAAGCGATTCTCTTTTTACTTTCCGGCTTATAAGAACCGATAATGTTTCTCGCTTTCAACAGCGTACCGTCATAAGCAATCAAATCAGCATATTGATTAGTCACTTGAGCACCGAAAGCCTCTAATTGACTGGCAAGGTAATTCCCACAGGCAACATGTTCTTTAGTGTTAGGAACACGAGGTCCGAAATCTACCTGATTCTTTACATACAAATAAGCACTATCCGCATCAAACTGAGGTACATTCACAACTGTCTTTTCGTCTTGTTCACTCGTACTATTTGCCTTGTTACCTCCACCGCAAGAGAATGCTGATAATAACAAAAAGGCACTCATTAATACTATCATAGTTTTCTTTTTCATCGTCCTTTTATCTATTAAAGCCTCAAAATTAGTCATTTTCACCACAGCATCGTTCAGATGGAATGGATTATTAACATATAAACTTTAGTTCCACATTTTTCTTTCCCACCACAAACTCTACTTTTGCACCGTTGATAAGCGGGAGATTATGAGTCACATGCCCCACCGGGAAATTGAAACAGACGGGATAATCATACTCTTTTACTAAATCTGCCAAAGCAGCATACAGTTCCTTGCCCAACGAACAGTCTTCTTCATATTCTGTAAATTGACCGATAATCAATCCGGACAGTTTTTCTAACACGCCCCCCAGTTTCAAATTATACATCATACGTTCGATGGCATGCGGACGTTCGCTAACATCTTCAATAAACAGTATAGTGCCTTCCGCCGGAATATCATAAGGAGTGCCACGCAAACCGTAGGCTACCGCCATGTTACCGCCATGCAAAACGCCTTGTGCCGTCCCCTGCTTGTTCAGTTTATGCTTCTCGCACATGTAAGAAGGAATATTTCCCAATAGAATATCCTTCAGATAGTTCGCACAAAGATCGTCTTCCGGTTCCACCGTAAGATGACGTGCCATCAATGAATGAAGGGAAGCATATCCATTTTTCTGAAACAGATTGTGCAAGGCGGTTATATCGCTAAAGCCCAGTAACCATTTCGGATGTTCACAAAAGGCCGTAAAATCAATTTTATCGATCAAATGTACCGCTCCGTACCCTCCACGGCTGCAAAGAATAGCCTTCACTTTAGGGTCGTCCATCGCATCCTGCAAATCTTTCAGCCGCTGCTTGATTGTCCCGGCATATCTTCCGGATGAACTTCCGGCATGCTTTCCTATAGCCACTTTCAAGCCCCATGATTCCATCCGTTTCTTGGCTCCTTTTAGGAATTGTTGGTCTATCTTACTCGAAGGTGATACAATAACCACTTTATCACCTTTCTGCAAAAAGGGAGGAAATTGAATATCCATATATGTTCTTATTTTATTGACTTTCGTTGATAAAAACGCCCCCAGTCCACTTCCATTTCTACCGGAAGATCCTCGGGAGAGACTGCTCCCACCCACGAACCTCCCAACTGCATATCAATCAGCAGATAAAATGGCTGAGTAAAAGGGAATTGTCCTTCTTCTTTCGTTTGTATGCGGGGGTAAGTAAACGTATGCACATCATTGACATAAAATGAAAGACTGTCCGGATACATTTCGACTGCAAAAATATTGTAGCGGTCAGGGTGAATCACTCCCGTAGAATGTGATACCGGATGATCCTTGATCCCCAGCGTATAAGTGTAATGGGAATGAACTGTCTGATAAGCAATAGAATCGTTATTCAAACGTTCCATGACATCAATCTCACCGCCAGATGGCCATGCCGCTCCTTCAGGCAACATCCAGATGGCAGGCCATGCTCCTCCCGCCGCATTCAACTTGGCACAAATCTCAATACGCCCGTTCGTAAAAGCCTTTTTACCTTTTGTATACACACCACCTGTCAAATAAGGGGCAGTGTCATTGCGTTGGGTATGATTGACAATACCTCTCAACACCAGTTTGCCTTTACGCATGGCATAGCAGGAATCAAAGTCTGTCATATAGTTATTCCAGTCTGACTTACCTCGTGGAATCTTGCTCCAGACCTGTGAATCGAAACTCTTTTTCTGATTAAAGTTCTCTTCCCAGATCAAAGACCAACCGGAAGACGTCTTGCTGCTTTTACAGGAAACAAGCGTCCAACAAAGGAGAATTAAGCTAAGAAATAATAGATTTTTAAACTGTTTCATGGTGCTTTTATTTTATTGGGGGATTTATTTGCAAAAATACAGGAAAAAACGGTTCCATGCACATCCAACAGCCAAAACAAATAAAATATAGCAAAATGTTACATAATGGATGTAATTTTTCGGGTTATAATCATTATTTTTTCAATCATTTTTCTGATATTTGCTAAAAATCTAACGTTATGGAACCTATTCTAAATTTTGCCCAGTTAACGGCTCATCTTAAAAAACTAAACCATAGAAAACGAATTGCCGTGGTCTGTGCGAACGATCCTAACACTGAATATGCCATCTCCCGTGCTTTGGAAGAAGGGATTGCAGAATTTCTGATGATTGGAGATTCTACCATTCTGAAGAAATATCCCACGCTCAAACAATATCCTGAATACGTAAAAACCATCCACATAGAAAATCCGGATGAAGCGGCGCGCGAAGCTGTCCGCATTGTGCGTGAAGGAGGAGCGGATATTTTGATGAAAGGGATTATCAATACGGACAACTTACTGCATGCCATACTCGACAAAGAAAAAGGTTTGTTACCGAAAGGGAAAATCCTCACGCATCTGGCAGTAATGGAAATTCCTACTTACCATAAACTGCTTTTCTTCTCGGATGCCGCCGTCATTCCGCGTCCTACTTTACAGCAACGTATAGAAATGATTTGGTATGCTATCTGTACCTGCCGTCACTTTGGTATCGAACAACCGCGTGTCGCATTGATTCACTGCACAGAAAAAGTGAGTGCCAAGTTCCCTCATTCACTAGATTATGTGAATATCGTAGAACTTGCCGAAGCGGGAGAATTCGGAAATGTGATTATTGACGGCCCGCTGGATGTACGTACTGCCTGCGAACAAGCAAGTGGTGATATTAAAGGGATTGTATCTCCTATCAACGGACAGGCAGATGTCTTGATATTCCCGAACATTGAATCGGGTAATGCATTCTACAAATCCGTCTCTTTGTTTGCACAGGCAGAAATGGCAGGATTGCTGCAAGGTCCTATTTGCCCTGTAGTACTTCCATCGCGTAGTGATTCCGGCTTGTCCAAATATTACAGCATTGCAATGGCATGCTTACAAGTGTCAGGAGATTGCAAATGCAGAAAACAAGTCAGCCAAGTCACCGGCTCATCATTCTAAATTCACCACTAAAAGCCTACTATTCATGAAAATTCTGGTTATCAATCCCGGTTCTACTTCTACTAAAATAGCAGTTTACGAAAATGAAACTCCGCTGTTTGTCAGTAATATAAAACATTCTGTAGAAGAACTATCCGCTTTTCCCGAGGTGATAGACCAGTTTGAATTCCGGAAAAACCTAGTGTTACAAGAATTGGAAAACAATAAGATACCTTTTTCTTTTGATGCAATCATCGGACGCGGCGGTTTAGTGAAACCGATACCGGGCGGAGTGTATGAGGTAAATGAGGCCATGAAACGTGATACAGTGCATGCTATGCGTACCCATGCTTGTAACTTAGGAGGATTGATTGCCAGCGAACTGGCCTCCACATTACCCGACTGTCCGGCTTTCATTGCTGATCCGGGAGTGGTGGATGAACTGGAAGATATAGCACGCATTACAGGTTCTCCCTTAATGCCGAAGATCACCATCTGGCATGCATTAAACCAGAAAGCAATCGCCCGCCGCTTTGCCAAAGAGCAGGGAACCCAATACGAAAATCTGGATTTAATTATCTGCCATCTGGGAGGTGGCATCTCTGTCGCAGTCCATCACCACGGACGAGCCATTGACGCCAACAATGCATTGGACGGTGAAGGTCCTTTCTCACCGGAACGTGCCGGTACACTTCCCGCCGGTCAACTGATTGACCTATGTTTTAGCGGTCAACTCACCAAAGACGAATTGAAAAAACGTATCTCCGGACGCGCCGGACTGACCGCCCATCTAGGTACAACCGATGTTCCCGCCATTATACAATCTATCGAAGAAGGAGATAAAAAAGCGGAACTGATACTGGATGCCATGATTTACAATGTTGCAAAAGCGATAGGAGCCAGTGCCACCGTACTTTGTGGGAAGATAGATGCCATCCTTCTGACAGGAGGTATCGCCTATTCGGACTATGTGATTTCAAGACTGAAAAAAAGAATCTCTTTCCTGGCTCCCATCTATGTTTATCCCGGAGAGAATGAAATGGAGTCGTTAGCATTTAATGCCATAGGAGCACTAAAGGGGGAATTGCCGATACAAATCTATAAATAGGCGGGCGCACAAAAAGGCTATTCAGTTACCAATCACCAAGCAATCTGATAGTTTCTGTTTCTAATTGGAAACGGCTAACTGTACAGCATCATTCACAATGCCTGCTAATATAAAGTCTTGAGCACATAAATGGTTCGACCAAAAAGAACACTAATACAAATAATAACAGTAAGGTATATTTGTCTATTTCACATAGATAGTTGAATAACATAGTAAAAAAGTACTTTTGCGATAGTTTCTTTAGCGGGGTTAATAAAAAAAGCGCCTATTAGCCATCGCATTAACCACGATTTTAACCACGACCTTAACCACGAAGCTATACCTTTGCCATGTCTCAACCCGTGGGAACATTCAACATTGGCAACACATGAAAACGCTGTGATTACTTCGCAAGCTATAAACTCAAAAAGAAAATTATGAAGAAATGTTGGTTATTATTTTTAGTGCTTAGCTGCACGCTTCTTGCCCAGTCCAAAGACTGGACACAATACGTTAATCCGTTAATGGGAACACAATCATCTTTTGAATTATCAACAGGTAACACCTACCCTGCCATTGCCCGCCCTTGGGGAATGAATTTCTGGACGCCACAGACCGGAAAAATGGGAGACGGATGGCAATATGTCTATACAGCCAATAAAATCCGTGGATTCAAACAAACTCATCAGCTCAGCCCATGGATAAACGATCACGGACAGTTCTCCATTATGCCGATGGTGGGTAAACCTGAATTCGACGAAGAAAAGCGGGCTAGCTGGTTCGGACACAAAGGAGAAGAAGCAACTCCTTATTACTACAAGGTGGATCTGGCCGAATACGATATTGTCACGGAGATGTCTCCGACCGAACGTGCTGTTCTCTTCCGGTTCACTTTCCCGGAAAACGCACATTCGTATATTGCAGTCGATGCATTTGACAAAGGTTCTTTTATTCAGATTATCCCAGAAGAAAACAAAATTATCGGTTATAGTACACGCAATAGCGGAGGAGTTCCCGAAAACTTCAAGAACTATTTTATTATTCAATTCGATAAGCCTTTCACCTATAAAGCCACTGTAAATAATGGAAATATTCAAGAAAATGCAACCGAACAGACAACTGACCATGCAGGAGCCATTATAGGTTTTAAAACTCAACGTGGAGAACAAGTACATGCACGCATCGCCTCTTCCTTTATCAGCTTCGAACAGGCTGCAAGAAATATGAAAGAATTAGGAAATGACAATCTGGAGCAGATAAAACAAAAGGGACAGAAAGCATGGAACCAAGTACTGGGAAAAATCGAAGTGGAAGGAGGAAACCTCGATCAATACCGCACTTTCTACTCCTGCTTATACCGTTCGTTACTTTTCCCACGAAAATTCTACGAACTGGACGAAGCCGGAAAACCTGTTCATTACAGCCCTTATAACGGACAAGTTCTACCGGGATATATGTTTACCGACACCGGATTTTGGGATACTTTCCGGTGTCTTTTCCCATTACTGAATCTGATGTATCCGTCGATGAATAAAGAAATGCAGGAAGGGCTCATCAATACCTACAAAGAAAGCGGATTCTTCCCCGAATGGGCCAGCCCCGGACACAGAGACTGCATGATAGGAAATAATTCGGCTTCCGTACTGGCAGATGCTTATTTAAAAGGTATTAAAGTAGAAGATGTGAAAACTTTGTACGAAGGATTAATACACGGAACAAAGAACGTACATCCCACCGTATCTTCCACAGGAAGACGCGGATACGAATATTATAATAAATTAGGCTATGTCCCTTATGACGTAAAAATCAATGAAAACACAGCCAGAACTTTGGAATATGCCTACAATGACTGGTGTATCTATCAATTAGCCAAAGAATTAAAGCGACCGGAAAAAGAAATACAGCTCTTTGCCAAACGGGCGATGAACTATAAGAATGTATTCGATAAAGACTCCAAGCTCATGCGAGGAAAAAATGAAGATGGAACATTCCAATCTCCATTCTCACCATTGAAATGGGGAGATGCATTTACCGAAGGAAACAGCTGGCACTACTCATGGTCTGTATTCCACGATCCACAAGGATTAATTGACTTAATGGGAGGAAAAGATATGTTTATCACTATGCTGGATTCTGTATTTTCCGTACCTCCTGTCTTTGATGAGAGTTATTACGGGCAGGTTATTCATGAGATTCGTGAAATGACAATCATGAATATGGGGAATTACGCGCATGGCAACCAACCAATCCAACACATGATCTACCTATACAACTATGCCGGTCAACCCTGGAAAGCGCAGTATTGGCTACGCCAGGTCATGGATAAAATGTACACACCGGGCCCTGACGGATATTGTGGAGATGAAGATAATGGGCAGACTTCGGCATGGTATGTTTTCTCCGCATTAGGTTTTTACCCCGTATGTCCGGGAACCGACGAATACGTCGTTGGAGCTCCTCTTTTTAAAAAAGCAACCTTACATCTTGAAAACGGTAACAGCCTCATCATCCATGCAACCGATAACAACAAGAAGAATATGTATATTCAAACAATGAATCTGAACGGCACAGAATATAAAAAGAACTATCTACGCCATGAAGACTTATTAAAAGGAGGAAACATTAACTTCCAAATGGGAAGCCAGCCCAATTTAAACAGAGGAACGGAAGAGGAAAGCTTTCCTTACTCCTTCTCTAAAGTCCTAAAAAAGATTCGTTAAATTCATAAAAAACAAGAGACTGTTTAACTAAGTCTCATGTTGATAAGTTTGCCTCTATTATGGGAATCCATAGCAGAGGCAAATTTTATTCTTCAAGACTTATTAGGGATATTCATTAAAAGGAAAAAGTGATCTCCTTATTCATCAACGTTTCAAAAATCAGAAAAAGATAGAGGAGCCACACACCTTATAGCAACATGTATGCTACTTGTCTCTTAAGAAAGAGTTACCTCCTCCAATAAAGCAAGCTCCCAACTACGCCAAACAATAGTAATTAACTTCAGCTCACCTTTCGTCCTGGCTTCTGCCACTAGTTCGTCTTCACTATAACGAA
>OKTL01000967.1_pt1 | contig 13400 bp, 10 predicted proteins | sample 1606211 | NCBI WGS metagenome assembly OKTL01 (sample SAMEA3879538, study PRJEB24766) | human gut metagenome | biome: human-associated habitat; feature: feces | place: USA | collected 1985/1987 | reverse complement strand
CTGACGAGCTGGCAGCAGCTCCCGCACAGACCAAGAGCCGCGACAACAAGCCCGCAAACGAGTACAAGTTTGTCATGGCTGTGTCTCCTCTGGACTGCATGGGCTGCGGCGAGTGCGTCACCGTCTGCCCCACCAAGGCCATCAGCATGGTTCCTCAGGAGAGCCAGGCCGACCAGCAGGCAGTCTTCGACTACTGCGTCGCCAACATCTCCAAGAAGCCCGGCAAGTTTGCTGACGACACCGTCATCGGTTCTCAGTTCAACCAGCCGCTGCTGGAGTTCTCTGGCTCCTGCGCAGGCTGTGCCGAGACCTCTTATGCTCGCCTGATCACCCAGCTGTTCGGCGAGAAGATGTACATCTCCAACGCTACCGGTTGCTCCTCCATCTGGGGCGGCACCGCTTCCATCTCTCCGTACACCGTCAACAAGGACAGCGGCCATGGTCCTGCATGGTGCAACTCCCTGTTCGAGGATAACGCTGAGCATGGTCTGGGCCTGTACCTCGGCCAGAAGACCGTCCGTGAGAACCTGATCAAGCGCATCGCTGAGGTCGCTGGTTCTGACAAGGCTTCCGCTGAGCTGAAGGCTGCATTCGACAAGTTCATGGAGACCAAGAACAACACCAAGGCCAACGACGAACCCGCTAAGGCTCTGATCGCTGAGCTGGAGAAGGCTGCTGCCGCTGGCTGCACCGAGTCCGCTGAGATCCTGAAGAGCAAGGAGTTCATCGCCAAGAAGTCCGTCTGGATCTTCGGTGGTGACGGCTGGGCATACGACATCGGCTTCGGCGGTCTGGACCACGTCCTGGCTTCCGGCGAGGATGTCAACGTCATGGTCTTCGATACTGAGATGTACTCCAACACCGGTGGACAGGCATCCAAGGCTTCCAACATTGGTGAAGTCTGCCAGTTCGCTGCTGCTGGTAAGGAGATCAGCAAGAAGAGCCTGTCCGAGATCGCAATGACCTATGGTTACATCTACGTCGCTCAGATCGCTCTGGGCGCCAACATGAACCAGGCTGTCAAGGCAATCGCCGAGGCTGAGGCTTATCCTGGCCCGTCTCTGATCATCGGCTACGCTCCCTGCGAGCTGCACGGTGTCAAGGGCGGTATGACCAACTGCCAGAACGAGATGAAGAAGGCTGTCGAGGCTGGTTACTGGAACCTGTTCACCTTCAACCCGGCCAACAAGGCTCAGGGCAAGAACCCGTTCACTCTGACCTCCAAGGCAGTCGACGCCGAGAAGTACCAGGCTCTGCTGGCAAACGAGACCCGTTACAGCCGCCTGACCCGTGCCTTCCCGGAGCGTGCAAAGCAGCTGTTCGCACGCAACGAGCAGGTCGCAAACGATCGTTACGAGCATCTGACTCGTCTGGTCGAGCTGTACAAGTAATCTTTCTCCCCTGTTTTGGGCCGGAACGCGCCGCAGCGGCACCCTAGTCCGAAAGGCGGCTGCTCCGCACTGGCGGTTACTGCGCAATGCAGCAGTGCGAAACTGTGGCTGATCTGGCCCCGGCAGCGGCAAAAGAAGAACGTGCACAAAAGCGACAACGCTTTCCGCACAACAAGTCTCTGATTTCATTTTCCCGCGCCCTTGCTGTGGCAGTGATCCGCAGCGGGGCCGGGTGTTTGAAATACCAAAGCGCCCGCGAGGGTCCTTGAAAGCACACCCCGCGTGTGTCAGGAACATAAGGTCTGTTCGCAGATACCTTGTTCCGCCTGAAGCATAAGACCTGCCTTGCAGGGATCTTGCCTCAGTCAAAAACGAATCTCGTTTTTAGCGCCCCGCTCACCGGCAACGGTGACCGGGGCGTATTTTTTGTGTGCGGCGGGCTATTTTACACTTTCTTCATAGGTTTTTCATGAAAAAACGCGCATTCGGTGCTATACTACAAACATAAGGAACCGGGGCCGCAACCGATTCCTTGTACATGATTCCTCCTCACACCAAGGCAATATCCGAACAGAAAGTCCTTTCCAGTGTTCCGCAAGCGCTGGAAAGGGCTTTCTGCTTTTTTGACGGAAATTTCCCTCTGCTTTCGGCGGTTTTAGGGTTGACCGGCCTTTTTGCGGACGCTATAATAAAAAGCGGATAAGATTTTTAGGAGGTGAACGCAGGACAATGGACCCGGATCATAGTCGAAGACACGGATCAACTGCGGCACAGCAGAACGAAAAAGCAGCTGCGTTCGCCTTTTTTGCCCGGTAAGAGGTGCTGTACAGGTACTTCTCAGCGGGGAGAAAGGGCGCAGCTTGGTGCGCGCAGCGGGCAGAACGGCTCGCTGCGGGAAGCAGGCGGCGCTTTTTGTTTTGTGTGCTGTCCGATCCGCCGGAAACGGTAAGGAGGAACACAAATGGAACTGGAAGAAAAAAAGAACGCGGCCCCGGAAGCATCGCTCCCGGTGCCCGAACTGCCCGCAGATATCCCTGCGGAAGTCCGCCGGAAGCTGGCCGAAGACCTGAGCGAGGAGGCCACCGAAGACCTCAAGCAGGATGTGCGGGACGCCGAAGAAGAAGAGGCCCGTGACGAAGAGGTCAAGGCCAACCCCGAAATGCTGACCAAGAGCCGCCTGCTGAAAATGCTGGTGAAAAAGCAGTATGTCAAGCTGCGCGAAGTCACCGAAGAAGAGCAGCCCGCCGACCTGGCCGAGCTGCTGGAAGAACTGGACGAAAACAACCGTCTGGTGGTCTTCCGCCTGCTGAAAAAGGAAGTGGCGACCGAGGCCTTTGCCTATATGTCCGATGAGGCCCGCGATGACCTCGTCAATGCGTTCTCGGATGTGGAGCTGGTCAGCGCCATCGAGGAGATGAGCCTGGACGACGCCGCCGACCTGCTGGAAGATATGCCCGCCGGTGTTGTGAAGCGGGTGTTGGAGAAATCTTCCAAGCAGACCCGTGAGAGCCTGAATAAGCTGCTGAACTACCCCGAAAGCTCGGCCGGCAGTCTGATGACGCCCGAATACGTCCGTCTGCGCAAGGAGATGAACGTCAGCGATGCGCTGGCCGCCATCCGCCGTCAGGGCGAGAACGCCGAGACGGTCTACACCAACTACGTCGTCGAGCGGAACCGTCTGCTGGGCGTTGTGTCTGCCCGCAGCCTGCTGCTGGCAGACCCCCAGACCCCCATTGCCGACATCATGGACGACAACGTCGTTGCCGTGAAGGTCACAGACGATCAGGAGTATGTGGCCCGTGAGATGCAGCGCTACGACTTCACGGCCATGCCGGTCCTGGACAACGAGGGCATGTTCGTCGGCATCATCACCATCGACGATGCAATTGACGTTCTGACCGACGAGTCCACCGAGGATATGCAGAAGATGGCGGCCATTCTGCCGGATGACGATGCAACGACTTATTTCGGAACAAGCGTCTGGACCCACGCCAAGCAGCGCATCCCCTGGCTGCTCATCCTGATGCTGTCGGCCACATTCACCGGCATGGTCACCACCCACTACGAGGAAGCCTTCGTCAGCCTGCCCCTGCTGGTCTCCTTCATGCCCATGCTGATGGACACCGCCGGCAACTGCGGCAACCAGATCAGCACTCTGATGGTCCGCGGTCTGGCGCTGGGCGAGGTGGAACCGGCCGACTTCCTCCGCGTTCTGGGCAAGGAGATCCGCGTCTCTGCCATCGTGGGCGCGGTGCTGGGCATCGTGAACGGCCTGCGCATCTACCTAATGTACACCTTCCTCTTCCCCGGCCAGTACGAAAATGTCATCGGTTATGCCATCGTGGTCAGTGTATCGCTCTTCTTCAGCGTCATCCTGGCCAAGCTGGTGGGTGGTATGCTGCCGCTGGCCGCCAAGAAGCTGGGCGCCGACCCGGCCATCATGGCAACGCCGTTCATCACCACCATCGTCGATGCGTGCAGCCTGATCCTGTACTTCCAGATCGCGCAGATCGTGTTCCGGAATATGATGTGAGAAAACTTGAAGAGCGGCTGCATCTGCCGAGACTCCGCAGATGCAGCCGCTCTTTTTCTGTGGAAAAGTCGGGTTTTCCAACGGTTTTCAACACGAATAAATTCCGTCCCATCCGATGTGGAAAACTTGGCTGCCCTGCATTCCAGCGGGGAGAAAGCACTTTACAGCTGGGAAGAGCCAGTGAAAAAAGAAAAGAAAACGGCTCGACTTTCTTTTGGAAAAAAGAAAAAGCTCCCGCATTTCTCCCCAGAAACCACCATGGAAAATGCCGGAAAATACTTCACGTATAAAAACAAAACGGTGGAGTAGTTGAAAACTCGGTGGAAAAAGTGGAAAACATCGTGGGAAACTGGCCCTCTTTTTCACAAATTCAGTGGAAAACCCAGTGGAAAAAGTGGATAAGTCCATTTGGAAGGCACAAAAATGGATACAACCGGCTGTTTTAGCAGAAGGCGGCAGCGACAGCCAGCCGCCTTTTGTTCACAGGGATTTTCTTGAATGGCCCTGCCAAACATGATACAATGAGAAAAACAGCGGCCCCCAAGCCGGGGCCGGAATCTTACGAGCATGGAGGCGTTCCCCTATGAACTGGCTAACCAAACTGGAGCGGAAGTATGGCCGCATCTGCATCCCGAACCTCATCTCGATCCTGGTGGGTGCACAGGTCCTGGTCTATGCCGTGGAACTGTTCGTCAATCAGTATGTCTCGCTTTATCTGAGCCTGAGCCGCACGGCCCTGCTGATGGGGCAGGTCTGGCGAGTCATTACCTTTGTGTTCGTGCCGTTTTCGGGCGGCGGGCCGCTCAGCGTCATCCTGGGCATCTACTTCACCTGGTTCATCGGGAGCGCGCTGGAAAAAGAGTGGGGCGACTTCCGCTTCAACCTGTATCTCCTGCTGGGCATGGTGGGCGCAGTGGCGGCCTGCCTGCTGACGGGCTATGCCGATACCTACTGCCTGTCGCTCTCGCTCCTGCTGGCCTTTGCGATGCTGTATCCGGAGGTGCAGGTGCTCCTCTTCTTCGTCATCCCCATCCGGGTCAAGTACTTCGGCTGGTTTGCGGCAGCGCTGTGGGCGCTCAGCTTTCTGGGGTCCGGCATGATGGGAAAACTGAACGATCTGCTCTGTATGCTGAACTTCGTCGTCTTCTTCGGCCCGCAGGCCTGGCGCAGTGTCCGTGCCTGGGTCCGCCGGGAGCAGTGGAAACGGAAGAACCGCCGCTGAGTGCGGGAGAAAACAGGAAAGACAGAGGACAGCATGTTAGAACGCATTGCGGGAAATGAAGAACTGAAGTCCAGCATCCGCCGGATGCTGGAGGGTCGGCGTCTGACCCACAGCGTCCTGCTGGTGGGCGAAGCGGGCCTGGGAGCCGGTTTTGCGGCCCGCTGTGTGGCGGCGGATTACCTCTACCCCCAGGGCGGTGCGCCCGCAGAAGCGCTCCTGCGGGGCGAATGCTGCCGCGCGGTGGCCAAGGCGGGCAAACGCGACAGCGGCCAGATCGAGACCGGCATCGTGCGGGAGGCCATTTCCGTCACCGGCATGGGGTCCGGCGGGCGGTATCTGGTCGGTCAGGTCACGGCCATGCGGTCGGAGATCTTCAACACCAGCCTTTCGGCAGAGGGCCGTGCCGTCCTGCTCTACCATGTGGAGCGGATGAACGAGGAGTCGGCCAATGCGCTGCTGAAGGTCATGGAAGAGCCGCCGGAGGGGGTGCTCTTTCTGCTGACGGCGGATTCGCTGGCAGGCGTCCTGCCCACCATCCGGAGCCGCTGCATTAGCTTTGCCGTGGCCCCGGTCTCTCCGGAGGACTGCGCCCGCTACTGCACCGCGCAGGGCGTGGGCGCAAAAGATGCGGCCCTGTACAGTGCGCTGTTCGATGGGCACATCGGCACCGTGCTGGCCGCTGCGCGGGACGAAGCCCGCCGTGAGCAGGTGGACCGGGCGCTGGCGCTGGCCAAAGCCGCGGCGGCCAGAGACAGCTATGTGGCAGCGGTGCTGCTGGCCGCTTATGAAAAGGACAAGGCCGGTGCATCGGCCCTGCTGGCCGATTTCCGGGCCGTAGCCGCCGCCGGGCTGCGGGACAGCTCTCATTCCCCGGTGGAGGGTGAGACCGCCCGGAAGGCCCTCGGAGCCGCCGATGCGGCGATGCAGCAGATCAGCGCGCAGGTCAACCCCAAGATCGTGCTGTCGGTGCTGGCGGCGAAGTTCCGGACGTTCTGAAAAAACAAAAGCAGCCGCAATGCGGCTGCTTTTGCATCGTTCTTATTTTCGATTGGCTCTCCGCTTGCGGTTCCGGTTCAGGGAGCTGCCGCCGGAGACGAGGGTGACGCAGCTCAGAACGGCGAGGAGAAGCACGAGTGCGGCCATCAGGAGCAGGGTGCTCTTGAGGTCGGTGCGGAAATCCGACACGTATTCCTGATGGGTCACAAGGTCTACGGTGCCGACCTCGTAACCGTCCAGATAGACGGTGGCCTGGCCGAGGACTGCATCGGCCTTGACGGTGGCGGAGACGCGCTCCGGCAGCGCAAAGCTATAAGTGACTTTGTCATCGGCGTGGCCGTAGCCGCTGACCGGTTCGGCGGCGTAGAGCTCGACGGCCTCCGCACTGCGGCACTTGGTCAGGGGCACGGTGGTCAGCGGGGTGGTGGTGTCCACCAGTCTCCGGTCTGCAAAGCTGGCGAAGGCCCAGTCCAGCAGCTCGGAGGCTTCTTTGTAAATGTTGTCCAGGTCGGAGCCGAGGATGACCAGGCCGTAGGTGTGGCCGTTCTTCTGGGCAAAGGTGACATAGCAGCGGCCTGCCAGCGTGGTGAAGCCGGTCTTCATGCCCCGGATGTAGTCGCGGTAGTAGGAATATTCGGGGTTCAGCATCAGGTTGGTGGAGGTGATGCTCCGCTCGTTCTGGTGCAGGTTGGTGGCCGGGAGGGTGTAGCTCAGGGTGTTGGCGACCTTCATATAGGTCTCGTTGGCGGCGCAGGCCGAGGCGATGAGCGCGAGGTCACGGGCCGAGGAGACGTTGCCGTAATCGTACAGGCCGTGCACACAGGTGAAGCTGGTGCTGGTGCAGCCCAGCTCCTGGGCCTTCTGGTTCATCATCGCGACAAAATTGGGCAGGCTGCCCGCCATATCGTTGGCGATGACGCTGGCGGCATCGTTGGCGCTGGCCACCAGCAGGCCATACAGCAGGTCGATGCGGCGCACGGTCTCGCCGATGCGCAGATTCATGGTGCTGCCGTTGGCGTTCTGGATGTCCTTGAACTCCTGTGTCAGGCTGGTGGGAATGGTGATCTCTTCGTTCAGGTCTTTGCCGCTTTCGAGAAAGAGCAGGGCCGTCATCATCTTGGTCAGGCTGGCGATATACCGCTGCTGCCCGGCGTTCTGGTCCAGGATGGGCTTGTCGATGTCTGCGTTGAACAGATAGACCGACTCGCCCTCGTTGGCGGTCTGGATGGGCATCTCGTACACGGCCAGACCGGGCAGCGCGGCCGAGACGGCCAGCACGACCGTCAGCAGCAGAGCCGCCATCCGGCGGAAGAGCGTAGTGTTTTGCATGAGCGTATCCTCCCAAAATTACAAATCAGCTGAACAGGAGCTGCCAGAAGGTCAGCGGCTTTTCGGGCTGGGCCGGGGCGGCGGCTTCCGGCTGCGTGGTGGTCTGCACGGGGTGCAGCTCCGGGCTGGTGAAGGCCCAGTCCAGCAGCTCGGAGGCTTCCCGGAAAATATTCTGGCTGTTCGAGCCGAGGATGACCAGACCGTAGGTGTGGCCGTCCTGCTGGGCAAAGGTGACGAAGCAGCGCCCGGCCTTGGTCGTGAAACCGGTCTTCATGCCGTGGGCGTAGCTTCGGTAGGCCGCGCTGCTCGGCTGCAGCAGCTTGTTCGTGGTGGTGATGGTCCGGGTTTCATGTACATTGGTGGCGGGCAGCTGGTAGCGTACCGTGTCGGCCACCTGCCGGTAGGTCGGGTTCGCGTAACAGGCCAGCGCGATCTTCGCCAGGTCCCGCGCGGTGGAATAGTTGTTGGCATCGTACAGGCCGTGCGGGCAGGAGAAATGGGTGATCGTGCAGCCCAGCTGGCTGGCACGGGCATTCATCCGGGCCGCAAAGGCGGCCAGGTCTCCCCCGGCGGCATCGCTGGCCAGCACACTGGCCGCGTCGTTGGCGCTGGGCAGGAGCATGGCATACAGCAGGTCGATGCGGCGCACGCTCTCCCCTGCCTGCAGGCCGATGGTGTGGCCCCGGTTGGCCTTGATGGACTGGAACTCCGGTGTCAGACTGTCCGGGATGGTGATGCTGGCGTTGAGGTCTGACCCGTTCTCGATCACGAGCAGGGCCGTCATCATCTTGGTCAGGCTGGCCACATGCCGGACCATATCCGGGTTCTGTTCCACGAGGGCCTCGCCGGTGTCGGCATCGAAGAGATAGATCGACTCCTGCGGATAGGTGGTCTGGATGGGCATGGCGTAAACGGCAAAGCCGGGAAGCGCTGCGGCCACCGCCACGGCGGCGGTCAGCACCAGCGCGAACACCCGGCGTACAAAAGCAGGATGGTTCATGAAAGAATGCTCCTTTGGAAGTTTCGAGCTTCCCTGATCCCCAAAATCAAAACGAACTATTAAAAGAATACCATAAATGAGCGAAAAGAGAAAGGTGGTTTTTCAACAATGATGATCCCATTTGGTGGAAAAACGCCCCAGGACTGCGGTGCGGCCTTTGTGGCCCCCAACGCAACGGTGCTGGGCGACGTGGTGCTGGAGAAAGGCTCCAGCGTCTGGTACGGAGCCGTGCTGCGGGGCGACGACGGCACCCTGACTCTTGGTGAGAACACCAACGTGCAGGACAACGCAGTCCTGCACTGCGACCCCGGCGGCGCGGTGACGCTGGGCAAAAACGTGACGGTGGGCCACAGCGCGCTCGTTCACGGCTGCACCGTGGGCGACGGGAGCCTCATCGGGATGCACGCGACCCTGCTCAACCACTGCGTCATCGGCCGGAACTGCATCATCGGCGCGGGGGCGCTGGTGCCGGAAGGAATGGTCATCCCGGACGGCTCGGTGGCGGTAGGCGTCCCGGCGAAGATCATCAAGACCATCCGCCCCGACCAGGCCGCGCACAACATCGAAAATGCCGTCCACTATGTCAGCGATGCCGAGGCACATGCCGAGGCGGTGAAACAATGCGAAATCATCGAAACGGAAGCGAAAACGAAATGAACTTTCATCGAACCGGCTCATACCGGATGATTTTTCGGGAAAGCGACGAAATTTCAGGGCCGGATGCTTAACAAAATTTTCACAAGATTTCACAAGAATGTAATGACTTTTGTTCGGAAATCGGGTATACTATGAATTACAAGGGAGCGGGGCCGCAACCGTCTCCCTTGCACATGATTCCTCCTCACACCAAAGCAATACCCCAAAACAGGAACCCCCTCCGGTGTACCGCAAGCGCCGGAGGGGGTTCCTGTTTGTTTTCAAAAAGATATTCTTAAGACACTCCCGCCTTCTGGGAGAGGGTCATACAGCGCCGTAGATGCCATGCACCGAGACTTCACCGGTGAAGACATGCTCTTCGCCGCTGTCGGTGCGGACGACCAACCGGCCGTCCGCGTCCACGTCGATGGCCTCACCGGCACCCTGCCCGCCGCCCGGCAGGTCAAAGGTCACGCGGCGGCCGATGTTGATGCAGGCGGCCTTGTATTCGTCCCGGAAGGGTGCAAAGCCGTCCCGCGCAAAGACGTACATCGGGCGGTCGAAGCCGAAATCGGTCAGCCCCTCGGCCAGCCATTCGGGGTCGGTGGAAAGGTCCACCTTGGCCCCCTGCAGCTCCAACGAGGTGCCGTGGGGCAGGTCGGCTGCGTCAAAATAGCTCTGCGGCTGGGCCAGGTTGATGCCGATGCCGCACAGGATGCCCCGGCCCTGCTGCTCGTAGCCGTAGGACACGCTCTCGCAGAGGATGCCCACGATCTTTTTGCCGTTCAGCAGCAGGTCGTTGGGCCACTTGATCTGGCAGTCCACGCCGTAGCGCAGCTTCAGCTGGTCGCGCACGGCCAGACTGGCCAGCAGCGGCAGGGTGGCGGGCTGCGCCAGCGGCTCCCGGATGGCGACGGTGTAATAGAGCGCCCGGCCCTCTGCATTGACCCAGGTGCGGCCCAGACGGCCCCGCCCGGCGGTCTGGTTGGTGGTGTAGACCGCGCCCACCGGGCCGAATTCTTCAAAATGCTCTTTCACATAGGCGTTGGTGCTGCCGCATTCGGTCAGATAGCGCACTTCATTGATGCTCATTGATGCGGTACCTCTTTGTGTTCATGGTGGACGATCCTGCCCTTGTCCAGCGTCAGGATGCCGTAGGTGTTGGGCCCGGTGTAGCACCGGCCGCAGGAGCCGGGGTTGAACAGAAACACCGATCCGTGCTGTTCGGCCACCGGGACGTGGGTGTGGCCGAACAGGGCCACCTCCGCGCCGCGGGCCTCGGCGGCATCGGTCAGCGTGTCCAGATCGTATTTTACACCGTACATATGGCCGTGCGTATAGAAAATGACGACCTGATCGAAGGCGGCCAGGCCGTCCAGCGGCTCCAGCGCACCAAAATCGCAGTTTCCGGCCACGGCGTAGACCTTCATCTTCGGGTAGAACGTCAGCGCTTCTTCCAGGTCGCGCAGGCCGTCCCCCAGAAAGATGACGGCGGTCGCATCGCTCTCCGCGTGAAGGATGCGCTCGACTGCGCCGGTGCTGTTGTGGCTGTCACTCAGGATCAAAAGTTTCGTCACGGGACCAAGTCCTCCTCAAAATTTATTCTTCCGTTTCGCCGGCCTGCAACGCCAGCATCTGTTTGTAGACTTCGCTCTTGGAGTAGGGGGTGCCCTGCGCGGCGGCCTTGGCGGCAGCCGTGGGGCCGTAGCCCTCCCCGGTCAGCTCCAGTGCCCGCTGTGCGGCCTGTTCCAGCGTCAGGCTCTCTTCGGCCTCGGCAGCAGGGGCTCCGGCCATGACCAGAACGTATTCGCCGCGCGGCTCGTTCCCGGCGTAGTGGGCCTGTGCCTCGCCGAGGGTGGTCTTCCAGATCTCCTCATGCAGCTTGGTCAGTTCCCGGCAGAGGGTGATGCTCCGCTCGGTGCCAAAAGCCGTCGTGAGGTCGTCCAGCGTGGTGCGCAGCTTGTGGGGCGCTTCGTAGAAGATGACCGTCCGCTTCTCGCCCTGCAGCTCAGCCAGCCGCTCCCGCTTCTGCTTTTTGTTCACGGGCAGGAACCCCTCGAACACCCAGCGGGAGGTATCCTGGCCGGAGACCGCCAGCGCCGTGACGCAGGCTGATGCGGCTGGCACCGGCACCACCCGGATGCCCCGCGCCAGCGCATCCCGCACGATGACCTCGCCGGGGTCGGAGACGCAGGGCATCCCGGCGTCCGAGCAGAGGGCGCAGTTTTCGCCCGCCTCGATGCGGCGGAGGATGCCCTCGCCCTTTTGCAGGGCATGCTCGTAGTAGCTGACCATCGGTTTTTTCAGGCCGAGGAAGTTGAGCAGCTTCATGGTCACGCGGGTGTCCTCGGCGGCGATGAAGTCCGCCGCGCCGAAGGTCGCCGCCACGCGGGGCGGCATGTCATCCAGGTTGCCGATGGGGGTCGCGACGATGTATAAGGTTCCTGCCATGGGGAGTACCTCCAAAATTTATTGTTTCCCGTACAGGGCCGCTCCGGTCGAAAGGAGCACGTCCGGCTCGATGCGCAGGCCGGTCTTCCGGTTCTTCTGCGCCTCCACCAGAAAGAGCCAGGGCGCGGCATCCGGCTGATTTTTCACAAAGGCCAGCCGCTTTGGCTCCAGGCGGTGGGCCCGCAGCACGGCCAGCACCTCGGCCAGCCGTTCCGGCCGGTGGCACAGCGCGAGCCGCCCGCCGTCTTTGAGCAGGCGGAACGCGCAGCGACAGACGTCTTCCAGGGTGCAGTCCGTCTCGTGGCGGGCCGTGGCGCGGGCGGGGTCGCTGCTCTGGAAGCCCGCCGTGAAATAGGGCGGGTTGCAGGCGCACAGATCAAAGCTGCCCTCCCCTTCGCGGAAGGTGCGCAGGTCGGTGCAGCAGGGGTTGATGTGGTCGATGTTCTGGGCCGTCAGCGCCTCGGAGAGCAGGGCGCTGGCTTCCGGCTGCAGCTCGATGGCGGCGCAGGGGCCGCGGTGGCCCCGGTCGTGCCATTCCAGGCTGACGATGCCGCAGCCGGAACACAGGTCTGCCGCGCGCTGGAGCCGCTTTGGCTCGGCAAAGCGGGCCAGCAGCAACGCGTCTGAGCCGAACCGGTGGACCGCAGAACAGAAGACTTCTGTTTTATTATACAAAATCTCGGTGGAATGTTCCATATCTGCAAGCTGCATCCTTTACCAAAATATCGGGGCCGAAAAGCCGGGAAAATTGTGCATGAAAGAAAAGCAGCAGACCCGCTTTTGACAGGTCTGCTGCTTTTGATGCGTTTTTACGGATCTCGCCGCGAAACTTATTCAGCGGTGATTGCACCGGTGGGGCAAGCGCCCTCGCAAGCGCCGCAATCGATGCAAGCGTCTGCGTTCACAACTGCAACGCCACCCTCAACGGTGACTGCACCAACGGGGCAAGCGCCCTCGCAAGCGCCGCAGCCAACACATGCGTCAGAAACCTTGTGTGCCATAATAAAACTCTCCTTTATTTCCCGTGCCAATGTTTAGGAGACGCCTGCCCTCGCACGGTACCAGCATGCCTCTCCGGAATTCTTCCTTGTCTGCATTCTAGCAAACCAAAAATGAAAAGGCAAGACTAACCGTGCCAACGAAAAGACGTTTTTTTGTTTTTTGTGGGGTTGCACAAAAGCAAAGGCTAACTTTGGGGGAAAATTGAGAGAGATTTTTAGCGAAAATCACGAAATACAGTTAGTTTTATGATACTAACCACCGTGATTTCCCACTGTTTTTCTGGGAATTATTTCTCTTTTTTGGGGCAGTTTCCACAGCCGGTGCGGCCATTGGCGTCGGCTGCGGCCACCACGGGGGCCGGGTTGCGCACGCCGGAATAATCGTCGTCCGGGTCGGGGCGGCGGGGGGCGCGCTTGCCGCCGCTGACGTACTCGCAGACGCCCACTTTGTAGTACCGCGGGGTCAGGGCCTCGGTGCCGCAGCGCACCCGCAGGTAGCCGGACACCGGGTTCACTTCCAGAACGGTGCCCAGGCCGTCCGGGGTGCGCACGGTGCTGCCCACCATGGGCATGATGCTGTTCAGATACTCGTAGGCGCTCTCCTCATAAGCCAGGCAGCACATCAGGCGGCCGCAGGCACCGCTGATCTTGGTGGGGTTCAGCGAGAGGCCCTGCTCCTTGGCCATCTTGATGGAGACGGGCTGAAAGTCCTTGAGGAAGCGGGAGCAGCAGAACGGCTGGCCGCAGATGCCCAGGCCGCCGATCATCTTGCTCTCGTCGCGCACACCGATCTGGCGCAGCTCGATGCGGGTGTGGAAGATGCCGGCCAGGTCCTTGACCA
>OKTL01000960.1_pt1 | contig 13495 bp, 13 predicted proteins | sample 1606211 | NCBI WGS metagenome assembly OKTL01 (sample SAMEA3879538, study PRJEB24766) | human gut metagenome | biome: human-associated habitat; feature: feces | place: USA | collected 1985/1987 | reverse complement strand
GCTGAGGCTCTCGTCCGGATAGGTAAGCAGATAATCGGTCTCGCCATGGGTCAGGTTAAAGTTGTCGATCACCGCCGCCGCATCCTTGAGAAAATAACTGGGGAAGGTAGCGCTGCTGATGATATAGGGGCCGGAATCGTGGAGCACCACATTGGGGATGTGAGTAACTCCCGCCTGCACCAGCTTTTTGCGCACGGCGAAGGGCACCAGGGAAGCGTCCTCGCTGAGGACAAACAGGTGGAGGGTATCGCACTGAGCCGCCGCCGTCTCCACCAGATATTGGTGCCCCAGGGTGAAGGGGTTGGCGTTCATCACGAGCGCTCCGGAAATTCCCTGGGTTTTCGTCTTTTCCAGGGCTTTCAGGTAGCCGGGAAAGCCGTTTTTCCGGTTTTCCATGAAGACCAGGGTGCCGTCCACCCGGGCAATTTCATAAAAGCCCAGGTCACCGAAAAACCGGGCGGAATTCACCTTGGTATACAGGAACAGGTGAAGGTTCCCCCTTGCCATCTGCACCTCCATCAGGTGGGAAATGATTTCGTTCAGCAAGCCCTCCCCTTGGTGCTCCCGGCTCACCGCAAAGCAGCGCAGGGTGCAGCCAAAGCAGCTGCCGGTGGCGATGATCTCATCGTTTTCATCCCGCATGGCGCAGATATAGTCTAAGTTTCCATCCCGGGTAATGCCCTCCCGGTGAAGCAGGGCATCCACCCCGGCAAGGCTCCGCTTATCCGAGGGGTAAACCTGGGAAACGGCGTAATCACTCATGGGCTTCCTCCTTCAAAAAATGCAGCATCAGGGTCATGGCCAGCAGATCCGCCGTGCCTCCGGGGGAGAGATTTTTCTCCACATAGTCCCGGTTCAGCTCTTCCAGCGCCGGAACGCCGGGGAAGGGTTCCCGCTCCAGAAGTGCCTTGGCTTCCTCCGAGGCGGCCTTTGCCAGCTCGTAACCTCCCCGGTGAACCATGTTGGTATCCACGGTATCCGCCAGCATGGCAACAAGCGCCGCGCAGCCGGCCTCATTGATGGATTTTCCCGCTGACAGGGCGGCTTCCAGCTTAGGAAGGCCGATTTTTCCCACCGTCGGGAACCCGGCCTCCGCCTGTCCCCGAACTCCGGTGATGCCGTAGCGCAGATAGAGCTTCTGCCCGGCGGTTCTGGCCGTTTCCGGGGTAAGTCCGACAAAATCCCCGGCGGTCAGTCCCTTCGTCATGGCGGCGCACTGGGCAAGCACCCGGTCGGCGTCTGCCCAATCCTGCCGTTCCAGCCGTCCCAGAGCGCCGCAGAGAATGCCCATGGAGAAAATCGCCCCCTTGTGGGTGTTCACCCCGCCGGTGGAAGCCAGCATTTGCCCCTCGGCCAGAAGCCCCGGAGTCCGCAGTGCCCGAAAGGTTTCCTCCGGCGTGCCCCCCTGCCGTCCGATTTTCACGCATTGGGCGAAATAGGGGTAGAGCCCCGCCCCACTGGCCAGAAAGGAGAACACGTCCATATCCCGGTGACTGCCGCTGTTTTCCCGGTCTACCAGGCCGGGCTTGGGGGTCACAGCCACCTCATAAAGCAGTGCCTGCACAGCCAGCCGGGCAGCGCACCGGCTGTCCGCCTCCAGAAGGGCTTCTTCCAGAATCCGGGTTGTTTTTTCCTGGAGCTGAGCCACGCTGTGCGTGCGGCTCCGGGCGCAGGCTCCGGCCATGCCCCCGCAGATCAGGCATCGCCGCCCCGGCTTGCCCAGCTCCTGCCGGTCGATTTTTCGTCCGGTGCTTTCCAGCACGTCCATGTCAAAGAGCCGTCCCACCGGGGAAGCGTCCTCGATGGCCGTAGTCACCGCCTTCACCGCCAAGGCCTGGGCGGCGATCAGGAAAATGGCCTCGTTGCCGGTTTTCTCCCGGATTTCCTCAAAATGGACAACCGGCATTCCTGCCGCCGCCAGCTGCTGCCGGAGAAGCCGCCGCCCCAGGCAGTAGCCCCGGGCAATCAAAGGGCTGTTTTTCACCGGCCCCGCAATATTCATGGTAAAGCAAACAAGCGTCTGCCCAAACTGCCCCAGCAGCTCCCGCTGCCGGGCCGCCCGCCGCTCCCGGGCATCCAGCATTTCCAGTAATGACACTTCCATGGGCTTATGCTCCCCCTTGTACTTTTCTTTATGATACACCAGAATTGTGCCTTTGTGAAGTACGACTTGCAATTTCCGGAACCAGGATGTAAAATGGCAAAAATGGTCGGATGATCGGAGGCAGGTTCATGGGGGAAATCAATTTGACGGAAGGGTCGATTTTTAAGAAGCTGGTGCAGTTTTCCCTGCCCATGATCGCGGGAAATCTCTTGCAGCAGTTTTATAATATTGCGGATACCCTGATTGTAGGGCGGGTGCTGGGGAAAAATGCGCTCTGGCCGCGGTCGGCTCGGCCTACACCCTGATGACCTTTCTGACCTCCATTCTCATCGGCCTGTGCATGGGAAGCGGAGCCTTTTTCTCCGCGGACTACGGTGCGGGAGAGGAGGCCCAGCTGGGAGAGGACATCCGGCTGTCCTTTGGCTTCATTCTTGCCATGTGCGCCCTGATTTACGCCATCATCTACCCGGGCACGGAGCTGATTCTGTCGCTGCTGCAAACTCCGCCGGAGCTGCTGGAGCTGACGAGGAACTACGTCCGGCCGGTGTTCACGGGGATTTTCTTCGTTTTTCTGTATAACTTCTACGCCTATCTTCTGCGAGCCATGGGAAATTCTCTGGTCCCCCTGGTTTTCCTGGGAATCTCCGCGCTGCTGAACATTGCGCTGGATCTTTGGTTCGTGCTGGGATTCCATATGGGCGTTGCCGGTGCGGCCTGGGCAACGGTCATCGCACAAGCCGTCTCCGGCGTGGGCATTGCCCTGTACACCCGGCGGAAACTGTCCCTTCCCCAGGCGAAAACCAAGCCCCGGGGGCTGTCCCGGCTTTGGGAAATCGTGGTCAACGATGCCGCCACCGCCCTCCAGCAGTCGGTGATGAACTTCGGCATTCTGATGATTCAGGGCCTGGTGAACCGCTTCGGCGCCACGGTCATGGCCTCCTTTGCCGCGGCGGTAAAGATCGATACCATCGCCTACATGCCCGCCCAGGAATTCGGCAACGCCTATTCCCTCTTCGTTTCCCAGAATTACGGAGCCCGGCAGCCGGAACGGATTCGCAAGGGCACTCGGCTGTCTTTTTTGGTGTCCACAATTTTCTGTATGGTGATCTCCGGTCTGATTTTCGTCCTGTCCCCCTGGCTCATGGGCTTTTTCGTGGAGCCGGGAGAAACCGCCATTATCGCCGGCGGCGTCCAATATCTGCGCATTGAGGGTTCCATGTATGTGGGCATCGGCATTCTGTTCCTGTGGTACGGCTATTTCCGGGCCATTCGCAAGCCCCAGGTTTCCCTGATTCTGACGGTGATTTCTCTGGGCACCCGGGTGGCTCTGTCCTACGCTCTGGCACCCCGGACGGCTCTGGGGGTCGTCGCCATCTGGCTGTCCATTCCCATCGGCTGGGTGCTGGCCGACCTGGCGGGCTTGGTGTTCTATCGCCGTTTACGGCCTGAAATGTAAGTTATCCCTTTGCCGTCAGGCTATATCTATATTGGCAAAACGGAATTTATCAATCAAGCGGAGGAACTCTAAAAATGAAAACCCATCGCATTACGCAAGCCAGTGACCCTTTATACCCCAAAGCGCTTCAGCTTTACAGCATCAGCTTCCCGCCCCATGAGCAGCGTGAAAGTGCGTCTCAGGCAAGAATTCTCGCAAATCCGGCATATCACTTCGACGTCATCTGTGATAACGGAGAATTTATCGGGGAAATTCTGTATTGGGATATTGGCGGCACATTTTACATCGAGCATTTCTGTATTCTGCCTGCCATGCGGAACAAGCGTTACGGGCAAAAAATTCTGAGTGCTTACCGGTCTGCCCCATTGATTCTTGAAATTGACCCGCCTGTGAATGAAATCTCCCTTCGCAGAAAGGGATTTTATGAACGCTGCGGCTTCGTGGAAAACCCGTATCTCCATATTCACCCACCCTATCACCGTAAAGACGCAGGACACGAACTCGTAATTATGAGTTTGCCTGACAGGCTGAAATCTGACGAATATGCACGGTTCTATCATTATCTGCAAAACACCGTCATGGGAAACGCCTATTAGATTCCTGCTTACCATTCTGTCCCGCTCTTTAGTAAAACATCATTGTGAACCAGCGAGGAAAGCCCGCCGGCGGCGGGCTTTTCCCGTTTTCGCAAATTCCATGAAAACAGGCAGACTCCCCAGGGAGAAAGACGCGCAATTTAGGGAAGCTTGCGCGCTTTCGTCCTGGGGAGTCTGTCGCTTGGGGGATTAGGGGGGTTATCAGAAAAGGATAAGAAGCAGGCAGTTTCAGATGGATCGGATATTCCCGGCTTTCGGAAGGAAGTCCGATCGCTTTCGGTTAGCATATGCTAACCATGGCTATATAATAACCGATGATTCTGATTTTGTCAATCTTTTTTTACAAATTTCCCGAAATTTTTTTGTTGACAACGACAGCCTCCCGCGCTATAATACTTCAAAATTGAATGATTCAATTTTGAATATTCGAAAGGAGGCAAATCCATGGTTTTCCGCATTACCATTGTCCGGAAGTTCAACCAGGCCTACAGTGCGGTCTGCAAACCTCTGTGCCGGGAGCTGGGGCTGCCCCAAACGGCCTTCGATATTCTCATGTTCCTGGGCAACAATCCCGCCTACAAAACCGCAGGAGAAATCGTGGAACTGCGCCACATCAAGGCCAATCTGGTCTCTGTCCATGTGGATCGGCTGGTACAGGATGGATACCTGACCCGGCATCCCGTAGCCGGTGATCGGCGAAAAACCGAGCTTCTGTGCACGCCGAAAGCCCAGGATGTCATCGCCCGGGGCCGTCAGGTTCAGGACGCCTTTACCCGACGGCTGCTGAGCGGCCTGAGTGATGCCCAGCGGGAGGCCTTTGCCGATGCGCTGAGTCAAATAGAAACCAATCTCGGTCAGATTCTGGAGGAAGAAAAACAATGAAACTGCTGCTGACAATTGTCGTAACCTTTTTCGCCGGCATGGGTGCGGGCCTGGGCACAGGCTTTGCGGGCATGAGCGCCGCCGCGGTGATCAGCCCCATGCTCATCACCTTCCTGGGGATGGATCCTTACATGGCCGTGGGCATTGCCCTGTCCTCCGATGTGCTGGCCAGCGCCGTCTCCGCCTACACCTACCATAAAAACAAAAATCTGGACATCAAAAACGGCCTGATTATGATGCTCAGCGTGCTGCTCTTCACCGTGGTGGGCAGTTACATCGCAAGTCTGGTTCCCTCGACCACCATGGGCGGCTTCTCCGTGTTTATGACCTTCCTGCTGGGCATCAAGTTCATTGTCCGTCCCGTCATGACCACCAAGGAGGCCATGGCTCAGACCGACGCCAAAAAGCGGGCTGTCCAGTCCATGATCTGCGGCGTGATCATCGGCTTTATCTGCGGCTTCATCGGCGCCGGCGGCGGCATGATGATGCTGCTGATCCTCACCAGCGTCATGGGCTATGAGCTGAAAACCGCCGTGGGCACCAGCGTGTTTATTATGACCTTCACGGCCCTGACCGGCGCGGTATCCCACTTTGCCATCGGCGGTATGCCGGATATGCTGGTCTGGGTGCTGTGCGTGCTCTTCACCCTGCTGTGGGCTCGGATTGCCGCCGTGTTTGCCAACAAGGCTCAGCCCAAGACCCTGAATCAGGCCACCGGCGTAGTGCTGGTGGTGCTGGGCGTCGTCATCATGGGCTTCCAGCTGCTGAAATAATGGACTTATCATCAAAAAGCCTGGGATTTTTCAGAAATCCCAGGCTTTTTTTCCGTTTTCTTTCTGAAATTGGCAGAAAGCCTGGTAGCTCTGCTGGCTCAGCTCCCGCTCAATTTTCAGGGCATCCTGGGCAGCGATTTCTTCGGGCACCCCCAGGCTTTCCAGCAAACACTGCACCGTATCCAGCCGCCGACAGATGGATTCGGCGATTTCTGCCCCCTTGGGCGTCAGCGTGAGAATGTGACGCTCCCCAACGGACACATAGCCCTCCTCCTGAAGCTGCTTGATGAACACGCAGACCGTGGCTCTGGAAACTCCCAGGTCTCGGGCCAACTCCGCGGCACGGACAGGCTTTACTTGGCTCAGGCAGTGGATTCGCCGGAGATAATCCTCCAGTCGGCTGTTTTCTCTGGGCATAGGGGTCACTTCCTTCTTTTTCGGATGATGCCGGGAATCATATAGCGATTAGTTTAGGCTAACCGCTCAGGAAACGCTAAGTTAGCTTTCGCTAACCTTCCATATCATACACGATTTTCCTTCCTTTGTCAAGGGGCGGATTTTCTCCTTTCCAATCCCGACAAACTATGATACAATATTCTCATAGAATATGATTAAGGAGCTTGCCCTATGACCTATGAAGAACTGAAAGCCAAAATGGACGAGAGCCATTATATTTACGACGAAACCCTGGCCACGGTGCTGTTCGTTGCCTTGCAGCTGGGTCGCCCCCTGCTCATTGAGGGTGCGGCAGGCGTAGGAAAAACGGAGGTAGCCAAGGTCATGGCCGCCGCCCTTGACCGGGAGCTGGTTCGGCTGCAATGCTACGAAGGCCTGGACGAGAGTAAGGCTCTGTACGAGTGGAACTATCAGAAGCAGCTGCTTTCCATCCAGGTGAACATGAACGCCCAGGATCGGGACAGCCTGACAAAGAGCCTGTTCAGCGACGAATACCTGCTGGAGCGGCCGCTGCTCCAGTCCATCCGGTCGGAGAAGCCGGTGGTGCTGCTCATCGACGAGATTGACAAGGCCGATGAGGAATTTGAGGCCTTCCTGCTGGAGCTGCTGTCCGAAATGCAGGTGACCATTCCGGAAATCGGCACGGTGAAAGCAAAATCCATCCCCTTCGTGGTGCTCACCTCCAACCGGGCACGACCCCTCAGCGAGGCTCTGCGCCGCCGGTGCGCCTATCTCTACATCGAATATCCGGACATGAATAAAGAACTGGCGATCCTGCGCGCCAAGCTGCCCCATGTGGACGACCGGCTCTGCGCCCAGGTAGCTCTGGCCGTCCAGAAGCTCCGCTCCAACGAGATGATTCTCAAGAAGCCCTCCATTGCCGAGACCCTGGACTGGGCGGCGGCTCTGGACGCTCTGGGCATTCGGGAGCTGACCCCGGACGCTCTGCGGCAAACCGCCGGTTTTGTGCTGAAAAACAACGAAGACCTGGACGCCATGGACTTGGAGGCCGATCCGGAGCCCGGTCACACCTGCACCTGCGGCGGCAGCTGCGGAGGACATCATCATGACTGAGCCCGGGGTCTACCTGGAAAAGCTCTCCGCCTTCTCCCGGATTCTGCGCATGGAGGGGCTGGCCGTCAGCACCAAGGAAACCGAAGATGCCGGGCGGCTGCTGATTGCCCTGGGGCTTGCCGACCGGGAGCAGGTAAAAACCGCCCTGCGGACGGTTTACGCCAAGTCCCGGGAGGAACAGCTGTCCTTCGACCGGGCCTTTGACGGCTTTTTCCTCTCCGAGGAGGCCATGCGTCGGCAGGCGAAGGAAGCCATGGAGCGGGAGAAGGAATTGCAGCAGCATCAGCAGGAGGCTCAGGAGGAATTGCAGCTTTCCGGCAAGCCCATGGACTTGAGCGACGAGCAGCGGCAGACCTATGCCGCCATGCCCGAAGAGGCCCGGCAGCGGCTGCGGAATTTTATGGAAAAGTACCGGGGCACCGCCGAGCGGAACCCCCAGCTTTACAGTGAGTTCATTCACTCGGTCTTTGCCAAAACCCTGATGGAACAGCAGATGCTTCTGGAAAACGCCGGAGCGGGAGCCCAGGCCTTGGATCCGGAAATCGGCATTCTCTACCGGGACATTTCTGAGTTTAAGGACACGGAGATTCCCAAAGCCATCGATCTGATTCAGAGTGTGGCTCGGCAGATCAACGGGGAGCTTTCCGCCAAAAGGCGCGCCGGAGGCCATACGGGAAAACTGGATTTCCGGCGAACCATCCGGAAGGGACTGGAAACCGGCGGCAGCTTCTACCGGCTGCGCTACCGGAAAAAGCGGGCCCATCGGCGGCATCTGGTGCTGCTGTGCGACGTTTCCGGCTCCATGGTGCAGTTTTCCGAGTTTGCCCTCCGGTTTATCCAGAGCCTAAACCAGGTTTCTGACAATTCCCGCACCTTTCTGTTCTCCGAAGCCATCACCGAGGCGGATGCCTTCCAGCTGCAAAATATGGATTCCTTCCGCTCCTTTGTCCGGGATTCCGGAATTTACGGCAAGGGCACGGACTTAGGCACCGCCCTGGAATATTTGTGCAGCCGTCGGCCGCCGGTGCTGAACGGAGCCACTACCCTTCTGATTCTGTCGGACACCAAGACCATCGACCAGCCCCGGGCTCTGGCGGCTCTGGGGGAGGCCAAGCGGCAGGCCGGCCGGGTGATTTTCCTGAACCCCATTCCCAAGGGGAAGTGGAAGTATGTTCGCAGTATCCAGAGCACGGCAGCGGTGTGCTCCATGGTGCCATGCAGCACCCTTCAGGAGCTGGCTTCTGCCTGCCGGAAACTGACGGTGCAATAATGGTATTGGCGAAGAGGGTGCCTTGCTAAGTTCCTCTATGGGGCAAAAGATTCGTCATCCAGTCGAAGACGATTTATTCAGAGCTTCCCCGGGCATTGCGTGCGAACTGTTTCGTGGACGATATAGGACTCGATGACATTAAGGAGCATCCGGCGAGAGACGCTTTTGGCAACCGTCCACTGGACTGTTGCATTTAGATGAGTTCGAGTCCGAATCGTCCATATCAAAAAAGAAGCACACCCCGTAGGGTGTGCTTCTTTTTTGGTGGACGATATAGGACTCGAACCTATGACCTTCCGCACGTCAAGCGGATGCTCTAGCCAGCTGAGCTAATCGTCCATAGGCGCTCCGTAAGCGCCTGATTAGTATACATACAGATTTGACTTTTGTCAAGCTTTTTTTGGATTTTTGCTTACGCGGCCTCTGCCGCAGTGGTTTCCGGGGTGGTCTCCGGGACGGTGGCCACGGGCTGAGTTGCCGCCTGGGTTGCCAGCTCCGGGTGCTCCGCCAGATTCTGGTAATAGGCCTCCCGGTCGGTTTTTGCCTGCGCCAGATCCTCCTGGCAGGCAGTCAGGCCCTCGCCGATGATCTTCATGGTCTTGGTGTAGGAATCCTGGGCGGCGGTGAGCTCATTATCCGTCAGCTCAAAATCCGTCTTCCACTGCTCCTCCTTGTCCTTGACCAAAGGCAGAATATTATATTCCCGCTTGCCGTTCTTGGAGTGCATATTCACCCAAGTAGGAATGGCGTCGATGCCCGCCACATAGACCTTGCCGTCGGAATACTTCTCGAAGGTCACGCTCAGCAGTACGCCGGACTCGGTATACCGGGAGAATTTGTCGCTGATGCCCGCTCTCTGATTGGATACCGCATTGCCCAGAGAGTACAGGCAGTAAGTCTTGTGCTCCGGGTTTTCCGTGCTTTGCAGCAGCGCCATGGGCTGCACCACATGGGGGTGCCCGCCAATAATCACGTCAAAGCCCAGGTCGCAGAGCTTCTGCGCCATCTTATCCTCGGCGGCGTTTTCCTTGATCTCGTATTCCTCGCCCCAGTGGATGAAGATCATGGTGGCCTCTGCCCCGTCCTCCTTCATGCCCTCCAGAATAGGCTTCAGCTCGTTATAGAGCTTATCCGGGTTCTGCTTGCTGAAATAATTGGCTTGTCCCTCATCCTTGATATAAGCAAGGCCGTTCAGGGAAAAGCCGTTCCCGGAAATGCCGAAGGCCCAGGAATAGGCAACCATGCCCACCTTAATGCCGTTGATATCCACCACGGAGTACCGCTTTTCCCCGGGCAGCTGGGTGCCCAGAGATGCCAGTCCCGCCGCCCGGACGGTTTCGATGGTGCGGATCATGCCGTCACCCATGGTGTCACCGGCATGGTTGTTTACGGTAAGCAGCATGTCATAGCCTGTGTCCTTCACGCCGTCAGCCAGGCCGTCCGGACAATTGAAGGCAGGATTTCCCTGGTAGGTATACTTGTCGCCGCCGAAGGTGGTTTCCAGGTTGGCGATGGCATAGTCGTAGCCGCTGATGAGATCCTTGCTGTACTTGAAAATCCGGGTGAAATCGTAGCCGCTGCCCTCCTGGCAGGAGGCAAACACCGGCTTGTGCATCAGAAGATCTCCCTGGGTGGAGATACTGGCGGTGGCCACCACACGCTCCGGCTCTGGGGCTTCCGTGGTAGGCGGAACGGTAGTCTCCGGCACGGTGGTGGTCTCAGGCTGAGAGGGCTGGGTGGGCAGCACCAGGGAGCTGTCCTGACTGGGCTTCACATCCGCTTCCTTGTTCACCAGGTCAATGCACAGGTAAACCAGGAAGGCAGTAGCCGCCAGCATGAGAACGATCAGAACGGTGAGCACCACGGTCAAAGCCGAATGGCTGCCCTTGGGTTTTTGAGACATTGTGTTCCTCCTTACAGAAACGCGTCCAGCAGGTAGTGGACGGAGCGAACGGGTTTGCCGCCCTGCAAATACACCCGGGGCACCCGGCGGCTGATGCCGCAGACGAATTCATAGTTGAAGCTGTCGGCCAGAGCCGAAATGGCTTCCATGGTGATGGTTTCGTCCCCGTCGGTGCCCACTAAGGTGACCCGGTTGCCTACCTTCACTCCGGGAATGCCGGTGACGTCCACCATCATCTGATCCATGCAGATTCGGCCTAAAATCGGGGCTTTCTTCCCATGGATGAGCACATAGAATTTCCCGGAAAGATTCCGGCGATAGCCGTCGGCATAGCCTACGGGAATGGTGGCGACTACCGTGTCCCGGGTGGTCACATAGGTGCCGCCGTAGCTGATTTCCCGCCCGGCGGGAAGGGTTTTCACATGGGTCACCCGGCTGAGCCAGCGCAGAGCGGGCCGGAGATTCAGAAGTCCCGGGTCAACCTCGTCGCTGGGGTACATGCCGTAGGTGATGATACCGGAGCGAACCATCTCATAGGGTGTCCGGAAATTCATAAGCCCGGCAGAATTGTTCAGGTGGCGAATGGGGATGTTCACCCCACGGGCTTTGAGCATGTTGTCAAATTCCCCAAACCGAGCCGCCTGAGCCTCCGCCCGGCTTAAGTCCGCGCAGTCGGCGGTGGCAAAGTGGCTGAACATACCCTCGGCCTGAATACCCGGCAGGGCGGCGATTTCCGCGCAGATGTCCGCGTCTTCCTCCGTGACCTGAAAGCCGATCCGGCTCATGCCCGTGTCCACGGCAAAGTGGAATTTTGCCGTCAGATTCAGAAAGCAGGCCGCCTGGGACAGAGCCTTTCCGTCCTCCAGCCGGTAGATAGTGGGGCGGATGTCCTGCAAAATCGCCGTGGGGAAGGCCTCCGTGGGGGTATAGCCCAGAATCAGGATGGGGGTGGTGAGCCCCGCGTCCCGGAGCTCCAGGGCCTCCAGAATGGAGCTGACGCAGAAGAAGGCACACTTGTCCTTGAGAAGCCTGGCTACTTGTACTGCCCCGTGGCCGTAGGCATCGGCCTTGATGACCGCCATCACCGGAACCCCGGCCTTTTCCCGGATGGCATCTATATTGTCCGAGATGGCATCCAGGTCGATGACCACTCGGGTAGCGTCAAAATCCACGAAAATCAGTCCTCTTTTTCAGCGTTTTTCCCATTCTACCACAGAAGATAGGAAAAGTAAACACGAAATAGTTTAAGGATTTCTTGCGATTTCCGTCAAAGCGTGGTATACTATAAATAATTCAGGGAATCTCTGATTAAATCGGCCAGAGCTGGCAGCGAGAGATTTTGTTTCCAGGCAAGGTTTGGAAAATGAGGGAATACTGTATGTATTTCCCATTTTTCAAACCGCAGCATGGGAGCAAAAGATCCGCTGTCCAGCCGCAGACGATTTATTCAGAGGTTCCTTGGTATCGATTGGAGGGAAGGCTGTGGCACGCACTGACAACTACCTCAAGCAGGCCGCCCAGGCAAAGGCCTACTTTCTGACCTATGACCAGGAAGCCTTGATCCGCAAGTTAAACCTTGCCCACGACGAAGATTACCTCTACCCGGTGTTCTTCTCCCAAACCTATCGGCTCAGCCGAAAAACCGGGGACTTAGCGCGTCAGGGAAAGTATGGCTGGGAGGACGCCAACACCCACGGTGAGGTGATGACCCTTCTCGATCTGATCTGCGACAGCCGGGAAGACCGGTTCGTCAGCGGAAAATGGAAGGATATGGCCCAATTCGGTCACACCTTTCATCAGAATCTGCTGGAAGAGCGGGATCCTCTGGCCGAAGCCTGTCAGGAAAAGCCGCAGGTATTTCGTCGGTGGTGCGAGGCTCTGGGCGGCAAGCCCATGCCCACGGGGGATATCGCCTATTCCATCGAAGTCTTTGACGGTCTGCCTCTGATGATTCAGCTTTGGTTCGGGGATGAGGATTTCCCCGCCAGGGTGCGGCTTCTTTGGGATGAAAACGCCCTGATGTACTTAAAATATGAGACCATGTATTTTGCCCGGGAAGTGCTTCTGTCCCGGCTGAAGCGGGAAATGGAGGAATCAGCATGAAGCAGCACAAGCATCCAGTTCACACGATCTACAAAAACAAAACCACTTTGGCGGTTTACCTGACTCTGCGCGCCCTGATTATTTTTATTCTCATCCGGGCTGTATTCCGCGCAGAGTATGAAAGCGTGTTCCTGTGTGCCCTGTCCCTGGTGCTGATGCTCATGCCCAGCATCCTCTCCAAAAAGCTGAAAATCGTCCTGCCGGACGCCTTGGAGATCATCATTCTGCTGTTCATTTTCGCGGCGGAAATATTGGGGGAGCTGAACAGCTTCTACGTCCGGGTGCCCAACTGGGACACCATGCTGCACACCATCAACGGCTTTCTGTGCGCCGCCATCGGCTTCTCCCTGGTGGACATGCTCAACCGGAACGAGCGGTTCTCCATTCAGCTGTCGCCCCTGTATCTGGCCATCGTCTCCTTCTGCTTTTCTATGACCGTGGGGGTTCTGTGGGAGTTTTTTGAATTCAGCGGAGACTATTTCTTCGGCATGGATATGCAGAAGGACACGGTCGTTCACGCCATCAACTCCGTGAATCTGGATCCCACCCTGTCCAACATCGTCGTCCACGTCCGGGACATCCGCGATGTGATCATCGTTCACTCCGACGGCACGAAAGAAGCACTGGGTCTGGGAGGCTATCTGGACATCGGCATCATCGACACCATGAAGGATCTGTTCGTGAATTTCATCGGTGCGGTGGTCTTCTCCTGCATCGGCTACTTCTATGTCAAGCACGAGGGCAAGGGCAAGGTTGCCAACCGGTTTATTCCCACGGTGGAATTCCCGGAGGAGAAAACAAAGCAGGAATAAAGGAAGGAGCCGTCTCAAAATAGCAAAGTGCCCAAATAGAACAATGTCATTGCGAGCCAGTGCTCA
>OKTL01000957.1_pt1 | contig 13519 bp, 12 predicted proteins | sample 1606211 | NCBI WGS metagenome assembly OKTL01 (sample SAMEA3879538, study PRJEB24766) | human gut metagenome | biome: human-associated habitat; feature: feces | place: USA | collected 1985/1987 | reverse complement strand
GTCTGAGAGCAGGGATTTCTCCCTGCTCTTTTGATTTCGGCCAGGCTCGGCCTACTCCAATTCGAAAGCTCCGGTGTAAAGCCGGTAGTAGGTGCCCTTCTGGGCAATCAGCGCTTCGTGGTTGCCCCGCTCGATGATCCGGCCGTGGTCAAGCACCATAATGCAGTCGGAATTCATGATGGTGCTCAGCCGGTGGGCAATGACAAAGACCGTTCTGCCGTGCATCAGCGCGTCCATGCCATCCTGAACCAGCCGCTCGGTGCGGGTATCGATGGAAGACGTGGCCTCGTCCAGAATCATCACCGGAGGATCCGCCACTGCCGCCCGGGCAATGGCAATCAGCTGCCGCTGACCCTGAGAAAGGCTTGCGCCGTTGCCGGTGAGCACTGTCTGATACCCTTCCGGCAAACGGGTGATGAAGTCGTGGGCGTTGGCCAGCTTCGCCGCCCGGATGCACTCGTCGTCGGTGGCGTCCAGCTTGCCGTAGCGGATGTTGTCCATCACCGTGCCGGTGAAGAGGTTGGTCTCCTGAAGCACCACGCCCAGAGAGCGGCGCAGGTCGGGCTTGGCGATCTTGTTGATGTTGATGTTGTCGTAGCGGATCTTGCCGTCGGCAATGTCATAGAACCGGTTGATGAGGTTCGTAATGGTGGTCTTGCCCGCGCCGGTGGCGCCCACGAAGGCGATCTTCTCGCCGGGATGGGCATAGAGCGTCACGTCATGGAGCACCGTCTTCTCCGGCACATAGCCGAAGTCCACATTCGTCATGGTAATGTCGCCCTTCAGCTCCGTGTAGGTCACAGTGCCGTCTGCCTTGTGGGGATGCTTCCAGGCCCAGTGACCGGTACGCTTTTCGGTTTCCGTAATATTGCCCTGGTCGTCGATTTCCGCGTTGACCAGCCGGACATAGCCCTCGTCCGCCTCGGACTTCTCGTCCATCAGCTCGAAAATCCGCTCGGCGCCGGCCAGCGCCATGACGATGGCGTTGATCTGGTTGGACACCTGGGAAATGGGCATATTGAAGGAACGGGACAGGGTCAGGAAGCTGATGAGCTTGCCCAGGGTCAGCAGACTGCCGCCGGAATACACCGCCAGCAGTCCTCCGGCGATGGCAAGAATGGCGTACTGGGCATAGCCCAGGTTGTTGTTCAGGGGGCCCATGCAGTTGGAATAGGCACCGGCAAGATAGGCGTCCTTGCGAAGCTTCTCGTTCAGCTCATCGAACTGCGCCTTGCACACATCCTCGTGGGTGAAAACCTTCACCACCCGCTGGCCGTTGATCATTTCCTCCACATAGCCGTTCACCGCGCCCAGAGAACGCTGCTGACCGATGAAGAACTTGGCGGATTTTCCCGCAATCAGCTTGGTGACGAACACCACCGCCAGCACGGTAATCAGCTGGAGCACCGTCAGGATGGGAGAGGTGATGATCATCGTGATGAGCACCACCACCAGGGTCACCACCGAGGAAGCGCACTGGGGAATGGCCTGGGAGATCATCTGCCGGAGGGTATCGATGTCGCTGGTGTAGCGGCTCATGATGTCGCCGGCGGGATGGGTGTCAAAATAGCGGATGGGCAGGGTCTGCATGTGGGTGAACAGCTGATCCCGGATGGAACGCTGGGTGCCCTGGCTGACCTTGGCCATCAGGTAGTTGCAGAAGAAGGCGGACACCAGACCAACGAAATACACACAGGCCATCATGCCCAAAAAGCGCAGCAAGGGGGCAAAATCCGGAACGGCCTGGGACAGCATGGGGGTGATATAGTCATCCACCAGGGTTCCCAGAGAAGCGGAGCTGGCTGCCTGAGCCACCGCGCTGAACACAACGCTCACGCCCACCACTTCCAGGGTACCCTTGTACCGGGCCATATAGGAAAGAAGCCTAGAAATGGTCTGCTTGGGGTTTTTTGCCATGCGGCCGTCGCCGCGCATTTTCACAGGAGGCATTATTCCATCGCTCCTTTCGTCTGGGATTCATAGACCTCCCGGTAAATCTCGCTGGTCTTCAGAAGCTCGTCATGCTTGCCCATGTCCACGATCTTACCGCCGTCCATGACGATAATCAGGTCGCAGTTTTCCACGGAGGAAATCCGCTGGGCAATGACGATTTTGGTGGTTTCGGGAATTTCCCCGGACAGCGCCTGCCGGATGGAAGCATCGGTGTGGGTGTCCACCGCGGAGGTGGAGTCGTCCAGAATCAGAATCTTAGGCTTTTTCAGCAAAGCCCGGGCAATGCACAGCCGCTGCTTCTGGCCGCCGGAGACGTTGGTGCCGCCCTGCTCGATGTGGGTGTCGTAGCCCTCCGGGAAGGAGCGGATGAAGTCGTCGGCACAAGCAATCTTGCAGGCATGAACCATTTCCTCGTCGGTAGCGTCCGGATTGCCCCAGCGCAGATTTTCCCGGATGGTGCCGGAGAACAGCACATTCTTTTGGAGCACCATGGAAACCGCATCCCGAAGCGCCTTTACATCGTAATCGCGCACGTCCACGCCGCCTACCCGGATACTGCCCTGCGCCACGTCGTAAAGCCTGGGAATCAGCTGAACCAGGGTGGACTTGCTGGAGCCGGTGCCGCCCAGGATGCCCACCGTCATGCCGGAGGCAATGTGCAGATTGATGTTCTCCAGGGCATACCGGTCGGCAGTCTTGGAATAGCGGAAGGACACGTTGTCAAAGTCCACGCTGCCGTCTTTCACCTGCATCACGGGGTTGCCGCAATCCTTCAGCTCCGGCTCCTCGGTGAGAATCTCCGTGGTGCGGCGCATGGGAGACCGGGACATGGTGATCATCACAAAGACCATGGACAGCATCATCAGCGCGCTGAGAATCTGGGTGGTGAAGGTGAACATGGAGGTCAGCTGACCGGTGGTCAGGCCTGCCGCGGCATTGTTTCCGGAGGCAACCACCATGGTCGCGCCCAGATAGGAAATCACCAGAATGCAGGTGTACACGGAAAACTGCATCAGGGGATTGTTGCAGGCCAGAATCCGCTCGGCCTTGCAGAAATCCTTGTAGATACTCTCGGACACGGAGGTGAATTTCTCCGTCTCCCGAGCCTCCCGGACGAAGGACTTGACCACCCGGATGCCGTGGACATTCTCCTGTACCACGTTGTTGAGCCGATCATAGGTCTTGAACACCCGGTCGAACAGGGGGAACACCATCCGAATCAGGATGAACAGTCCCAGACCCATCAGCGGCAGCACCACGCAGTACACCAGGCACAGCCGGGGGCTGACGGAGTAGGCGTTCGCCGTGGCCAGAATCAGCATCATAGGGCAGCGGATGGCCATCCGGATCATCATCTGGAAGGTCATCTGAATGGTGGCCACATCCGAGGTCAGCCGGGTGACGATGGACGCGGTGGAAAACCTATCGATATTGGCAAAGTCAAATTCCTGCACCTTATAATACATATCGTGGCGCAGATTCCGGGCAAAGCCCGTGGCTGCCCGGGAGGCAAGCACCGCCGAGGCAACGCCGAAAATCAGGGAGATCAGGGCGTAGAGCATCAGCAGTCCGCCGTAGCGCACCACCGCGCCCATATCCGACTGGCTGACACCCAGGTCAACGACCTTCGCCAGCACCAGCGGAATCCTGGTTTCCATGTAGACCTCACCGATCATGGTGACGGGGCCCAGGATGGCGTCCCATTTGTATTCCCGGACGCACCGGACAAGGGTTTTTATCATGCTTTGGTTTCCTCCTTCGGATGATTTCCCCCGCAATCGGGGCGAACGTTGTCAATGGCTCGCTGCAAGAACTTTCGAAACTGCTCCCGCTCTTCCGGGGAAAAGCCCCGGACGATCCGCTCCTCGTTTTCCGCAATCTGCTGGTGCATCATTTCATGACAGGCGCGGCCCTTTTCCAGAACCACAATCCGCTTGCTTCGCCGGTCTTTGAGGTCGGTTTCCAGGGCGATAAAGCCCTTCTGCTCCAGTCGGGACAGAAGCCCGGATACGGTGGGATGTGTCAGCTGAAAGGTCGTTTCTACGTCCTTGGCATAGGTGGGGCTGTCCCCCCGGTGGAACAGGAAGGCCATCAGCCGTCCCTGGGACGCGGTCAGATCCATTTTTTCCAGGTTTTCCGTCATCGTCTGATCGCAGCACCAATGAAGAATGCGAATCAGATGACCATAGTTGACAGGCAGTGGAATCACCTCCGTATTTATGTAGCGTGCTACATACTAGCAGATTTTATAAAACAATGCAAGAGGATTTAGGAAACGTTCACAAAATATTTGGAATTGTATGTTTCCATCCCCTCTGCGCATACTAGCTCTGAGGTGAGAAAGCATGAAAGAGGACGAAAAAAAGCCCCTTTCCTGGGAAGCGGCAGACCCAAAACCGCCGGTGATTCAGTCCGGTCGGCTGGAAAACCGGATAAAAAATGAAAGATAGATGCGCTGTCTCGTATAGCGCATGTCATTGCGAACCAGTCCGCTTAAGTGGTGTGGCAATCCGCATCTCCAAGCCTTCCCCTGCGGGGAAGGTGGCTCGCGCGTCCCCCGCAAGCGCGAGACGGATGAGGGCCACTTGCCTCTCCCTGTAGGAGAGGTACCCCAGATGGGACGGAAAGGGCGAATTTTACCCTCTCGGTCACCTCGTGACAACTCCCCCAGAGTGGGGAACGGATTGCCACACCAGCGTTGCGACGCTGGTTCGCAATGACATCTTCTTTTTATAGTCCACTCAAACAAAAAACAACGGAGCCGAAAATCGGCTCCGTTATCTTTATGCGTTTTTCAGGCTTAGCCGTTGGCGCGCATCTGAGCGAAGCACTCGCTGCAGTACACAGGACGGTCAGTCTTGGGCTGGAAGGGCACCTTGGCCTCGCCGCCGCAGCGGGCGCAGGTTGCGGTGAAGAACTCACGGGGGGCACGGGTGGCGTTCTTGCGAGCGTCACGGCAAGCCTTGCAGCGCTGAGGCTCGTTCTGGAAGCCGCGCTCTGCGTAGAACTCCTGCTCACCGGCGGTGAACACGAACTCCTTGCCGCACTCCTTGCAAACTAAAGTCTTGTCTTCGTACATGAAAAATACCTCTCTTCGGTTTGTTGTTGCCCCGTGAAATCCCACCTGAAAATGATATAACGCAGGGTCGTAATAGATTCGTGGCAAACATTGCCATAATTCGGATTATACACACCCAGGCCGGATTTGTCAATCCTAAATAAAAATTTTTACCGGAAATTTTTCCCCTTTATGCACTTTTCAAATGCCAAACTGGGTCTGACCCTCATAAGGAATATGCAGGTGGTCGTAGGCAAGAGCCGTAACGCACCGGCCCCGGGGGGTTCTGGTGAGAAATCCCAGCTGCATGAGGTAAGGCTCGTACACGTCTTCCAGGGTCACCGCCTCCTCGCCGATGGTGGCAGCCAGGGTCTCCAACCCCACCGGGCCGCCGCCGTAGTTCTGAACGATGGCGGTAAGCATCCGCCGGTCGATGTTGTCAAGCCCCAGCTTGTCCACCTCCAGCCGCTTCAGCGCCAACTCAGCCGCCTCCTTCGTAATGGTGCCGTTGCCCATGACCTCGGCAAAATCCCGAACCCGGCGCAGGAACCGGTTGGCAATCCGGGGAGTGCCCCGGCTCCGGGAGGCAATCTCCATGGCTCCCTCCGGTTCAATGGGCATACCCAGGATGGTGGCCGACCGGGTAACGATCTTCGCCAGCTCCTCCGGGGTGTACAGTTCCAGCCGCAGATTCACGCCGAACCGATCCCGCAAAGGGGCGGACAGCTGACCTGCCCGGGTGGTGGCTCCTACCAGGGTGAATTTCGGCAGATCCAGCCGGATGGAGTTGGCGCTGGGGCCTTTTCCCACGATAATATCGATGGCAAAATCCTCCATGGCAGGATAGAGAATTTCCTCCACCACCCGATTCAGCCGGTGGATTTCGTCGATAAACAGAATATCTCCCGGATTCAGGTTGGTGAGCAGCGCCGCCAGATCGCCGGGCTTTTCGATGGCGGGGCCGGAGGTGACCCGGATGCCCGCCCCCATCTCATTGGCGATCACGCCCGCCAGGGTGGTTTTGCCCAGACCCGGAGGGCCGTAGAGCAGCACATGATCCAGAGGCTCGTTCCGCCGCCGGGCGGCTTCAATATAAATGGACAGATTTCCCTTTGCCTTTTCCTGGCCGGTGTAATCTGCCAATAGCTTTGGCCGCAGGCCGATTTCCCCGGCATCCTGGGGTTCATAGACAGGGGAAACAATGGGTTCGTCCAGTTCCTGTGAAAATTCCAAGCTCATAATTCTTTATCCCTTCATGACCATGGCCCGGAGGGCATGGCGCACCATCTCTTCGGTAGAGGCGTTGGGGTCTGCGCCCTTCAGAGCCTGGCTGATTTCCGCCGGGGAATAGCCCAGCTCCTGAAGTGCCGCACCCGCAAGGGCGGCATTGCTTCCCTGCTGGGCAGGCATAGACGCTCCGCTTCCGGCCGAGAAATCCAGCTCCAGGCTTCCGCCGCCAATTTTATCCTTCAGTTCCAGAATGATCCGCTGGGCAATTTTCTTGCCCACGCCCTGGGCAGCGGTGAGCATTTTCTCGTCCCCGGTCATCACAGCCAGCGTAAAGTTCTGCGGGCCGCCGGAGGACAGAATGGACATGGCCGCCTTGGGCCCCACGCCGTTGACGGCGGTCAGCAGGGAAAAGCACCGCTGCTCCTCCCGGCTGGAAAAGCCGTAAAGATCAAAGGCGTCCTCCCGGATGGACTCGGTGACGAACAGCTTTGCGTTCTGGTTCAGCTTCAGCTGAGAAGCCGTGTAGGCCGTCACCCGGCAGCCGTAGCCCACGCCGCCGCAGTCAATAACCGCAAGACCCGGCTCTAAAAGCGCCACCTTGCCGGATACATAGTATAGCATATCAATTCCTCCGCATTAACGGCCATAGGCCTGAGCAAGCAAAGACGTGCTGGAACGGGCATGGCACAGGGCAATGCCTACCGCGTCCGCCGCGTCGTCGGGCTTGGGAATGGCGGGCAACTTCAAAAGCCGCTTGGTCATATCCTGAACCTGATGCTTGGTGGCGTTGCCGTAGCCCACCACCGCCTGCTTGACCTGCATGGGCTTGTACTCAAAAATCGGCACCCCCGCCTGCCGGACAGCCAGCAAAATCACGCCCCGGCTCTGTGCCACGTTGATGCCCGTGGTCACATTGTGGCCGAAAAACAGCTCTTCGATGGCCACCGCCTCCGGCTGAGACACCCGCAGAAGCTCCGTCATGTCGTTGTAGATCACTTCCAGCCGCCAGGGAAAATCCGTATTGGGGGGCGTTGTGATGGCCCCGCAGTTGAGCATTTTGTACTGTCCCCGATCCGCTTCAATCAGGCCGAAGCCCGTAATGCCGTAGCCCGGGTCGATTCCCAGAATCCGCATTACAGGCCCCCTCTGGCAACGACCCAAAGCTGCCAGATCACAAACAGGAGAAACAGCACCAGGCCGATTCTGGCTCCCCAGACCTGCCAGCCGGGTCGCGGTTCATAGGGCTGCTGCTCCAATTCTTCCTTTTCTTCCATGGGTACTCACCTCTTGGGCATATCATAGCACATTTGTTTCAAAATTCCTAGTTTTATTTTCCTTGTTCCTTTTGAAAAGCTATGGTATGATATGCAAAAGCAAAGGAGAAGTGCCAATGTTGACATTATATAAAGAAAAAGCTCCCGCTGCGGGAGTCCTGTTCGATATGGACGGTCTGGTAGTGGACACGGAATGGATGTACTCCCGGTTCTGGATGGAGGCCTGCCGGTTCTTCGGCTTTCCCATGACGAAGGAGCAGTCCCTGCAAATGCGCAGTCTGAACCACAGCCTGGGGCAAGCCAAGCTTCACGAGCTTTTCGGCGAGGGAGCCGACTACGAAACCATCCGGAAAAAGCGGATTGCACTGATGGACGCCTACGTCCTGGAAAACGGCGTTGCCCCAAAGCCCGGAATTTATGAGCTGCTGGACGCCCTGGACGAAAAGCACATTCCCAGGGCGGTGACCAGCTCTTCTCCCCAAGCCCGGATTCGGGCTTACCTGGAACCTCTGGGACTGTATCACCGGTTCGGGAGGATCGTCACCGCCTATGACGTGCCCCATGGCAAGCCGGAGCCGGATATCTACCTGAAGGGTGCAGAGGTTCTGGGGCTGGCTCCGGAAAAATGCCTTGCCCTGGAGGATTCCCCCTCCGGAATTCTCTCCGCCAGCCGAGCCGGCTGCCTGAGCGTGGTGATTCCCGACCAGGATCAGCCGGATGCCGACACCCTGTCCCGGGTTTATGCCAAGGCGGACAGCCTGGCAGATATTATCGACCTGTTATAGGGTCTATCTGAAAACCGTCAACACGCCCAAACAGCGGGTCTTTTCCACCTGCTGGGCACCATTTTTTCTTGCAATACCCAGAGTATTCCTGCAAAAAAATGGCTTCATCAGGCGAAAAATCCCTCGCCGTTGGTCATATTTCCGGTTTTCAGATAGACCCTAAGGAAGCACAAAACCCGCACTGCCAAAAGCGGTGCGGGTTTTGTGCCTATGGGGAAAAATGGAAATCCCAGGGAAAAAAGATGGAAAATTTTGCAATTCATGGTTGCAATCCGATTACAGATATGTTACAATCAGTACAAATAGTTACGACTATTATTGTCGCAAGAAGAATAAGGAGGCAAGATCTATGAGCAAGCGAATTCTTTCCCTGCTTCTGGCAATGGTGATGCTTCTGTCTCTGGTGCCCTTCCAGGCACTGGCAGAGGATGTAACCGAGCCTGAAGCCACTGTTGAGACGGAGGCCCCGGTGATTCCGGAGACCACCCAGGCTCCCGTTGTTCCAGAAACCACTGAGGCACCCGCAGTGCCCGAAACTACGGAAGCCCCGGCTCCCGAAACTACCGCTCCCACTGCGGAGCCTACCGAGCCCCCCACGACCTCTGAGCCCACTGAGGCAACCGAGGCTCCCATGGAGGAAACCGATCCTACCGAGGAGACCACGGATCTGATGGATGAGGATCTGAACCTGTATGCTGTGGCTGGCTCCATCGTGACCGTTCCCGCCGCGGATGCTCCCGAAGAGGAGCGTGAGGTTCTGGCCGGCGAGGCACTCGCCCTGACTGCCAAGGACACCGACGACCCCAGCAAGAATTTCCTGTGGCAGTTCGCCGACCCGGACGATGCGGGCTATGCCTATCTGTCCGCCGGCGGCGTGCTGAAGCCCTATACCCAGGCCGTTCTGGAGCGCAAGACCGTTACCGTCCAGGCGTATGTTCGGGGTGATCCGCAGAAAGTGCCTGTTGCATCCCTGGAGCTGATTCTGGTTCCCCGGGTGACCCGGGTGGATCTGCTGGCTGACGGCGAGAAGGTCACCGACGGCGATGTGTATGTGAATATCGACAAGGATACCAGCGTGGTCATCAATGCGGAAATCGGCCCCAAGGACTCCCGCCAGAAGGTGAAGTGGAGTGTCAGCGGCGATGAGAGCCTGTACATCAACCGGGCGGAGGACGATACCTCCATTGCCATGGATCACCGGAACAAGACCGGCCTGGTGACTGTCACCGCCACTGCCGCGGACAAGGACAGCACAGCCAAGGCCACGGTGACGATCCACTTCGTCAAGCTGGGCAGCCACATTGAGATCAAGAACCTGCCTGCCAAGAACGAAGACGGCGACTACTTCATGATCGGCGGCACCAAGCGCAGCCTGACTACCAACCTGGCCACCGAACCGGGTCTCAGCGACCGGGCCGTAATCTGGCAGGTGGTTGATGGGGACGCGGTGGAGGATCCCGAAACCGGCAAGTACCCCGATTCCCAGTACGCTACCATCGGCAAGAACACCGGTAATCTGGTGACCAAGGCCGTGGAGGAGAAGACCCCCATCAAGGTGCTGGCCTGGGTGGCCGCAGACCTGGACATTGCCCCTGCCGAGGAGACCATCATTCTCTACCCCGGCGCAAGCCAGGTGGTGGCCGAGGCCAAGAATATTGAGAACAATACGGTTAAGCTGTCCCTGGGCCAGGTGGAGCTGGAAGGTACGGTTCTGCCCGGCGACGCCATGCAGAACCTGCAGTGGACGGTGAGCAATCCCAAGCTGGCCTGCTTCCTGGTCACGGATGACAACGGGGAGACCAAGGAGGCCACCACCGTCACCGACACCATGAACCCCACTCTGAAGCTGAAGGCCGCCGGTAATGTGCGCATTACCGCCAAGGCTGTGGACGGCTCCGGCAAGTTCGATTTCGTCAACCTGAAGATCACCGCTCCCGTGACCCCCCAGCTGAAAGCCGGTGAGGATGCCGAATTCCTGACGCTGGCTGCCGGAAATGCCATGATTCTGAAGGCTGAGACCTGGACGGTTTATGACGAAAGTGACCCCGACAGCTGCCTGCTGGCCGAGAACCAGAAGGTCACCTGGGCCATCGGGGTGGAGAACGATAAGGGCGAGCTGGTAAGAACCTCCGCCGCCTCCATCAGTGCCGCCGGTCGGGTTTCTGCCGGTACCGTGGAGGAGAATACCGCGGTTACGGTGAAGGCTGTGTCCGTGGAGGACGAGAAAGTTTACGCCACTGTGGAGATTACCATTACTCCCAAGCTGGCAAGAACCTTCGCGGTATTTGCCGACGGCGGCAGATTCAGCGAGACCCAGGATCAGAAGCTGGGTGAAAATGAGCTGCTGGACGCGGCTACCGACTACCAGCTCTTCGGAAAGTATTATGACCGTCAGTCTGGAAACTATGAGGATATTCCCGCGGAGGACTGCACCTTCCGCAGCTCCAACACGAGGGTTGCCAGCGTAGATAAGGAAGGCAACCTGACCACCGGCAAGAGCGGCTCTGCCGATATCTACGTCAGCTGGTGTGACGATGCGGACGGCGGTCGGATGCAGACCGTGAAGATCAAAGTGAAGGTGCAGGCACTGGTCAACGCCGTGGAGATTACCACGCCCAAGCAGACCAATGTGCGCAGCGGCGGCAGCCTGTCCCTGAAGGCCATTGCCTGGAACGATAAGTTCGCCGGTGTCAGAGCCGCCAACCAGAAGTTCACCTGGAGCGTGGTGGATATTGACGAGGACGGCAGCGTAAAGGATTCCTCCGAGTACGCCACCATGTCCGGCAGCACCCTGCGTCCCAAGAATGTGACCGAGCTGAGAACCGTCCGTGTGTTTGCCAAGTCTGCCGAGAACGGCATGACCACCTATATTGACATTGATCTGCTGCCTAAGGCTGCCTGCCAGCTGACCCTGTCCTTCCTGGATATGGACGGAGAGCCGCAGACCGGCACCGTGACCGTTCCTGTCAACAAGCTGGATGCCAACAACCTGGTTCTGGATCTGTATCAGTCCATTGTCAGCGGCAACCAGGTCACTGTCCGTGATGAGAAGGGCTTGGATCTGGATCATCCCTACATCACCTGGAGCACCAACAACAAGAAGATTGTCGCCATTGAGAACGGTGTGCCTGTGTTCCAGGGAACCGGTAAGGTGACCCTGACCGCCAAGTACAACGATAAGCCCAACAAGCAGTCCGCCACCGCCAAGATTACCCTGAATCTGGTCAACGCCGTGACGGAAATCACCATCGCGCCCAAGACTGCCGGTCAGGAGCTGGTGGCAGGTCGTTCCCTGAGCCTGATGGCTACCATCAAGGCGGACAACGACGGCACGCCCGTGATTCCCACCAACCGGAATGTGGTCTGGTCCTTTGCCGATGCGGATTCCGCAAAGTATGCCACCATCAATCCCAGAAGCGGTCTGGTAACCGCCAAGAAGGGCAAGGACATTGCCGGCAAGAATGTAACCGTGAAGGCCATTGCCGCTGACGGTTACGAGGCGGTGAGCAATGAGCTTACGCTTACCATCTGCGCCCCTGCTGAGAAGGTTGCCATTGACGGCTATGAAGACGGCGAAGTGATTCCGGTTCACGTCAGCGACAAGACTCTGAGCCTGAGCGCCACTGTGAATCCCAGCGAGGCTTCCCAGAATGTGAAGTGGACCAGCAACAATTCCAGCTATGCCTCCGTGGATCAGGATGGCAACGTGACCCTGAAGAAGGGCAACCGGAAGGTCATTATCCGTGCCACTGCCACCGACGGCTCCGGCAAGAAGGCAAGCGTTACCCTGGATATCAAGAACGATTGATGACAGGAAAAGAGAGCATATAACAATCCAGGCCCCCGGGTTCCTGGATGCGTTTAGAGATGCTCCTTCAAATGCCTGGAAACTGTCAGGGAACGTATGTCATTGCACACCAGTGTGAGCCGAATTGTTGTTCTTCTAGGCTCAAAAAATGCCCCCGGGATCAATGATCCCGGGGGCACACACTATGATAGGTTTCAGAAGCTCTGCTGAGTGCCGCGGATAAAGGCGCGGGTTTTCTCGCTCTTGGGATGGTCGAAGACCTCTTCGGGGGTACCCATTTCCTCAATCACCCCGTCGGCCATGTAGATGACCACGTCCGCAACGCTGCGGGCGAAATCCATTTCGTGGGTCACCACGATCATGGTGTTGTCCTTGGATTTGAGCCCCCGGATAACCCGCAGAACCTCGCCGGTGAGCTCCGGATCCAGAGCGGAGGTGGGCTCGTCAAAACAAAGCACCTGAGGGCTCAGAGCCAGGGCACGGGCAATGGCCACCCGCTGCTGCTGACCGCCGGAGAGCTGATAGGGATAGCTGCCCTGTTTTTGCAGCAGCCCCACCTGGTCAAGAAGCTTCAATGCCTTTTCCTTCAAGGCGCCCGGATCCCCCTTCTTCAGAAGCTTGGGAGCCAGCATCACGTTTTCCAGCACGGTGTACTGGGGGAACAGGTTGAAATTCTGGAACACCAGGCCGAAATGAAGCCGGTTCTGGCGAATCTGTTCCTCCGTCAGGCTGCCGTCGTTGAGAAGCTTGCCATCCACCCGGATTTCTCCCTCATCCGGAGTTTCCAGGAAATTCAGGCAGCGAAGCAGGGTGGTCTTGCCGCTGCCGGAGGAACCGATAATGGCCAGCACCTGACCCTTTTCCAGAGAAAAGCTGACCCCTCTGAGCACGTCCACTGAGCCGAAGCCCTTTTTGATATTCTTTACTTCCAAAATTGCCATGGCTCAACCTCTGAAATAGTTTAATTTTTCTTCCAGCTTGCCGAAGAGAATGGTCAGAAGACCGTTGAAAATCAGGTAGAAGGCACCGGTGTAGAACAGAGGCCAGATAAGCCCCTTCTTGATAAAGGCCTCGCCTGCCCAGATGATTTCATACACGCTGATAATCCGAGCCAGGGAGGTGTCCTTCACCAGGGTGATGATTTCGTTGCTCATGGGAGCCAGAATCCGCTTGACCACTTGCAGGAGCACCACCTTGAAGAAAATCTGGCTCTTCGTCATGCCCAACACCTGACCGGCCTCGTACTGCCCCAGAGGGATGGACTCAATGCCGCCCCGGTAGATTTCCGAGAAATAGCAGGCGTAGTTGATGGCGAAGGCCACAATGGTGGCGGTGAACCGGGGCATGGCGGACATACCGAACATCAGACCCGGCCCATAGAAAATGATGATCAGCTGAAGCATCAGGGGGG
>OKTL01000934.1_pt1 | contig 13706 bp, 9 predicted proteins | sample 1606211 | NCBI WGS metagenome assembly OKTL01 (sample SAMEA3879538, study PRJEB24766) | human gut metagenome | biome: human-associated habitat; feature: feces | place: USA | collected 1985/1987 | reverse complement strand
TGGTGTGCAGCTCATCAATGAAGAGGATGATCTTGCCCTCGCTCTTCTTCACCTCGTTCAGAACGCTCTTCAGGCGCTCCTCGAACTCGCCGCGGTACTTTGCACCGGCCACCAGAGCGCCCATGTCCAGGCTGAACACGGTGCGGTCTTTCAGGTTTTCGGGCACATCACCGCGCACGATCCGTTCGGCCAGACCCTCGGCGATGGCCGTCTTGCCGACGCCCGGCTCACCGATCAGGCAGGGGTTGTTCTTCGTCTTACGGGACAGGATGCGGATGACGTTGCGGATCTCCTGATCCCGCCCGATGACGGGGTCCAGCTTCTGCTTGCGGGCCAGGTCTACCAGATCCTGACCGTATTTTTGCAGGGCGTTGTAGGTGTCCTCCGGGTTGTCATTGGTCACGCGCTGATTGCCGCGCACGGCCGTCAGCTGCTGTAAGAAGGCATCCTTCCGGATGTTGAACGCGCGGAACAGGTCTGCGGTGTTCTGGGTCTGCTCGTCCAGCAGGCCGAGGAACACATGCTCGACACTGACGTATTCGTCCTTCATTGCCTTGGCCTCGCGGGCAGCGGCGCTCAGGACCTTATCGGTGGCCTGCGAGATATAGACCTTGTCAGGGTCACGGCCGGAGCCGGACACACGGGGCAGCGCCGAGAGCTTTTCGGCCACTGCGGCGGCAAAGCTGCCGGGGTCTACGTTCAGCTTCTGGAGCAGCTGCGGGATGAGCCCCTGCTCCTGCGACGCCAGTGCGTGCAGCAGGTGTTCCGGCTCCAGTGCATTGTGCTGGTACTCCACAGCCAGCTGCTGAGCAGCCTGCAGCGCTTCCAGCGTCTTCTGGGTATATTGATTGGTATTCATAGAATCGACCTCCATTCGTACCGGATGTTGATTTAGCAGTCGTTCATTCGATATGCTATTTCGTTTTTAGCACTCTATCTGTTCGACTGCTAAAATTATATTCCAATCCCCCTGTGATGTCAAGAGCGCAGGCCACAGCTCTACGGAAATTCACAAAAAGTTTGCAAATAAAAAAAAGTGCCCTGCCGAAAAAGCAGGGCACCGTTTCCATATTCGATCGAATGTCAGCGATCAGAGCTTTTTGCCCGTCAGCATCTCATAGGCTTCGAGGTACTTCTCGATGGTCTTGTCGATGACGTCCTGGGGCAGGTCGTAGTTGCTGTCCGGGTTGGCCTTGAGCCAGTTGCGGACGAACTGCTTGTCAAAAGAGGGCTGGCCGTGGCCTGCCTCATAGCCTTCCAGCGGCCAGAAGCGGGAGGAATCGGGGGTCAGCATCTCGTCGCCCAGAACGACATTGCCGTTCTCGTCCAGACCGAACTCAAACTTGGTGTCGGCGATGATGATGCCGCGGCTCAGGGCGTATTCTGCGCACTTCTTGTACAGCGCGATGGTATAGTCCCGCAGCTTGGTGGCGTACTCTTCACCGTGGCCGGGGAACTGCTTTTCCAGCACGGTGATGCTCTGCTCGTAGGAGATGTTCTCGTCGTGGTCGCCGATCTCCGCCTTGGTGGAGGGGGTGTAGATAGGCTCCGGCAGCTTCTCAGACTCCTGCAGGCCCTCCGGCAGCTGGATGCCGCAGACCTTGCCGGTCTTCTGGTAGCTGGCCCAGCCGCTGCCGGTGATGTAGCCGCGCACGATGCACTCGATGGGCAGCATGGTCAGCTTGCGGCACTTCATGCACTTGCCCTCGAACTGGGGCTGCTGGAAGAACTCCGGCATATCCTTCGTGTCCACGCTCAGCATGTGGTTGGGCAGCACATCGCGGGTGTAGTCGAACCAGAACTTGCTCATCTGGGTCAGCACCTTGCCCTTGTTGGTCACTTTATTTTTCAGGATCACGTCGAATGCGGAAATGCGATCCGTTGCGACCATGATCAGGCTGTCGCCGTTGTCATAGATCTCGCGGACCTTTCCTTCTTTGATAGGCTGGAACTCCTTCATCGCAAAACACTCCATTTTCCTTATTTCGATGTTCTACTGTTTCCTTTGTGCGGCCGCTCCGGCCATGCGGCAGAGCGCGCACAGAGGAGCCATTCCCCTGTGCGGACAGGCCGAACGGCTTTTTCTTACGTATTCAGTCTATCATATTTTCTGTCCGTTGGGAAGAAACAGAATGGAAGGAAAATCGCCCGGTTTTTCAGATTTTCTCGTGAAAACTGCAAAAAATCGCGCCTGATTTTCGTCAAAATGACGGAAATAGTCATACTTTCGTCCTTGAATGCCTTCACGGAACATGATAAAATGAAGGCAGCAGAATTTTTGTTCAGGAGGTATTTTTTCATGGGCAGATTTCCGAAAGACTTTTTATGGGGCGGTGCCACCGCCGCCAACCAGTGCGAGGGTGCCTATAACGAAGGCGGGCGCGGACTGGCCAATGTGGATGTCGTTCCCTTTGGCGAGGACCGCTTCCCGGTGATGTTCGGCAAGCTGAAGATGCTGGCATGCGATGACCAGCACTACTACCCCTCGCACGAAGCCATCGACATGTACCACCACTTCAAGGAGGACATCGCCCTCTTCGCCGAGATGGGCTTCCGGTGCTACCGCCTGTCCATCGCGTGGACCCGCATCCTCCCCCACGGCGACGATGCAGAGCCCAACGAAGAGGGGCTTGCCTTCTACGATGCGCTGTTCGATGAGTGCCGCAAGTACGGCATCGAACCGCTGGTCACCATCTGCCACTTCGATGCGCCCATCGCACTCATTCAGAAGTATGGCGGCTGGAAAGACCGCCGGATGGTGGATGCCTACGTCCACTACTGTGACATCATCTTCCGCCGCTATAAAGATAAGGTAAAATACTGGCTGACCTTCAACGAGATCAACATGCTGCTGCACATGCCCTTCATGGGGGCAGGCCTGCTGTTTGAGCCCGGTGAGAACGTCGACCAGGCCAAGTATCAGGCCGCTCATCACGAGCTGGTGGCCAGCGCCAAGGCCGTCCATCTGGCGCACGAGATCATGCCCGGCTGCATGGTGGGCTGTATGCTGGCCGCAGGCGAGTTCTACCCCCGCACCTGCGCCCCGGCGGATGTGCAGGCCGCTGCCGAAGCCGACCGCGACAATTACTTCTTCATCGACGTCCAGTCCCGCGGTGCCTACCCGGTCTGGGCCAAAAAGCGGATGGAGCGGGCCGGCATCCAGCTGCGCACCGAGCCGGACGATGACCAGACCCTGCGCGAGGGCACCGTGGACTTCATCTCCTTCAGCTACTATTCCAGCCGCTGCATCACGGTGGACCCGGAGCTGTTGGAGCAGGCCGACGGCAACGCCCTCGGCGCGGCGACCCGAAACCCCTACCTCAAGGCCAGTGCGTGGGGCTGGGCCATCGACCCGGTGGGCCTGCGCATCACCATGAACACCCTCTACGACCGCTACCAGAAGCCGCTGTTCATCGTGGAGAACGGTCTGGGCGCGGTGGACACGGTGGAACCGGACGGTTCCATCCACGACAGCTACCGCATCGACTATCTGCGCGCCCACATCGAGCAGATGGAAAAGGCCATCAACGAGGACGGCCTGCCCCTGCTGGGCTACACCACCTGGGGCCCCATCGACCTTGTCTCCGCCTCCACCGGTGAGATGAAGAAGCGCTACGGCTTCATTTATGTAGACAAGGACAATGCCGGAAACGGCACCCTGACCCGCAGCCGGAAGGACAGCTTCTACTGGTATAAAAAGGTCATTGCGACCGATGGTGAAGACCTTGCCTGAGATCATTGCACACCGCGGGTCAACCTACCTTGCCCCCGAAAACACCCTGTCCGCCTTCCGCAACGCCATCGACCTCGGTGCCGACGGCGTTGAGATGGACGTCCAGCAGACCCGCGACCATGGCCTCATCATCCACCACGACTACCTCATCGACATCGGCACCGAGCTTTCCGCCAAGATCTACGACCTGACCGTCGGTGAACTGCGCTCCATCGACCTGACCAAATGGAACGGCGTCAGCCTCACCACCGAGAGACTGGCCACTCTGGACGAAGCGCTGGCCTGCTGCAAAGAAATGGAGGGCTGCACCGTCCAGCTGGAACTGAAGGCCCCCATCCTCCCCGACCCGGACTTCGTGCCCCATGTCGTGGACTGCATCCGCGCTTCCGGCATCGCAGACCGGCTGCTCCTCGTCTCGTTCCGTCACGACCTGCTTCAGCAGGCCAAGGCGCTGATGCCGGAACTGCGCATCGGCGTCCTGACCCTGGGCGACCTGCTCAGCATGATGCTCCCGCCGCCGGTGATCTGGCAGGACCTGGGCCTTGTCAACAGCATGGACGAGCCGCTGGACGAGGAGAACTGCCCCGCCCTGAAAAAACAGGTGGGCATGGTCTCCAGTGTTATTTCGGACAAGCTGACCCTCATCGCGGCTCTTTACCCGCAGATGTCGGTCCGGCAGATCCTCGCCACCCTGTCCGCGCAGGCAGACCCCGCCGCCTATGTCCGGACGCTGGGTTTCCCGGTGGAGCTGGTCAGCTGCGAGTACCACACCGCCTTCGCCAACCCGGAGGTGGTCAACCAGCTCCACGACGCCGGCTGCAAGGCCGCGTTCTGGACCGTCAACACCGAGGATGTCGTCCGCTCTCTGGTGCCTCTCGGCCCGGACTGCTTTGTCACCGACCGCCCCGACGTCATCCGCGAATGGATCGAAAAAGCACAGGCTGAAACGTAACAGAACCCCTCTCCGCTCCTACCTTGCCATGCAGCTTTCCCTTTGGAAGCGCTGGCGCACGGCAAGACGGAGAGGGGTTTATTTTTTTATAAACGCTCTTGACATTCCGGGATGCGAGGGTTAGAATGGTATCGTATCAAACAGTTTTATTCGAAACAATCATCCATCCAACAATTCAAAGGACGAACCATCATGTGTGACGAAATCAACTCCAGCTGCCCGCCGGTGACGCCCCCCTGGGAGCCGCCGCAGGTCATCCCGGCGCAGATGCGCCGGGTCAACAACCTGATCTTCCGCAAGATCAACCAGTTCCACCGCGAAAATGAGGTCGAGGACGTGACCCCGATGCACGAGTGGATCCTGAGCTACCTGTTCTGGCACAGGGACGAGCCCGTCTACCAGCGGGACATCGAGCGGGAGTTCTCCATCACCCGCTCCACTGTGACCAATATTTTGCAGCTCATGGAGCGCAAAGGCTACATCGAGCGCCAGAGCGTGCCGCAGGACGCCCGGCTCAAGCGCCTGGTGCTGACCGAAAAAGGAGCCTGCATCCACGAAAAGACCATGCAGTCCCTGCACCAGACCGACGAATTTGTGGAGAGCCTGCTCACCCCGGAGGAGAACGCCGAGCTGCTCCGCCTGCTGAACAAGCTGCGCAAGGGCCTGCAGTGACCCCGCGAATCGTACGATTTTTGAGAGTTTCATGACTTTTTCAGGAACTTTGCAAAAACGCATTGACAATTAAATTGTTTTGTATAGAATTGTTCTTTGTCAAACAAAAAAGTAAAAAACAGGAGGATTACCAGATGATCAAAAAATTAGTGTCACATCTGGGCGAGTACAAACGCGCCGCGATCCTGACACCGATCTTTTCCGCATTGGAAGCGGTCATGGACGTTCTGCTGCCCACCATCATGGCCTTTATCATCGACCAGGGCATTGAAAAGGGCGACATGAACGCCGTCATCAAATACGGACTGCTCACCTTCCTGGTGGCCGCCATTGCGCTGCTGCTGGGTGTGCTGGCCGGCAAATTTGCCGCCGAGGCTTCCACCGGCCTTGCCGGCAACCTGCGCGACGCGATGTATGAGAACATCCAGCATTTTTCCTTTTCCAACATCGACAAATACTCCACGGCTGGTCTGGTCACCCGCATGACCACCGACGTGACCAACGTGCAGAACGCCTTTCAGATGATCGAGCGCATGTGTGTGCGCGCCCCGGTGCATCTGGTCTTCGCGCTTCTCATGGCTTCCGCCATCAGCGGCACGTTGTCGCTGGTGTTCGTGGTGGCCATCGTCTTCCTGGTGGCGGTGCTGGCCTCCATCATGATCCCCACCTTCAAGATCTTTGACCGCGTGTTCAAGAACTACGACAACCTGAACGCTTCGGTGCAGGAGAACATCTCCGCCATCCGCGTGGTCAAAAGCTTCGTCCGCGAGCACTTCGAGAACGAGAAGTACACCACCGCCTGCGAGAGCCTGTACAAGCAGTTCGTCAGCGCCGAGAGCCGCCTGAGCTTCAACAACCCCGCCATGCTGGTCTCCGTTTACGGCTGCAACATCGCCCTGAGCTGGTTCGGTGCCCACTACGTGCTGAACGGATTCATCACCACCGGCCAGCTGAACGCCCTGTTCGGCTATATCATGAACATCCTGATGGCCCTGATGATGCTGAGCATGGCCTTCGTCATGATCTCCATGTCCGCTTCCTCTGCCCGCCGCATCGTGGAAGTGCTGGACGAGACCACCGACCTGCCCGCCCCCAAGGCCCCGGTGGACACCGTGGCCGACGGCAGCATCGCCTTCGACCATGTCACCTTCAAGTACAAGCATGGTTCCGGCCAGCCTGTTCTGAACGACATCACCTTCACCATCCGGCCCGGCGAGACGCTGGGCATCATCGGCGGCACCGGCAGCGCAAAGTCCAGCCTGGTGCAGCTCATCCCCCGCCTGTACGACCCGGAGACCGGCTCGGTCAAGGTCGGCGGCGTGGATGTCCGCGATTACAATCTCGATGTGCTCCGCCGCGAGGTCTCGATGGTGCTGCAAAAGAACGTCCTGTTCTCCGGCACCATCCTCGACAACCTGCGCTGGGGCGATGAGAACGCCAGCGAGGAAGAGTGCATCCGGGTGGCCAAGCTGGCCTGCGCCGATGAATTCATCGAGCGCTTCCCCGACAAGTACAATACCTGGATCGAGCAGGGCGGCTCGAACGTTTCCGGTGGCCAGAAGCAGCGCCTGACCATCGCCCGCGCCTTGCTGCGCAAGCCCAAGGTGCTGATCCTGGACGACTCCACCAGCGCCGTGGATACCGCCACCGACGCCAAGATCCGCAAGGCGTTCCGGGAAGAGATCCCCGGCACCACCAAGATCATCATCGCACAGCGCATCTCCTCCGTGCAGGATGCCGACCGCATCCTGGTGCTGGACAACGGCCAGATCAACGGCCTGGGCACCCACGAGGAGCTGCTGAAGACCAATACCATCTATCAGGAAGTCTACAACAGCCAGACCCAGAGCAGCGGCGACTTCGACAAACAGGGAGGTGAGCAGTAATGGCACAGGTGAAAGAAGTTCGCGGCCCCGGCCCGCGCGGCGCAGGCCGGCCCCGGCCCAAGGTCGAAAATCCGGGTCTGCTGCTCAAGCGGATCATGGACGAAGTGTTCCAGCACTATCTGCCCCACTGCATCCTCGTTCTGGTGTGCATCGTGGTCAGTGCGCTGGCCAATGTGCAGGCCAGCCTCTTCCTCAAGACCCTCATTGATGATTACATCGTGCCCATGACCCAGCAGGCCACCCCCGATTTCGGCCCGCTGGCTGCAGCACTGGGCCGCATCGGCTGCGTTTACGCCGTCGGCGTTCTGGCCGCGTGGCTCAATTCCCGCATCATGGTCAACGTGACCCAGGGCACCCTGCGCAACCTGCGCACCAAGCTCTTCACCCACATGGAGAGCCTGCCCATCCGGTATTTTGACCAGCATCCCCACGGCGACATCATGTCCGTGTACACCAACGACGTCGATACCCTGCGCCAGATGCTCAGCCAGAGCATCCCGCAGCTGACGTCCAGCGCCATCACCATTGTTTCCGTCCTCACCAGCATGGTGCTGATGAGCTGGCAGCTCACGATCGTGACCCTGTGCATGGTGGCCCTGATGCTCTTCTGCACCAAGAAAATCACCTCCATGAGCGGCAAGTACTTCATCGCCCAGCAGAAAGACCTGGGCAAGGTGAACGGCTACATCGAAGAGATGATGGAGGGCCAGAAGGTCGTCAAAGTCTTCACCCATGAGCAGAAGACGCTGGCCGGCTTCCGTGCGCTGAACGACAAGCTGAAGGACAGCGCCAAGCAGGCCAACGGCTACGCCAACATCATCATGCCCGTCACGGCGCAGCTGGGCAACATCAGCTACGCGGTCTGCGCTCTGGTGGGCGCTGCCATGGCCGTCGGCAATGTCGGCGGCATGACGCTGGGCACTGTCATGGCCTTCCTCTCCCTGAACAAGAGCTTCAACATGCCCATCAGTCAGGTGTCCATGCAGGCCAACAGCATCATCATGGCTCTGGCCGGTGCCGAGCGCATCTTCAAGATGATGGACGAGACCAGCGAGACCGATGAGGGCTACGTCACCCTCGTCAACGCCAAATACGATGCGAACGACCAGCTGGTCGAGACCACCGACCGAACCGGCCTCTGGGCCTGGAAGCACCCCCACCACGACGGTACCACCACCTACCACAAGCTGGCAGGCGACATCACCTTCACCGATGTCGATTTCGGCTATGTGCCGGAGAAGACCGTCCTCCACGACATCAACCTCTATGGCCGCCCCGGCCAGAAGATCGCCTTCGTCGGCTCCACCGGTGCCGGCAAGACGACCATCACCAACCTCATCAACCGCTTCTACGACATCTCGGATGGCAAGATCCGCTACGACGGCATCAACATCTCCAAGATCAAAAAGGACGACCTCCGCCGCTCTCTCGGCATCGTGCTGCAGGACACCCACCTGTTCACCGGCACGGTCATGGAGAACATCCGCTACGGCCGTCTGGAAGCCAGCGATGAAGAGTGCATCGCTGCCGCCCGTCTGGCCAACGCCGACGGCTTCATCAAGCGCCTGCCCGATGGCTACAACACCATGCTGACCAACGACGGCGCCAACCTCTCGCAGGGCCAGCGCCAGCTGCTGGCCATCGCCCGCGCGGCGGTCGCAGACCCGCCGGTGCTGATTTTGGACGAGGCCACCTCCTCCATCGACACCCGCACCGAGGCACTGGTCCAGCGCGGCATGGACGGCCTGATGTATGGCCGCACCTCCTTCGTCATCGCTCACCGCCTGTCCACCGTCCGCAATGCAGACTGCATCGTGGTTCTGGAGCAGGGCCGCATCATCGAGCGCGGCAGCCACGACGAGCTGATCGCCAAAAAGGGCAAGTATTACCAACTCTACACCGGCAACCTGGCCGAGAACTGAGCATAAAAATACGGAGCATCGCTGCAGCGATGCTCCGTATTTTTTATGTCTGCTTATTCCAGCCCGATCTGCTGGGCGTATTCTTCCAGCAGTTCCCGCTCCAGGAACGGGGTCTTGACGCCCATCCGGTCGCGGTAGGTCTCGTGGCCCTTGCCGATGACGGCGATCAGGTCGCCCTCTTGGGCGTGGTCCACGGCGTAATGCAGTGCATCCAGCCGGTCGGGGATCTCCACGAATTTTGCGTCCGGGTTGCCCTTGTTCATGCCCACCCGGATATCGGCGAGGATGTCCTCGACCTTCTCAAAACGGTTGTTGTCCTCGGTGAGGATGGAGAAATCGGCCATTTTGGCGCAGGTCTCGCCCATGCCGTAGCGGCGCAGCTTGGAGCGGTTGCCGCCGCAGCCGAACACCACCACCAGCCGGTGCGGCTTGTAGGCCCGCAGGGTGGTGAGCAGGCTCTCGGTGGAGACCTCATTGTGGGCGTAGTCCAGCAGAATGGTGAACTTTTTGCTGATGGGCACCAGCTCCACGCGGCCCTTGACGACGCACTTGCCCAGACCCTCGTGGATGGCGGCATCGGGCAGGCCCAGCACCTTGCCTACGGCCAGCGCGGCCAGCGCGTTGTATACGCTGAACTCACCGGGCATATTCACCCGGACGTCCATGTCGTCCTTGCCGGAGACGTGGAAGGCCACCCCCAGAAAATCGTGGGTGCGCAGCAGCTCGCAGCCCTCGGCGCGGTAGTCGGCCTTCTCGCTGCGGCCATAGGTCACCAGCTTGCAGGTGTGGCCTTCCAGCAGGGCCTCGGTGTTCTCGTCGTCGATGTTCACGACGCCGACGTCGCACCGCTTGAACAGCTGGCCCTTCCAGCTGCGGTACTCCTCAAAGGTCTTGTGCTCGCCGGGGCCGATGTGGTCCGGCGAAAGGTTGGTGAAGACGCCGACGTCGTAGTGGATGCCCGCCACGCGGTCCATCATCAGGCCCTGGCTGGACACCTCCATCAGCGCCACATCACAGCCTGCATCCACGAACTGGCGGAAGGTCTTTTGCAGCTCGTAGCTTTCGGGGGTGGTGTTTGCGGTCTCCTGATGACGGCCCATGAAATAGATGCCGTTGGTGCCGATCATGCCCACCTTTTTGCCGGCAGCTTCCAGCACGCTCTTGATCATGTGGGTGGTGGTGGTCTTGCCCTTGGTGCCGGTGACGCCGATTACGGTCATCTGGCGGGCCGGGTTGCCGAAGAGGTTGCAGCTCATCCGCGCCATGGCGTAGCGGCTGTTCTCCACCTTCACAACGGTCACGTCCGGCATGGCAGACAGGTCGATGTCATGCTGGATGACCAGCACGCTCACGCCTTTGGCAGCGCAGTCGGCCGCGAAGGTGTGGCTGTCGCGCTGGGTGCCCACGATGCAGACGAAAGCCATGCCCTCGGCTGCCTTGCGGCTGTCGTAGATGATATCGGTCACTTCGGTCTCCAGACTGCCCTGCACAAGGGCAAAGGGGACGCCTTCCATCAATTGTTCCAGTTTCATACATGAACCTCGCTTTTTCAGTTTGCAGCCCCGGTGCCTGCCGTATCCTGTGCGGCGGGGGCCGGATCTGTCTCTGTGGTCGGAGCCTGGGCATCGTCCGCAGGCTGTGCAGCGGCGTCCGCCGGGGGCGCTGCCGCATCGGCGGCACCCTCTGCAGTGCTGTCCGCTGTTTCCTCTGCCGGGGCCTCCTCCGGTGTCGTCGGCTCCGGCACGACATAGCCGGACGGCAGCTCCGGCTCGCCCTGCGCAAAGGTGAATTTGCGGGTGCTGGACATGCTGATGTGGGTGAAGTCCAGCGTACCGGTGTCGGTGGCTGCACAGCCCTTGCCGTCCTCATTGAGCAGCACATGCCGGGCCAGCTTGAGCTTGTAGTCCAGTTCGTTCAGGGTGCCCAGCCGGACGCTGATGCGGTCCTGATACAGGAACGCCATCTCCTCCGGGTCGGCGAACTCGATGCGGGTGACATCCCCGCGCATCCCGGCGGTATCCAGCGCCGTCAGCAGGGTGCTGAGAGCCTCCAGACGCTTATCGCCCGCCTCCTCTTCCACGGCAGCAGAGGCGCTGGCCGCGTCGGAGGCACTCTCCGAAGCGGTGCTGCTGTCTGCCGGTGTTTCCTCCTCGAAGCACAGCTGCTCGCCGGGGTCCGAGAAGACCGGCTCGCCGCCGTACAGCGTGGGCAGGCCGGTGGGTTGGGCGGAGTCCGCCGCCAGGATCTTCAGCCCGGCCGAGAGGGTCAGCCAGCCCTTTGCCGTCTGCATGGCGTAGGCGGGCTGGGCCTCCGTCACCCGCACGACCACGGTGCTGGGGTAGTCCCGCTCCACCCGGATGTCCTCCAGCATGGGGAAGACCTTTTCCAGCGCGGCGGCTTTGGCAGCGGGGTCAAAGCTGAAGATGTTCTCTTCTTTCTGGACGCCCAGCGCCTGCAGGATCTGCTCGCTGGAGTAGCCGCCCGCTTCGCTCACCACGCCGTCTGCCGTCCGCACCTCAATGGTGTTGATCTTGAACAGCATGGTGACCGTCAAATAGATGCCTGCCGCGATGACGCAGAGCAGCATGGCCAGCGCGGTCAGGCGCTGGATGGCTCTGCGGCGTCGGAGGGCCTTGCGGGTCATCTTCCGTTTCTTTTTTCCTTCCCGGCGGGCAGGGTCCCGCAGGTTCGCCTGCGTAGGGCGGAGCCGCTGGCCGCTGGCCGGGCGCCGGGCGTTCGGGTTCTGAGGCCGGGCCTTCCCATTGCGGGGCCGCTGGCTCTGCGGCGCGCTCGTTCTCCGCTGGCTCTTGCGCGGCGCATTTGGTGCCCGGTTCCGGGAGGAGTTCTGCTTCTGGGCGGGGCGGCCTCCGGTGGGAAACTGGATGCTGTTGTCCGGGTAGCTGCCGGAGCCGGTATCCCGCGCCGCATAGCGGCTGGGCCGGGGCGCATTGGGGTCATAGTTCGGGTTGGTCACCGGGTGTCTGCCGGGCGTCGTGGAGCTTGGATAGCCCACATTGCTCCGGTCTGCCGGGCGGCTGGGCCGGGTGTCCCGCGCCTGATCGTAGACCGGGCGGCGCTTCCCATTTTTCTTCCGGTTCTGGGGTCGGTCTGCCATTGGGCCGCACCTCCTTTCCTTTGGATTTCACGTTCTGTTACGGGGTCTTGACCAGCCGGAGCAGGGCATTGGCGATGCGGTCCAGGCTGTCGTCCACCGAGAGCTTCCGGGCGTTCTGGCCCATCTGCGCCAGCTTGCCCGGCTCGGCCAGCAGGTCGGCCACGGTGGCCACGAGTGCTTCGCCGGTCAGGTCTTTTTCCTCAATGACCACCGCAGCCCCGGCTTTTTGCAGCTCCATGGCGTTGTAATACTGGTGGTTCTCGGCCACATTGGGGCTGGGGATGAGGATCGCAGCGCGGCCCACAGCCTCCAGCTCGGCCAGCGTCAGGGCACCGGCGCGGCTGATGACGAGGTCTGCCGCGGCCAGCAGCTCCGGCATGTTGTTGATATATTCCTTCACGACAAGGCTGTCGCCGGGGGCAAAACCCTTCTCTTTTTCGAGGTTCTGGAACAACTCCACGCCGTACTGGCCGGTGGCATGCAGGTGCAGCACCGGCTTCTGATTTTTCTGCTCCCAGGCGCAGAGGTCGGCCACGACCTCATTGACCCGCCGTGCTCCCAGACTGCCGCCGAACGACAGGATGACCGTACGGTCCCCTGCCCCCAACTCGGCGCGGATGGCGTCGCGGTTCCCGGCCTGGGCGAACACCTCCGGACGCACGGGGTTGCCCACCACGCGGGTCTTTTCGGGGGCACCCAGCTTTTCCACGGCAGCGGGCACAGCGGCGAACACGATGTCCACATCCGGGGCCAGCAGCTTGTTGGTCACGCCGGGGAAGGCGTTCTGCTCATGCAGGGCGGTCTTGATGCCCATTTTGGCGGCGCAGCGCACCACCGGGCCGGACACATAGCCGCCGCAGCCGATGACCAGATCGGGCTGCACCTCCCGCATCATCTTCCGGGCCGTGGGGCCGGAGAGGGCCAGATTCCACAGCGTGATGAGGTTCCGCTTGATGTTGTGCAGCGAGAGCTTCCGCTGGAAGCCTGTGATCTCGATGTGGTGGAAGGGATAGCCCGCCTGGGTCACCAGACGGTACTCCATCCCCTCTTTGCGGCCGGCAAAATGGATCTCGGCCGTCGGGTCTGCTTTTTTCAGTGCACCGGCAATGGCCAGTGCGGGGTTGATATGGCCGGCTGTGCCGCCGGCAGCGATCAGAACACGCATCTTGGTTCCTCCTTATGATTCGGTCCGCGCCCTGCGCGCGGTATCCAGCACGATGGTCTTTTCCCGGCGGCGGGCCTCCCGCTCCTCGTGGGCGCGGCGGCGCTCCTGACGGGTGCGCTCACCGTTGCGGCCAATGTTGACCATGACCCCCATCTCCGCCAGCAGCAAGATCAGGCTCGTGCCGCCGGAGGAGAAGAAAGGCAGCGAAATGCCGGTGTTGGGCAGCGTGTTGGTGACGACCGCGATGTTGCAGAACACCTG